>Ga0210378_10000001_pt1 | contig 293073 bp, 266 predicted proteins | sample PLM1_60_b1redo_FD_155465 | JGI IMG/M metagenome (GOLD analysis project Ga0210378, IMG submission 155465) | Groundwater sediment microbial communities from an aquifer in East River, Colorado, USA - PLM1_60_b1 redo | ecosystem: Environmental > Terrestrial > Soil > Riparian zone | place: USA... | reverse complement strand
CAAGGAGAGCCGGGCCTGCCAGCGCGCAGGCCCCACAGCCGCGAGCAGCGGGTAAGCGCCCGCTGCGTAAGACCAACGGGTAAGCGCCCGCTGCGTAAGACCAACGGGTAAGCGCCCGCTGCGTAATAGGGTGGTCTCGGCACGAGGAAACCTCCGCAGTTCGGCAGCGTCCGCACGGCCAAGGTACCGTGCGGCGTGCCCTTTACCCGGGCCGGCGAGGCCCCGGCCTCGCGCGTCCGGCCGGGCCGACGCCAGGCCCAACTGGTGCGGAACGCAACGACCTGCGCGACGCAGCTGTCCGATGGTAGGGTGCACCATGCCCAGCTCCGGAGCTCCATCGCGACGGCGCGCCGCGCCCGCGGCATCACCACCCGCGGCATCACCACCCGGTCAAGGAGCCGCGCCCCGCGAGGGCGCCGACGCGGCCCTGCCCGCGATCGAGCGGGCGATGGTCCGCATCCGCCGGAGCCAGACCAGGCGCACCCTGGGCCGCCGGCTCACCCGCGACCTCGGCCACCCGATCGACCTCGCCCACGTGGCCGTGGTCGACGCCGTCGAAGAAGGACCCGACCACCCCGGCCACGAGGTCACCGTCGGCGCCGTCGCCGAACGGCTCGGCATCGACCCCTCCCGCGCCAGCCGGCTCGTCACCGACGCCGTCCAGGCCGGGTACGTCCTGCGGGTCGCCTCCCAGACCGACGGCCGGCGCATCCACCTCGAGCTCACCGACACCGGCCGGGAGCTCGCCCGCACCGTCCACCACCACCGGCAGGCGTTCTTCGCCGACCTCACCAACGACTGGACCGAGCAGGAACGCGCCGACTTCGCCGGCCTGCTCACCAGGTTCACCGACGCCCTCACCGACGCCAGCACGACCTGATCCCGTTCGCAGACGGTCAGGCACCCTCCCTCCGGCCCCGGCCCCGGCCCCGGCCCCGGCCCCGGCCCCGGCCCCGGTCATCGGCTACGGCACCGCCCGCGCCATCACCCTCACGGCCCCCAGTCGCCGACGGCCCGCCCGCTGCCCGCGCCGACTGCCCGCCCGCTGCCCGCGCGGCCGCAACCGATAGCCAAGCGGGACCTCGCCGTGGCCGTCCCGCGCTCGCCGGCCACGTATCGTGGACTCGGAGCTCCGGTCAGGTACCCTCGGCACGCGGGTCCCGGGCTCCCCGACGACCCAGGGGCCACGACCGCGGCGCCGACGCCCGGCCGGCGCTCTGGACCACGACGAGGAGGTTGGCGATGAGCGGCAGGCCCAGCCAGCGGCCCCGCGACCAGTGGGTCCAGCGTGGGACACCGGTCGGCCAGCGGCCCGGCGGCCAGGTGGACGCACCGCCCGACCAGATCCTGCCGCCGCTGCGGACCCGCCCGCGACGCCGCTGGGGACGCCGCCTGGTCGGGGTGCTCGTCGTCCTGCTCGTCCTCCTGGCCGGCCTGCTCGTCTACGTCGACGCTCGGCTCAACCGGGTCGACGCCCTCACCGACTACGCCGGCCGGCCCCCGGTCACCCCGGGCACCGACTGGCTCGTCGTGGGCTCCGACAGCCGCGAAGGCCTCACCGGCGACCAGAAGAGCAGGCTCGGCACCGGCGACGCCGCCGGCCGGCGGGCCGACACCATGATGCTGCTGCACATCCCACGCGGTGGCGGGCAGCCCACCCTGGTCAGCCTCCCCCGCGACTCCTACGTCCCCATCCCGGGACGAGGCCGCAACAAGCTCAACGCCGCCTACGCCTTCGGCGGCCCCAAGCTGCTGGCCCGCACCGTCGAAGAGGTCACCGGCATCCGCCTCGACCACTACATGGAGGTCGGCTTCGACGGGTTCGCCGCCACCGTCGACGCCGTCGGCGGCGTCCGCATCTGCGTCGACAGGCCCATGAAGGACCCCATGGCCAGCCTCAACATCCCCGCCGGCTGCCAGGTCCTCGACAGCAGGAAGGCCCTCGGCTACGTTCGCACCCGCGCCGGCGGCCGCGGCGACCTGGACCGCGTCGAACGCCAACGCCAGTTCCTCGGCGCCCTCATCGACAAGGCGACCAGCCCGGCCGTGCTCCTCAACCCGTTCCGCAGCGTCCCGCTGATGCTGAGAGGCACCGACTCCGTCACCGTCGACGACGCCGACCACCTCCACCATCTCATCCGCTTCCCCCTGGCCATGCGCGCGGTCACCGGCGGCAACGGCATCGCCACCACCGTTCCGATCGCCGGCAGCGGCTCGGTCCCAGGCGCCGGCTCGGTCGTCCGCTGGGACCGCCAGCACGCGCTCGACCTGTTCAACGCGCTCAAGGAAGACCGCCCCATCCCCAACCCCGGGCAACAGTAGCCAACGAAGCACCATCGCCCTGCTTCGGGCGAGGTCACACTCGCCTGGGCCAGGGTGGCCTCGCATGTCCCTCGAGCATCTGCGCAGACGGCAGCAGTGCTCGCCGAGCCGCCCTGGCCAGTGGCCTCGATGGTGCTTGCCTGGTTAGCGCTTCCCTGCAGTTGATCCGGGGTAGTTCCCTGCAAGAGGACGAGCTGTTCAGACTCGCTTGGCGTAGTCGGCCATGCCCCCCGAGAAATCCACCGAGATGAATGTCTCATCCCCCACCGTCCACGCGTCGTGGCCAGCAGGGATCACGTAGGCGTCACCAGCGCCGGCTTCACCCTCGGAACCATCGTCCATCACGACCCGCAAGCGCCCCGAGACGACATACCCGGTATGTGCCACCTGGCAACTGTCGGTTCCGACGATCGGCTTGACGTGCTCCGACCATCTCCAGCCCGGCTCAAGCATGGCTCGTCCGACCGTCATGCCCCCCAGGGTCACGATCTCGGCTCTGCCCTTCTCGAACGGCCGCGTCTCATCGGGGGCATCCAGACTCTTGGTCTGCAACCCTGCCATCAGGATCTCTCCTTTCTGCGACCCGGATGTCCGCCTGGGCAACGTCTTCGAGCGCGGCAGCTCGCTGGCACGTCGGCCAGGCGTTCGAGCCGCACCCGGCAGCAGCGCTGCCTCCCAAGGGTTTGTTCGGACGCTGGGTTCAGTAGCTGAAGGTTGTTGCGCCCTCGTCGCCGATCCACTGCCACATCGGCACGGTGCCAGCCAGCTCGGCGTTGCCGACGAGCTGGCTCTTGTCGCATTTTCGCGCGTCGAAGCAGATCGGGCAGACCATGTACCGACCGCCGGCCTTCGCATAGCGATCCAGCAGCTCGGTAAGCGGCGGGCAGGACCACCTTCACCCGCGGCAGCCCGCGGGCTCGCTCACGGCCCGACCAGCCGCGCCGACGCGGTCGCCGTCCCCGACATCCGCGGCGGCACGACCCCCAGCAGACGCAGCAACCCCACCGGCGAGTCCGCCGCCAAGCCCACCGCCACCTCCGGGCCGCCCGCACCCCGGCGCACCTGCACCGACACCACCGCCACCCCGCCGACGCCGGAGTCCCCCGCCGACCCCGAAACGTACGCACCCACGATGTCCCGCGCCGCCCGGTCCGGCACCGTCACGTCCCGCCCGTCGCTCGCGTAGTACGCCGCCGTGTCAAGCTCCCCCGCCGCCGCCACCGCGGCCCCATCCGCCAGGTTCCCCAGCGCCCGATGCCCCAGGAACCAATTCGACGTGTCCCAACCCAGCGCGAGCACCATCAACACAAGCACCACGAGCCCCACCAGGAACACCAGGAGCTGCCCATCCTCCCCTGACCCCGGGTCACAACGCCCCACCCCAGCCCCATGCTCGGCCGGCCGCCCCAGCTCGGGCACGCACCCGCCCCGTCGCCCTGCACCCGGCGGCAGCCAACGGCCGCATCCGAGCCGGCGCGCGGGCTCGCCCCGCCTCACGTCCCGAACCCCCGGTACCGGTCCGCCCGCGTGCGATGCGTCGCGCCCACGACCACGTTCGGGCCCGGCACCACCCCGAGGAACGGCACCCGCGCGACCGGCACCCGGTAGGTCACCAACACCCGGACCTCCACCCCCGGACCGAACCCCCCGCCGCACACGCCCGGCGCACCGGCCGGGCAGCCCGCCGCCAGAGCGAGACGGTCCCGGCCCTCCCCCACCCGCAGCCCGTAGCTGGCCAGCACGTCCGAGTACGCCCGATCGGCCCGCACCCCCGCATCGGCCCGGTCGGCCGCGGTCACGTACACCCGCCCGACCTCCCGCGCGGCGCTCGACGTCGCCAGCATCGCCCGCTGCACGTCGGCCATGACCACCATCGCGTAGACCACCGGCACGAGCAGCGCCAGGAACACGACCAGGAACTCCACCACCGCCGCGCCCAGCTCCCCCTCACCAGACGCGGCCGGGCCGGTCAACGACCCGCCCGGCCGGGCGGGCAGCCGCCAGCGCACAACCGCTCCTCCTCGTGCATCGTCGCCGTCATCCGCACCGGCAGCCCAGGCACGCCCGGCAGGGACGACGGCAGCACCCCGACCGCCCGGAACACCACCCGGTCGCCGTCCACCCCACCCCGGATCCGCACCGCCGCCGCCACCCGGTCGCCCACCGCCCGGCGCAGCAGCGTCGCCGCCACCCGCTCCCCGTCGTCCACTCCCCGCCCGTGCGCGGCCGCCACCCGGGCACCCTCCGCCAGCGACCCCATCACCGCGTTCCGCTCCCAGAGGAACAACCCGAGCTGCGCCACCGCCAGCGCGGCAACCATCGCGACCAGCCCCACCAGCACGAACTCGACCACCGCCGACCCGGCCTGGCCTGCGCCGCCGGACCCACCCGCCGAGCCGGCCGCCGGCCTGGACCCCACGGCTCAGCTCCCGAAGCTCACGCCGGACAGGAACCCACTGACCAGCCGGCCGAGCACATCGCTGGCCACCCCCCAGATCAGCATCACGAGGGCAACGGTCATGCCCGTGATCAACACCCAGCCGGGCACGTCCCCCCGTTCCGCGCCGGCGCGGGCCGACAGTCGGGCAGCCAGCAGGCAGAGCAGGTGCATGGGCAGGTCCTTTCCGCTCAGCGGGCGAGCTGGATCAAGCTGACGTAACCGGGATAGAGGGCGAAGAGCACGACCACGGGCAGCTGCAGGAAGACCACCGGCACGAGCATGTAGACCTCCTTGCGGCCACCCGCCTCGATCAGCTCGCGCTTGCGCTGCTCACGGATGTCCGACGCCTGCGCCCGCAGGACGTCGGCCAGGGGTGTCCCGCGCTCGACGGCGACGACCAGGCCGTCCACGAACCGCACCACCTGGGGGACGGGGACCCGCCTGGCGAGCCGCTCCATCGCAAGGGTGAACGGCATCCCGTCGCGCAGGTCGGCGAGCACGACGGCCAGCTCGCGGCTCATCTCGCCCCGGGCCCGGCCCACCGCCCGCTCGAGCGCGGCCCGGGGGCCCTCCCCGGCCGTGACGGCAAGGCAGATGAGGTCGGCCAGGGTCGGCAGCTCGCTCAGCATGCGGGCGTGGCGACGCTCGACCTCGCGGGTGAGCTGCCAGTCCCGGGCGAGGACGCCGCCGAGCACCCCGAGCACCGACCCCCCGGCCAGCACGAGCGCCGACACCCGGCCTCCGGCGAGGCTCGGCAGCACGAGCGCGAGCACGACCGCGGGCACGAACCCGGCCAGGCCCCAGAGCACCTGCTCGGCGCGGAACCGGGTGATGGTCCCTTCGCGCCCTGCCTCCCGGAGCCGGCGCTCCACGCCGGCCGACCCCCCGATCCAGCGGTCCACCAGGTGGGCGCCTTCCTCGAACACCGGGCGCAGCAGCCGCTCCAGGGTCGGGAACGGGGTGAGGGGAGCCTCCTCGTGTTGGAGCAGCCGGGAGCGGGACGGGACGAGCCCGCGCAGGTACGGCTCGAGTCGCGGTGCGAGCCTGGGCCGGCGCAGCCGGGGGGCGGCCGAGGCGGTGAGCGTCACGCCGAGCGCGAAGGCCAGGCTGACCACGAGCGCCTGCGCGAGGTTCATCGGCGCACCCTTGTTCGACGCCAGGGTCCGGATGCGGTGGTCATCGGCGCCTCTCCTGACGCGCTTTGGGGGGTCGGGCGGCGCGGTGTCATCGCAGGACCCGCTCCTCGCGCGGGATGCGGCCGATCCGCAGCATCAGGCGGTAGCCGAGCAGCGCCATGGCGGCACCGACGGCCAGGACCACCGCGCCGCCCGGGCCGCGGTAGGCGGCGACCGCCTCCCGCTTGGTCGACAGCAGCAGCAGCACCAGCCAGGGGGTGGCGAACGACAGGCGGGCGGCCACCACCACCCAGGTCTGTCTCGCCTCGAGCTCCTTGCGCACCTGGTACTCGTCCCGCAGGAACGCGGACAGGGTACGCAGCGTCCGGCCGAGCTCGGTGCCGCCGACCTCCCTGGCCAGGCGGAGCGCCTCGATCACCCGGTCGGCGGTGGGATCGGCCAGCTCGTCCTTGAGCGCGTCCAGGGCGGTGCCGAAGCGGCCGGTCGCGTGGTAGCTGCCCGCGAACCGGGCGAACGGCACACGCAGCACCTCGGGACCCCGGTCGGCCAGGCCCGCGACCGCCTCCGGCAGCGAGAGCCCTGCCCGCACGCCGGACACCAGGTTGTCGATGGCGTCCGGCCAGACCTCCTGGAGCTCGCGCGACCGCCGCCGCCGGCGGGCCCCGAGCGCGACCACGGGGAGGTAGCCGGCCAGCGACGCGAACGCGAGCGCGATCCAGACCGACCTGGAGAGCGCGAGCAGCATGACCGCGGCCACCAGTCCGAGCCCGGCGCAGACGGTGAGGAACTGGCCTGGAGCGACCCCGCTGATCCCCGCCTGGGCCATCGCGTCGCGCAGGCGCCGGCCGGTCCGGCGCTGCCCCGGGTCGCGGCCTGCGTCCGCGAGTCCGAGCAGGACCGCGACCAGGCCGGCGGCCAACAGGGCGGGCAGCACGAGAACGGCCCAGTCGCTCATGCCCCGAGCACCTCCACGAGGTCGTAGCCGCTGGCCCGGAACCGGTCGACGTGGGGTGGGTACTCACCGGTCCAGGTCAGCATTCCGTCGAACCGGCGGAACACGAGCCCGGCCTCCACCTGGTCCTCCTCGACCCGGCCGGGGACGGCCAGGACCTCCTCGACCCTGCGCCGGCCCCGGCCGTCGCTGGCCAGGAACACGATCAGGTCGATGGTCGAGGCCACGGTGGGCAGGATGAACCGGTGGGAGACGTTCTCCCCGGCCAGGAGCGGCAGGGTCGTGAGCTTGACGAGGGCCTCGCGCGCCGAGTTGGCATGGATGCTGGTCATGCCGGGGAACCCGCTGTTCAGCGCGAGCAGCAGGTCCAGGCACTCCTCCTGGCGCACCTCGCCGACGATGATGCGGTTCGGCCGCATCCGCAGGGCCTCCTTGATCAGGCGGCGCTGGCGGATCTCGCCCTGTCCCTCGAGGTTGGGCTGGCGCGTCTGCATCGCGACCACGTCGGGCAGGCTCACCTGGAGCTCGAAGACCTCCTCGCAGGTGATGACCCGCTCTCGGGGTGGGATGGCGGCCCCGAGGCAGTTGAGCAGCGTGGTCTTGCCGGCCTGGGTGGCGCCGGCCACGACGATGTTGAGGCCGGCCAGACCGCGGCCTCCAGGAAGCGGGCGCACTGGCCGGACATGGTGCCGAGCCGGACCAGCTCCTCCAGCGAGTTCGCCCGCAAGAGGAACTTCCGGATGTTCACCGCCCAGTGCCGGCGGGTGATGTCGGGGATGGCGACGTGGAGCCGGGAGCCGTCGGCGAGGGTGGCGTCCACGAATGGGCTGGACAGGTCGACTCTGCGGCCGCTCGAGCGCAGCATCAGCTCGACGAGGTCGTGGACCTGCTCCTCGGTCAGCACGGTGGTGGTCAGCACCGGGCGGCCGGCCTTGGCGGTGAACACCTTGCCTGGCTCGTTGATCCAGACCTCCTCGACCTCGGGATCGTCGAAGAACGGCTGGAGCGGGCCCAGGCCGATGACACGGTCCGCGACCGATTTGGCGACCTGAGCGGGATCGGGCAGCGGCGGCATGCTGGCGGTGAGGCTGCGTTCCTGGTACTCGGCGACCAGCTCGTTGATGAGGCGGCGCACGGTGGCCGCGTCGCCGTCGCCGGGGTCGAGGCCACGCAGGCGGACGAGCTCGCGCACCTCCCGCTCGACGATCTGCTCGGCCGTCTCGGCGGTTGCCATGCTCATCCTCCTGTCCGGTAGGGCGACGGCGGCGGCGGCGAGCCCGCGATCCGGGGCGGGCGCAGCCGGCGCGTCCACGGAGCGCGCCAGCGCCCCCGGGTCCGGCGCAGCCGTCCCGTGCGGCCTTCGAACAGCGATGCGGCCAGCCCCGCCAGGGCCTGCTGGGCCGGGGAGCCGGGGCGCGCCTCGCGCAGGGCGTGGCCGGCCATGAGCGCGGCGTCCATCCCGGCCCGGTCGTAGGGGACCAACGCCACGGGGTCGATACCGGTGTAGCGGGAGAGCGCGGCCCGGATCTGTTCGGCGGCGTCGCCGCCGAACAGGCCGCCGCGCACCTGGTTGACCACCACCCTGATCCGGTCGGGGTCCACGCCGAGCTCGCCGAGCTGCTGGCAGCCGCGGATGAAGTCGTGCAGGCCGACCGGGTCGGCCCTGGCCACCGCGATCACGAGGTCGGCCCGCTCGCAGGTCATGCGGGCCACCGCGTTGCGCCGGAAGCGGACCTGGTCGTAGAGCAGCTCCTCGTCCTCCTCGAGGCAGAAGCCGACGTCGACCACGGTGAGCGGGAAGGCCACGCGGAACAGCTCGAACAGGGAGTCCCAGGTGCTGGGTCGGACCTCGGTCCACAGCTCGGCCCGCGGGAGCCCGGTGAGCACGCGGGGGCCGTCAGGGCAGGCGCGGCGGGTGGCGTGCCAGAGCTTGGGCGCGTCGAGCTCTCCGCGGCTGGCCGACCTGGCCATCCAGGCGAGCCCCGGGTGGTCGTCGAGGAACCCGAGGGACTGGGCGATCGAGCCGCCGTAGGTGTCGGCGTCGACCAGCAGCGTCTCGCCGGCGAGCGGTGCCGCCTCGAACGCGAGGTTGAGGGCGACCGTGGTCCGGCCGGGCGCGCCCTTCGGCCCCCAGACCGCGACGAGCGCATGCCGGCGTGGGACCTCCCGGTCGGACGCTGGTTGGTCGCCGGATGGCGCGTTGGAGCCGGGGACCTCCTGCGGGTCGGGCGTGCCGGCGACCTGGCCGAGCTCCAGGAGGGTGCCCGGCGGGTCGGTGTCGCGGGCGACGTGGAGGATGCCGAGCTGGCGTAGCCGCCGTTCGGCGTCCTCGTCGCCGGCCGGCACGACGCCGACGACGGCGACACCGGCCGCGCCGAGCCGGGTGACCGCCTCCCGGTCGAGCCAGCGGGTCGAGGAGGCGACCATGGCCACCTGGGCCTGGCCCCCGGCGGCGACCGCGAGCAGGTCGCCGAGGTCGTAGCAGCGCTGCACGACCTCGGCCGGGGCGCCGTCCTGGCAGGCCTGGACGAGCGCTGCCTCCCAGGCTGCGCCGGCGCCCGCGGTGACCATGCGGAGCCTCACGTCGGCATCACCCGGACGAGGTTGGGGGCAGGCCGACGCCGGGCGGGGTCGGGGCGGCCACCGGGGGGAGGAATGCCGGTCCGGAGGGTGCCTTGACGACGAAGACCCGTGCGGTGGCGATGGCGGCGGTCACCAGTGGTGCCCGCTCGCCCGGGATCCTGACCTGGACACCGGTCTGCTGGTCGGGGCCGGCGAGCGCGCCGGCCTCGTGCAGCACCCGGGTGACCTCGACGGTGGGGAGCAGGACGACGGCCTGCCCGCGGCGGGCGCCGTCGGTGTAGGCGGCGAGGATCTGCACCCGGTCGCCGGGTCGCAAGCCCTGGGCGACGTCGCCGGTCTCGGCCTTGATGGGCAGCTCGACCATGCCGGCGTCCTGGATGGACGCGGCCACGGCGGCCACCGGTACGAGCGCGTCCTTGGGCACGGGTGCGGTGAGGACGCGGCCCGGGGGCGTGCGGTGGCCGGTGGGCCGCAGGTAGTGCCGCAGCTCGGGCCCTGGCAGCCGCACCCGGACGATGGCGAGCTCCGCGGGGGTCAGGACGGTTCCGGACGGCAGGTCGCGGGCGGCGGCGTAGACCGGGATGAGCTGCTGGCCTTCCCGGAGGAACAGGGCGCCGCCGAGTACGGCGACGAGCACGAGGAGCAACCCGAGCGCGAGTCGCCCGTTGAGCCATGTCGCCTTGCTGAGGCGCTCGGCCGGTGCTGCTGAGGGGAGCAGGGGGGCCGGATGGGGAGTTGCCAGGGGGATCATCCTCTCCAACCAGTACAACGAGGACGAAGATGCGCGACTCGGCCTGGAACAGCAAGTCCGCAGACCCGGACAGAACTCGACCTCCTCTCCACGGTAAACGGTGTCAAGAGGATGACGAGGAAGCCTATTGAATGCAAACAGGGTTCTTGGTACTGTGGACGAAACCTTCGGTCCGGTGCCGAGGGCCACCGGTCAGGCCCAGGAGGTCTCCATGTCCACTCCCGGCGTCGAGCCGCGCTTCTACACGCTGGAAGACGTGGCGACGATCCTGAACGTGAGGGTTGCGCAGGTCTACGCGTTGGTCCGCAGCGGGGATCTGCCTGCCGTCAAGCTGGGTGGACGCGGGGTCTGGCGGGTCGACCGCAACCAGCTCGAGGAGTACATCGAGCGGATGCACGACCAGACGCGCGAGTGGGCCAAGGCACACCCGCTCATCGGCGGTCCAGAGGCAGAGTGACGAGCGCGACGGCCGCGAAGGCGGTCAGTCGGCGTGCCCTGACCGCCGTCTCGCGGCGGGCTTCGCCGATGTCATGCTCGGCGATCTCCACGTAGTCGCTGCCGACCGCTTCGATCGTGCCGGCGACCGCGTTGCCGTCGACGAGCTCGAGCCGGACGGGCTCTCGGCGCCGGGCGAGCTCGCGCAGGGCGAGGCTGAGGGTGTACCGGCGCACGGCCGCGCTGGGGGCTGGCTGGGGTGGAGCCGGCTCGGGCGGCAGGGCGATCGAGATCGCCTCGGAGCGGACGAGGTGTTGGGCGCCGTCCCCGCCCTGCAGGACGAGGAAGTCGGGGTAGCTGGCGATCACGGTGCCCCGTACGAGCCGTGCTCCCGCCCGGACCACACCCTGGACGCCGATCCGGCGTGCGAGCTGCTCCCACATGGGGGTCGCCCCGACCTGGGCGCGCAGGGCCGCGACCGTCTCCTGCTCGGCTTCGCGACGCAGGCCGGCCTCGAACTCCGCCTCGAGCTCGTCGAAGACGTGGCGCATCGGCTCGGGCGGCGGGTCCTCGCTTCCACCCATGGCCGCAGCCTACGCATCCGCTGGTCTGTGAACAAATGAGCTCACGCGCGTTGACGCCGCTCCCGAAGCGTGGTACCACAAACCTCCGTAGAATGGAGGTAACTGATGCAAACGATTGTAAGCTCACGTTGGTCGTTGCTTCGGGCGGCAGCGCTGCTCACGGGTCTCGGTGTCTTGGAGACCGGACTCCTCCGCCTGGTCGGTCCCGTGCCGGACCAGGTGCGGGCCGTCGGCCGGCTCGGCGACCCGACGGTCGAGCCGGTGAGCGGATTCCTCGACCTGCTGGCGATCGCGACGGAGCTTGTGGCCGCGTACCTGGGGGTCGTCGTGTTCCTTCGGATGCTGGCGTGGCTGCCCGGCGCGTCCGGCCGCCTGGCGTCCGGCGGCCTGCGGCTGGTCACGGTGCCTGCCGTTCGCCGGGTCCTGGACGCGCTCGTCGGCGGAGCCCTGCTCGTCCAGGTCGCGCTCTCATCCACCGCCGTGCATGCCGAAGCCGGCTCGCCGAGGCTCACGGCTCGGCCCGTCGCCACGGCAGCCCGGAGTGCGCTGGTCACGGGCGCCTCCGGGCCGGCTGTCCAACCGCCCGCCCCGACCATCCCGGTGCCTCCTTGGGTCCCGCTCGCGAGCTGGCCGAGGATGGCCGTGGCACCGGGCCCGACGGCCGCGGGTGGCTCTGTGGCGCCACCCACCGTCACAGCCTCCACGGTGCTGCCGCACGCGGTCACGTCGTCCACGGTCACGCCCGGCACGCCGGTGCCGCCCCCGCCCGTGGCAGCTCCCGGTCCGCGATACGGGCCGGCCGTCCGGAGCACGGTCCCAGGCGGCGCACCGGGGCCGGGTGGTGCCGCTGGGCCGGATGGTGCCGCTGCACCCGGTGCGGCGGTGGCGCCGGGAACCGGCACACCCGAGGCCCAGCAGCAGGGGCACCACTCGATCCGCCCGGGCGACACCCTCTGGGGGATCGCAGCCGCCCATCTGCCCGCGGGGTCACGGTCCCCAGCTGAGATCACCCGTTCCTGGCGGCAGATCTACGCGGCCAACCGAGCCACCATCGGGGCCGACCCGGACCTGATCCATCCAGGCACGCACCTGGTGATCCCCTCGTTCCGCAGGAGCCCCCACGGTGCCACGCCCCGACCCTGACGCTTCCTGGCTCGGCGACCCCCTGCCGGTCCCCGACCCTCCTCCGCCCCTGCCGAGAACGGGGTCGCGAGCGCTCCGGGTCGTGGGCAGGGTCGTGCTCTGGATGCTGATCGCCGTCGGCGCCCTGCGTGGTGTGGTTCCTGCCGCTTCGGAGCCAGGAGCCGTGGCCCGGCCGCCCGACGGTCACGAGCAGGCCGCCGCGGTCGCGGCCGCGTTCCTGCGCGAGTACCTGACCGCGGGTGATGGTCAGGCCGGGCGGCGAGCCCGTCTCGCACCGTTCCTCACCGTGGGCGTCGACCTTGCGGACGCCGTGCGCGTGCAACCCGCGGGCGCACAGTACGTCGACGAGGTCCTGCCCGCAGGCGTCCGCGCGGCTGACGGGACGCTCGAGGTGACCGTGCTCGCGCACGTCCTCGAGGTCCGGGCCGGCCAGTACCGGAGCGGCGCGACGCTCGCGTTCGTCGTCCCGGTCGCCATGGGAGCGGGAGGCTTCGGTGTGAGCGGCGTTCCCCGACCGGCACCCCTGCCCGCACGCCCGATTCCGGCGCCTGGCCGCGTCGAACCGCCGCCCGAGCTGTCCGAGGCGGCGGGCGCGGCGGCGGAGCGGGCGGTCACTGCGCTGCTCGCGGGCGATCGTGGCGGGCTGGCCCGCCTCGGCGACGGTGATCTCCCTGAGGTGCGGGCGCTGCCGCCCGGGTGGCATGGTCACGGAACGGTGGGCACCGAGGTCACGGGACCCGCGGGCGCCCTGGTGGCCGAGGTTCTGGTGAGGGCCAGCCCGCCGGGCGGCGGTGCCAGCTACCTGATGCCGGTTCGGGTCTGGCTCGTGGCCGGGTCCGCGGGCGCGGTGGTGCGGCGGGTCGACGCCGGCGGTCCGGCCTGGTGACCATGCCGCGTTGGCCGGGCTGGCGAGACCGGCCGTGGCGAGACCGGCCGTGGCGGCAGGGCAGATCCTGGCGGGCGATGAACCTGCCCGGGCCCCAGGCAGCCCGGGCCGGGGATCCGAGGGAGGTTCGGGGTTGGGAGCCGTGGCGGACCGGGGGCCAGGAAGAGGATGCGGCCTCGGCGTTCAGCCGCGCCGGGGCGGGTCGGCCGCGGCCTGGCTGGTACGCCTGGCATCCGGCGGCCGGTGCCGAGCTGCCGGCCTTCGCGGTCGAGGTCGCGCTCACCATCGAGTGCCCGTCGCCCGGCGCGGCTGACGGCTGCCCGGAGGCGGTGCTGTTGTGCCGCGCGCCCTCGACCGTGCCGTGCTGGCTCGACGCCGTGGCCACGGGCGCTCGCGAGGTCGAGGTCCTCGCCGGCGTCCGGCCACCAGCCGAGCTTGGGCTGGGTCCGCCGCTCCCACTGCCAGGCCTGGACCCGATCTCGCCGCCTGCATTGACGCGCCAGTTCCGGGCCGCGGTCCGGCGCGGCCTCGTCCCGCTGTGGCCGCCCGAATCCGCGGGCGCCCGGGCGACCGGGGTGTGGCAGGAGGGGCCGGGTGCCGTGCTGCACTGCTGGGACGGGACGGAGCCATCCGCCCAGGCCGTTGTGGTGCTGCACGGCCAGGGTGACCCTGACCTGCTTGCGCCGCTACCTGGTGGGGCGGTGATCGTGCGCGCCTGGCGGGTCGGGCGGATCTGGGGGCTGGTCTGCGCGGTCGTGCTCGGCGCGGCCGGCGCGCTGGACCTCGGCAGGGAAGCCGCCAGGCTCTCCGCCGCCGCGGGTGCGGCCGGCTGGCAGGCCAGCGTGCCCCGGTGCGCCGATGCCGTTGCCGTGGCACGGGCTGGCGACCCGCGACAGCCGATTCCCCTGAACGCCGCGCGACGCGCCACTCAGGACGAGCTGGCCGCGCTGCTCGCGAGCTGCCTGAAGAGCGGCATGATGCCCGCCGGGGCTCCCGGCCCCGGCCCCGGGGCTCCCGACCCCGGCCAGGCGCCGGTGCCGGCGTCCCCTGCCAGACGCCGCGAGCACCTCGCCAGACTGCGCGAGGACCTGGACGAGCTCCCCGGCACCGCAACGTCCGACCCGCTGGCGGGCTGACCCGCAGCGCGCCGGCGGCGTCACGCCACACCCGCTCGCCACGTGACGGCGATGCGAAGCCACATGCGATGGCGAGCCGCACTTGGGCCGACCACGGATGTGCGCCCCGCGGGCTGGGCGTGGCGACCGAGGATGCGCGCCGCGACGACGCCCGCTTCGCGGAAGGCGACTGCGAGACCTGCGGCCACCGCCTCACCGTCCCTGTGGACAAACCACCTCCAGTGCCGCTGCGCTATGGCAAACTTATAGAAATGAAGGTAAACAGAAGATAATGAACCTGAAGGAGGGAATCACTATGGCTGTCTCAGGGCTCGCGGCAGCGCAGGTTCCGGATGGGCCGGAGCCGGCATGCTCCGGCAAGGCCCCTGGGGCGCCCGGGCGCCCGTCACGGCGCGGTCTTCCCTCGCCGGCCTCGGTCGCTGGGGGGATCGCGATGGCCCTGCTCGAGGTCGAGGCTGGTTGTCGCAGTGCCGTGCAACTCGAACGGGTCTGCGCGCCGGAGCTGTGGGACCGCCTCGAGCGGCGGGTCCGACGGCGTGGGGCGCCCTTCCCGGCTGCTCAGGCGCTCATGAGCGTGCACTGCCAGGAGCACCTGCCCGGCGTGGCCAATGCCGTCGCCGTGGTCCGGCGAGGCGACCGCGTGCAACCGGTGGCCATGCGCCTGGACGCTGAGGGCGACCGCTGGGTGGTGACCGTCCTACAGTACTGACCGGAGATGGCCATGGGTTGGAAGGTTGACCGTTCACGCCGCGGCGTCCCCGCAGGGCCATCAGGACTGACTGGGTGGATGGCGTCACGGCCGCCCAGGCGGGCGGGCTGCCTCGCTGCTTCTGTGCGCGACTTGCGCCGGCCTCGGGCTCGCGGTCGGGCGTTCGGCGTAGCGAGCCCGATGGACGGCTGGCATGATCTCGGGGTGCCCCGATCGACCTGGCCCCCCTGCGCAGACGCCGTCCGGATCGCCCCGAGCCTGCTCGCGGCCGACTTCGGCCGGTTGACCGACGCCGTGGTCGCTCTCGAGGGTGGTGGCGCCGAGCGCCTGCACATCGACGTGATGGACGGGGTGTTCGTGCCGAACTTCACCTTCGGGACCGATACGGTACGGGCGCTACGCAACGTGACGTCGTTGCCACTCGAGCTGCACCTGATGATCGTGGACCCTGACCGGCATCTGGAGATGTTCGCGGGGGCGGGGGCGGACGGGATCACGGTGCACTACGAGGCGACGACGCACCTGCATCGCACGTTGACGCGGATCCGGGAGCTGGACTGCCGGGCGGGTGCGGCGATCGTGCCGAGCACGCCGGCGCTGGCCCTCGACGACGTGCTCGAGGTATGCGACCTGGCGTTGGTGATGACGATCAACCCCGGGTTCGGGGGACAGCGGCTGATCCCCCGGACGCTGGCGAAGGTGGCGCGGGTCCGCGCGGAGGTCGACCGGCAGGGGCTGGGTACCGAGGTCGAGGTGGACGGCGGGGTCGACCTCGGGAACGCGCGGGCGTGCGTGGAGGCGGGCGCGACCGTGCTGGTCTCCGGGACGACGGTGTTCGCGCACCCTGATGGCCCGGCCGCGGGTGCTCGGGCGCTCCGGGCGGCCAGCGGGGCGCCGCTGGCGGAGCGGGCGGGCGACCCGGCCTGACGCGGCGGTCAGCCGGCCGGGTCGAAGGGCAGACCGTGAGGGGGGACGGCTGACGACGGCGCGGGAGGACTTCGCGCGGCTGCGTGCGTAGGTCAGGCGCGGGCGTTGTGGCCGCCGTGGCAGTTCTTGAACTTCTTGCCCGACCCGCACCAGCAGGGCTGGTTGCGGCCGACCTTCTTGCCCGAGCGGGCCTGGCCCTGGGCGGCGCGGGCCTCCTCCTCGGTCGACGCCGAGGACAGCCGGGTCTGCTGGCGGGCATCGGCCTGGCGCTGCTCGTCGGCGTCCTCGGCGACCTGGAGGCTGGCGTTGAAGACGTAGGCGACGGATTCGGCCTTGATGTTGTCCTGCATGGCCTGGAACATGTCGAAGCCCTCGCGCTGGTACTCCACCAGCGGGTCGCGCTGGCCGATGGCGCGCAGGCCGATGCCCTCCTGCAGGTAGTCCATCTCGTAGAGGTGCTCGCGCCAGCGGCGGTCGAGGACCGACAGCAGCACCTGGCGCTCGAGCTCGCCGAGGAGCTCGGGGCCGAGCTCGGCCTCGCGGGCCTTGTAGGCCCGCTCGGCGTCTTCGAGGAGCATGGCTTCCAGCTCGGCGTGGTCGATGGCCTCCAGGTCGAGGTCCTCCTTGCGGACCTCGGTGCGGTAGATGGTGGCCAGCGCGGTGAACAGGCCGTCGAGGTCCCACTCCTCGGGGTAGACGCCTTCGGGGCAGTGCTCGGCGACGATGGCGCTGACGACGTCACCGAGGAAGGCGAGGGTCTGCTCGTGGAGGTCCTCGCCTTCGAGGATGCGGCGGCGGACGTCGTAGATGACCTGACGCTGCTTGTTCAGGACCTCGTCGTACTTGAGGACGTTCTTGCGCTGCTCGAAGTTCTGGGACTCGACCTGGCGCTGGGCGTTGGCGATGGCCTTGGTGACCAGGCGGTGGGTGATCGGGACGTCGTCGGGCAGGGAGAGCCGCTCCATGAGGCTGCCGACCGTCTTGGTGGCGAACATCCGCATGAGGTCGTCCTCGAGGGACAGGAAGAACTTGGACTCCCCGGGGTCGCCCTGGCGGCCGGAGCGGCCGCGGAGCTGGTTGTCGATGCGGCGGGACTCGTGGCGCTCGGTGCCGATGACCGCGAGGCCACTGAAGCCGACGACCTGGTCGTGCTCGGCGGCGACCTGCCGGGTCTTGTCCTCGACCTCGGCCTGGAAGGCGGCGTTCCAGATGTCGGCGGCGGTCTCGGCCGGGTCCAGGCCCTTGGCCCGCAGGGCCTCCTCGGCCAGGTACTCGACGTTGCCGCCGAGCATGATGTCGACGCCGCGGCCGGCCATGTTGGTCGCGACGGTGACGGCGCCGATGCGGCCGGCCTGGGCGATGATGTGCGCCTCGCGCTCGTGGTGCTTGGCGTTGAGCACGGCGTGGCGGATGCCGCGCTTGTCGAGCAGGCGGGAGACGCGCTCGGACTTCTCGATGGACACGGTGCCGACCAGGATGGGCTGGCCGCCGGCGTTGCGCTCGGCGATCTCGTCGATCAGGGCCTCGTACTTGGCCTGCTCGGTCTTGTAGATCAGGTCGCCGTGGTCGACCCGGATCATCGGCTTGTTGGTGGCCACTTCGACGACGCCGAGCTTGTAGATGTGGTTGAACTCGGCCGCCTCGGTCTTGGCGGTGCCGGTCATGCCCGCCAGCTTGCCGTACATGCGGAAGTAGTTCTGCAGGGTGACGGTGGCGTAGGTCTGGTTCTCCTCCTTGATCCGCACGCCCTCCTTGGCCTCGATGGCCTGGTGGAGGCCGTCGGAGTAGCGGCGGCCCTCGAGCACGCGGCCGGTGAACTCGTCGACGATCAGGACCTCGCCGTCGCGGACGATGTACTCGTCGTCGCGCTTGTACAGCTCCTTGGCGCGGACGGAGTTCTGGAGGTGGTGGACCAGGGGGGTGTTGAGGGAGTCGTAGAGGTTCTCGATGCCGAGGATCTCCTCGACCGCGGCGACGCCCTCCTCGGTGACCGCGACGGTGTGCTTGCCCTCGTCGACCTCGTAGTGGACGTCGCGCCGGAGCCGCGGGGCGATGCGGGCGAACTGCTGGTACCAGCGGGCGCCCTGCTCGGCCGGGCCGGAGATGATGAGTGGGGTGCGGGCCTCGTCGACCAGGATGGAGTCGACCTCGTCGACGATGGCGTAGGCGTGGCCGCGCTGGACCAGCTCCTCGCTGGAAAGGGCCATGTTGTCGCGCAGGTAGTCGAAGCCGAACTCGTTGTTGGTGCCGTAGGTGACGTCGGCGCCGTAGTTGGGGCGACGCTCGAACGGGGTCATCGGGGCGAGGATGGCGCCGACGTCGAGGCCGAGGAAGCGGTGGATCACGCCCATCCACTCGGCGTCGCGCTTGGCCAGGTAGTCGTTGACGGTGACGACGTGGACGCCCTTGCCGGCCAGCGCGTTGAGGTAGCTGGGCAGGGTCGCGGTGAGGGTCTTGCCCTCGCCGGTGCGCATCTCGGCGATGTAGCCCCAGTGCAGGGCTGCCCCGCCCATGAGCTGGACGTTGAAGTGGCGCTGGCCGCGGACGCGCCTGGCCGCCTCGCGGACGGTCGCGAACGCCTCGGGGAGCAGGTCGTCGAGGCTCTCGCCGGCTTCCAGGCGCTTTCGGTACACGTCAGTCTGCTCGCGCAGCTCGGCGTCCGAGCGCTTCTCCATCTCGGCTTCGAACGCGTTGGTGGGGGCGACGATGCTCTCGCACCGGCGACGGTCCTTCCCCTCACCCAAGCTGAGGACCTTGGACAGCACCACGACTCGGACGCCTCCTCGAAGCCGGGCGTTCACCGGCGCCCGGCGGCGTTGCACATGTTCGGATCAGACCAGTCTACCGGCCGGTGGGTGCTGAGGCCCGCAGGCGGCGCTGGCCCGGGGAGCGCCCGCGGTCAGCCCGGAGGCGGGTCCCAGCCGTACCGGTCGGGGAGCAGGACGAAGGCGGCCGCGCCGAGCAGGCCGGCGTCCCCGGCCAGCTCGGCGGGGACGACCCGGCAGGTGGCCGCGAACTCCATGCGCGCGTGGGCGGCGAAGGCGTCGAGCAGGGGGTCCCAGAAGGCGGGCCCGGACTGGGAGAGGCCGCCGGCCACGGCGACGACCTCGAGGTCGAGGAGGTTGGCGCAGGAGGCGATGGCCAGGCCGACCGCGCGGGCGGAGCGGGCGAGGCTCTCGGCGGCGATCGGGTCGCCGGACAGGCGCGCGGCCGCGGCCAGGGCGACCCCGTCGGGGCTGGCCGGGCCGGTGGGACGCCAGCCGGCGGCGAGGGCGCGGGCGACGGTGCGGGGCCCGCTCGCGACCGCTTCCAGGCAGCCGTGCCCGCCGCAGGCGCAGGCCGGGCCGTCGGGCTCGACGACCATGTGGCCGATGTGCCCGCCGTTGCCGCTGGTGCCGTGGTGGAGGCGGCCGCCGAGGACGAGGCCGCCGCCGACGCCGGTGGAGACGGTGAGGCCGAGGAGGTTGGCGGAGCCGACGCCGGCGCCCTTCCAGTGCTCCCCGACCGCGAGGGCGACGGCGTCGTTGTGGACCAGGACCGGGTCGGCGCCGAACTCCTTGGCCAGCCGGCGGCGCAGGGGGAAGTGGCGCCAGGCGGGGATGTTGAGCGGGGAGACACTGCCTTCCGGCCAGCGCATGGGGCCGCCGCAGCCGACGCCGACGCCCGAGAGGTCGCCGGGGACGGCGTCGGCGCCCCGCATGGCCGCCATGGCGCAGGCCAGGAGCGTCTCGTAGAGGGCCTCGGGGTCGCTGCCGGGCGGGGTGGGCACCCGGCTGCGGCCGAAGACGCGGCCCTCGGCGTCGACCACGGCCGCGGCGAGCTTGGTGCCGCCGACGTCGAGGGCGAGGGCGAGGGGCATCCCGGCGTCGCTACTTGATCTCGAGCAGCTTCTCCCGCACCGCGTAGACGACCGCCTCCATCCTCGAGTGCAGGTGGAGCTTCTCGAGGATGTTGCGGATGTGGTTCTTCACGGTGTTCTCGGAGATGTACAGCTCCTTGGCGATGTCCCGGTTGTTGTGGCCCTTGGCGACGAGCTTGAGGACCTCCATCTCGCGGTCGGTGAGGCGCGGGGTGGGAAGCTGCTGCTTCTCGTCGACCCGCTTGACCATGGTCGCGAACTCGTTGAGGAGCTTCGAGGCCATCGACGGTGAGATCAGGGACTGGCCCTGGGCGACCGAGCGGATCGCGTTGGCGACCTCCTCGATCGAGATCTCCTTGAGCAGGTAGCCGTTGGCGCCCGCCTTGATGGCGTCGTAGAGGTCGGCCTCCTCGTCGGAGATCGTGAGCATCAGGATCTTGACGTGGGGGATGAGGTCCTTGATGGCCTGGGTCGCCTCGATGCCACCGCGGCGGGGCATGCGGACGTCCATGAGCACGACGTCGGGCATCAGCTCCTGGGCCTTCTCGATGGCCTCGGCGCCGTCCCCGGCCTCTCCTGCGACGTCGACGTCGTCCTCCTGCTCGAGGACCATCTCGAGCCCGCGGCGGAACAACGCGTGGTCATCCACGATCAGCACGCGGATGGCGTCCCCTGCGCCCCGCGGTCGCGCCTGCCGGTCGTCCGCCACGCTCTCCCCTCTCACTTCCTTGTATGTCGTCACCTGGTCGGCATCGGGTCGGCGAGTCTTGACGATCGCTAGGTCTCCGGTTCGATGAGCCCGTAATCGCCGCTACGCCGACGGTACACGACGTTGGCCTGTTCGGTCTCGGCGTTGCTGAACAGGAAGAAGTCGTGACTCAGGAGATCCATGCGCTCGATCGCCTCTTCCGGGGTCATCGGTTTCATCTCGATGCGCTTGAAGCGGACGATCGCCGGGCCGACGGGCTGCCCGCCCCCCTGGGGCTCGTCGAGGAGCGGGGCGAGCGACTTGGTGCCCTCGGCGTGCTGGGTCCTGTCCACCCTGCGGGTCTTGAGCTTCTTGATCTGGCTCTTGAGCCGGTCGATGACGCGGTCGACGGCGGCGGTGGGGTCGGGCGCGCTGGCGTGGGCCCGGACGAGCCGGGACTTGGTGGTCAGGGTGACCTCGACCCGGTGGGCGTCGGCCACCCGGGGGTTGCGCTCCTCGGAGAACTCGACGTCCATGGTCAGGATGCGGTCGTCGAAGCGCTGGACCTTGGCGAGCTTGCGCTCGGCGTGGGCACGCAGCTTGTCGGATACGTCGGTGTTCTTGCCCTTCACCGTCACCTGCATGGCAGCTCTCCCATCCTGATCGGCGGCCGGCGGCCTCGGAGGCGGGCAGACACCCTGGCCCTGGCCCGGTCCCGCCCGATGTCGTCACGACATGGGTCGGCGTGTCGGTCTGCCACGATCATTCGGCATCCGAACAGGTCTTCTTCACAGGCACCGGGTCATATTGGCCGGATTCTACACTGGGTCATCGTGGTCACAACTCCACAATACGCTGCATTGAGCTGGGCAAACACCGGGTTGCCCACACTGACCGGAAATGCCGGACACCCGCGACGCCCGGACGGAGACGCTGACGAACAGCGCGATCCGGGACCTGGACAGCGACGCAGAGGCGGCCGCACCGGACCGAGGCACCTCGGCTCCCCCCAGGGTTCCCCGGCCGGCTGGACCCAGACGGACCACGCCCGAGCCGGACCTCAGGCGGACCCCGGCCCGGTCGGGTGGCGGTCGCGGCCCTCCCCGCCCGGACCGGGCGGCGGCCCGGGGCCTCCCGCCCGGGCCCGTGGATGCGGGCCCTCCCCCGCCCGGGCCCATGGATGCGGGACCTCCCCCGCCCGGGCCGGGTGGGGGGAAGCTTCACCGGCGGGCGCCGGCCCGAAGGCGGCGGTCGCGGCGGCGAGCACGGCGGCCTCGACCTGGCGGGCGCCGGCGTGCCGCAGCGCGGCGGCCGCGCCGGCCAGGGTGGCGCCGGTGGTGGCGACGTCGTCGACCACGAGCACGCGCCCGCCGGCGAGCCGGCGCCGGGCTCGCGGCGCCGGGCGGGTGGCGGCCAGGCCGGCGCCCCTGTCCCGGCCGAGGTCCCGGCCCGGGGCGGGGGCGAGCAGGCCGACCGCGGGCAGGTCGAGGGCGGCGGCCACGCCGGCGGCGACCCGCCGCGCGTGGTCCCTGAGCAGGCCGCCCGCTGGCGCGGCGGGGATCCAGGTGACCAGGTCGGCACCGACCCCGGCCGCCGCCATGGCGGCGCCGAGGCGCCGGCCGAGGACGGTCAGGGCGGCCGGCTGGGCCCGGAGCTTGCCGGCCAGCATCGCCTCGCGCAGGGCGCCACGGTAGGGGCCGAGCGTCCACAGGGCCAGGCCCGGGTCGGCGGCCAGCCGCCACGGCCCGGCACCGGCCGGCTCGGGCGGCAGGCACGCGGCGCAGCAAGGCCAGGCCTGGGGACGGTCGCAGGCGAGGCAGGCGGCGGGCCGCAGCACGAGCGCGAGGAGACCGGCGAGCGCGGCCAATGACCCGCGCCGGCCTGCCGAGCGGGAGGTCGAAGGGCGCATCCCCGGAGCGTAGCCGGCGCCGGAGGCCGCGGCAGCCGGCCGTCCACAGGCCGGCGACCGCAGGCCGTCCACAGGCCGGCGACCGCAGGCCGGGCTGCGCCGGGACTCCCCGCCGCGGGCCGGGGCCGCACGCCGCGGGCCGGGGCCGCACGCCGCGGGCCGGGGCCGCACGCCGCGGGCCGCCCACCGCGGGCCGCGGCCGCCCACCGCGGGCCGCCTACCGTGGGCCGCCCACCGCCCACCGCGGGCCTTCCACCGCGCGCCACCCACCGCGGGCCGGGACGGGGCCGGTCAGCGGCTGGCGACGTAGGGTCGCCGTCGGGGCCGGTCAGCGGCTGGCGAAGTTCGGGTCGCCGTCGAAGTAGGTGGCGTCCGGGGAGGTGAGGGCCTTCAGGCCGCGCCCGTCGCGGTTGACCATCCACAGGGAGGTGCCGAGCTCGGACGGCGACTTGAACACGAAGGTCTCGCCGGCCGGGTCGACGGTCAGCTCGCCGTCGATGTCGACCCCGAGGTCGGAGCCGCGGCCGGGGCTGAGCACCAGGGCCGGGCCCCAGCCGTCGACCTTCACGACCCAGAGCTTCTTCCGGTCGAACCGGTCCTCGCCGTCGCCCACGAAGGCGACGGTCACCGGGTCGACCCAGACCGCGCCGGACGCGGCACCGAGCCCGGGGGCGAGCGGGTGGGGGATCCACTCGGTGACGCCCTCAGCACCGAGGACGCCGAGGTACAGGTCGCCGGCGGGCTCGAACGGGTCACGGCGTCCGGACCCGGACGGGGCCAGCACGGCCAGCACGAAACAGCCGTCGGGGCTGACGCGGACCAGGACGGGCTCGAGCTTGCCCGGCAGCGGGCCGAGGCCGAGCTTGGTGGCCTTGCGCGAGTCGGCGTCCACCGACCACAGCTGCACGCTGGCGCCCTCGCGCTTGAGCGCGAGCAGGCGGGCCGGGCTGCCGGGCAGCCACGACGGGGGCGACAGCACGCCCCGAAGGGCGGTGGGCTCGGGCGACGCGCCGGTCTCGGAGGCGGTCCACAGGGTGTGTGGCCTGCCCATCTCTCCCACCAGGTAGGCGATGCGGCTGCCGTCCGGCGACCAGGTGGGTGCCGACTTGGTGCCGCTGGGGGGGAGCATGAGGGGCCGCGGCTCGGTGCGGAGCTGGTCGGCCGGGATCGTGAGGACCTGGCCGTCGCGGACGAACGCGACCAGGTCGCCGTTGGCCCGCCGTTGGGGCCAGAGGCCGGCGAGCTCGGGGGCGGTCCGGCGGTAGAGGCGGTCGGCCGGGAACCGGTCGGAGCCCACCTCGCCGAGCGGGCGGCCGTCGACCCTGACCAGGACCTGGGCGGTCGGGATGAGACGGTTGACCGTCCACACGAGCTGGCCCATCCGGAGCTGGCCCGAGCCGGGCCCGCCGGCCGCGCTGAACTCGCCGGACAGGTTGACCTTGACGATGCCCTGCTCGGCGTCGTAGATGACCGAGAGCAGGCGGGTGCCTGGCGGGATCGCGGTGCCCAGCGCCTTCGCGACCCGGCCCCGCGGGCCCTCCAGCAGCAGGCGCAGCGCGGTCGTGGTGCGCGCCTGGACGCTGGCGACCCGGTCGCCGGTGCCGGTCCGGTCCTCGAACAGGACGGGGGTCGGGACCACGTGACGCCGGTCGCGGGAGGCCATGAACAGCTCGGTGTGCCGGTACCGCTGCTTGAAGCTCTCCTCGTCCACCCAGGGCTGATCGGGCGGGTTGGTGACGCGCCACTCGGTGTTCACCCGGCGCAGGTGGAAGGTGAGCAACTCGGGGCCGGCCATGGGCGTCCACTCGTGGCCGTCGAGGCGGCCGACCCGCCTGACCCGGATGACGACCGCCGCCTCGTCGGCGCCGCTGGGCGCGACCGCCTCGACCGGGTCCGGGGTCGCCGACCGGGTCTCGTAGACCAGGACCGAGCGCCCGCCCTTCCAGGCGTCGACCCGTCGTCGGGCGCTGCCGGGCGCCACCCACGCGGTCGCGTCTGCCGAATCGCCGGTGGCCATGACGCGCATGAACCGTGCGACGAGCTCGATCTCCTTGAGCCCGCCCTGGGGCTTGGCGCCACGGGGGTCGTCGACGCTCGAGCGCTCGTCGGGCGGGAATGCGACCTGGGCGACGGTGGTGACCTCGCCGGTGGGCGGCACCCCGGCCGTGCAGGCCGCGAGGGCCAGGCAGGCGAGGATGGCGGCGGCTCCCCGGGGCCAGCGGCGGTCAGCCACCCACGACCACCTCGGGTTCGGTCGGGGCGGGCTCGCGGCCGCGCTCCTGGCCCGGCGGGCGCTCGGCCTGTGGCGCGGCAGCCGGCAGCACCACCGTGAAGGCCGAGCCCTGGCCGACCGTGGAGGTCACCGTGATCGACCCCTTGTGGAGGTTGACGTTCTCGAGCGCGATGGCCAGGCCGAGACCGGTGCCGCCCAGCGTGCGGGCCCGGTGCACGTCGGCCCGGTAGAAGCGCTCGAAGATGTGGGGCAGGTCCTCGGCCGGGATGCCCTCCCCCTCGTCCTGGACCACCACCACGACCTCGGCGCCGCGCCGGGCCACCTCGACCTGGACCGCTCCATCGCTGGTGTGCTCGATCGCGTTCTTGACCAGGTTGGAGAACACCCGGTCGAGCCGGCGAGGGTCGGCGGCCACCAGCGGCGGCCCCTCGCCGCGGTCGACGCTCAAGGTGACGTTGACCTTGCGACCGTGCGCGATGGCGTCGAGGGCGTCGACCACCTCGTCGAGCAGGCCGGAGAGGTCGATCTCGACCGGCTCGAGGTTGATCACGCCGGCGTCGAAGCGGCTGATCTCGAGCAGGTCCTCCAGCAGGTTCTCGAAGCGCTCCAGCTCGCGCTCGAGCAGCACGGCGGCCCGCTGGGCGTCGGCCGGCAGGCCGGCCCGGGCGGCGTGGATGTAGTCGGCGGCCATGCGCACGGTGGCGAGCGGGGTGCGCAGCTCATGGCTGACGTCGGACACGAAGCGCGCCTGCAGGCTCGAGACGTGCTCGAGCTCGCCGATCTTCTGGGCCAGAGCGTCGGTCATGCGGTTGAAGGACTCGGCGAGCCGGCCGAAGTCGTCCTGGGTGGTGGCCTCGGGGATGCGCGCGGTCAGGTTGCCGGCCGCGATCTCCTCGGCGACGTCGCGGGCGCGCTGGATCGGCTTGAGGACGCGGCCGATGGAGATGGCGGTCATGATCACGACCGCGGCGAGCAGGCCGACGCCCACGATGAGCAGGAAGTTGGTGAGCAGGTTGAGGGTGGCCTCCTGGAAGGCCAGGGGGTAGAAGAAGTAGGCCTGGTAGTCGCCCTGCTCGGAGCGGACCGGGGCGCCGATCACGAGCATGCGCCCGCCCTCCACGCCCGGGGGCGTGTCGATGTAGAGGGCGGCGATCTCCGACCGGGTGAAGACCCGGTTGACCAGCCCGGCCGGGATGTCGTTGGCCTTGAAGCGGTCGTCGGAGCTCTGGGAGCGCTCCGAGCCGATCAGCACGACCGCCATGAAGCTGGGGTTGCCCGCGCCCTGCCCGGAGGTCAGCTGTTCCATGATGTGGGGGTGTACCTGGTCCTCGGGCAGGTCGGCGGCCTGGGCCAGCGTGCTCGCGGCCTGGGCCCGGAAGCGGTCGACCTCGTGGGCGGCCTGCCTGTACTGCTGGGTGTAGAGGGACCGGGCCAGGAGCGCGTGCAGCGCGGTGCCGAGCAGCAGCAGCGACGCGACCACGATGGCCGAGGTGAACAGGACCACCCTGGCGCGCAGGTCGAGGCGGGAAGGAGCAAGGCGATGCACTGGCTACTCTTGTTCGTCACGCATCTTGGTCGTCGAGCCGCGAGGCGTCGCCCGCTCCTCCCTCCGGGCCGATCCGGTAGCCGACCCCGCGGACGGTCTGGACCACCCTCGGGTTCTCCGGGTCGTCCTCGATCTTGGCCCGCAGGCGCTGGACGTGGACGTTGACCAGCCGTGTGTCCCCAGCGTAGCGGTACCCCCAGACCTGCTCGAGCAGCACCTCGCGGGTGAACACCTGGCGGGGCCGCCGGGCCAGGGTGGCCAGCAACTCGAACTCGAGCGGGGTCAGGTTGACCGGCTTGCCGCCCTTGGTCACCTGATGGGCCATCACGTCCATCTCCATGTCGTGGAAGCGGAGCGTCTCGGCCCCCTCGGTGTCGCGCCGCCGGAGCCGGGCGCGGACCCGGGCCACCAGCTCCTTGGCCGAGAACGGCTTGGTGATGTAGTCGTCGGCCCCCGACTCGAGGCCGAGCACGATGTCGACCGTGTCGGTCTTGGCGGTGAGCATGACGATCGGCACGCCCGACTCGAGCCGGAGCTCGCGGCAGATCTCGAGGCCGTCCTTGCCCGGGAGCATGAGGTCGAGCAGGACCAGGTCGGGTTTGGCCTGGTGGAACGCTGCGACGGCCTGGTCGCCCGAGCGCACGAACACCGGCTCGAACCCCTCCTGGCGCAGGACGATGACGAGCATCTCGGTGAGCGACGGATCGTCGTCCACCACCAGTATTCTGCCCTTCAAGCCGATACCTCCCTCATGCTCTGCAACCGAGCAAGGATGTCACGTTGGCGGCCGAACCGGGAGTCGGCGTCCGTGCGACCCTCCCTCACCAGGAGCGCCACCGCGTTGACCGGCACCGGCGCCACACTGACAATCCCTCCGACGACGTGCCCGTGGCGCACGGTAGCGAGGGCCGGCACGCCCGTGGATCACCAGGGAAGGGAAGGTCGTGAGCAGTCAACCGCCCCAGCGGGGCCCACACGACGCAGGCCAGGGGCCGCCGCCCGGACCACCGGAATCCTACCGCCCTCCCCCGCCGCCCGGGCCGGGCTGGGCCGGCCAGCCAGGCTGGCCGCCTGCGGGACCAGGCTGGCCGGAGGCGGGCCCGACCCCTGGCTGGCCGCAGGCCGACCCGGGACAGGGCTGGGGTTGGGGCGACCCCCGGGGCGGGCCGCCCCGGCTCCCCAAGGCGGGCAGCGAGCGCACCGGCCCGCTGCCGCTGCACCCGATGACCCTGGGCGACATCATGGACGGCGCGTTCCGGCTCCTGAAGGCCAACCTCCGCACGATCCTGCTGGTCAGCGCGGCGTTCGTGGTCCCCGTCAACGTCGTCGTGGCGTTCCTGCAGCGCGACGTGCTCGGGGGCCAGGGGATGCTCGACGTGCTGAACGACCCGTCGCTGGTGGACCCGGCCGCGTACCCCTCGGTCGGCCAGTTCATCGGCATCGGCCTCAGCGTGCTGGTGAGCCTGCTGGTCACGCCGTTCGTGGGCGGCGTGCTGACCAGGGTGGTCGCCGCCAGCTACCTCGGCGAGCAGATGCCGCCGGGGCGGGCGATCAGGACGACCGCGCGCTGGTTCTGGGCCCTGCTGCTCGGCTTCTTCTGCGTCCACCTGCTCGAGCTGGTCGGGCTGGTGGCCTGCTTGGTGGGCGCGCTGGTGCCGATGACCTTCTTCGTGCTCACCACGCCGGCCATCGTGGTCGAGGAGATCGGGCCGATCCAGGCGATGAGCCGGTCGGCCACGCTGGTCAGGCCCAGGTTCTGGCAGACCCTCGGCATCGCCGTGCTCGCCGGCATCATGGCCTCGTTCATCGGCAACATCCTCGGCACCCCGTTCGGCGTGGCCGCCGGGCTCATCGGCCTGCGCAACGGCTGGCCCCTGCAGGCGCTCGGCAGCATCCTGCCCACGCTGATCACGACCCCGTTCGTGACCATCGTGTCGACCCTGCTGTACTTCGACGCGCGGATCCGCCATGAGGGCCTGGACCTCCAGATGATGGCGGCCAACCTCGACCGTGGCGCTCGTCCCGCGCTCTAGGCACGCGGCGGCCGCGCTGGCCGTTGCGGCCGGCCTGCCGCTGGTTGCGGCCGGCCTGCTGCTTGCGGGCCCGGCCCGGGCCGACCTGCCCGCCCCGTCGCGGGACCCCGACGAGGTGCGCCGGGCGGTCCGCGAGGTGCTCGCCCAGCCGGAGTACCGGGCGTTGCGCCGCTCCCTGCCCGACCTGGTGATCGACTGGGTGCTCCAGCAGATCGGCCGGCTGGTGGCCGCGCTGAGCGACACCGGTGCCGCGTCGCTGATCGGCATCGGGATCCTGCTGCTGGTCCTGGCCGGCATCGGCGTGCTGCTGGTCCGGTTCTCGCGCGGCATGACCTCCGACCCGGAGGCGGCCGCCGCCCAGCGCACCCCCACCGGCCGGTCGGCGGCCGACTGGCGGGCCGAGGCCGAGGCGCACGAGCGCTCCGGCGAGTGGCGGCAGGCCGTGCGCTCGCGCTACCGCGCGCTCGTGGCCGACCTGGCCGGCCGGGGGCTGGTCGAGGAAGTCCCTGGGCGGACCGCCGGGGAGTACCGGGGCGAGGTCCGGCGCAACGTCCCCGCGGCCGCGGACGACTTCGCCAGCGCGACCGAGCTGTTCGAGCTCGCCTGGTACGGCGGGCGGCGGACCGGGCCGCCCGAGGCGTCCCGCCTCCGCACCCTGGCCGAGCGCGTCCTCCGGCAGGCGGCGACGTGAGGCGGGCGCGGCGGGTGCTGCCGTGGGTGGCGATCGTGGCCGGCCTGCTGCTGGCGGTGTACCTCGGCGGGCGGAGGCCTGACGAGGGCGCGCCGCTCGACCCGGCCTCGCCTGGGCCGCTCGGCACCAAGGCGCTGGTCGAGGTGCTCGGCGAGGTCGGCGGCCGGGTCCAGGTCACCAGCGAGCTGCCGACCGGCCCCGGTGGGACCGCGCTGCTGCTCGCCGACGACCTGGACCCCGGGCGGCGGAACGCCCTGCTCGCCTGGGTGCGGCGCGGGGGGACCCTGGTCGTGACCGACCCCGACTCCGAGATCACCAGGCTGGAGCCGGTCGGCAGCACCGCGATCGGCCTGCTCGACCCCGAGCTCGAGCGTGGCTGCGCCCTGCCCGCCCTCCGCGACGCGCACCGCGTGAACGCCGCGGTCGGCACCGTGTTCGAGGTGCCCTCCGGCAGCCAGGGCTGCTACTCGCGCGGCAAGGGGTCGTGGCTGGTCGTCCAGCCGCTCGGGCCGGGCACCGTCGTCCGCCTGGGCGGGGCCGACGCGCTGGTCAACCAGCAGATCGACAAGGCCGACAACGCGGTCCTGGCGGCGAGCCTGCTCGCCCCGGCCCGCGGGACGCGGGTCACGGTCCTGCGGCCGCCGCCGCCCGGCGGCGGGGCCAGGAGCCTCACCGACCTGATCGCGCCCCGCGTCGACCTCGCCCTGTGGCAGCTCGTGGTCGCGTTCGGGGTGCTGGTGCTGTGGCGCGCCCGCCGCCTGGGGCGGCCCGTGACCGAGCCCCAGCCCGTGCAGGTCCCGGGCGCCGAGCTGGTCGTGGCAGTCGGCAACCTGCTGCAGCGGGCCAAGGGCCGGGGCCAGGCGGCCGGCCTGCTCACCGACGACCTGCGGCGGACCCTGGCCGAGCGGCTCGGCCTGCCCGCCTCCGCCCCGCCCGACCAGGTCGCCGACGCCGCCGCGGCCCGCAGCAGCGTCCCCCGGGAGCGGGTGCTCGCCGCGCTCACAGCCGCCACCCCCCGCGACGAGGCCGAGCTCGTCGCGCTCGCCCATGCCATCGACGCAGTCCGCCGGGAGGTCACCAGTGTCCGCTAGAGAAGCCGTCCTGCGCGTCCGCGAGGAGATCGCCAAGGCGGTCGTGGGCCAGGACGGCGCCGTGTCCGGCCTGGTCGCCGCCTTGCTGGTGCGCGGCCACGTGCTGCTCGAGGGCGTGCCCGGGGTGGCCAAGACCCTGCTGGTGAAGACCATGGCAGCGACCCTCGCGCTGGACTTCAAGCGGGTCCAGTTCACCCCCGACCTGATGCCCTCCGACGTCACAGGGCAGGTCATCTTCGAGCAGCGGGACGGCTCCTTCCGGTTCCGGCAGGGGCCGGCGTTCACCAACCTGCTGCTGGCCGACGAGATCAACCGCACCCCGCCGAAGACGCAGGCGGCGCTGCTCGAGGCGATGGAGGAGCGCCAGGTCTCGGTCGAGGGGCAGGCCCACCGGCTGCCCGACCCGTTCCTGGTCGTCGCCACCCAGAACCCGGTCGAGTACGAGGGCACCTACCCGCTGCCCGAGGCCCAGCTCGACCGGTTCCTGTTCAAGCTCGTGGTCGGCTACCCGACCGCCGAGCAGGAGCAGGCGGTCGTGGCCCGCCACGACGCGGGCATGGACCCGCACGACCTGGGCACGCTGGGGGTGCGGGCGGTGGCCGGAGCCCAGGACCTGGCCGAGGGCCGCAAGGAGGTCGGCGGGATCCCGGTCGATCCCAGCGTCCAGGCCTACATCGTGGCCATCGCCCGGGCGACCAGGGAGTCGCCGTCGCTCGCGCTCGGGGTGTCGCCGCGAGGCGCGACCATGCTCCTGCACGCGGCCAAGGCGTGGGCCTGGCTGGCCGGCAGGCAGTACGTCACCCCGGACGAGGTCAAGGCGATGGCCAAGCCCACCCTTCGCCACCGGGTCCAGCTCCGGCCCGAGGTCGAGCTGGAGGGCGTGACCGCCGACGGGGTGCTCGAAGGGATCCTCGCCTCGGTCCCGGTGCCTCGGTGACCGCCGGCGGGCGGGCGCACCCGGGGGCCGGGGCCAGGCCCGGCGGCGCGTCGGTCCCGGAGGCGTGCGCACCCGCCAGCCCGGCCAGGCCCGGCGGCGTGGCGGGTGAGGTGTAGCCGTGCCCGTGCCGACCTGGCGGCTGGCCGCGGCCGCCGCGATCGCCTCGGTGGCCGTGCTGCTCCTGCCGCTGCCGCCACCGCTCGGCCTGGTCGTGGCCGACGGACCGCTGCTTGCCGCCGCGGTGGTCGACTGGCTGCTCGCGGCCAGGCCCTCGGACCTCGACGTCGAGCGCGAGCTGCCGGGCATCGTGCCGCTCGGCGGCGACGCCAGCGTCACCTGGCGGGTCGCCAACCGGCGCGGGCGGGGCGCGGGCCGGGCGGTCCGCGTCCGGCTGGCCGACGAGCTCGCCCCGTCGCTGTCGGCCACGACCAGGCGGGCACGGCTCACCGTGCCCGCCAACGGGCGGGCGGCGGCCTCGACCGCGATCCGGCCCCGGCGCCGGGGCCGCTTCACCCCCACCGAGGTCGTGCTCCGGGTCGAGGGGCCGCTCGGGCTGGCCGCACGCCAGAGCCGGCGCCGCCTGCCGGGCACGCTGCGGGTGTACCCGCCGTTCACCTCGCGGGACGAGGCGGAGCTGCGCATCGACAAGGCGCGCATCCTCGAGGTCGGGCTGCGCTCTGCCCAGGGCCGGGGCGGCGGGACCGAGTTCGACGCGCTGCGCGAGTACAGCGTGGACGACGAGTTCCGGCGCATCGACTGGGCGGCCACCGCCCGGGCCGGCAAGCCGATCGTGCGCACCTACCGGGCCGAGCGGAACCAGACCGTGCTGCTGCTGCTCGACGCCGGCCGGACCATGGCCGGGCGGGTGGAGGGGGTCCCCCGCCTGGACCACGCCATGGACGCGGTGATGATGCTGACCGCGGTCGCGACCAGGCTGGGCGACCGGGCCGGGCTGGTCGCCTTCGACCGGGAGGTGCGGGCCGTGGTCAGCCCGGGGCACGCGCGCGACCAGCTCTCCCGGGTCACCGAGGCGATGTACTCGCTCGAGCCGGAGCTGGTCGAGAGCGACTACCGGGGCGCCTTCGCCGAGGCCCTGGTCCGGTTCCGGCGCCGGGCCATGCTGGTGGTCCTCACCGAGCTGGCCGAGCAGGCGGTGAGCGAGACGCTGCTGCCAGCCCTCCCGCTGATCGCCCGCAACCACCTGGTGGTGGTGGCCAGCGTCGCCGACCCCGACGTGGCCACCTGGGCGCGCTCCACCCCGGCCGAGGCGGGAGCCGCCTACCGCAAGGCGGCGGCGACCGCCGCCCTGGCCGACCGGCGGCGGACGGTGGCGCGGCTGCGCGGCCTGGGCGCGGTGGTGGTCGACGACCGGCCCGGGCGGCTCGCCCCCGAGCTGGCCGACGCCTACCTGCGGGTCAAGGCGACCGGCCGGCTCTGAGGCGAGCCGCCCGGGCGGCTCTGAGCGGCACCGGGCCGGGGCGGGGCGGGCGCGGCCTGGTCCCCGGGTGACAGCCAGCCGGTGTCCTCCTCGCCGAGCGCCCCGGTCAACCCCCGGGCCGCGGCGGCCCGGCCGAGCACGACGACGTAGGCGAGGAAGGCGGCCTCTGCGACCACGCCGATGCCGACCCGGACGAAGGTGGGCCAGGGCCGGCCGGTGACGAACCCCTCGATCGCGCCGGCGACGGCGAAGGCCAGGATGAGCCCGAGCACGACCACCACCGCCCGCCTGCCCTCCTCGGCCAGCGCGACCGCGCGGCCGCGGTCGCCAGGGTCGATCAGGGTCCAGCCGAGCCGCAGGCCGGCGGCGCCGGCAACGAACACGCTGGTGAGCTCCAGCAGGCCGTGGGGCAGGACCAGGCCCCAGAACTTGGGCGACTGGCCCACGGCCGCGAACAGGCCGGCCACCAGCCCGAGCTGGGCGCCGTTGAGCACCAGCACCTGGGCGGTGCCGACGCAGAACAGGATGCCCAGGGCGAACGCGACGAACGCGACCTGCACGTTGTTGCTGAACACCTGGGACGCGAAGGCGCCGGCCGGCTCGGACGAGTAGTAGGCCTCGAAGTCGCGGTTGACGTAGGCCTCGCGCACGGCGGGCGGGCCGAGCGCCTCGACCGCGGCGGCCGAGCGGCTGATCCAGATGCCGATGGCGAGCGCCGGGACCAGGCTGAGCAGGGTCGCGGCGAGCACGAAGTGGCGCAGGTGCCACACGGCGGCCGGGAACGTGCTGGTGAAGAAGCGCCCGAGCACGCGCAGGGTGCGCGGCCGGTTGCCGTAGACCACCGCGGCCGACCGGGCGACCAGCCCGCTCAGCTTGGCGGTGAGGGCGGGGTCGCGGTAGTAGGTCTGCGCGTAGGACAGGTGGCTGGCGACCCGCTGGTAGAGGCGGACCAGCTCGTCGAGCTCGGCGGCGGGCAGCCGGCCCACGCCGCGCTGGGCGCGGCCGGTCAGCTCGGCCAACCGGGCCCAGACGGGCCCGTTGACGGCGATGTAGCGGTCGATGTCCACCGGCCGATTCTACGGGTGGGCGCCACCCGGCGCGGTGGAGCCAGCCCGAGGAGCGACCCCTCGCACCCTTGCCCTGCCCGGTCCAGCGGGCGACGGCGGCCGCCCCGCCGTACTCGATGTCGTCGGGGTGTGCGACCATCACGAGCGCCCGCTGCCAGTCCTCCGGCAGCGTCTCGTAGGGCGCCGGCGTGTTCTCCACGGTCATTCGGGCCTCCCTCGTCCGAACGCCGGCATCGTCGCAGACCGCCGTCCCATCGGTCCATCGGCCGGCCCGGCGGATCGACCAGACCGGCAGGCGGCGGTCGCGCGGAGGTGGACGGGGGCGGTACGGTGCGCACGGAATCCACGCGCTCGGCGCGAGCCACGGCACGCCACCGCGGCCTGACCCGACACCGCCGGGGCCTGACCCGACACCGCCGGAGGGGAAGCGAACGCAGATGGCGCAGGCCGAGCCGACCCGGATGGTGACCCCCGAGGCGGTCGCCCTGGAGTTCCGCACCGCCAACATCGGCTCGCGGATCCTCGCGTACTTCCTCGACCAGCTGATCGTCACCGCCGGGCTGTTCCTGCTCCTGCTCGCGATCGTCCTGATCGGCAACGTGGCAGGCCCCGACCTGCCCCAGTGGAGCGGGCTCGCGCTGGTGGCGGTGCTCCTGCCGAGCTGGTTCTTCGGCTACTTCATCGCCTTCGAGACGCTGTGGCGGGGGCGGACGCCCGGCAAGGCCGCGCTCGGCCTGCGGGTCGTCACCCGGGAGGGCGCGCCGGTCAGGTTCAGGCACGCCGCCATCCGGACCCTGCTCGGCCTGGTCGACTTCGTCATCGGGGGCGGGTTCTTCGCCGTGGTGTTCATCCTGTTCACCCGGGACAACCAGCGGCTCGGCGACCTGGTCGCGGGCACGCTGGTCCTGCGCGAGCGCAGCGGCCTGGCCGCCCCGGTCCCGGTCAGCTTCGCGCCGCCGCCCGGCTACGAGTCCTACACGGCCACGCTCGACGTGGCCCGGCTCACCACCGAGGAGTACCAGGCGGTGCGCAGCTTCCTGCTGCGGGCGCCGAGCCTCCCGCCCGCGCCCAGGGCCGCGCTCGCCCAGCAGCTCGCCGGGCCGCTCGCGAGCCACCTGCGGCCGCCGCCCCCGGCCGGGATCTCCCCCGAGGTGTTCCTCGGATGCGTCGCCGCGGCCTACCAGCACCGCCAGCGAGCGAGCGTGGCCCAGCGCCAGCCGGGCCCTGGCCCGGCGCTGCCGCCAGCCAGGCCGGCGATGCCCGGATGGCAGCCGACCGCGCCCCTGCCGGGTGCCGCGGCACGGCCGTCCCCGGCGCCCGGTCCCATGCCGGACGGGTCGCCACCCAGCGGGTCGCCACCCGCCGCTCCGCCACCCGCTCCCCTGCCCGAGCCGGAGCCCGGCGGCTTCGTCCCGCCGCGGTAGCCCTGCCGGGGCAACCGGGGACCCGGGCCGCGGGCCTCCCGGCCGTCCCGGCGCCGCGGGCCTCCCGGCCCTCCCGGCGCCGCGGGCCTCCCGGCCGTCCCGGCGCCGCGGGCCGCCTGGCCGTCCTGGCGCCGCGGGCCGCCTGGACGGGCTCGCGTGCGGGCCTTGTGACGCCGCCTGGACGTGCGGGCCTATGACACCGCCTGGACGGGCGGCCCGCGGGCTTGTGGACACCGCCTGGACGATCCGGCGGGCAGGCGGGAGGATCACGGCATGGGTTACGACCTGACCGGCCTGATCGGTGCGCCGGGGATCCTGCGCCCCGGGGTGGCGGCCGTGCCTGGCGCCAGGGTCGTCGGGCTCGACGCCGGGCTCGCGCTCGTCCCGCTCACCGGGCCGGTGCTGGCCGCGGTCCGTGCCGCGGGCGGCCCGGAGGACGCCGGGCCGCTGCCCGGGTTCCACCAGCTCACGCCCGCGGTGGCACGCTGGGCCGCCGGCCTCTCGGCCGCCGGGCCGGTCCTCTACGCCGAGGCCGAGTTCTTCGGAGGGTCGGGTTCCCAGGCGGCGATCGGCTGGCGGGACGGACAGGTCTGGTTCGGGCCGCTGCGCACCCGGACCCCGGACGAGGACCGCGAGGGGTTCGCCGTGGCGGCCGGGCCGGGGCTCCGCGGGATGGCGATCAACGCCGGGCTGCGGCGGCTGGGCGTCCCCACGCCGCCGGACGGCGAGCCGTGGATGGACGAGTTCTGGACGGTCGGGCTCAGCCGGCAGCGCTCGACCGACGACTGGGCCTGACCCGGCCGCCCAGCCGCCCCACCGGACCGGGGACCGGTCCGGCCGTCAGCGGAGACGAGCCTGCACCCCGGAACGCAGCGGGCCCTCACCGGAGGGCGAGGGCCCGCGTCGTGCCGGGTGGATCAGGTGCCCTCGGTCCAGGAGTGCAGGTACTCGACCTGGACGTCGGTCAGGGTGTCGATCTCGATGCCCATGGTGGCCAGCTTGACCCGGGCCACCTCGGCGTCGATCTCGGCCGGGACGTCGTGGACGCGGACCTCGAGCCCCTCCTGGCCGGCCAGCCACTCGAGCGAGAGGGCCTGGTCGGCGAAGGACATGTCCATGACCGCGGCCGGGTGCCCCTCGGCGGCGCCCAGGTTGACCAGGCGGCCCTCGGCGAGCAGGTTGATGCGGCGGCCGTCGGCGAGCTGGAACTCGTCCACGTTCTCGCGTGCCCGGGTCACCGAGGCGGCCAGCTCGCGCAGGGCGACCTTGTCGATCTCGACGTCGAAGTGGCCCGAGTTGGCGATGACGACGCCGTCCCGCATCACCTCGAAGTGCTCGCGGCGGAGGATGTCGCGGTCGCCGGTGACCGACACGATCACGTCGGCCTCGCGGGCCGCCTCGGCCATCGGGGCGACCCGGTAGCCCTCCATGGCCGCCTCGAGGGCGCGCACCGGGTCGACCTCGGTGACCACGACCTTGGCACCGAGGCCGCGGGCGCGCATGGCCAGGCCCTTGCCGCAGTAGCCGAACCCGGCGACCACGAAGGTCGTGCCGGCCAGCAGCAGGTTGGTCGCGCGCAGGATGCCGTCGATGGTCGACTGGCCGGTGCCGTAGCGGTTGTCGAACAGGTGCTTGGTGGGGGTGTCGTTGACCGCGATGATCGGGTAGGCGAGGGCCCGCTCGCGCTCCATCTGGCGGAGCCGGATGACGCCCGTGGTGGTCTCCTCGGTGCCCACCCGGATCTCGCCGAGCTGGTCCTTGCGCTTGGTGTGGAGCAGGGTGACCAGGTCGCAGCCGTCGTCCATGGTGACGTTGGGACGGGTGTCGAGCGCCGCCTCGAGGTGGGCGTAGTAGCCGGCGTTGTCCACCCCGCGGCGGGCGAACACGTCGATGCCGTAGTGCCTCACCAGCCCGGCGGCCGTGTCGTCCTGGGTCGACAGGGGGTTGGAGGCGCACAGGACGACCGTGGCGCCACCCGCCTTGAGCGCCCGCATCAGGTTGGCCGTCTCGGTGGTGACGTGCAGGCAGGCCGCCACCCTCAGGCCGGTCAGGGGTTGCTCCTTCTCGAAGCGGGCGCGGATGTCGCGCAGCACCGGCATGTGCCGGTCGGCCCACTCGATGCGCAGGCGGCCCTCGTCGGCGAGGGCGATGTCAGTCACGTCGTAGGGCAAGGATCCTCCTCGGGGGACAGATGCGACGGCACACGGTGCTCGTGCTCGGGCCGCTGGCGGACTGCTCAGTCTGCCCGACAGCCGCCCCTCGGCTCAACTCCCCGAACCGGCGCCCGTTCGCACAGCCCGGCGCGACGGCCAGGCCGCCTGGCCCGGCCGCATGCCCCATGCCGGCCTGCCCGGCGTGGCTGTTCTCGCAGTGGCTGTTCTCGCATCGGTCCTGTCCGTTCCTGCCCGCCGCTCGTCCGGGGGACTCGCCCCAGGGGCTATGCCAGCCTGGGCCGGAGGTCGACGCGGCGCAGCAGCTGGGCGTTGAGGGCGACCACGATGGTGCAGCCCGTCGACGGCCTCGCGGGACTCAGGCCGCACGGCGTCCTCCAAGGCCAGCGCCCCGAGGACCTTGTCGTCGCCGACCACGTAGAGCACGGCGGCGGCGCGCCGCCTCCAGCCAGTGGCCGAGCAGCACGATCACGATCAGCAGGGCCAGCTCCCACCAGAAGTCCAGGTCGAACAGGCCCAGCACGGTCGCCGCGCTGGCAGCGAACGCCACCGTGATCGCCAGCGAGATGAGCAGCATCATGCCCGGCTGGCGGTCGCGCGCCTCCGAGAGCCCGCCCTGGAGGAAGGGCCGGCCGCCGTAGAGGAACACGATCGTGCCCAGCACCGGCGCGACCCAGCGGGCGCCGGGGAACTGCGGCGGGGTGAAGTCGAGCCAGTCCTGCACCATCTCGGAGTAGACGACCACCGGGATGGTCAGGGCCAGGCTGAGCCAGAACCGGTCGCGGAACTGGGCGGCGTGGTCGGCGTGCCCACCATGGCCGGCATGCCTGTCGTGGTCGAGCTCGGCGGTAGGGTACAGAAGCCATGCGGGGATCGCCCAGGCGCCACCCGGCTTCCGGTCAGGCCGCGGCGGCTGGGAGCAGGGAGAGCACGACCTCGCGGAAGCGGGGGCGGAGGCGCGCGGCGACCTCGAGGACCTCGGCGTGGCTGGTCGGGGTGCCGCCCGGCCGGTGCACGTTGGTGATCGCCGAGATGGCCGCCACCCGCATGCCGTGGGCGCGGGCGGCGATCACCTCGGGCACGGTCGACATGCCGACCGCGTCGGCGCCCCAGGTCCGGAACATGGCGATCTCGGCCGGGGTCTCGTAGGAGGGCCCGGCAGCCGCCAGGTACACGCCCTGGCGGACGGGGATGCCGGCCGCCGCCGCGTGGCGCACGGCCTCGTCCCGCATTGTCGCGTCGTAGGCGCCGGCCAGGTCCACGAAGGCCGGCTCGCCCCGCAGCGGGTTGTCGAACAGGAAGTTGATGTGGTCGGTCAGGACCATCAGGTCGGCCGGCTGGAAGCCCTGGTTCAGGCCACCCGCCGCGTTGGTGGCGACCAGCGCGCGGCAGCCCAGCTCGGCGGCCACCCGGGTCGCGAACGCGACCTCGGCCGCCGAGTACCCCTCGTAGGTGTGGACCCTGCCGGCCTGGACGAGCACCGGGACCCCGGCCAGGCGGCCCGCCACCAGCGCGCCCGCGTGCCCGGGCACCCTGGGCACCGGCATGCCGGGCACCTCGGCGGCGGGTACGACCACCGCACCCTCGACCGCCTCCGCCAGGTCGCCCAGGCCGGACCCGAGCACCAGTGCCACCGCCGGCTTCTCGGGCAGCCGCGACGCGAGCGACACGGCCGCGGTGGCGACCGCCTCGGGAACCGCGTGCCCGCTCACGGCCGCGCCCCTCGCCCGTCGCCCCGCCGGGCCTCCCCCGCACCAGATGGTGGGGCCTCCCCCGCACCAGGCCGTGGGGCCTCCCCCGCACCAGGCCGTGGGGCCGCGCCCGCTCCGGGCGAGTTGACCTCGCGCGCTCTGGGCGAGTTGACCTCGCGCGCTCCGGCGGCCAGCGCCGCTTTCACCCGGTCGATGGTGGCGATCGTGGACGGGTCGACGCCGCGGGCGACGCCCAGGTAGGTGGAGGTGAAGTCGGCGAAGGCGACCAGGCGGGCCAGGCGGGCCAGCGGTGGGCCCTCCCTGGACCGGCGCACGACCGGGTCGGCCCCGAGCGCCTCGCACACGGCCGCGAGCCGCAGCCCGTCGCGCTGGTGCTCGCCGGGCGGGTCGCGCAGCAGGACCAGCTCGCGGCCGGGACCGAGGCCCGGCTCGAGCCCCATCACGTCGTTGTGGTCGGCCTCTGGCACGGCAGCCGAGACCACCGAGACCTTGGCGTTCTCGTTGCACTGGGTCCGGAACCGGGTCGCGGCGACCGCGCCGAGCTGCCCGGTCCCCCACACCACCGGGAGCTTGCCGGCCAGGCGGAGGGCGGCCTGCTTGGCCGGGTTGGCCGCGGCATGGACCGCGGGCCCGAGCTCGGCCGCCTCGGCGTCGAGCGCGGCGGCGGCGGCGGCGACCTGCGACCGGAGCGGCCGGAGCACCCCGGACGCCTCGGCGGCGAGCAGCACGGGCACGACCATGGACCAGAACGCGGCCCTGGGCTGGTGGCCGCCCTCGACGAGCACCAGGGGGACGTTGCGGTCCTCGGCGAGCTCGGCCAGGCGGCCGCCGGAGGCGACCGCGAGCAGCCGGGCGCCGGCCTTCAGCCCCTGCTCGACCGCTGACAGGGTCTCGTCGGTGTTACCGGAGTAGGAGACCGCGACCAGCAGCGTGCCCGGCCCGACGAAGGCGGGGAGGCGGTCGCCCTTGACGGTCACCACCGGGGCGCTCGACTCGGCGAAGGCCAGCGCGGCGAGCACGTCGCCGGCCACGCCCGAGCCGCCCATGCCGGCGACCACGACCGTGTCGGGCATCGGCCCGACCAGCGCGGCCTGCTCGGCGAGGGCGCCCGCGGCCCGGGCCTGGGCACCGGCGCCGGCGGCCGCCGCCAGCATGCCCGACGGGTCGGCCGCGGCCAGAGCGGCCGGGTCGTCGAGGTCGGCCTGCGTCACTTGGCCCGTTCCGGCTTCTCGGCCTCGTCGACCAGCATGACGGGGATGTCGTCGCGGACCGGGTAGCGGTAGTGGCACTCGCGGCACTCGATGACCTGCTCGGCCTCCTTGTAGTCGACCTCGCCCCGGCAGTTGGGGCAGGCGAGGATCGCGAGCAGGTCCTTGTCGATCGCCATGGCTCGGCTCCTTGTCGACGGGGGCCGGCCGGGACGGACCGGCCGGGCCGGGTTGGTGCTGCTAGGCGGGTTCGCCGCCGACGGCCCCGAGGATCTGGTCCCGCACCCGCCGCATCTCGGCCTCGGTGGCCGCCTCCACGTTGAGGCGGAGCAGCGGCTCGGTGTTGCTCGGGCGGAGGTTGAACCACCAGCGGTCGCCCTCGATGGTCAGGCCGTCGGTCAGGTCGCGCCGCTCGGGCGGGTAGCGTTCGGCGACCCGGGCCACGACCGCCCCGGGGTCGCCGTCGACCCGGCGGTTCACCTCACCGGAGCCGGCGTACCTCCGGTACGGAGCGAGGACCTCGGACAGGGGCTTGCCGGCCCGGCAGAGCACCTCGAGGGTGACCAGGGCGGCGATGAGCCCGGAGTCGGCACGGTAGTTGTCGCGGAAGTAGTAGTGGCCGGAGTGCTCGCCGCCGAAGGCGGCCCCGGTGTCGGCCATCACCTTCTTGATGAAGGAGTGCCCGACCCGCGTGCGCACCGGCTTGCCGCCGGCGTCCAGGACCGTCTCGGGGACGACGTGGGAGCAGATGATGTTGTAGAGCACGGTCGCGCCGGGCTCCCGTTCGCACATCGTCCGGGCGACAAGCGCCACGACGAGGCTCGAGGGCACGACGCCGCCCTGCTCGTCGACCAGGAACACCCGGTCGGCGTCACCGTCGAACGCCAGCCCCACGTCGGCCCCGGTGGCGACCACCCGCTCGCGCAGGTCGGCGAGGTTAGCCGGGTTGATCGGGTCGGCCGGGTGGTTGGGGAAGCTGCCGTCCAGCTCGAAGTACATCGGGTCGAGCTCGAACGGCAGGCCGTCGAACACGGCGGGCAGGACGTGGCCTGCCATGCCGTTGCCCGCGTCGACCACCACCTCGAGGGGGCGCAGCGCGCCCTCGTCCACGAACCCGCGGACGTGCCTGGCGTAGCGGGCGAGCAGGTCCTCGCCGTCGGCCACCGTCCCCGGACGGTCGGCCCGGGTGGCGGGCTCGCCTTCGGCCACCATCCGCTTGATCTCCCGCAGTCCCGACGCCTCCCCCACCGGCACGGCACCCGCGCGGCAGAGCTTCAAGCCGTTGTAGCGGGCCGGGTTGTGCGACGCGGTGAGCATCACCCCGGGCACGTCCAGGGCGCCCGACACGAAGTAGAGCATGTCGGTGGAGCAGAGCCCGACCCGGACGACGTCGGCGCCCTGGCTGGTCGCCCCGTCGGTCAGGGCGTCGGCCATCGGCACCGACGACGGGCGCATGTCGTGGCCGATCGCGACCGATCCCGCGCCGGTCAGGGTCACGAACGCGCGTCCGACCGCGCGGGCCAGGTCCTCGTCCAGCTCGTCGGGGTAGACGCCGCGCACGTCGTAGGCCTTGAACACCTTGTCGAGGTGGGCAGGCACGGCGTCGAGGTCGGCGGGCACGGCGGGGCTCCTTGGAACGGCCTCCGAGTGCAGGGGAGGCGGCGGCTGCGGAGGCGCATTGTATCTACCTACCACGCAGCGGCGGCCGGCCGCCCCCGGGGAGCGGCCGGCTAGAAGCGGCGTTCGGAGGCCAGGGACAGGACGCGCTCGAGCGGCACCGCGCTGCCCTCCTTGAACCAGCCTTTCCACTCGCAGGCATGGCAGGAGGCGAAGGTGTGCTCCTCGCCGGGAGCGAGCCGGATCCTGATCGCGGTCAGGCTGTTCGAGCTGCACATCGGGCAGTGCATACGGGACCTCGGCGGTTGAGCTGCGCGGGCCTGCCAGGACGGGGCGACCGGGCATGGCGTGCCGGCCTGCTTCCATCACTCGGCAGGGCCCGGACGCCGGCGCATGGCTCGATGGGATGCGACCGCGCCGCCCGCCGGGACTAGACACCCTCGGCCGTCGCGGCGGCGCCCGGGCGACGTTCAGGTCTCCCCTACCAGTCCCCGCGGGCGCCGCCGCACGCCGACCCTACCAGACCATGCGTGCCGCCCGGCCCCGCTGCTTCGCGGCCTGGGAGGGGGACGGCTATCGTCTGTGGTCACCGTCCCCTGATCGCGAGGAGGCCGCCCTGCCCCGCCAGCGTCACGCCCGCCGCGCGCCGCGGCCCCGGCTCGGGCTGCCCCAGGTACAGCCGCCCGGCACCAGCACCGGGGCGTTCATGCTGCTGGTCGAGTCGGCCGTCGCCTCGCTGCCGGCCGAGTTCCGGGAGCGGCTGGCCAACGTGGAGTTCGTGGTCGAGGAGACCTTCCGGGGCGACGAGGTGCCCGGCGGCGGCCTGCTGCTCGGGCTGTACCAGGGCGTGCCGCTGCCGGAGCGCAGCGCCGGGTACTCGGGCGTCCTGCCCGACCGCATCGTGATCTTCCGGCGGCCGATCGAGGCACGCTCGCGCTCCGACGCCGACCTGGCCGAGCTGGTCCGCGAGGTCGTCATCCACGAGGTCGCGCACTACTTCGGCATCGACGACGACCGGCTGGACGAGCTCGGCTGGTGAAGCGCAGGACCGGGGTGATCCGCTGGTCTGCCTGATGGGCGCTACGGCGCGGCGGCCGGGCCGGGGAGGACCGGGCCCTCGACCAACAGGCCGCCGACCTGGGAGCCGGGCACGACCTGGCCGCCACCCAGCGGGGCGGCCACCAGGCCCGGGCCGGAGGCCACGACGAGCAGGCTCTGCGCGTCGGCGGGGACCGCCCGCAGGCCGACCTTGCCCGGCGCCACGGTGATCGAGCCGGCCGGGCCGCCGCCACCCGCGCCCGCTCCGGCCAGGCGGGAGAGCTGGGCGGTGATCGGCTCGTCGGAGAGGTTGGCGAACACGAGCTTGCGGCTGGCGGGCGGCTGGGGCAGCAGCCACCTGGCGTCGTCGACGCTCCCGCCGGTCTCGATGTAGCCGCCCGCGCGCCCGCCCGCGACGTTGAACCGGAGCGCGGCCACGAACTTGGCCCCGTCCTTGGACCGGACCCGCAGCGAGAAGGCGCCGGTCTTGCCAGGGTTGAGCGGCACGCGGATCTGCGCGATGGCGCCGTCGGGGATGGGCAGGTCGAACCCGGGCGCCTTGAACGTGCCCTGGTCGGTGGTGGCGTCCGCCACCACGGCGAGCGCGCCCTGGTTGGGGTTGGCGATCAGGACCTCGACGTCGTTGACGGTCGGGGTGAGGCCGCCGGTGAACGCCCACGACGACCGCATCGAGGGCTGGCCGGGGACCAGCGTCTGCCTGGTCTGCTTGCCGGCCTTGCTGGTGACCAGGGCGCCGGCCACGACGCGGCCGGACGTGGCCACCACCTCGGCGGTGAACGGCAGGGTCTGCACGTCCGGGACGTCGATGGTCTTGACCACGGCGGTGCCGGCCCGCACGAAGATGTTCTGCAGGCCCACCGGGTGGATGGAGCCCTCGGTCAGGTGCGGGGTGATGGCGATCGTCGCGTCGACCGAGTCGGGGTTGGCGAGCACGACGTCGGCCCTGGTGGTGTTGCTGGAGGTCAGCCCGGGCAGCCACCAGCGGTCGCCCGGACCGGGCGCGCACGGCGGCTGCCCGCCGGCCGCGACCGCGATCGGCGCTCCGAACGCCTCGACCTGGACGAAGCCGGCGCCGGCGCTCGGCTTGAGGTCGAGCTTCCTGGTCCCGCCGGGCGCGAGGGTGCCCGTGGTGGCGCCGCCGCGCGGGGTCTGCCCCCCGCCCTGGGCGGCCGGCATCCCCGTACGCCTGACCGTGGCCTGTGCCACGCTCGCGGCAGCGCGGAGCCTGGCCGGGGCGGCGCCCACGTTGGTCACGGTCACCGTGCCCGCCAGCCGCGGCAGCGTCGGGCAGACCCAGCGGGCCGCGTAGGGCGCCGCGGCGGCCGGGGCGGCCGGGGTCCTGACCGGCGGCAGGGCCTGGGTCGCGCCGACGAGGGCGCCGGCGGCGACCAGGAGGACCGCGGCCAGGACCAGGCCGGCCCGCGCGCCCTTGAGGGACCCGGCCGGGGGCCGCTGCCTGGTCCGCCCGGGCGCCTGCGCGGCGTGGCGGGACGCCCGTCCCGGCATGACCGGCGGGGCCGGCCCGACCCGCCGGTCGGGCCGGCCCGGACTGCTCGCCTGAGGCGCACCGGGCTCGGCCCCGCGCGCCTGGTCCGGCCGGCCCGGTGCGTCCTGGGCCGGCCTCCGGGCCGGCGCGGACGGGGCCCGGCCGGACCCGGGAGCGCCGCGCTGCCGCGGTGACGGCGGAGGAGGCGGCGGAACCGGAGGGGTGCCACGCACCGGCTTGGAGCGGGTGAGCCGCCCCGTGATGCGGCTCGAGTCCCGGCTCGGCCGGCCCGGGTCCACCGGGCCGCTGTTGCGCTCGGCGCGCCCGGGTACGACCCGGTCGGCCGGCGGGGAGCTGTTCCCGGCGCGTCCGCCGGGGATGAACACGTCGTCGTCGGTCGGGTGGCCGGTGTGGCCGGGTGGGCGGCCAGGGGAGCGGCCCCCCTCGTCCGCCCACCCGCCAGGACCGCGGTCCCGGCCGTCGGTCACTGGGCCGCCCCCTGCCTGGTCAGCTCGGCGATGCGGATGTCGCCGGTGGTGGTGTCGTCCAGGGTGATCGGCGCGGCCGGCGGCGCCGCCCTGGTCGGGCGCAGCATGGTGGCGACCGCGGCCAGCAGCAGGAGTCCCTCGATCAGCAGCAGCATGTCGCGCCGGTCCTGCCCGAGCCGCTCGATGCGGACGGGCCCGCTGCGCCCGGCCGGCACGATGAACCCCTGCTCCCAGCCGAGCACGGTGGTCGGCTGGAGCTCGGCGCCGCCCACCGTGGCGCGCCAGGTGCCGCTGGCCGGCACGGGCAGCAGGACCGTGGCCGGGCCGGTCACCGAGGCGGGCGCCCCGGGGCCGCGCAGCGGGGCCAGCCCGGGGCCGGTCACCACGTCCTGGATCCGGGTCGGGGCCTGCCCGCGGATCACCCAGCCGCTCGGGGAGACGGCCGGCCCCTGGTACATCGCGGCCTGCGGGGAGGGCCGCAGGGTGAGGTCCTGCTGCCGGCCGACCAGGCCGGCGAGCCGGTCGGCGTCCGGACCGGGCCGCACCACCACGTATCCCACGTTGAACATCCGCAGCATCGCCCCGACCCGGTGGGTGCGGGCCTGCACGATGTCGGTGACCAGCGTCTCCAGCGCCTCGGCGGCGGCCCTGGGCGCCGGCTTGCCGGAGTCCAGCAGCGTCCGGCCGTCCGGGCCGGTCACGGCGAAGTCGACCCCGTGGTCGGGCCGTCCCGCCAGCCACAGCACGCGTGCCTGGGTGCCGGTGACCGTGGCCGGCAGGGCGTGCTCCCGCACGGGCCGCAACGGCGACCACGCGCCGCGGGCCACGTGCGCGAGCACCAGGACGCCGCCGGCCACGGCGAGCAGGGCGAGGAGGGTGGAGGCGACGCGCCGCGGGCTCAGCTCGAGCTTGAGGCGCATCGACCCGAAGCCGGCCAGGGCCAGCCCGGCCGCGCCGGCCCAGGCCACCGCCCCGAGCACCAGCACCCCGCCGGGCCAGTCGGCGAACGTCGGCGGCAGCCCGGACGCCTGCCAGGCGGCCAGGGCGGCGGCCACGGCGAGCCCGAGCGCCAGCCAGAACGCCTGCATGCGGCGGGCGGCGGGGGCGAACAGCACCGAGGCCAGGGCCACGGCCGGGTAGACGGGCCCCACCAGCCAGCTCGGCAGCCCGGGGCCGCCCGGCCGGAGCTGCAGCAGGTCGAGCATGGAGGGGCTGGCCAGCGGGCGGTCGACGGCGCGCAGCGGCGACGAGCCGGTGAACAGCAGCCCGCTCCAGGGGAGGAGGAGCAGCAGCACCACGGCGAAGCCGGCGGCCAGGAAGATCGACTGGCGGACCGCGAGCCCGCGTGCTGTCCGGTGGCGGACCGGCGTCCCGGCCGTCCGGGCCGCACGGCCCGCCGGTCCGCCACCGGGCGCCCTGGCCACCGCGAGCCCGACGGCCAGCGCCGCCACCAACCCGAGGACGACCAGGGCCGGCGGGTACGCCGCCACCGACACCGCGGCCAGCAGCGCGAACCGCAGCGCCGGGCGCCACGGCTCGCGCGGCTGGTCGGCGCGGAACGCGAGCAGCACCTGGGCCAGCGCGGGCGGGGCGAGGATCAGGAAGACGAGCTCGCCGATGCGGCCCTGGGCGAGCGCGCCGACGGCAAGCGGCGAGCTGGCGTAGAGCAGGCCGGCCACCGCCCTGGCGGGCAGCTCGGCCACCAGCACCCGCAGCGCCCGCGTGCAGGTCGCCGCGGCCAGGGGCAGCGCGAGCCACAGCAGCAGCTTCTCGGCCAGCAGGGCCTTGCCGAAGGTGAGCGTCGACAGGATGCCGAGCAGGGCGAGGGAGGGCGGGGCCGGGTCGGTCGAGCCGAGCCCGCCCGGGTGGAACACCGACCGGTACTCGGCGAACAGCGCCTGGGCGGTGGACGGCCACAAGGCGAGGGAGCCGCCGCTGATGCCGGGGGCGATCAGCACCGAGCGCAGCGACACGGCCATGAGCACCGCGAACGCGGCGACCATGAAGCCGACCGGGTGGCGGGCGAGCACCCGGCCGACGGAGGCGCCGAGGTTGGGCGTGTCCTCCTCTTCCTTGAACGTCGGCTGGGCGACGTGCTCGCCGACCTCCCCGTAGAGCAGGTCGAGCCAGCCGCGCAGCAGCGACCGCAGGCGCTGGCCGCCGGGCGCCTGCAGGCCGGCCAGCGTCTTGTCGTCGACCTTGCGCCTGGCCTGGATGCGCCGCCGGTGGAACAGGGTGATCGGCAGCTCCTTGGCGTTCCACCCCCACGCCCACAGCACCTGGGCGGCGTCGCCGGGCCGCCCGGTCAGGGCCAGCCCGGCCACCCGGACCAGCGCACCGGCCAGGGCGAGCAGCATCACCAGCGGCAGCCGGCGGAGCCTGGTCGCCTTCAGCAGCGCCATCGTGGTGTGCCGCTCGGTCAGGTAGCGCGGCAGCGACACGGCCCTGGTGCGGCGGCTGCGGGAGGCGGCGGCGGCGAAGTGGCGGACCCGGGCCGCCGGCACCACCAGCACGCGCCCACCCACCAGGTGGGTCCGCCAGCACAGGTCGAGGTCGTCGCGGAACGCCGAGATGCGCTCGTCGAAGCCGCCGGCGGCCATGAGGGCGCCGCGGCGCACCAGCATCCCCGCGGTCGACACGAAGAACACGTCGCGGATCTGGTCGTGCTGGCCCTGGTCGATCTCGTCGTCCTCGATCGGCGAGACGGCCCGGCCGGTCCGGTCGATGGACCAGCCGACCTCCGACAGCCGGCGCGGGTCGTTCCAGGAGACGAGCTTGGGGCCGAGGACGCTCGTGCTCGGCCTCGACTCGGCCTCGGCCAGCAGTTGCTCGAGCGCGTCGGGCTCGGGCGCGGAGTCGTCGTGGAGCAGCCACAGCCAGTCCATCCCGGCTGCCCGCTCGTCGCGCAGCACCGACATCACGGCCCGGCCGAACTGGCCGCGCACGGCCAGGACCGCGTCGTTGCCCAGGCGCGACCGGGCCCAGTCGGCGCTGCCGTCGGTCGAGCCGGTGTCGACGATAACCACGTCGTCGATGGGCCGGGTCTGGGCGGCCAGGCCGCGGAAGGTGTCCCGCAGGAACGGCCGCCCGTCGTGGACGACGACCACTGCCAGGACCCTTGGTCGACTCACTGCCACTGCCCGACTCCTCGACGCGGAGGTTCAGCCGCGTATTTTGACACCATGCGAAACGCCCGCGGGCAGCCTTGATTCCCACGGGCGACGGCGGATGCTAGCACGCTGGACGGCCGCCGCGGCCAGACCGTCCCGTCCCGGCCTGGCCGGGCCAGGCCGGGACGGCCGTCGGGCACCGCAACGGGCCGCCGCGCCGGGGTCTGCGCGGGGGCGAGGATCTGGCTCGGGCGCCCGTTCCGGCGCTCCGACCGGCGCGGTTGCCGCACGGGCGCGCCACGGGGCCCGCTCGGGGCGCGGCACGCCCGGTGGGCGCCCGCCCCGGCGCGCTCGGGCTGCCCGGCGGGGCCGTCGCCGCCAGGGCAGCCGTGCACGGCCCGGCGGCGGGTTCACGTGCGGGCGTCAAGGTACGCAGAAGTGCGGAAGAGACAAGCCGAGAAGTGCCTACGACGCGAGCCGCTTGAGCCGGCGCCGCTCGCGCTCGCTCAGGCCGCCCCAGATGCCGAACCGCTCGTCGTTGGCGAGCGCGTACTGGAGGCACTGGGTCTGGACCGCGCAGGTGGCGCAGATGCGCTTGGCCTCCCGGGTCGACCCGCCCTTCTCGGGGAAGAAGCAGTCGGCGTTCTTGTCGAGGCAGGCGGCACGCTCGTACCAGGGCTGGATCTCAACTGGAAGGAGTGGGCTCATCGCTGCCTCCTGATCGATGCACGGCGGCCAGTTCGGGGGCGCGGGCACCCGTCGCGGAACTCCATGGCCGTAATTACATCGGTGACATTCTCTGGCAGCTTGAGAGGCAAAATCAAGAAGTTTGGTACTTCTTCGCCGCCAATCCGTGACCCGCGAGACCCCCGTCGGACTCGTCCTCTTCTGGGCCAATCGGATAGCCTCTACGCCGCCGAACCGTGGGAGGCCGAGGGGCATTGGTGTTCTGGACGACCAGACCGGCGCAGGGCGTGAAGGGGGCGCAGGACGCCTCCCAGCAGGACGTGGCCGGCCTCGAGCTCACCCCGGCCGACCTGGTCGCGGCCAGGCGCCGCAACCCCGAGGCCGTCGCGCGCATCTACAGCGCCTACGCGCCCGGGCTGTACCGCTTCTTCGTGGCCGCGCTGGGCGACAAGCACGCCGCCGAGGACCTGACCGGCAACGTCTTCGCCGACGCCATCAAGGACCTGCCCGGCTTCAACGGCCCGGTCGAGGCGCTGGGGGGCTGGCTGTTCCGCATCGCCCGCCACGACCTGTACGACCACCGGCGCCGCGAGGCCAGGGCCCGCACCGAGCACCTCGACGACGTGCTCGACGAGGCGGCCATGGCGGTCGGCGCGCCCGACCCCCAGGAGCTGGCCGTGCAGCGCCTGGAGGGCAGCCGGGTCATGGCGGCGCTGGACCAGCTCTCCCACGACCAGCGTGAGGTGCTGCTGCTGCGCATCGCCGCCGGGCTGACCGCCCCCGAGGTGGCCGTCACCCTGGGCAAGACCACCGGCGCGGTCAAGGCGCTGCAGCACCGCGCGCTGGCCAGCCTCGCCCGCCTGCTGGACGTACGTACCGACCGTAGATCTGACGAGGTCAACGAAGACCCGTATCCATCCGAACCCACCGGTCGCCTTCCTAGGCGGGAGGAGGGGTGACGATGGGCCGGTCCTGGAACCTCGACGACGAGCTCGACGCGCTGCTTGACGCGTCCCGGCGCGGGTCCGCACTGCTTGACGCGTCGCGGCACGGGTCGCGGAACGGGCCCGGCGAGCTTGCACCGCTGGTCGAGGTCGCCGCAGCGCTGCGGGCCGAGCTGTCGGCGGCGGACATCGACCCTGGCGTCGCCCGCCAGCACCTGAGCCGCGCGATCGGCGCCCCGCGGTTCGCGCCGGCCACGTCCTCCCCGGCCGCGCCCTCCCCGAACGGGTCGGGCCGGCGGATCGGCACCGAGATCCCGGCCCAGCCGGTAGCCCTGCCGGTCGGGCGGTCCCGCTCCCGGCTTCGCCGCCGCGTGACCACGATCGCCCTGGCCGCCGCGCTGACGCTGGTCCCGGCGACGTTGGTGTCGGCCAGCTCGCTGCCCGGTCACCCGCTCTACCCGCTGAAACGCTCGGTCGAGCAGGTCCGCCTGGCCGCGCTGGCCTGGTCGCCCTCTGGCAGCGCGCGGGAGCACCTGCGCATCGCCGACGTCCGCGCCGCCGAGCTTGCCGGCCTGGTCCGGCGCAAGGCGGTCGGCCGGGTCCCGGACGCGGTCACCGCCCTCCAGAGCGCGGTCGACGCCGCCAGCCAGGCCGTGGACGAAGCATCGTTCCGGGAGGGGGACTCCGCCCGGGGCGTCGCGCTCAGGCAGGACCTCGCCGAGGTGACCAACGACCAGATCGTCCAGCTCGCCTCCGTCTCCCGGGAGATCCCGACCACCTCCCCAGCGGCCACGCAGGCGATCGAGGCGGCCAACGAGGCCCTGGTGAGCGCCAAGCTGAAGCAGAAGCAGCAGGGCGGCGCGACCGGCCACACCACCCCGACCACGACGAGCGCACCGGCCGCCAGCCCGACCAGCGGCGCGCTGCTGCCCGGCCTGGTCACCGTCGTCACCACCACCACGATCGCCGCCGGCGCCGCGCAGGCGGCGTCGAGCACCACCGTGGGGGCGACCGTGTCGGCCGCGAGCGACTGCGGGGAGCGCCCGGCGTCGCCGGCCAAGCGCCAGCAGTGGGCCGACTGCATGCTCGCCGCCGGGCAGCCGGTCGCCCCCACGGCTCTCGACCCGATGGCCGAGGGCGCCGGGGCCAGGTAGCGCAGCCTCGACCCTGGGCACCGGCGGGTCCGGCCCCAGCAACCTCGAACCGTCCAGCACCCGGCTCGCGGCGCCCACCCGGCTCGCGGCGCCCACCCGGCTCGCGGCGCCCACCCGGCTCGCGGCGCCCACCCGGCTCGCGGCGTCCACCCGGCTCGCGGCGTCCACCCGGCTCGCCGGCGTCGGACCGCGCGCCAGCGCGTATCCTTGGGACGCCCGTCCGGCTCCTGCGAGGAACGCCCATGCTCGTCGCGCTCGCGGGCGGCGTCGGCGCGGCCAGGTTCCTGCGCGGCCTGGTCCGGAGCCACCCGCCCGAGGCGATCACCGTGGTCGGCAACACCGGCGACGACCTGCGCCTGCACGGGCTCGCCATCTCCCCCGACCTCGACTCGGTCATGTACACGCTGGCCGGCCTGTCCGACGACGAGCGGGGCTGGGGCCTGGCCGGCGAGACCTGGCAGGTACACGACGCGCTCGTCCGCCTTGGCGAGCCCGGCTGGTTCTCCCTGGGCGACGCCGACATCGCGACCCACCTGCTCCGCACCCGCCTGCTGGCCGAGGGGGCCTCGCTCAGCCAGGTCACCCTCGAGCTGTGCCGCCGGCTCGGGGTGCCCGTGCGCCTGGTGCCCATGAGCGACGACCGGGTCGAGACCCGCGTCGAGGTCGACGGCCCCGACGGCCCCGAGGACCTCGGCTTCCAGGAGTACTGGGTCGCCCGCCGCGCGGCCGACCCGGTGCGCCGGGTCCGCTTCTCAGGCGTCGAGCACGCCCGGCCGGCCCCAGGGGTGCTCGACGCGATCGCGGCCGCCGACGGCATCGTGGTCTGCCCGTCCAACCCGGTCGTGTCGGTCGCCCCGATCCTGGCCGTGCCCGGCCTCCTCGAGGCGGTCCAGGCGGCCCCCTGCCGCACGGTCGCGATCAGCCCGATCGTCGGGGGGGCGCCGGTCCGCGGCATGGCCGACAAGCTGCTGCCGGCCTGGGGCGTGGAGGTGTCGGCCCGGGGCGTCGCCGGCCTCTACGCCGGCCTGGCCGACGCGTTCGTGCTCGACCAGGTCGACGCCGAGCAGGCAGCGGACGTGACCTCCCTGGGCCTCCAGGCCGCCGTCGCCCCGACCGTCATGCACACCCCCGACGACGCCGCCGCCCTGGCCAAGACGGCCCTGAGCCTGCTGTGACCGGCAACGGCGGCACCGCCCGGCTGCCCGGCGAGGGCGTCGGTGCGGGCCGGCCGCCCGGGGCCGGCCCTCCCCGGCCCGGCCGGGCGCTCGTGGTCGTGCCCCTGCCCGGGCTGCCCGAGGTCCGCCCGGGCGACGACCTGGCCCGGCTGCTGCTCGACGGTGTGGACGCGGCCGGCGAGCGCCTCGAGGACGGCGACGTCGTCGCGGTCACGTCGAAGGTGGTCGCCAAGGCCGAGGGGCGCACCGTGCCGCTTCCCGCCGACCCGGCCGAGCGGGACCGGGTCCGCGCCGAGACGGTCGCGGCCGAGACCGTCCGGGTGGTGGCCAGGCGCGGCCCCATGGTGATCGCCGAGACCAGGCACGGCCTGGTGGGCGCCAACGCGCTCGTGGACGCGTCCAACACCGGCGGCGACGTGCTGGTGCTGCTGCCCACGGACCCGGACGCGTCGGCCGCCAGGCTGCGGGCCGCGCTGGTCGCGGCCACCGGCGCCGACGTCGCCGTGGTGGTCACCGACACGCTCGGCCGGCCCTGGCGCGCCGGCCACGCCGACGTCGCGGTCGGCCTGGCCGGGATGGGCGCGATCGAGGACTACCGTGGACGGCCGGACGGCGACGGCCGCCCCCTGGAGGTGACCGAGATGGCCGTGGCCGACGAGGTCGCCGCCGCCGCCGACCTGGTGAAGGGGAAGGTGACCCGGACCCCGGCGGCCCTGCTGCGGGGCGTGCCCAGGCCGGCGGGCGGCGGCCGGGCCCGGGATCTCGTCCGCCCGGCCTCGGCCGACCTGTTCCGCACGGCCTCGAGCCCCGAGGACCTCCTGGCCTTCCTCGAGGGCGGCCGGCCGGCGCGCCTGCTGCCCGACCCGGTGGACCCGGCCGCGATCCGACGGGCCGTGCTCGCCGCGGCCGCGGCGCCCTTCCCGGGCGGCGTCCGCCCGTTCCGGGTCGTGCACGCCGCCTCGCGGGCCGCCCGGGAGCGCTGCCTGGCCGCCGCGGAGCGCCCGCCAGACCTGCTCGGCGAGGCGCCGGTGCTGCTCGTGGCCTGCCTGGGCCCGCCGGACGGGCCTCGCGCGCTGCAGGCGAGCGGGCCTCGCGCGCTGCAGGCAGAAGGCTCGCGCGCGCTGCAGGCGAGTGGGCCTGCCGTCCCCGGGGCGGCCGAGGCGCACGCGGGCGAGCTGCTGGCCGCAGGCGGCGCGGTGCGGGCGCTGCTGCTCGCCCTGCACGCCCAGGGACTCGCCGGCGCCTTCACCGCGGCGAGCCCGTCCAGCCGGGAGACCGTCACCCGTGCGCTCGGCCTGCCGGCCGGCTGGCTGGCGCTCGGGACCGTGGCCGCCGGCCACCCCGACCGGGCCGGCGTGCCCGCGCCCACCCCGCCCGTGGACCCGGCCGAGGTCCTGCTGCGCCGCTGACCGCGTCGGCGCAGGAAGCCTCGGATCGGGCGGGACAGGGCGGGGCCTGCCAAGCTTCCGCCGGCTGCATAGAATCGACCCAACCGGCGCCGACGCAGTGGAGACCGACAGTCATGGTTGATCAGGGAAAGACGAAGAAGCCGACCCAGGCGCCGAAGAGCGGCCCCCAGACCGGCGGGGCCAGGAAGCAGGGCGGGCAGGCCGGTGCCGCCAAGCAGGCCGGTGCCGCCAAGCAGGCCGGTGCCGCCAAGCAGGCCGGTGCCGCCAAGCAGGCCGGTGCCGCCAAGCAGGCCGGTGCCGCCAAGCAGGCTTCCAGGGGGAAGCTGGTCAAGGGCGCGGCGGCCCGGCGCGAGGCCGAGCGGCGGCGCCGCCAGCGGACGCTGGCCTGGACCGCCGGGGTCCTGGCCGTGGTCGTCGCCCTGGTCGGCATCATCGTCTGGCAGGGCAGGGACCGCTCGGTCAAGCTCACCAGGCCCGACGCCGCCGCGCTCACGGCGGCCAGGCAGGCGGCCGGCTGCAACGAGGTGCAGCAGCTCGCCCAGGCCGGCCGGAACCACATCAGCCCCGACAAGCGGCCGGGGAACTGGAACTCCAACCCGCCCACCTCCGGCGACCACCTGGCCACCCCGCTGCCGCGCGGGGTCTACAAGGACCAGCAGGACGAGCGGGCGGTCGTCCACAACCTCGAGCACGGCTACGTGGTGATCCAGTACAAGAACCTGCCCGACGACCAGGTGGAGACGCTGACCAGGCTCGCCGAGGGCCTGAAGGGCCAGAAGATCGTGCTCGCGCCCTACTCCGGCCTTGCCGCCGACGGGGTCGCGCTCACCGCCTGGCAGCGCCTGCAGACCTGCCAGCGGGCCGACGTCGACGTGGTCTCCGGCTTCGTCAACGACTACATGCCGCCGGCTGGGGCCAGGTCGGTCGCACCCGAGCCCAACGCCATCTGACCCCGCACCAGGGCCGCGGACGCGTGGAACTCAGACCCGGATGGCGCCCGGGCCGAGGTGGACGCCGGGGGCGACCCGGAGGCCGCCGGCGAGGACGTTGCCGTCCTCGATGACGACCCGGTCGCCGAGGATGGTGCCGTCGCCCACGACCGCGCCCGAGCCGACCACGACGTCGCTGCCCACGATGGAGTCGGAGACCTTGGCCCCAGCCTCCAGGCGGGCGCCCTCCAGCAGCACCGAGCGCTCCAGGCGGGCGCCCCCGGCGACCACCGAGCCGGGGCCGAGGACCGACGGGCCGAACACCCGGGCCTCGTCCTCGATGCGGGCGCCCACGCCGACCATGACCGGGCCGCGGAGCACGGCGCCCTCCCCGATGCTGGCCCCGTCGGCGACGTACTGGTTGCGCCGCCACTCCTGGGCGTTGATGGGCAGGTGCAGCCGCCCTTCGAGCAGGTCGGCCTGGGCCTGGAGGTAGGCGATGGGGGTGCCCAGGTCCTTCCAGTAGCCATGCAGCTCGAAGCCGTACACGGGCGCGCCCGACGCGAGCAGGTTGGGGAACAGGTTGCGCTCGAACGACGACGGCTGCCCGGCCGGCACGTGGTCGAGGACCTCCGGCTCGAGCACGTACACGCCGGCGTTGATGAGGTCGGTCACCCAGCGGTCCTCGTCCGGGCCCGGCTTCTCGAGGAACGCCTCCACGCGGTCGCTCGCGTCGACCGGGACGAGCCCGAACGCGCTCGGGTCGGGCACGCGCACGAGCGCCAGGGTGGCTGCCGCCTTCCGCTCGGCGTGCAGCGCGACCAGGCGGCCGAAGTCCAGGTCGACCAGGATGTCGCCGTTCAGCACCAGGAAGGTGTCGTCCAGGAGGTGGGAGAGCCGCTTCACGGCGCCCGACGTGCCCATCGGGGTGTCCTCGCTGGACAGCACAACCTCGACCCCGGCCTTGCGCGCCATCGGGATCAGCTCGTCGAACGCGTCCGGCAGGTACATCGTGGACAGCACCACCTCGGTGAACCCGGCCCCACCGAGCTGCCGCAGGTTGTGCAGCAGGAACGGCTCGTTGGCGAACGGGATCAGCGGCTTGGGGCGGGTGCTGGTCAGGGGGCGGAGGCGGGTGCCGAAGCCCCCGGCGAGGATGACGGCTTGCACGGATGGCGCTCCTGGGACGAGGTCGGGGGCCGGGGTGCTGCACGGCAGTCTACGGTGCCCGGCTGCGCTCGCGGGCGTCGGCCCGGGCCGCGGCGGCCCGCCGGTAGGCGTCGGCGGTCAGGGCCGCGCAGCGCTCCCACGTCTGGGCCGCGGCCCGGGCCCGGCCCCGCCTGACCAGGCGGGCCCGGGCCGCCGGGTCGCCCAGGAGCCGGGCCATGGCGGCCGCGAGCAGGTCGGGCTCGCCCGGGTCGACGAGCAGCGCCCCGTCCCCGGCCACCTCGGGCAGCGACCCGCCGGTGGTGGTGACCACGGGGACGCCGCACGCCATGGCCTCGAGCACGGGCAGACCGAACCCCTCGTAGCGGCTGGGGTAGACGAACAGGTCGGCGCCGGTGAACAGGGCCGCCTTGTCGGCCTCGGGGACGTAGCCGGGCAGCAGGACCCGGCCGGCCACGCCGCTGGCCCGGATCGCCTCGGCCAGCGCGCCCGAGCCCCACCCGGCCAGCCCGGCCAGCACCAGCGTGTGCGGCACCTCGCCGGCCAGCGAGGCGAACGCGCGGACCAGGCTGGGCAGGTCCTTGCGGGGCTCGAGCGTGCCCAGCCCGAGCAGGTACGGGCCGTCCAGGCCGAGGCGGGCGCGCAGGTCGTGGACGGCCCTCTCGGGGGCCGGCGCCAGGTCGGTGCCGAGCGGGGTGACGTCGATCCGCTCGGGCGGGACGCCGAGGTGGCGGGTGGCGTCGCGGGCGGTGGCGGCCGAGACGCACAGGACCCGCTCGGCCGAGGCGGCCGCGTGGCGCATGGCCCGGCGGAAGTACCAGACCTTGCTCGGCTCGTGCCACTCGGCGTGGGTGACCAGGGTGAGGTCGTGGATGGTCACGACCTGGGCGAGGTCGCCCGAGGCGCGCGAGGCCATCGGGGCCCGCAGGGGCAGCTCGTAGTGGACGCCGTGCAGCACCTGGGCCCCGGCCGCCCTTGCCGCCCGGCCGGCGGCCAGCCGGGACCAGGCGATGCGGGCGGGCCGGCCGGACCGGGCCGCCGCCACCTCGTGCAGCCGCAGCCCGGGCGCGGCCAGCAGGCCTGCCGACCCCGGGGCGGCGAACACGTCGAGGTCGAGGTCGCCCCGCTTCGCCAGCGCGGCCAGCAGGCGGCTGGTGTAGACCCCGGCACCGGTCGGCCGGGCCGGCACCGCGGTGGCGTCGACCGCGACCCGCAGGGCGCTGGCGGTCGGCGGCGTTCCGCTCCCGCGCGCACGGCTCACGGTGCGCCCGCCGGGGTCACCGGCGCTCCCCCTGCCGCACGCACGGCTCCTGGTCGGCCTGCCCCACACGCACGGCTCCTGGTTGGCCTGTCACACGCACGGCTCCTGGTTGGCTCGCCGGGGTCACCGGGCCGCCTCCTGGTAGGCGGCCCAGGTGGCCGCGGCAGTGGCCGGCCAGGTGAAGCGCTCGGCCCGGGCCCGCCCGGCGCGGGCGAGCCGGGCCCGCAGGGCGGCGTCGCCCACCAGGCGGACGAGCCCCTTGGCGATCGCGCCCTCGTCGAGCGGGTCGACCAGCAGGGCGGCGTCGCCGGCCACCTCGGGCAGGCTGGACCGGTCGCTGGTCAGCACCGGCGTGCCGTGGAGCATGGCCTCGACCACGGGCAGGCCGAACCCCTCGTACAGGCTCGGGTAGGCCAGGCCGTCGGCCATGGCGTACAGGCCGTGCAGCACGGCGTCGTCGACCGGCCCGGCCAGCTTCACCCGGACCGAGCCGTAGGTCGGCCGCAGCCCCGGACCCCACCCCACCGGGCCGGCCACGACCAGGTGGTGGTCGGGCAGCTCGTCGGCCGCGGACGCGAACGCGGCGAGCAGCCGGGGCAGGTTCTTGCGCGGCTCGAGGGTGCCCACCGCGAGCAGGAACGGGCCGGCCACGCCGAGCTCGGCGACCAGCCGCCGGGCCGCCCCGGGGTCGTACGGGGAGAGCTCGGCCCCGAGCGGGGTGACCGTCACCCGGCCCGGCTCCAGGCCGTAGAGGTCGGTGAGGTCGCGGGCGGTGGCCGACGAGGGCACCAGCACCCGGGCCGCCTCGGCCACCGCGATCGCCGCCGCGCGCTCGTGGAAGCGGCGGCCGGCGGCCGGGTACGCGTCCGGGTAGTGGCGGAAGGCGAGGTCGTGCACGGTCGCGACCAGCGGCCGGCCGCCGGCGGGTGGGATCGCCGCGCTGGTCGCGTGGACGAGGTCGACCGACCTGAGCAGCCCGGCGGGCAGGCCGGGCCGGCGCAGGTCGGCCCAGGTCCGGGTCGCGACCCGGCCGGGGACCCGCAGCACCACGGTCAGCTCCGGGTCCAGCCCGGCAGCGACCAGCCGCCGGGGCGGGTGCCGCCCCACGATCCAGCGCACCCGCCCGCCCTCGCGCCTGGCCACGTCGGGCAGGTGCCGGGCCAGGGCCCGCACGTACCGGCCGATCCCCCCCGGCACCGGCCCGAAGAGCTGCTCGGCCACGACCCCGACGCCGAGACCGGCCCGGGAGGCGCTCACGGACGCCCACCCCCCGCACCCGAGGCCCCAGGTGCGCCCGCCCGGCTCACTTGCGCCCGCTCCCCCGCGCGCAAGGTCTCGGCCGTGCCGGCCCGGCTCACCCGAGCTCCCGGGCGCGGTGATAGGCGGCGAGGGTGGCGGCGGCGCAGGCCGTCCAGGTGAAAGCGGCCGCGCGGGCGCGGCGGGCGGCGCGGGCCGCGTCGGAGGGGGACGCGTCCTTCAGGACCGCGGCGAGCGCGGCCGCCAGGGCGCCGGCGTCGCCGGCGGGGACCAGGTCGGCCTCGGTCCCGAGGACCTCGCGCAGGGCGGGCAGGTCGGAGGCGACGACCGGCGTCCCGCAGGCCAGCGCCTGCAGCGGGGGCAGGCCGAAGCCCTCGTAGCGGGAGGGGAACACCATGGCGGCCGCGCCCGCGGTGAGGCTGGCCAGCTCCTCCTCGGGGAGGTAGCCGGGCATGTGCACCGCGCCGTCGGGCAGCCCGGCCAGGTCGAGGGCGGCCCCCCACCCGGGCGGCCCGGCCAGCACCAGCGGCGGGGCGCCGGGCTGGTCGGCGAGCAGCTCCCGGTAGGCGGCGAGCAGCACGTCCAGGCCCTTGCGTGGCTCCCGGCTGCCGACGAACAGCAGGTAGCGGGCTGGCAGCCCGCGCGCGGCGAGCCAGCCCGGGTCCGGCGGGCGGGCCGACCGCCAGGCGGGCCGGACGCCGAGCGGGGTCACCACGACCCGGTCGTCCGGGACCCGGTAGGTCCCGGCGACCTCGGCGGCCACCGCCGCGGTCGGGGTGCACACCACCGCGCCGCGGGCCAGGCCGCGGGGCACCAGGTCCCGGTAGCGGGCCGAGGCCGCCGTCACCATCTCCGGGTGGCGGAGGTAGGTGAGGTCGTGGACGGTCACGACCGGGGCGGCCCGGCGCGCCGGCGGGCAGGCGAAGTTGGTCGCGTGGAACACGTCCACCGGGCCGGCCAGCCACTCCACCGGCGGCCAGGGGACGCGCGCCCACAGGGCGGCGAGCAGCCGGGCGGGCACCCGGCGGCGCCCGCAGCGGACCCGGGGCGTCCCCGCCACTCCGGGCCGGCCGCCCCCACCCCCCTGGGCCACCCCGGCCTCCGGGGCCACCCCGGCCTCCGGGGCGCCGGCCGCTCCGAGCGACGCGGCCACCCCGGGCAGGTCGCGGGTGCCCCGCCAGGTGAACGGGACCAGCACCAGCTCCTCGGGCACGGCCGGCGCTCGCCCGCCGCAGCGGGCGAGCTCGGCCGCGGCCAGCTCCCCGAAGCCCTCGACCAGCCCGGCGACGTACTGCCCCACCCCGGTGCGCCGGCCGAGCAGCGGCGTCGCGTCCAGCCCGACCCGCATCGGCCGGGTCACCGCGGGACGAGCCAGCGCTCGAGCTGGCACCGGCCGACCCGGGCCCTGCGGGCCAGCGCGCGCCGGCGGGCGAGCAGCTCGCGCGAGCCGTCGTGGGAGGCGTTGTCCACCACCCAGACCGCCATCTGCCCGGCCGGCAGGTCCTGGGCGGCGAGCGCCTCCAGGCAGGGCGGCAGCAGGTGGGCCCCGTCCCAGTTGACGATGACCACGGTGACCAGCGGGCCGCCGCCGGCGGGACGGGTGCCCATCACGCCCCCTCCGCGTCGGCCGGCAGCTCGTGGGTGCGGTCGGCCGGCAGCTCGTGGGTGCGGTCGGCCGGCAGCTCGTGGGTGCGGTCGGCCGGCAGCTCGTGGGTGCGGTCGGCCAGCAGCTCGTAGGTGTAGTCGACCTGGGAGAGCCCGACCTCGGCCGGCCCGTGGACCTGGAACTGGTCGCCGAACCGGCGGGCGTCGAGCACGTCCTTGGTGCCCGCCTTGAGCAGCGCCACCGAGAACGAGAACACCTGCTGCATGTTGGGCAGGGACGGGACCCGGAAGCGCACTGTCCGGGAGGCGCCCCCGGCCGGCAGCAGGTCGGGCGGGGTCTCCATCAGGTACATCCAGTAGTCGGCCCAGCTGGTCACCATGAGCCGGACCCTGGCGGCGGGCGCCTCGGGCAGCCCCTTCACGTCGACCTCCAGGACCAGCTCGTCGCCGACCCGGAAGTCGCGCGACGGCTGGCCGGTCCGGGGGTCCAGCACGCGCGCGTCGACGATCTCGAGCAGGCCGCTGCCGACCAGCCCGTCCTCCTGGTTCTCGGCCGTGCCCATGAACGCCCGCAGCCGCTCGACCGCCTCGGCCGGGTCGCCCTCGTAGAGCATGCGGCCGTGGTTGAGCACGATGGCGCGGTTGCAGATCTGGGCGATCAGGTCGAGCCCGTGGGTGACGAACAAGATGGTCTTGCCCTGCTCCTGGAACTCGGCCACCCGGGCCAGGCACTTGTTGGCGAACGCCTCGTCGCCCACGGCGAGGACCTCGTCGACGAGCAGGATGTCGGGGTCGACGTGGACGGCGACGGCGAAGCCGAGCCGGACGTACATGCCCGACGAGTAGTGCTTGACCTGGTTGTCGATGAACGGCTCCAGCTCCGAGAAGGCCACGATCGCGTCGAAGTTGCGGTCGATCTCGCGCCGGGACAGGCCCATGATCGAGGCGTTGAGGTAGATGTTCTCGCGCCCGGTCAGCTCGCCGCTGAAGCCGGCCCCGAGCTCGAGCAGGGAGGCGACGCGCCCGTGGACCTCGACGGTCCCGGTGGTCGGGGTGAGGATGCCGGCCAGGACCTTGAGCAGCGTCGACTTGCCCGACCCGTTGGGGCCGATCAGCCCGACGGTCTCACCCCGGCCGATCTCGAGGTCGATGTCGCGCAGGGCCCAGAAGTCCTCCGACACCGTCTTGCGGGCCAGCAGCAGGCGCTCCTTGAGGCTGGTGGCCCGCATGTGGTGGAGCTGGAACTTCTTGGAGACCCCCTGGGCCCTGATGACCGCCCGGCTCACTACAGCTCCTCCGCGAAGTCGGCCTGCAGGCGCTGGAAGGTCCAGAGCCCGAGCGCGGTCAGCAGCAGCGACACGACCGCCGCGATCCCGAGCCACTTGAGGTAGAACCCGTAGCCGTCGGCGGCCAGCACCTGGGTGGGCACGCCGTTGACGACCTTGACCGGGTCGCGGTAGATGGCCCGCTGCATGGCCGTGATCACGCTGGTCATCGGGTTGGCCATGTAGAGCCAGAACAGCCCCTTGGCCTGCAGATGCTTCTGCACCAGGCCGACCGAGTAGACGATCGGCGTCATCCAGAACCAGGCGAGCATGGCGATCTCGAGCAGGTGCTCGACGTCGCGGTAGCGGACGTTCAGGCCGGACACGAGCAGGCTCATGCCGACGGTGAACAGCACGGCCACGCCGACCGCGGGCAGCAGCAGCCACAGCTGGGGACCGAACGTCTGCGGGTGGAACGGGACCAGGAACACGAACAGCACGAGCAGCTGCAGCGCGAAGTGCACCCCGGCGAAGCCGACCGAGGCGAGCGGCAGCACCACCCGGGGGAAGCGCACCTTCTTGACCAGGTTGGCGCTGTCCACCACCGCGCCGGTGGCGCTCATCGTGGCGGTGTTGAAGAAGTTCCAGACCAGCAGCCCGGACATGAGGTAGACGGCGAACCTGGGTACGCCGCTCCTGAGGAAGAACTGGAACACCAGCGAGAACACGGCCAGGTAGAGCAGGGGGTTCGCCATCGACCACACGAAGCCCAGGGTCGAGTTCTTGTACTTGACCTTCAGGTCCTTGCGGACCAGGTTGGCCAGCAGCTCCAGGCGGATCCGCGACTGCGCCGAGGCGCGGGCATCGGCCGCGCTCTGCATGTGCTCTCCTGACTGAGCCGGCCAGTGGCGGGCCGGCGTCGACGTCCAAGGCTTGTGTCCCGGGCGGCGCGGGACCCGCGAAGTATAGTGCGCCCCAGCCAGGATATCGGCTGCCGGGCAGACCGCGGCGAGATGCGGATGGCCGCCCTGGCCCTCAGGTCACCAAGCCCCGCTCGGCGGGCCGCGTCCGCACCTGCAGCCAGGCGGTCAGGCCGTCGGCAGGGAGCGGCCGGCTGCTGTGGTAGCCCTGGGCGACGTCGCAGCCGAGCTCGACCAGCCAGCCGACCCGCTCTCCCGCATCTGCCCCGTGGTCGTGGCGGTGATGGGGCCAGCTGTCCCGTCCGAGCTCTCCGCCAGCCACAGAGCGAGGGGGTGGGTCGCGGTACCGGCACGGCCGGCGGTCAGCCCAGCTTGGGCAGGGCGCGGCGGAGGTTGCGGACGGCCTGCTGGATGCGCTGCTGGTTCTCGATGAGCGCGAAGCGGACGTGGCCGTCACCGCCTGGCCCGAAGCCGACCCCTGGCGATGTGGCCACTTTGGCCTCCTTGACCAGCGCCGATGCGAACTCGACCGACCCCAGCTCGCGGTACGGCTCGGGGATGGGCGCCCAGACGAACATCGTCCCCCTGGGCGGGGCGACCTCCCAGCCGATGCGGCGCAGCCCGTCGCAGAGGGCGTCCCGGCGCGACTGGTAGACGGCCTGCACGCGGCCCGGCTGCTGCGGGTCCTCGTTCAGGGTGACGGTCGCGGCGATCTGGATCGGCTGGAACGCCCCGTAGTCGAGGTAGGACTTGAGCTTGGCGAGCGCCTGCACGACCTTGGCGTTGCCGACCAGGAAGGCGGTGCGCCAGCCGGCCATCGAGAACGACTTGGTCAGCGAGTACAGCTCGACCGCGCACTCCTTGGCGCCCTCGGCCTGGAGGATCGACGGGGGCCGGAACCCGTCGAAGCCGAGCTCGGCGTAGGCGTTGTCGTGGACCAGCAGCACCTCGTTCTCGCGGGCGAAGTCGACCATGCGCTGCATGAAGGCCAGGTCGACGCAGGCGGTGGTCGGGTTGTGGGGGAACGACAGCACGATCACCCGGGGACGGGGCCAGGACCACCGGTAGGCCTGCTGCACGTTGGCGAAGAAGTCCTCGTCGGTGCCGATGGGGATCTCGCGGACCTCGGCCCCGGTGAACAGCGGCCCCCAGATGTGGATCGGGTACGACGGGGACGGCACCAGCGCCGCGTCGCCCGGCTGCAGCAGCACCCACATCAGGTGGGAGAAGCCCTCCTTGGCCCCGATGGTGCTGATCACCTCGGTGTCGGGGTCGAGCGCCACGTCGAAGCGCCGCTGGTACAGCGCTGCCGCGGCCTCCCGCAGCTTGGGGATGCCCCGGCTCGCCGAGTAGCGGTGGTTGCGGGGGTTGCGGGCCGCCTCGCACAGCTTGGCCACGGCCGTCTCCGGGGAGGGCAGGTCGGGGTTGCCGAAGCCGAGGTCGATGACGTCCTCGCCGGCCCGGCGGGCCGCCACCTTCAGCCCGTCGATGATGGTGAAGACGTACGGCGGCAGGTTGGTGATGCGACGGAACTCCACTCCCAGACCCCCGGTGCTCGGCAGCTCGGCACCGCCGGATTGTGGCACAGACGGGCGAGGGCCCACCCAGGTAGCATGCGCGGGCCAAGTACCCCGGTCCGGTGCTGTCGAGGCAGGGGGGGATGGGTGGCATCTGGCCAGCGGCCCGCTGCCAGGGGAGGTGGACGGTCGTGAGCCGGCTCGAGAGCGACTACTACGCCTACATGGACTTCGACCCGCACGGCGAGCACGCCCGGGAGGTCCAGGGGTTCTATGTCGAGATGTTCACCGACCTGGCCCCGGTGCTCGACCTGGGCTGCGGCCGGGGCGAGTTCCTCTCCCTGCTCGACGACGCCGGCATCAAGGGCCAGGGCGTCGACTCCGACGAGGGCATGGTCGAGAAGGCCCGGGCCCGGGGCTTCGAGGTGGCCTGCGAGGACGCCATCGAGTACCTGCACGGCGACCCGGCCCCGGGGCCCTTCAACGGCGTGTTCTGCGCCCACTTCGTGGAGCACCTGACCCCCGAGCAGCTCGCCCGCCTGCTCGCGGGCGTGCGCCGCGTGCTCGCCCCGGGAGGCAGGTTCATCGCGGCGACCCCGAACCCGGCCTGCTACGCGGTGCTCACCCACGACTTCTGGCGCGACCCCACCCACGTCCGCTTCTACGACGGCCCCCTGCTGGAGTTCTTCTGCCGCCAGGCCGGGTTGGAGGTCGAGGAGGTCGGGCCGAACCCGCACAACCATCCCGGGCCGCCGCCGCCGTTCCTGGCTCCCCGGCCGGCCGTCCAACCCGGCCTCGACGAGGCGCTCGACGCCGCCGTCGCCAAGGTCGCCATGGCAATGCAGCACCAGGGCCGCGGCCGCTGGACCGAGGCCCACGACGCGGCCTGGGTCCACCATCTGGTGCACGTGACCAAGGTCTTGTCGGACCGGCTGCAGGAGACCCAGGAGGCGCTGCGCGCACTGCACCGGGCCCACGAGAACCTAGTATGGGGGATGTACGAGGCCAACGAGATCTTCGTGAGAGCTCGCGCCTGACGTTCCGACCTGCACGAACGCTTCACGGGGGAGTTGTCGTACGCCTTGAAGGCCGCGGTCTACAACCGGTTCCTGCACTCGATGGGTGGCGGGGAGCGCCACTCCAGCATGCTCGCCCAGGTCCTCGCCCAGGAGGGGCACGACGTCGACCTCGTCGGCCACGAGGACGTCGGCAAGGAGATCCTCGCCGACCACCTGGGGCTCGACCTGGCCAAGGTGTCGCTGCGCATCGTGCCCGACCGGGGCGAGGCCGACATGGCCGGCGTGTCGTCGGAGTACGACCTGTTCGTCAACGCCTCCTACATGAGCCGGATCAAGGCACGGGCCGTCCGCAACCTCTACCTGTGCTACTTCCCGACCCCGTTCGACCACGACCTGGCGCCGTGGCGGCGCCGGGTGATCCGCGCGGTCGCGCCGCACGTGCGCCAGGCCCGGCCGAACATCGGCTATGGCCTCGGCTGGTTCCCGCCCGAGGGCGGCCGGCGCCGCGTGTGGACCTGGACCAGCGGCCGGGCGATGCTCCAGGTCCCGGCCGGCGACGACCGCCGCCTCGGCTTCGACCTCGGCCGTCCAGGTGCGCCCGGCCCGGCCGAGCTGGTCTTCCGCGACGAGCAGGGCCGCGAGCTGGCCCGCCTGGAGACCACCGAGCGGTTCACGCACCATGAGGTGACGTTGCCCGCGTCCAGGCTCGACGGCGAGCTGGTGCTCGAGAGCGACACGTTCGTGCCCGGCAACGGCGACGACCGCACTCTCGGCGTCGCCCTCAGCCGCCTGCGCCTGGCCGGCGCCCACACCGACCTGCGCCAGCGGGTGGCCGAGCGCTTCCCGTGGCTGCAGCGCGACCCGGCCGACCTGTCGTTCCTGGACCACTACGACCGGGTGATGGCCAACTCCGAGTACACCCGGGGCTGGATCCGGCGCCTGTGGGGGGTGGACGCCGAGGTCCTGTTCCCCCCCATCCGGGTCCACGAGCTGCACCCGGGCACCAAGGAGGCGAAGATCATCACGGTCGGCCGCTTCTTCGCCCCCGGGCTCGGCCACTCCAAGAAGCAGCTCGAGCAGGTGCGCGCCTTCGGGCACATGGTCCGCAAGGGCGGCCTGGACGGCTGGGAGCTGCACGTGGTCGGCGGGTGCGAGCCCTCCCAGCTCCCCTACCTGGCCCAGCTCCGCGAGGCCGCGACCGGCCTGCCCGTGCACATCCACCCCAACGCGCCGCGCGCCCTGGTCGACGAGCTGCTCGGCGCCAGCTCGGTCTTCTGGGCCGCGACCGGCTACGGCGAGGACGACGAGCGGGCGCCCTGGGTGTTCGAGCACTTCGGCATGACCACGGTCGAGGCGATGGCGGCCGGCTGCGTGCCGGTGGTGATCGACAAGGCCGGCCAGCGCGAGATCGTGCGCGAGGGCGTGGACGGCTACCGCTGGACCACGCTCGAGGAGCTGGAGGCGCGCACCCGCGAACTGGCCGCCGACCCCGACCGCTGCCGCCGCCTGGGCGCCGCCGCCACCGGGCGGGCCCAGGCGTTCTCCGAGGACGCCTTCGTCAGGCGCTGGGAGGAGATCGCCGGCCGCGCGGGGCTGCCCGCCTGAACCAGGCCAGCACGACCACGGCGACGAGCAGGACCAGGGTGAGCCGGGTCGCGTGCAGCTCGACGAAGCGGACGGTCCGGGCGAGCTGGGCCGGGGCGTACGCGGCGGCCACACGCCAGGCCAGCACGGTCGCGACCACGCCGGTCACCCGCAGCAGGAGGTAGCGGCGCGGGCGCATCCCGGTCGCCCCGGCCACGACGCCGACCGCCGGGTTCATGAACAGCAGCACCAGCGGGTCCCGCAGCCGGGTGAACATCCCGGCCAGGGTGTCGACCACGACCCGCGCGCCAGGGCCCCGCGACCGTGCCCAGTCGATGGCCCGGTCGCCGTACCAGCGGCCGAAGAAGAACCAGCCGACGTTCGCGGCGAGCAGGCGCGCGACCGCGACCGCGAGCAGGGCGGCCACGCCGACCTTGCCGCTGACCAGGAGCACGTAGGGCAGGTTGGTCTGCAGGACGAGCAGCAGCAGCGGGTGGTCGCGCACCAGGATCGGGGCCAGGGGGGCAGCCAGGCTCGCCATGGCCAGCGTGACCACCGGCACCGCGAAGATCCAGGCCCGCCTGCCGCCCCCGCCGTCCCGCTCGCCAGCGTCCATGCTCGCTCGGCCCGCCGCCCGCCAGCCGGGGCGTGCCGTCAGGCCGGGCGCGCCCTGGCCGCCGCCCTGGCCGTCTGCGCGGTGCGGGCCAGCGAGACGGCGGCGCGCAGGAGCAGGAACGCGGCGACCAGGGGCGCGAGCAGGATGCGGGGGTCGCGGGCGTAGCGGCGGCGGTAGAAGCGCAGGGTGCTGCGGTGGTGGTTGACCACCTTGCGGTAGGGGGCCGTGCGGGTGGAGTTCCCGCCGACGTGCACGACCTCGGCCTGCGGGTCGAACACCACCCGCCAGCCGGCCCGGGCCAGCCGCAGGCACAGGTCCATGTCCTCGAAGTACATGAAGTAGCCGCCGTCGAAGCCGCCCACCGCGTCGAACGCGTCGCGGCGGAGCAGCACGCAGGCGCCCGACACCCAGTCCACCCGCAGCGGGGCGCTCCGGTCGACCTCGGCCATGTGGTAGTGCCTGGTGGCCGGGTTGCCCGGCCACACCGGGCCGAGGCACGCGTGGAGCCCGCCGACCAGCAGGGACGGGAAGCGGCGGCCGGTGGGGTACTCGGTGCCGTCCGGGTTGTGCAGGTCCGGCCCCAGGCAGCCGATCCGCGGGTCGGTCGCGGCGGTGGCGAGCAGGCGCGCCAACGACCCGGCCGCGAGGCGGGTGTCCGGGTTGAGCACCAGCAGCCACTGGCTGGCGGTCGCGGCCGCGCCCGCGTTGACGGCCCGCGCGTAGCCCTCGTTGGCCGGGTTCTCGATCACCTTGACCCCGAGGGCGCGGGCGACCTCGGCCGAGTCGTCCCGGGAGGCGTTGTCGACCACGACGACCTCGACCCCGCAGTGCGGGGCCTCGCCCGCCTCAGGCGGTGCGGCCTCGCCCGCCTCAGGGGTTGCAGCCTCGCGCGCCTCAGGAGTTGGGGCCTCGCGCGCCTCAGGAGTTGGGGCCTCGCGCGCTTTCGGCGGTGCGGCCGCCTTGGCCAGCGACTCGAGGCAGCCGGGCAGGTCGGCGGCGCTCTCGTAGGTGACGAGGACCGCTGCGATCGTCGGCGGTGCGGGTTCGGCGGTTGCGGACGTCATGGCTCCTTACCAGGCTGGTCGAGGGGTGCGGTAGCATCCTAGACCGATTCGGCCGTCGGCTCGTGGCTGCTGGCCGGACGGCCAGGTCCCCGTCGCTCCAGGAGGAGCACCGTGCCCACCGCTTCGGCTCCCTTCCCGCTCCCCGTCGAGGCCCCACCGCAGGTCACGGTCGTGCTCCCCTGCTACAACGAGCGCGACCACGTCGAGCAGGAGGTCAAGCGCATCCGGGCCGCCCTGGAGGCGGCCGGCATGACCTACGAGCTGCTCTGCGTCGACGACGGCTCGACCGACGGGACCCGCGAGGTGCTGCAGTCGATCCCGGGGATCCGCACGATCCTGTTCCCCCGCAACCAGGGGTCGGGCACGGCCCGCCGGATCGGCACCCAGGAGGCCAAGGGCGACGTCGTGGTCTGGACCGACGCCGACATGACCTACCCCAACGAGCTCATCCCCGACCTGGTGCGGGAGCTGGACGACGACTACGACCAGGTCGTGGGCGCGCGCCGCACCGAGGCGGGCACCTACAAGTTCTTCCGGGTGCCGGCCAAGTGGGCGATCCGCCGGCTCGCCTCCTACCTGACCAACACCCCCATCCCCGACCTGAACTCGGGCCTGCGCGCGTTCAAGCGGCACGTGGCAGCCCCCTACCTGCGCCTGCTCCCCCCCGGGTTCTCCTGCGTGACCACGATCACGCTCGCGTTCCTGTCCAACGGGCACCCGGTCAAGTACGTGCCCATCGACTACTTCAAGCGGGCCGGCCGGTCGAAGTTCCACCCGTTCAAGGACGCCTACAACTACATCATCCAGGTCCTGCGGATGGTGATGTACTTCAACCCGATCCGGGTGCTGATGCCGGTGGCCCTCACCCTCATGGGCGGGACCTTCGTCAAGCTGATCTTCGACCTGATCATCCACCACTGGCGGGTGGCCGGCTCCACCATCCTGATCGGCCTGGCCGGCTTCAACATCGCCGCCATCGCCCTGCTCGGCGACCTGGTGGTCAAGCGCACCGGGGCCGACTGACCCACACCGGGCCGGTCGTCCCAAGCGCGGGGAGCGCGAGCAGCGTACGGAGGTTCAGGGATCGACGACCGCCCGGGGCCGTCGGGCGACCACCATGTAGCCGAGGCTGACCAGCTCGGCAGTGCCCCTGACGGGTCGGCGCGCGTCCCGTCGGCGCAGGAACGCCTCCTGCGGACCCCACAAGCAGGCGCGCAGGTACCGGTTGGTGGCCAGGGCGTCGGGCCGACCCAGCCCGGCCGTCAGGCGCTCGGTGGCCCGGATCGCGGCGAGCACCGTGAAGTGCGCCAGGAGCAGGCCAGCGCCGCCCTTGGCCTCGAGCGACAGCACCTCGAAGCCGTGGCGGACCATCAGGTCATGCAGGCCGTGGTGGGTGAAGCGGTGGAAGTCGTACGGCGCCTCGTGGGTCGGGTAGAGGTACGGCACCGTGGCCAGGACGTGGCCGCCCGGTCGGCACACGCGCAGCAGCTCGTCGACGGCCCGCTCGGCGTCCCCCACGTGCTCGAGCACCTCGGTGCACAGGACGGTGTCGAAGGTCTGGTCCGCGAACGGCAGGCGGTCGGCGAACCCGAGCACCGCCGCACCGTGCCCGGCGGTGGCGTCCACACCCACCGCCTCCTTGACCAGCGGCTCGTAGAACGAGGCGTAGGGCCGGTTGCCGCAGCCCACGTCGAGCAGGTGGCCGGCGAACCTGTCGCGATGCTCGTACAGCCACTCGCCGATCGCCGCGTTGGGGAGCAGCGACAGGGTGGTCGTCGGGTCCGGGTAGGGCACCCCGCCGAGGAGACGCACCGCTCCCTGACGTTGACGCCGTCGATCGTCGGATCTCATGCGCTCGAGTCCCCTGTCAGCCGGCGTCCCGGCGCACTCCCGGGTACGGTGCCCGTGTGCGACCGGTCAACGCGGACGGATCGTGTTGGAGGCGTGAGGCGTGCCGCCCGGTGCACGACCGGACGGCTCGGTGGCCGCGCCCGCCACACCCGCCAGCAGCTCGGCGTACCGCTCCCCGACCGCCTGCACCGAGTACGCCTGGACGGCCGCGGCTGCGGCCGCCCCGAGCCTGGCCCGCAGCGGGGGATCGTCGAGGAGCCGCACCAGCGCCGCCCACAGTGCGCCGGGGTCTCTCGGCGGCACGAGGAGGCCCGTCTGCCCGTCGGTGAGCACCGCATCGATGCCGGGCAGCCGCGACGCCACGATCGCGCAGCCGGCGGCCATCGCCTCGAGCAGCACGACCGGCAGGCCGTCCTGGTCTCCCGAGGCGGCCGGGGCCGACGGGAGCACGAAGACCTCGCACTCGCCCATGGCGCGGGCCAGCGCGGTGCGATCGAGGACGCCGCGGAAGCGTATCGGGCCGGCCAGGCCGGCGGCCGCCGTCTGGAGCTGGCCCCGCAGCGGCCCGTCGCCGACCAGGTCGAGCGACCAGGACAGCTCTGGCCCGACGCCACGCAGGGCCTCGATGAGTACGATCGCGCCTTTTTTCTCGACCATGCGGCCGGCGAACAGCAGGCGGCCGGGCTGCCGGACCGCGCCGGCGGCCGCCGCAGCGACCGCGGCGACGTCCGCACCCATGGGGACGACCAGGGTGGTGGCAGGATCGCCGCCCAATTTGACGAGGCGGCCACGCATGTCCTCGTTCATCACGGTGACCGCGGCGGCCCGCCGCAGCACGAAGCGCTTGAGGGCGGCTGCCAGCCGGCCCTGCAGCGCGTACACGTCTCCCCCCAGCGTGGTGAGGACCTGCGGGGTCCGGGGCGCGGCCAGGCTGGCGACGATCCCCTGCGGGACGATCCAGTGCACGTGCAGCACGTCGGGCTGGAAGCGGCGGACCAGGCGCCGCAGTTCCACCCACTCCGCGAGGAGGAACGGCAGCACCTGCAGCCAGGCGCCGCGTCGCGCACGGAGGTTTTCGAGGATGGCCCCGTCGGCGAGGTCCTCCCAGCGCCCCGGGAAGTACCGGAAGCGCCGGATCTCCAGCTGTCCCACCCGCTCCCGCAGCGGCGCTCCGCGGACGCGGGGCACAAGCACGACGGTCTGGAAGTGGCGGGCCTCCTGCTCGGCGAGGTCCCAGACGAACCCGGGCGTCCCGTCGCCCCGGCGGAGCGGGAACGTCGAAGCGACGACGACTAGTCGGAGCGAGTCTGCACTCAGGGGAGACTCCTGGGTTAAGGTCCTCCGGTGATGGAAGACCTAGAAGCAAGCATGAGGGTGAATTCGGCGAGGGGAACTGTAGCAGTCGTCGGCGGCCGGGGGTTCATCGGGCGGGGCCTGGTTCCGGCCCTGGAGGCAGCCGGCTGGACGGTGACCGTGCTCGGTCGCAAGGACTGCCTGGTCGACGGGGACAGCCGCCTCGTGCCGGCCCTCGCGGCGGCCGGCACCATCGTGTACCTGGCCAGCTCGATCAATCCGGCGATCGCCGAGGCCGAGCCCGCGAGGGTGGCTGCCGACATGGCCGCCTTCCGGCAGTTCGTCGAGGGCCTGCGCCGCTCGGCGGGGTCGTGGCGGGTGGTGCTGCCCAGCTCCGGAGGGACCGTCTACGACACCGGCGACCCGCCCCCCTACCGGGAGGACTCCCGGGTCGGCTCCAAGTCCGTCTACGGGCAGGCCAAGCTCGCAATGGAGGAGCTGCTGCGCGACGTCGCCTCACCCCGCTGCCGCCCGGTGATCCTCCGCATCGCCAACGTGTACGGCCCCGGCCAGCGCGCAAGCACCGGGCAAGGCGTGGTCGCCAACTGGCTCCACGCCGTCAGCCACGGCACCGAGGTCGTCCTGTACGGCGCGGGCGCCTCGATCACGCGGGACTTCGTCTACGTCGACGACGCGCTGCAGGCGTTCCTGCACGCGATCGAGGCGCCCGCACCGCCCGGCCTGGTCAACATCGGCTCGGGCACGCCAACCTCGCTCGCGACGCTGGCGGCCGTGGTGGTCCGCGTGGTCGACCCGCTGCCGTTCCGCGTGCGACACGAACCCGCACGGAGCTTCGACGCTCCCCACAACTACCTGTCGATTGACCGGGCCGCTGTCACGCTGGGCTGGAAGCCGGAGGTGCCGCTGCTCGAGGGCGTCGCGCGGACCTGGCGCGCCGTCAAGGGGACGGGGAGCGGTGGTGGCTGAGCTGCCCGCTCCTCATGGAGCCCCCCAACGCCATGGAGCCCCCAACGCCGAGCGCCTGCGCCCGGTCAAGCCGGAGGCACCGCCCACACCTCCACGAGCGCCCGCACGCCGACGTTGCGGGACGGCCGGGTGACGTTGGACTCCTGCCAGAACGGCATGGTGAGGCCGAACCCGTCGACCTTGCGGAGTCCGGCGCCGCGCAGCGAGGGGGGTACGCCCAGCGCGCCGGTGACCAGGAAGACGGGCTGGTGCGGGAACGCCCGCTGGACCCTTGCGAGGTCTGCCATGGTCCCGTCGGGGGGGAGGATCACCGACAACTGCCCCCGTTGCAGCCAGACGGGGGCGGCGAACAGCGGCATGCTGTCGTAGTAGTTGCGCCGAGGACCCCAGACGAACACGCCCTGGCGCCCGCCGGCGGCCCCGGCGATCCGCGCCGAGGCGGCGAACGACCCGTCGAACTCCCGATGGCGAGCGAGCGGCAGGTCCTGGACCAGGCCCGTGACGGTGACGACGCCGGCGACCGCGACCGCGGCGAGCTTGGCAAGGGCCTGCCCCCGTCCGCGCCAGGCGAAGGCGGCCGCGCAGGCGATCCCGATCAGCAGCGCGAACGCCAGCAGGCCGACCGGGACGTAGCGGCGGGTCCACCACATCAGCCGGGTCGAGACGCGCGCCTCCTCCACGAACAGCGCGAGCAGCAGGACCGACGGGCCGACGGCGATCCAGGTCGCCGCCCGCCAGCGGCGGAGCGCCACCACCGCGAAGCCGGCAAGGCCGGCGACGATCCCCGGGATCGTCACGAACCAGCCGAGCCGGCGCAGGTTCTCGTCGTCGAAGCTGCGGACTGCCCGGCCACCGACGTGCAGGTAGGCGAAGCCGAACAGCCCCGTCCGGAACCAGGCGAGGACCGCGAGGAGCGCGAGCGCGAGCGGCAGCAGCGCCTTCAGCGCCACCTGGCGCCGGCCGGTGACCAGGCCGAGAGCCCGCTCGACCCGCCGGCCGAGCGGGCCGCGCCACAGGACCCGTCCCACGGCAGCGCCTGCCACCAGCACCACCGCCACCAGGCAGAGCTTGGCCAGGGTGGCGCCCGTGGTGACCCGGGTGTACGGGGCGGCCGGTCCGAACGCCTGGTAGAGGGCATGTGGCGTCACCACGGCGAGCCCGGCGGCGAAGGCCGTGTGCAGCCGCCCCCAGCGGCCGAGCACGGCCGCGGCGGCCAGCGCGCCGAGGGCGAGCAGCACCGGGACCAGCGTGTCGGGCCGGTCGAGCCAGGCCACTCCCAGCGCGGCGCCGGCCAGCGCGGCCGCGGCCCACCAGCGGGTGTCGACGGCGACCGCGATGCCGAGGAGCACCACGACGAACCACAGCTGGGCGGAGATCTCGGTCGTCGGGTACTTGGCCTGCCAGACCTGGATCATGTTGAGGCTGAGCACGGCCGCCGCCACCGTCCCGGCCACCGTCCCGGCCAGACGCCGGCCGAGCAGGTAGACGCCCAGGGCCGAGACGATCGCGAGCAGGGCGTTCAGATCCATCATCGCGGTCTGACCCGACAGGCGTCCAAGGAAGCCCAGGGTCGCAGGGTACAGGTGATAGAACTGCGGGATCACCTCGGCCTTGGCCGCGTCGTGGACCCAGAGACCGGGAAAGCGCGCCCCCGGCCCGTACAGGGGCGTGTCCGGCAGCCTGGCGAGCACCTCGTCGTGGATGCGGACGTCGCCGCTGCGGGCGATCCAGAAGCCGTGCTGCACGTAGCCGCCGGGATCCTTGTCGGCGACGCCGTAGGGAAAGCCGGGCAGGTAGAGGAGGGCGAGCAGTCCGGCGGCGACCGCGAGGGCGCCGACCTCGACCCAGGGCCCGGCGAGCCGCACCGGCCGACGGGTCCGCCGGGCGGCGAACCAGGCCGGCACGGCGAGGAGAGCGGCCATGCCGGTGGCCACGCCCAGCACGGAGCCGACCGAGAGCACGCCCAGGTGCGCGGTGAGGAGCGACGCCCAGCAGACGGCCATGATCGCGGCGGTCCCGGCGAGCCAGAGGGCCTCGGCCGGGCGCAGCTCGACCGCGGCTCGGCCCGCATCCGGGCGCGCCGCGACCGGCTCTGCGGCGGGGGGGGTGGTCGGGGTGGTCCGCATGGACCCGGAGTCTACAGGGCCGGCGCGAAGCCCTCGGTAGCCGGGACACGGCCCCGCCACCGAGCCAGCTTCCTCCGCGCCACCGAGGCAGCTTCCTCCGCGCCACCGAGGCGGCTACCCCCGCCACCGAGGCAGCTACCCCAGCCCTGCCGATTACGACCTGCCGATTGCGAGAGGAGCCACCATCCGCGCTACGCTGCCGCCTGACCGCCGGCCAGCCTGTCACCGGCCAGCCTGTTCAGGGGTCCGGGGCCACTTCAGGGTGTGCCCTGCCATGGCCTGCAGGGTCGAGCCACGGAGGCGAGGAGGCCCATGAGGGAGAAGCGCAGCCTGCAGCTCGCCTACTCCGAGATGCAAGACCGTATGCTGGACGAGGAGAGCCGGCTGGCCAAGGCGGCCAAGATCGCTGCGGTGGTGCAGCACTTCCTCGGTCGGAGCTCGCTCGAGGGACTGCGGCTGCTCGACATCGGCTGCTCGGCCGGCATCGTCGCGCACGACTTGACCCGCCGCGGCGCGGCCGCGATCGGCGTCGACGTCGACGTGCCCGGGCTCGTCAAGGCGCAGGCGTCGTTCGGCAAGGAGGTCGCCTTCCTGTGCGCCGACGCCGAGCGCCTGCCGTTGGCCTCCGGTGCGATCGACGTCGTGGTGTTCAACCAGATCTACGAGCATGTCGTCGACCCGATCCCGATCGCGGCCGAGATCCGGCGTGTCCTGGCCCCGGACGGCGTCGCCTACCTGGGCCTGGCCAACCGGCTGGGCGTGATCGAGCCGCACTACAAGCTGCCGTTTCTCTCCTGGCTGCCGCGCCCCCTGGCGCACCGCTACATTCGGGCGACCGGCAAGGCCGACCGCTACCACGAGCGCTTCCTCACCCGTCCCGGGCTGCGGCGGCTGTTCGGCGACCTGGACGTGTGGGACTACACCTTCCCGGTGCTGGCCGAGCCCGACCGGTTCGAAGCCCGTGACGTGGTCCCCCCTCTGGTCCACCGGCTGCCCGGCCGGGCCACGCGAGCGGTCGCGCCGCTCATCCCTCAGTACATCTGGATCGCCACCAGGGCCCCACAGCGACCGCTCGGGGGGGCGGTCGCTGTCCCGCCGCTCCACCTCGGCACGCTTCGCGCCGGCTGAGACGATCGACGCCCGGCGGCAGGGCGTCGCGTGCCTCCACCGGCGACCCCAGGTGCCTCCGCGGCCCGCCGCGGCGACGCCCAGCCGATCAGCGGACGGGACCGGGCCGGCCCCGGCCGCCCAGCAGACGGGACCGGGCGGGTCCCCGGCCGGTCAGGGGCGGGGACCGAGCGGGCCCCGCCCGGCACGGTCAGCGCAGGTCGGGGCCTGGCGGGGTGGCCATGACGGCCTCGGGGGCGCCCAGGACGATGCGGGAGGCGGGCAGGCCGAGCCGGGCCAGGACCCCGGCGGAGGTGACGTGGCGGCGCTGGCCGCCGGCGATCGCGTAGACCGACAGGGTGGCGGCGTCACGGACCAGCGCGCCGTCCCGGAACCCCAGGAGGGGCCCGACCGGCAGGGCGGTGAACGAGGCGGAGGTCGAGCGCACCGGCCGGGCGGCGGCCGCGACCGTCCAGGAGGCGGCCGCCGAGGCCGACACCGGGCGCCTCCGGCCGCCCTCCACCCGCCAGACGGTCCGGTCCTCGGTCCGCCACAGGGTCTCGTCCGGGAACGGCGCGGCCGGGCCGACCAGCGGCCCGAGCGGCAGCACGCCGGCGGACGCGGCCGAAAGGACCGGCAGCCCCTCCCGCCGGATCCCGGTCAGCAGCACGGCAGCGCCCGACACCGGGCGGAGCAGCCCGCCCGACACGGCGTGGACGCGGCCACCGGTGCCGCGGACGTAGGTGCCGCCGCCGTAGGAGAGCCGGGCGGGGCCGAGCTGGGCGAGCCGCCGGGCCGGGACCGGCTGGGGGCGCGGCCGCAGCGACCCGAGCACCGCCCCGGGCACCGCCAGCCGGCTGCGGCCGACCACCAGCCAGTGGCTGCCGCCCACCTTGAGCAGCGCTCCCGAGGGCGGCGGGGCGGCGGCGGCCAGGGGCGGCCCCGGCGGGTTGGCGCGCACCTCGGCCGGGCGGACGGGCCGGATCGCGCGCGCGTCGTAGCCGAGCCCGGTGAGGACCGGGCGGGAGGGCAGGCGCCGGCGCCTGCCCTCCGACACCACCCAGACCCTGCCGTCGTGGACGGTGCGCAGCAGCGTGCCGTCGGGGAAGCCGAGCTCGGGGCCGGGACGGTAGCTCGCGAGCGCGGCCACGCCGGCCCCGGCAAGGGCGGGCGCGGTGCGGGCCCGCCAGGCGGCCGCGGCGGCGGGCACGACCGGCCGTGCCCGCCCGTCCTCGATCCGCCAGAGCCGCCCGCCGCTGGCGGCCAGGGTGCCGTCGGGCCAGGGGTCCCCGGCGCGCAGCGGCGCGCCCACCGGCAGGCGGGCGAGGTCGGCGGCCCGGGCCACGCGCGCGGCCGAGGGCTGGTAGCCGTGGGCGGTGAAGGAGGCGGCGTCGGTGACGGGCCGCCGCTGCCCGTCGGCAACCGCCCACACCGCCCCGCCCGCCTCGCGGGCCAGGGCGCCGTCGGGGAGGCCGGCGAGGGGCTGGGTGAGTCCCCGCAGGGCGGCCGGCCGGGGCCGGACGGCCGGCCCGGGCCCGGCGTCGGCGGCCGCCTCGCCCGGGCCGGCGTAGGTCCACAACGCGCCCCCGCGGACCCGCCGGACCGGGGAGCCGGCCACCCGGGTCCCGTCCGGCAGCGGCGGCACCGCGGCCACGGGGCCGCGCACGGTCAGTCCGACGGCCAGGGGCCGGGCGGGCACGCCGCCGGCGGTGGCGGTCACGGTGAGCACGGCGCGGCCCGCGGGGGCGGCCTCGCCGCCCGCGTCGCGGCCGTTCCACACGATCCTCGCCGACCCGCCCGACCCGGACCAGCGGCGCAGGACCCGCCCGTCGGCCGCGGTCGCCCAGGCGCTCCAGCGCACGGCCTGGCTGAACCTTGGCGCCACGGTGACCGCGGACCCGGCCAGCGGGTCGACCGCGGCGGCGCTCGGCGGGCCGTAGATCTTGGGCAGGCCGGTCCGCCCGACGGCCGTGCGCAGCCCGGGCAGCATGCCGTAGGCGGCGTCGCCCGGGCAGCTGGTGTACGAGGTGTCGCGGTGGCCGCTGATGGTGCGCAGGCGCACCCGGGTGCCCTTCTTGTACCTGGAGGTGCCCCCGCCCGAGCTGGTCAGCACGGTCGTGCTCAGCGGGTCGACGTGGGTGAGGTCGAGCTTCCAGGCCAGCAGGCCGGTGACCGCGGCAACCATCGGCCTGGGGGGACTGGCGGCCGTGAAGGTGCCCAGCAGCGCCACGCAGCTCGTCCCGGTGTTGAACCCGGCGTTGCACGCCCCCACCACCGGCCGGTCGACGCCGCCGTGGCGGCCCTCGAAGACCTGGCCGAAGCGGTCGACGAGGAAGTTGTAGCCGATGTCGTCCCAGCCTCTGGTCTTCACGTGGTAGAGGTAGTCGGCCCGGACCAGGGCCGCGCTCTCGGCCTTGGCGTAGGTGTTGGCCTGGACGGTGTGATGCACCAAGGCCGCGTGCACGCTGCTGGCGTAGCGGGGCCGGCCCCGGCGCAGGCGCTCGTCAGCGCCCCAGCGGGCGCGGGTGATGACCGGCGGCTGCCGGGTCATCGCGACCGCCCCGCCCCGCCCGGCCTCGGTCCCTGGAGTCGGGGCCAGGTCCGGAGCGACGAGATGGGCGGCGAGCCGCTCGACGCTGGCTGGAGCGCCGCCGGGCAGCTCGACCCGCACCTGCAGCGCGCGGGTGCCGGCCGGGAGCCAGAGGCCCTCGGTGAACACCCGGTCCGGGCGGCGAGGCTGGGAGTCGCCGGGGTCGGGCTCGTGGTCGTCGGGCTCCATCGGCTGCCAGGACGACCACGAGCCCGCCACGGACTCGGAGCGGAGCCAGGTCCGGGCGCCGCCGGGCCGGGCCCAGGGCCCGTCGGGCCGCCGCGCCCACGACAGCCCGACCAGGCGGGCCGGGCCGGCGCCGAGCGGGTCCGACAGCCAGGCGCCGGGCCGCCCCCGGGCGCCGCGCAGCGCCAGCGGGGTGCGACCGGCGAGCCGGCCGGTGCCGGTGCCGGACGCGAACGACAGGGCCACGTCCCTGACCGTGCCCGCGCCTGCCGGGCGCGGGCGCCGGACGGAGAGATCGGGGACGGCGACGACGGTGGCGGCGAGCACGACGGAGAGCCCGGCGAGCGCCAAGCGACGGTGGCGCGCCGGGTCGAGCGTGGACCGGTGCACGGGAGGACCTCCCAAAGGCTGACGCGGCGATCAGAAGAATCTCGGCGCCCAGCGCGTCGAGGTTGAGCCCGGTCCGCGACCCGGTCGCCCTACCCGGCCCGGATGGCGAACTTCGTGGACCTGAGCCGCAGCAGGTGGCGGAAGGTGCCGCCCGGGACGACGACCGTGCGCCTGGTCCCGCGGACCTCGACGGCGCGGACCCGGCCGGACGCGTCCGCCGACCGCACCCGCAGGGCCACCACCCGGCCGACGCCGTAGCCCCGCAGCGCGGCCGCGACCGCCGCCGCCGGCCTGGTCGCCCGCCAGCGGTGGTTGGGGTTGCGGCCCCTGGCCCGGTCGTCGGGGTCGCGGCGGGCCGGGAAGTAGGGCAGGCCCGGGCCGCCCCAGCTCGTGGTGCTGGCGGTGTGGCCGCCCGACGACGACGAGTAGAAGGCCTGCACGACCCGCGACCGCCAGGTGACCACGAGCTTGTCGGTCGAGCGGACCGCCGCGACCCAGCGGGCGCCACGCCGCCCGCGCTCCTTGGCCCAGCCGGCAAAGTGCTGGTCTCTGGTGTCGGCGTACAGCCCGCAGTCGCAGCCGTCCCAGCTCCGCCGCCCCCGGTGCTGGCCGGCCGCGCGCACGGTGGCCAGCGCGTAGCTGCGGGCCGCGATCGCCTGGGCCTTGAGCGTCTCGGCCGGCCAGGAGCTCGGCACCTCGGCCAGGCCGCGCAGGTAGGCGTTGAACGACATGACGGCCACCGCGCGGGGCCGGATGGCGGTCCCCTGGCGGACCAGCCCGATGTCGAGGCGGCCCCAGCGCAGCGTCCTGCCCGCCTGGGGCAGCACGAGCAGGGCCGGCACCCGCACCCCGGCCTGGAAGCGCAGGCTGACCCCGCTGCCCGCCCTGGTCGGCCCGAACACCCGCTGCGAGCCCCTGAACATCGAGGTGCCGCCGGCCTGGGTGCGCACCGAGTAGGTCACCCCGCCGGCCAGGCGCCGGGCCGCGCGCCGGCCCCGCCGGTCCACCCCGACGGCGGTGAACGCGCCGCTGGACCACCGGGCCCCGGGGACCGGCCGGCCGCGGACGAGCACCCGGCCGAGGCGCCGGCCGGTGCTCGGGTCACGCCGGGCCTGCAGCACCCCGACCCGCACGGCCGACGGCAGGGCGGCCCGCCGGACCCTGGTGCCCCGGTAGTAGAAGCCGAGGATGGCGCCGGCCCGCACGCCCCGCAGGCCCATGCCGTAGGACCCGTACTGGCTCATCCCGATCCCGTGCCCGTAGCCGCCACCGTCGAAGCGCCAGGCGGACGGCGGCGAGCCTCCCATGGCGGCGGCGGGACGGGCGCCCGGGCCGCCGCCGAGACCGGGCACCGGCCCGGCGCCCAGGAGCGCGACCAGCAGGACGAGACCCAGAACCCCGGTCGGGCATCGGCGCCACGGTCGTGGTCCCCGCCGGTGGGAACGCTGGAGCATGCGAGCCAACCCCCCTCACAGCTTGGTCGAGACAAGCTGGAGGGTCGGCGCCGCCCCCCACCGCCTTGAACACTGTGAGTGGCAATTACCGCGCTCAGTGGCGGCTGTCTGGCGCCCGGCTGCTGGTCACGGCCGGGTCAGGTGCCCTCGACCCGCCAGACCGAGAAGTCCACGGGCACCCTGCGGGCGGTCGACGGCCGGTGGGTGTCGCTCTCCTCCCAGACCGGGAGCTGCTGGCCGATCCGGTCGACGCGCCGGAGCGGGACGTCGCCGTACCCGGCCGGCCGCGCTCCCCCGGCGGCGACGAGGAACACCGGCTGGCCGGGGAAGCCGCTGACGAACGAGCGGACGTAGGCGGGGTTCGGCCGGGCCGGGAGCAGCGCGCTGACCTCGCCCGCCTGCAGCCAGACGGGTGTGGCGAACAGCGACGTGGGCGAGAACGGCCACGGCTGCGGCTGCCACAGGTACACCCCCTGGCGGTCGCCGGCCAGGCGCGCGAGCCGCTGGGTGGTCCCGAACGACCCGGCGAACTCCTGATGCTGGCGCAGCGGCAGCGACTGGCCGAGGAACACCGCGAGCAGGAGCACCGTGGCTGCGGCGCCGGCCAGCCGGACCGGCCAGCGCCAGCGGCCCGACCAGGCGAGCGCGACGGCCAGGGCGACCGCGATGAGCACGATGACGGTGGGCAGGACCACCGGCACGAAGCGGCGGTTCCACCACATCAGGCGGCTGGAGTTCTGCGCCTGGTAGGCGTAGAGGGGGAACAGCAGCAGCCCGGGAAGCACGAGCATCCAGGCCGCCGCGACCCAGCGGCGCAGCGCGACCAGGGCGAGCCCGGCCACCATGAGCGCGAGCCCGGGCAGGGTGAAGAACCACGACAGCCGGCGCAGGGCCTGCTCGTCGTAGCTGCGGATCACCCGCCCGTTGTAGCTGAAGTAGTCGGCGCCGAACAGCCGCGGGCGCAGGAACCCGAGGGCGAGGAGCCCCACCGCGCCGGCCACCACGGCCAGGCCGGCGGCGAGCTGGACGCGCCGGTCGGCGGCCAGGGCCGCGGCCCGCTCGCCGAGCGGGCGGGCGGCCAGCCGCACCGCCACGGCCAGGGCCAGCCCGGCCGCCACGGCCACGGTGACCTTGACCGCGCCGGGCAGGTGCACCGAGAGCGTGTAGAGCTTGGCGAACCGGTACGCCTGCAGGAAACCGTGGGGCATGGTGACCGCCAGCCCGGCCACGAACCAGGCGCAGCGCCCGTCGAACCGCCCGGCGGCGAGCAGCGCGCAGCCGGCGGCCACCGCGATCAGGACCAGCACCAGGCCGTCGGCCCTTGCCAGGAAGCCGAGCCCGACCAGCAGGCCGGCCAGTCCCGAGGCCGGGCGCCAGCCGGTCTTCGCGGCCACCACCACCCCGAGCAGCGCACCGGCCACCAGGAGCTGGGTGAAGACCTCGCTGGTCTGGTACTTGGCCTGCCAGACCTCGAGCATGTTCGCGGCCAGCAGCGCACCCGCCAGCGACCCGGCCAGCAGGCCGAACACCCGCCGCACGGCGAGCGCGAGCACCAGCACGGCGAGCACCCCGCAGAGAGGGTTCAAGTTGACCAGGCCGGCGTGGCCGCCGACCGCCCAGGCGCCGGCCAGGGCGGCCGACCACAGGTGGTAGAACTGCGGGATGGTGCGGCGGGGCGGGTCGGCGGCCTCGATCCACTGCCCGGGCAGGCGGGCGCCCGGCGAGGCGAGGGCGACGGCCGGCACGCGCGACCGGTCGAGCACCGGGTCGTCCACGGCGTAGGAGCCGGTGCGCTCGATCAGGATGGCCTGGGACACGTACCCGCCCGGGTCCTTGTCCCCCACGCCGTAGGGAAACCCGGGGAAGAACAGCAGCGCGCTGGCGACCGCGAGGCCGCCGACCATGGCCAGGCCGGCCGGGTCGAGCGCGATCCCGGGGGCGGGGCGGCCACCGGCCCGCCAGGCGACGAGCACGGCGAGGGCCAGCCCGGCCGCGGCGAGCCCGAGCGCGGCAGGCAGCGACCAGCGCCCGGCGTGGGCGAGCGCGAGGCCGGCCCAGGCGAGCAGCCCGAGGCCGAGGGTGGCCAGCGCCACCAGGACCTCCGAGGAATGGAGCACGGGACGGGCCGCCCGCTCGCCAGGGGTGCCGCCGGCCGCGCCCGCCGAGGTCTCGATCTGTGAAACCGCCATGAGCCCGGAGTCTACACACCTTCCCGGGCTTGCCCGGGCGCGTTGTCCGGGCTGTGGAGAAGTGAGAAGGTCCGGGTCCGGCGACCACGTCAGCGGTAGGAAGGCGACCACGTCAGCGGTTGGAAAGGGAGTGCCCAGGATGTTCCGTGAGCCGATCGACCGGCAGCTCCGCCGCGAGCGGGAGGTGTCCCTGCTGGAGAGCTGGCGCGGCCGCCTCCGGTACGAGCTGCGCTACCGCATCCCGGTGTCGGTGGGTTCCCCCACGATCATCGACGACCCGCGCCGGCTGGAGTTCCGCAACGACGGCCACCTGCGGATCGGGATCGGCGGCTTCGGCCTGACCACGAGCAAGGACGTCACCGTGATCCGGATCCGGCCCGGCGCCAGGTTCGTGGTCAACGGCCAGGTCAACCTGCACCGGGGCTCCCGCATCGTGGTGGACGCCGGGCAGCTCGAGATCGGCCACCAGACGATGATCAACGGGCTGACCAAGGTCCTGGTCAACGCCGGCGTCCGCATCGGCTCGGGTTGCAACATCTCGTGGAACGTGCAGATCCTGGACACCGACTTCCACTCGGTCTACGTCGACGGCGAGCCGCTGCCCCACACCGCGCCGATCGACATCGGCGACCGGGTCTGGATCGGGACCAACGCGCTGGTGCTCAAGGGGGTGACCATCGGTGATGGCGCGGTCGTGGCGGCGGGCTCGGTGGTCACCCGCGACGTGCCCCCCAAGACCCTGGTCGCCGGGGTCCCGGCCAAGCCGGTCAGGCAGGTCGAGCACTGGCAGTGACCACGACCAGGCGGGGCCGTGAACGCGCCCGGCGCACCTGACCGGCTGGTCCGGGACCGCGAGCGGTTCGCGCCCTACGTGCCCTTGCTGGTCCGCTACGGCCCGGTGCTGCAGCTCGGCTGCGGCCGGGGCGCGCTGCTGCGCCTGCTCGCCGAGGCCGGCGTGCGCGCCAGGGGCGTCGAGCCCGACCAGGCCGCGGCGGCCGAGGCCCGCCGCCTCGGCCAGGACGTGCAGGCCACCGGGGTGTTCGAGTACCTGGAGGCCGACCCCGCGCCCGGGCCGTTCCGCGCGGTGGTCTGCGTCGGCCTGGTCGAGCGGCTGTCGCCCGGCGAGGCGCTGCGGGTGCTCGCCGGCGCCCGCCGGGTGCTCGCCACCGGCGGCCGGCTCGTCGTGGCCACCGCCAACCCCGCGTCCTGGCTCGTGCTCACCCACCGGTTCTGGCGCGACCCGGCCAGCGCCCGCCTGTACGACGTGCGGCTGCTCGAGTACCTGTGCGGGCAGGCCGGGTTCGTGGTCGAGCGCTCGGCCGCCAACCCGGCCGACCATCCCGGGCCGCCGCCCGAGGCGCTCGGCGGCCCGGAGCCGGCCGTGCACCCCGGGCTCACCTCCGCCATCGCCGAGGCGGCGGCCCGGGTCCGCCCAGGCCTCGACCACCGGCACCGGGACCTGCCCGGCGGGGACGCCCACGACCCCGGGTGGGCCTTCGAGCTGGTCCACGCGGTCAAGACCCTGGCCGACCGGCTCACCGAGACCCAGGAGGACCTGCGCGACCTGGACCGCGCCCACCGGGAGCTGGCCCGCGGCCTGTACCAGCCGGCAGAGGTGTACGTGGTCGCCCGGGTGCCCGTGCCCCGGCCCGCCCCGGGTCCGCGCGACTCAGGCGGCGGGGCCGCCGAGGCCGGGGTCGACGCCGAGGCCGGTGGCGGCGAGGAAGGCGCGTAGCGCCTCGTCCCAGGGGCGGAGCGGGGGGACGCCGGCCAGGCGCGCGAGCCGGTTGTCGAGGACCGAGAACGCCGGCCGGGGCGCCGGGCGAGGGTACTCGGCGCTGGTGACCGGCTCGACCCGGTCGGGGTCCTGCCCGGTGCCGGCCAGGATGGCCCTGGCGAACTCGTACCAGGAGCACGACCCGGCGCCGGTCAGGTGCCAGGTGCCGTGCTGCCCGGTGCGCACCAGCGCGCGCACGCCCTCGGCGAGGTCGCGCGACCAGGTCGGGCTGCCCACCTGGTCGTCGACCACGTGCAGGGTGGGCCGCTCGGCGGCCAGGCGCAGGACCGTGCGCACGAAGTTCCGGCCGGTCTGGCCGTACACCCAGGCGGTTCGCACGACGTGGTGGCGGTCCCAGACGTCCCGGACGGCCCGCTCGCCGGCGAGCTTGGAGCGCCCGTAGACGCTCGCGGGCACGGTCGGGTCGTACTCGCCGTAGCCGTCCGGCCGGGCCTCGCGGCCCGCGCCGTCGAAGACGTAGTCGGTCGACAGGTGGACGAGCTCGGCGTCGACCTCCCGGCAGGCCAGGGCGAGGTGGCGGGGACCGAGGCAGTTGACGCGGAAGGCGCGGTCCACCTCGGTCTCGCAGCCGTCGACGTCGGTGTAGGCGGCGGCGTTCACCACCAGGTCGGGCTCGAGGTCGGCGACGGCGGCGGCGACCGCGTGCCAGTCGCCCACGTCGAGGTCGGCCCGGGTCGCGGCGATGACCTCTTTGGCGTCGGCGAAGGCGGCCACCAGGTCGGTGCCGACCTGGCCGCCCGCCCCGGTGACCAGGACGCGCACGCCGCTCAGCCCCCGGCCCCGGCCCCGGCCCCGGGGCCGGACGGGCCGGCGGGGCGGTCGGACGGGCCGGCGGGGCGGTCGGACGGGCCGGCGGGGCGGTCGGACGGGCCGGGCGCGTCCCCGGACGGGGCCGGGCCGCCATGGTCGAGGGTCCTGGTCGCCCCGGCCGGCTTCAGCGGGCGCCACCACGACTCGTTCGCCCGGTACCAGACGATCGTCTCGGCCAGACCGGCGTCGAAGTCGTGCGCGGGCGCCCAGCCCAGCTCGCGGAGCCGGGTCGAGTCGAGGGAGTAGCGCCAGTCGTGGCCGGGCCGGTCGGTGACGTACTCGATCATGTCCTCCCCGGCCCCGAACGCGGCCAGCAGGCGCCGGGTCAGCTCCAGGTTGGTGACCTCGTTGTTCGCGCCGACGTTGTAGATCCGGCCGGTCTCGCCGCGGCGCAGCACCAGGTCGATCGCGGTGCAGTGGTCCAGCACGTACAGCCAGTCGCGGATGTTGCCGCCGGTCCCGTACAGGGGGACCTTGTGGCCGTCGATCAGGTTGGTCACGAACAGCGGCACGACCTTCTCGGGGAACTGGTAGGGCCCGTAGTTGTTGGTGCACCTGGTCACCACCACGTCGAGCTTGTGGGTGGTGGCGTAGGCGAGGGCGACGAGCGAGCCGCCCGCCTTGCCCGCCGAGTAGGGCGAGGACGGCTCGAGCCGGTCGGTCTCGACGAACGAGCCCTCGGCGATGGTGCCGTACTCCTCGTCGGTGCCGACCTGGAGGAACCGGCCGACGCCCGCGTGCCGGCAGCGCTCGGCCAGGGTGGCCACCCCGAGGGTGTTGGTCCGCACCGCCTCGAGGGGCGCGACGATCGAGCGGTCGACGTGGGTCTCGGCGGCGAAGTTCACCACCACGTCGTGACCGGGCAGTACCTCGGCGAGCTGGGCGCCGTCGCAGATGTCACCCTGGACGAAGGTGTGGCGGGGGTGGGGTTCCAGGTCATCGAGGCTGGCCGGGTTGCCGGCGTAGGTCAGCTTGTCGAAGTTGGTCACCTCGGCGTCCGGGTCGGTGGCGAGCAGGTGCCGGACGTAGTTGGAGCCGATGAAGCCGGCCCCGCCGGTCACGAAGAACCGCATCAGGTCTCCTTGGGTTTCGGCGGCGGCACGCCGCGGCCGGGCCGCGGCGTGCCGCCGCAGGGTAGCCCGTTTCGCGATCCGGCGCCGGCCATGGCGCAGGCGCCAGGTCTCGTCGGCCGGGGTGCAACGGGACGAACAGGGCCGGCGCCCTGCCCGTAGTCAGGGCCGGCGCTCTGCCATAGTGATATGCGCCGATCACCGGCCCATCCCTCCATGCCCAGTTCCGCTCAGAACAGCGGCGCAGGACCAGTACCGCCGCATCGAGGGCGCTCAACCAGGCAATTCAATAGGTCGTGGAGCGGTAGATGACGTACCCGGCCGCGAACGACAGCAGGAACACCACCACCAGGGCGGCCGCGATCCACCGCTTGGCCCGCGGGGAGAGGGGGCCGGCATCCCGGTCGGGCGCCATGGCCGACTCGCGCGCGGCCATGAACGCGGCGAACAGCGTCTCGTCCTGCTGGCTGGCGGGCGACCCGCTGGCCCACGGCGCCTGCCCGGCCGGGCCTGCCTCGGCCGCCTCCCCGGCGGCCCGGTCCTCCTCGTGCCGGCCCTCGGCCCGGCGCTCCGTAGGCCGGTCCTCCGCGGGCCGGTCCTCCTCGGCCCGGTCCTCCTCGGCCCGGTCCTCCTCGGCCCGGTCCTCCTCGGCCCGGCGCTCCGCGGGCCGGTCCTCCTCGGGCTGGCGCACGTCGGGGGCTACCGGCACGGACGGGTCGGGCCGCGCCCGCACCTCGAAGAAGCCCCCCTCGAAGAAGCCCCCCTCGTGGCCGTCGCCCATGCTCGCTCCGTTCCCGGACCGTCACTGTCGCGGGCGGATCGTATCGTCCGGCACCGGAAAAAGCCGCTTCGCCACGGACCGCCGCCAGTGCGAGGAACTCCACCCCGGCTCCGCGGCGCGGGGAGGACTTGACACCACCGCACGGCGCGGGCATCCTGCGCGCGATGGACGCCCGGACCGCTGCCGCAGACACCCGCGACCTCGCCCTGGAGCTGGGGCGGACAGGGTCGTGCTCGTGTCCCGGGGCTCGGCGTCCGGTGCGCTCCGCCGTCTAGGCGGACCCGGACGCCCGGGCCCGGCGCTCTCCTCGCTCGACGCCGCCAGCGCGTGCGCCGCGCCCGCCTCCTCCGTGGACCGGGCCCGATCGCCGCCCGCGCACCGGACGCCGAGCCGCCACCGGCCGCGCCTCCTGTAGCCGCGCCTCCTGTAAAGGACCACCGTCTTGTCGCACGCGCAGGACATCCTCTCCGAGGCAGGCATCCGCCTGCCCACCGGTACCCTCGGGGCCGCACCGCTCCCGCCCGGGCGGCTGGCCGAGATCGCCGGGCACCTCGCCGGCGCGGCCGGGCTGCGGCGCCCGGTCGCCCGGCCGGCCGACGGCACCCCGGCACGGACCAGGCTGCTGTGGACCCCGGCGGTCGAGGTCTGGCTGGTCGAATGGGCACCCGCGCAGGCCACCCGGGTACACGACCACGGCGGCGCGGCCACCGCGTTCTCGGTGGTCGAGGGCGCGCTGGCAGAGGAGTGCCTCGACGTGACCATCTGGACCACCTGCCGCCGCACGACCTGGCGGGCACCGTCCACCGCGGCGTTCGGGCCCGGCCACGTCCACCTGCTCGGCAACGCCGGGAGCGGGGCGGCGGCGAGTGTCCACGCCCAGTCGCCGCCCCGGCGACCCGGGCGTGGTCAGCCGGTGCTGTGCGGGCTGGGCACGACGAGGACCGGCGTTGAGGAGCGGTGCAGCAGCTTGTAGGGGCGGGTTGGGGTTGCGGCGATCAGGACCACAGCTCGAAGGGCTCGTCGATCTCCTCGCCAGCAAGGAAGGCACGCAGCAGCGTCGGGAGACGGCCGGGATAGAACCGCTCCCGGCTGCCCACCACCTCGGCGACCGGCCACCACCGGAAGGCGAAGTAGTCCTCCTTCTCGTAGTCCAGCCGTTCGGATCCATCGACAGCCGGGCCGGGGACAGCCAGCCGCACCGCCACGATCACCTCGTCCTGCAGCCGTCGCGCTCCCCGGTGTCGAAAGGACGCGCGTCGCCGCCATCTCGGGGGTCCGATTTGCGGGGACGCGACGACGATCCCGGTCTCCTCGCGTAGTTCCCTGATCGCCGTGTCGACGTACGTCTCCCCGGGGTCGATCCCGCCGCCGGGCAGCTCCCACCACGTGCCAAGCTCGGGGTAGTACGGGTCGCGGGTGTGGAAGAGCAGGAGCTCGTCGTGGGCGTCAAGCACGACGAGCCGAACCACGCTGCGCTCGATGATCGGCAGGTCACTTGGCACCTCGATCAACGGCCCGACCTCCCCGGGGTCAACATCCCAGTAGCTGCCGCCCATGCCAGCATTCTGGCACCGCAGAGCATGCCTCACCGGCAAGGTGACCTCTCCGGTCGGGAGCGTGGCCGTCGGCCAGCCGCGACCTCCCTGGTCAGGGAGGTCTCTTGCTACCTGGTGCCAACCCCATCAGCAGCCGCGCGACATGCCTCTGACCTGGCCCGGGGCCGGTACCTGCGGGCCTATGCGGCCCCGGCACCCTGGCCGGGGCTGGCCTGGCCGGAGACGCACGCCGGCTCGAAGGCGGCCATGGCCCGCGCCCACTCGGCTCGCGCCTCGGCCACGATCTCGCCGGCCCCGTCCGGGTAGGCGTCGACCTCCCCCGCCATCTCGCGCAGGCGGGGATTGCCCGATCCTTCCGCCTCGGCCGCGTCGAGCACGGCCGCCTCGACCCGGATGGGCGCCCCGACGAGCAGCGCCAGGTTGAGCGCGTCGCTCGGGCGGGCGTCGACCCGGCCCTGGCCCTCCGGGCCGTCGAGGACCGCCTCGGCGTAGAAGGTCCCCTCGGCGAGCCGGTTCACGCACACCTCGGCGAGGCGGCCCCGGGCCACCTCGAGCAGGCTGGCCGCGAAGCGGTAGGTCCCCGGCCGGGGCAGGTCGGCGCCCGTCATGGTGATGGCCAGCGCGGTCGCCTCGAACATGCCGACCCAGATCGGCAGGCGGCGGGAGCCGCCGACCTCCTCCAGCAGGATCACGTGCCGGGCCGGGGCCTCCTCGCCACCCGGGGCCCGGCGCACGTCCGCCACCCGCATCTCGACCGCCTGTGCACCGCTCATGCGCTCCTCCTTCCACCAGGGCCGGAGCTGCTCCCGCAGCCCGGCCCTTCCCTTGTGCAGCCGCGTCTTCACGGCCGCGACGCTGGTGCCGGCGTAGGCGGCGACCTCGGCCTGGCTGAGCCCGGCCAGGTAGTACAGGGTCACCGCGGTCCGCTGCCCGGCCGGCAGCCCGGCCACGGCACGCCGGATCCGCGCGGCCAGCTCGGCCGACTCGGCCAGCTCCTCGGGGCCCGGCCCGGCCGCGGGCCGGTCGGCGACCCGGCCGCCCTGCACCGCCTCCCACGACCAGCTCTCGCGCGAACGCTGGCGCAACCAGCGCCGGCAGACGTTCAGGCCGATGCCGGCCAGCCACGAGCCGAACCGGTCCACCTGCCTGAGCCGGTCCAGCCCGGTCATGGCGAGGAGCACCGCCTCCTGCACGGCGTCCTCGGCCAGCTCCGGGTCGCCGAGCGCCCGCTGGCAGAGCGCGGCCAGGACCGGGCGGTGCCGCTCGACCAGCTCGGCGAACGCCGCCCTGTCGCCCTGCCGGGCGGCGGCCACCAGCGCCGCCTGCCCGGTGTGGCCACGGTCTCGATGTCGGTCCTCCTCCGACGGCGGGCCTGTCCGGCGAGGCTCGCGCCACCGACCGGGTGGCCGGCCCGGGCCCTCCCGGGCCGCGGGACCTCGCTCTCTGATGGTGGTCGCGGTGGACCGCCCGGAGGTTACCCGCCCGGTGGCCGGTGTCGGCCTCCATGTGCCCGATCAGGGCCTCCGCGCGCAGCCCGGCACCCGGTGACCGCGGTGACCACCTCGCCGAGGGAGTGGGCCCGCTGCCGCGTCCTGCTCCTGCCCCGTCTTGATCGAGATGTTCGAGCCGGAAAATCATCTCGATTCAATTTTGGAGAACATGGTGATTCAGCCGGGCCGAATCAAACGGAATACGTCGGTTGGCCTAAACACACTACGGCGGGTTTTGTTGACACGGACCCGGCCAGACGGTTACAAAATCCTGACGCCGGAATCTGGTTCGACCGGTCAGGACCGGAGGGGCCGTGGCCTTTGTTCAGCTGCAGCAGGGCAAGGCAATTCGTGGCCACGGCTCCTGACCCGGGGGGGCAGGTATGAACAAGCGCGTGGTCTTGATCTCGAACGACCAGAAACTCGGCGCGATCCTGACGATAGCGCTCGCAGATCCCGACCAGCTCTCCATCGTCAAGTCGCCCCGCGAATTCCCCGGCTCCTGGGAGCGGGAAATCGACGCCGCCGTCCTCGATTTGCCGGTGGACTCCCGTCGGCGGGCGTACGAGCAGGTTCGCGAGCGGTTTCAAGGCCGGCTGCTGGTGCCGGTCGACAGCCAGAGCGACACCAGCGACTGGCCGCCTGACCCGGAGCGGCGCTTCCTGGTGCGCCCGTTCCAGCTCGCGGACCTGATCGCCGGCGTGCAGGACGCCGGCGGACCAGGCCGGGAGCCGGCCAGCCGGCACCGGTTCCTCCGCCGGGCCAGGCGCGAACCGCCTACCGACGAGCCGGCGGCACAGCGGTCCCCCGTGGTCTCGCCGGCTCCCGGCCTGGCCGCGCCGGCTCGGCCCGCGGCCCGCCCGGCAACCGGCGTGGCCGCGGCACGGCCGAAGCGCCCCGTGCCGCGGCAAGGGGGCGGGGCCGCCGGCCCGGCCAGGGACGCGAGGGACCTGCGGGCAGGGCCCGGCCGGGCGCGGGCCGAGCCACCCGAGCCGGAGATCCCCTCGGAGCGGGTCCGCACCGCGATGGCCGGCGCCGTCGCGGCCCAGCGCCGGGCCCAGGAGCAGGCGGAAGCGGAGGAGCAGGCGGAAGCGCAGGCGCAGGCGGCCACGGAGGCCGAGCCGGCGTACCAGAAGGGGGCGGCGCTCCGGCTCGTGGGGGCCGTGGCCACCGTGCTCGTCGTGCTCCTGGTCGGCATCGCCGCCGGCATGCTGATCGAGCCGGACCGCCCCTCGCGGGCGAGCCCCGCGCCCGCCCCGATCGTGCGGGAGCAGGTCGTCACCAAGGTCGGACCCGCGCCTGCAGCCTGCCTGGCCGCGATCGACAACGCCAACGCGACCCTGTCGTACCTCATCAACAAGATCCGCGACGAGCGGCTGGTCCGGTCCCTCGACCAGTACACGGCCAACAGTCGAGCGTGCCAGTCAGTCGGGAGGTAATCGGATGCGACGCATCGCCACCTGCAGCACCGTCCTCGGGGCCGCGCTGGCTCTCTGCCTGGTCGCCGGGCCGGCGTTCGCCGTCCCCAAGGACCTTCGGGTCAGCACCGCGACCTGCGGAGGGGTCACCGTGACCGGCCAGGGGCTGCCGGCCAGCACCCAGCTCTACCTGCTGGCCACCAACCTGAGCAACGGCAAGGTGCTCAACCCGACCGGCAAGCCGATCCCGGTGATGTCGAGCTCGACCGGCACCGTGCAGGCCAAGATCGCCCTCCGGCTCAACGCGGTGCGCACGGTCGACGTCAGCATCTGGAACAAGAAGGGCGAGACGCTGACCATGATGGCCAAGGACACGGCCGCGACGGACTGCGGGACGCTGCCCCTGACCGGCGCGGGCACGACCACCTGGGCCCTGCTGGCCGCGGTGACGCTGCTCCTCGCCGGTGCGACCACGCTGTGGCGGGCGCGGCACCAGCCGAGGCACGGCGGCCCGCGGGCCGCCGCGTAGGACCGCCGGCAGACTCTCTACCGGCGGTCCTCTGTCGATGTGGGGGGAGGCTGTCCGAGCCCCCCCACGGCCCCCCAAGGGCGCCTGTGCCATGGCCCGGGGGATCCCGAAGGGCGCCGGTGCCACGGCCGGGCTGATCCCGCCGGACACGCCCTGTCTATCGCCCGGTCTATTCAGTGGTGATGACGCCGACCCGGGAGTGGTCGCCGAGCATGAGGCGGTAGGCGCGGGGACGCTCGGTGGCCCGGCCGACCTCGACGTTCTTGCCGATCAGGCTCGACTCGATGCGGCGCAGGTCGCGGATGGAGGACTGCTCGAGCACGACCGAGTTCTCGATCTCGGCCGAGTCGACCAGGCAGTCGAAGTAGATCGAGGTGAACGGCCCCACGTAGGAGTCCACGATCCGGGTCCGCTCGCCGATGATCGCGGGGCCGCGGACGGTCGACCGCTCGATGACCGCGCCGGCCTGGACGACCACCTTGCCCTCGATCCGGGAGTCCCCGTCGACGGTGCCCTCGACCCGGGGGACCAGGCCGTCCAGCACCTGCCGGTTGGCCTCGAGGAGGTCCTCCAGCCGGCCGGTGTCCTTCCACCAGCCGGTGATCAGGTGCGGGCGGACGTCGTAGCCGGAGTCGACCAGCCACTGGATGGCGTCGGTGATCTCCAGCTCGCCCCGGTCGCTGGGCTTGATCGCGTGGGTCGCCTCGTGGACATGCCGGTCGAACATGTAGACGCCGACCAGGGCCAGGTCGGACCTGGGCTTCCTGGGCTTCTCGACCAGCCGCAGCACCCGGCCGCCGGGGCCCAGCTCGGCGACGCCGAAGCGCTCGGGCTCCGGCACCTTGACCAGCATGATCTGGGCGTTGGGGCGTACGGTGCGGAACTCCTCCACCAGCGGGGTGATGCCGTCCAGGATGAGGTTGTCGCCGAGGTACATGACGAAGTCGTCTTCGCCGAGGAAGCGCTCGGCGGTGAGCACCGCGTGGGCCAGGCCGAGCGGCGCCTCCTGCCGGATGTAGGTGACGTCGGCGCCCCAGGGCGTCCCGTCGCCCACACTGGCCTGGATCTCGGTCGCGGTGTCGCCCACGATCATCCCGATGTCGGACACCCCGGCCGCGACCAGCGACTCGAGCACGAAGTGCAGGATCGGCTTGTTGCCGACCGGCACGAGCTGCTTCGCGCTGGTGTGGGTGATCGGGCGCAGCCGGGTGCCGGAGCCGCCCGCGAGGACGAGCGCCTTCACGACACGCCGGTCGGCGCCGGGTCGAAGTGGAACGACGAGCCGACGGTGAGCACCAGCACGCCCTTGACCGCCGCGGTGGAGTTGGACGGAGCCTTGATGACGCTGACCTGCGGTCCGAGCAGGGCGCCGAGCAGCTGCGCCTGCTGGGTGAGCTTGGTCGGGTAGGTGAGGATCGACGCGGCGCCGGTCGGCGCCGACGCGTTCGCCGTCTTGATCACCTGCACGCCGTAGCTGTCCAGGGCGTCGGCGGCCTTGCGGGCCGCACCCTGGACGCTGCTGCCGTTCAGCACCATCATGCGGGTGCCCTTGATGGTCGGGCTCCCGGTCGGGAGTCCCAGCGGTGGCAGCGTCTTGGCGTCCTCGCGGACGGCCTTCATCAGGATGGCCGCCTCGGGCGAGGCGTAGACGAAGGAGGGGCCGGGGTAGCTCGGGAACACCCGCATGTCGATCGAGCCCGAGGAGATCCCCCGCATCCGCCTGGCCAGCGAGAGCGCGTCCCCGGCCTTGAACGTGTCGTCGGTCCTCACGTGGTCGGACACCAGGTCGGCGATGTTCTTCATCTTGGGCAGGTTGACGAGGTTGCCGGTTGCCGACAGCTTGGCGATCAGCGCCTTCATGAACGCCTGCTGGCGGCCGATGCGGCCGAAGTCGGAGTCGATGTGGCGGGCGCGCACGTAGGCGAGGGCGCCGACCCCGTCCATCAGGCGGCAGGTGTGGGCGGGCAGGTGGAGGTTGGCGTAGGAGTCGTCCCAGTTCTTGCCGGTCGGGTTGCAGAGCCGCACGCCGCCGACCGAGTCGACCACCTTGAGGAAGCCGGCGAAGTCGAGCTCCACGTAGTGGTTGACGGACAGACCGGTGACCTGCTCGACCGTGCGCACCATCTGGTCGGGGCCGCCACCGTAGGCCGCGTTGATCTTCGAGGTCCGCCCGTTGCTCTCGACCTTGAGGTCGCGGGGGATCGAGATCATGACCGCCTTGCCGTTCCTGGGGCTGATGTGGATCACGATGATCGTGTCGGTGCGCCCGCCGTCGACCTCGGACGTCTGCAGCCGGCCCAGCTCCTTCTTGCTGAGCCCGGTGCGGGAGTCGGAGCCGACGAGCAGGATGTTGGTCGGCTGGCCGCGGCCGACGCCGGAGAGGCCCTGCACCTTCTGGGCGCCCTTGCCGATGAGGCTGTCGGTGTAGCGCATGCCGATGACCACCCCGACGACGCCCGCGCCGAGCAGCACCGCCATGACCAGCGCCACGGTCCGCATGAGCTTGTGGCGGCGGCGACGGCGGCTGCGCGGCCAGTTCCCGGTGTCCCGGTACCCCGTGTCCGGAACGCCCGCCTCGTCCCAACGCTCGTCCTCGAGCTGGTGCGTCCGGCGCTCCTGCACCCGGACGGCCCGACGAGGACGCAACGTGGTGGTCGATCGGCGGTCGTTCACCAGGTCGGGCTCCCTAGGGAAGGTTGGCGACGTCGAACTGCCGAACCCGTCGCGCGTTGGACCGGAGCGGTGAGCGTAGCATGCTCTTCCGGGCTCGATCCGAGGCCTGTGCAAACTGATATTGCGCCGCAACAGACCGGAGACGACCTGCGTTTCCTTCTGTTTGCGCCGATATGCAGGGAAAGGCTCCACCGACCGTGTACCCCGACGCACCCCGTTCCACCCGGCCCCGCATCGGCAGCATTGCCGATCTCGTCGAACGGCAGATGGGTCGCTACGGCGACAAGCCGTTCCTCACCTGGTACGACCACGACCGGGGCGAGCGGGTGGAGCTGTCCTACCGGACGTTCGAGAACTGGACCGCGAAGGTGGCGAACCTGCTCGTCGAGGAGGTGGGCGCCGGGCCGGGCGACCGGGTCGCGACCGTGCTCGGCGGCCACTGGCGGGGCGCGGCGATCGCCTTCGCCTGCTGGCGGGCCGGGGTCTGCCTGGTGCCGGTGGACGTGGACGCGCCCGCCGAGGCGGTCGCGGCCAGGCTGCGCGCGACCGGGTGCGAGGTCGCGTTCGTGGGTGCGTGGCGGCTCGGCGAGGTCGCCGAGCGCCTCGGCCGGGAGCCGGGGCGACCCGCGCTGGTGGCCGTCGGCGCCAGCCTGCTCGGCCGGCCTGCGGCCTCGCGCGCTCCAGGCGACGCTGGGGTCCTGGACTTCTCGCTGGCCGTGCCCGGTATGGGGGACATGTTCGACGGGGGCGACACCTCGGGCGGCGACGACGCCCTCCTAGCCGGCGACGGCCGGGACGACGGCCCGCTCACCCAGGAGGACCTGCTCGCCTGGGGGGTCGACACGACCGCGGGACTCGGCTTGGGCGACACCGACCGGGTGCTCGCCGGCCTGCCCGCCCACCAGGCCCTCGGCACGGTGACCGGCCTGGTCGCGCCGTTCCTGGCCGGGGCCGGGGTGGTGGTGGAGCAGACGTTCCAGCCGGGCGCGTTCTGGAAGCGGGTGGCCGACGAGCGGGTGGCCGTGGCCGTGCTCGGCGGCGACCAGGTCGAGTCCCTGCTCGACGACGAGGCGGGCGCCGCCTCAGGGCTCGACCTGGGCCGCCTGCGCGCGGTCGCCTGCGACCTCGACCGGCTCCCCGGGCCGCTCGCCTCGGCCTGGGAGCGCCGCTTCGGGGTCCCCCTCTTCCCCGTTCCCGCCCCGACCGCAGGGGGACGCCGGTGACCCCCCGGCGGGCGCGACCCGGAGGCCACAGAAGCGGGCGGAGCGCGGTGACCCCCCGGCGGGCGCGACCCGGAGGCCACGGAAGCGGGCGGAGCGCGGTGACCCCGGCGGGCGCACCCCACCCCGGGCGCCCCGCACGCCGGCGGCCGCTGCGCACGGCCGTGCAGGTGCTCGTCATGGCCGCGTTCGTGGTGTTCATCGCCTACGCGGTGGCCAAGCGCTGGGACAGCGTGCGCGACTACGCCGGCCGGCTCTCGGTCGCGGCGACCGCCCTGTCCATGGTGGCCGTGCTCGGCGCGATCTGGTGCAGCTTCCTGTGCTGGCGGGCGGTGCTGGCCGACTTCGGGTCGCGGGTGCCGGTGAGCGGCGGCATGCGGATCTTCTTCGTCGGCCAGCTCGGCAAGTACCTGCCGGGCAAGCTCTGGCCGATCCTCACCCAGACCCGGCTCGGCGCCCGGTACGGCGTGCCCAAGCGCTCCTCGGGCGCCGCGGCGGGCGTGTTCATGCTGCTGGTGCTCGGCACCGGGCTGGTCGTCGGCGTGGCCACCCTGCCCTTCCTCGGCGCCCAGGCATTCGAGCGCTACTGGTGGGCGCTTGCCGTGCTGCCCGCCGCCCTGGTCGCCATGCACCCGGTGGTGCTGAACTGGGGGCTCGGGCTCGCCCTGCGGGCCATGCGGCGCGACCCGATGCCAAAGCCGCTGACCCTGCGCGGGACCGCGCGGGCCGCCTTCTGGTGCCTGCCGATGTGGGCGCTGTTCGGCGTCCACACCTGGGCCCTCGCCCTGGACCTGGGCGGCGGCGGCCTCCCCTTGCTGCTCCGCTCGACCGGCGTGTTCGCCGCCTCCTGGTCGATCGGGTTCATGCTGCTGGTAGCCCCGGCGGGGGCCGGGCCCCGCGAGGCAGCGTTCATCGTGCTGCTCGGCACCACCCTGCCGACCGCCCAGGCCACCGTGATCGCACTGGTGTCGCGCCTGCTCATCACCGTCGGGGACGTCGCCTGGGGAGTCCTCGCGCTCCTGGGCGCCCGCAAGCGCCCGGCCGGAGCCGCCGAGGCGACCGCGGCGGCGCCGAGGAGCGAGGCCGTCCGGGACTGACCACGGTCCGGGGCGGGTGGCTTCAGGCAGCCGCGAGAATCCGGCTCAGTGGTCGGCCTTCCGCCCCGGCGACCAGGGCGGCTGGCGGAGGCCGGCTGCGGGCGGCGCGCCTCCGGTCAGACCGGCAGCACCGCCCAGATCGTCGTCCACGGGAACGGCGAGGTCACCTCGCGGACGTCGGCCACCGAGGAGACGAACTTGACGAAGCCCGCCTTCGACCAGTGGTTGAGGTGCCCAGGGGTGTTGCCGAGGTCCTTGACGTAACGGCCGGCGACCAGGTTGCAGAACCGGAAGATCGGCTCGCGGGGTACCGACAGGACGATGTGCCTGGACCCGACCCTGGCGATCTCGCGCAGGCCCTGGACAGGGTCGTTGAGGTGCTCGAGGACCTCGACGGCCACGACCAGGTCGAACTTGTTGTCCTCGAAGGGCAGGGCGTGGGCGTTGGCGTGGAGGAAGCGCGGGCCCGGGTACTGCTTCCAGTCGGCCCGCAGGCCCGCGTCGGGCAGGTCGAGGGCGACCACCTCGGCCCAGCGGCGCTGCAGCTTGCCGGCGATCACGCCCTCGCCGCAGCCGACCTCGAGGGACCGTTTCGGCGCGCCTTCGGGGTCGCTCGCGACACGGTCGAAGGTCCCCTCCAGGTTCGCCACCCAGCGCTCGGTCAGCTTGCGGATGGCCGGGTTCTTCGCCGTGTACTTCGGCGTGGTGTTTCCGATGACGATGCCTGGCGTCTCGGGGACGGCCGGGTCCTGGGCCACGACGAGCAACCTCCGCGCTGGTCTCCGCTATCCGGATGGCCCGGAGGATACACGGGCCGCCCGCGTCAACGCGCCGCCGTCGGCTTGCGGGTCACCTGGAGCACGAAGGACGAGCCCAGCTGGTCGCGGACGACCACCTCGGTGTACCCGGCCTTCCTGAGCGCCCGGTAGACCCCGTTGACCTCGTCTGCCGTCTCTCCCCGCTGGACGACCACGAAGACGGACCTGGCCCTCGGGTGTCGGGCGAGGAAGCGGGCGAGCACGGCCGGGTCGGCCGTGGTGATGGTCCGCTCCGGCGGAATGGAGGATCGTGGGCGCACCGCCGCCGAGTAGCCGTCGTAGTCGGGGCGCATGTAGTAGTCCCAGCCCTTGGTCGTCATGTAGCCGACGTGGACCGCCAGGTCGGTCGGGCCCGTGTGCAGCCGCGCGTTGCGGACCAGGCCGCGCAGCTCGCCGCCGAACGGCACGGCGTCGTTGGACCGCTCGACCAGCCGCATCTGGCCGACGCTGACCTGGCCGACCGAGACGAGGTTCACGGCGGCGACGGTGCCGAGCACGGCCAGCGCGGCCGCGGCCGGCCAGCCCGCGAGCGACAGGCCCGCGAGCCGCCTCACCCGCCCGGGCGCGATCAGGGGGGCGAGCCGGTCCGGCGCGGCCAGCCACAGGGCCCAGAGCCGCCGCATCACCCAGCGCGCCACCGTCCCGGCCTCGAGCCAGGTGCGCGCCGGCGCGCGGCGGCCGGCCAGACGCAGCAGGGCCGACAGCGGCCAGGCCACGCCCATCCCGGCCAGCAGGTACGCGAACGGCACCAGGAACAGGTTGGTCCGCGTGAACCCGAACGGCCACAGCCGCATCGACGAGGCGACGAGCTGGGCGGCCAGCGACAGCAGCAGCACGGCCAGGAGCACACGGCCGGGACGCGACCGCAGCGCGGCCACCACCCCGAGGGCCAGGGCGACGACCATGAACGGGGTGAGCATCGACGCGGCCGCCTCCCCGAAGGTGAGCGAGCCCGTGACGCCTCCCCGCGACGACGCGAGGTCGGCGATCAGCATCCGGGGCACGAAGCCGGCCAGGCGGTCCAGGGTGAACCCGACCTTGTCCCCGAGCGACCCGCCGGGCAGGAAGTACGCGGCCCAGTAGTCGCCCTCGGTCTGCTTGGTCTGCAGGAGCACAAACCCCTTGAGGTGGACCAGGGTGATCGTGCCGGCCACCAGCGGCGGCAGGAGCCGGCCCAGGGTCCGCTCCCGAGCGAGCCGGACGCCGTCCACCAACAGCAGCGGGCCTACGACGAAGGCCGCCGCGGTGCCGACCACCGCGCACAGCCCCATCCCGGCGTACCTGGCCAGCGGCCCGGCCAGCCCCCGGCCGGGCCGGTCGGCGTCCAGCCACAGCAGCGCCGCCAGCTGGGCGGCCAGGACCTCGAGCCCGAACGGTTTGAGCTGCATGGCGAACGGGAGGATGCTCGCGTTGACCACGACCGCGGCGGCCACGAGGAAGCTGCCCGGCGTGCCCAGGAAGCGGCGGGCGAGCGCGTAGGTGGCCACGCCGATCGCGAGGAAGGCGACGACCCCGGGCAGGCGCAAAGGGACCTCGCGGTTGCCGAGCAGCGCGATCGAGAGCTTCTCGAGCGCGACCCAGCCCGCCGCGAGCGGCGCGTTGGCCTCGCGGATACCGGTCCAGAAATCCGCCCCGGAGAGCGAGAAGTGGTACGCGCGCCACTGCTCGTCGTACCAGAGTGGCCGCGTCACCTGTCCCAGGAGGGACTGGACGACGAGCCACGCCTCGAGCACGAGCGGGAGCGCCAGGAGCCAGTGCAGCCCTCGCCATCGCCTGGCGGGTCGCGTGCCGGTCTGTGGTGGTCCGGCGCGTTCGGTCGCCGGCGGGGCCGGGACAGGTGTCAGCACGGGAGGCCTCATGCCCACGCAGCATACGTCGGCGGTGGGATCCGGTCGGTGTGGTACCCTGCGGCCCGCCGTTTTGCCGCATGACATTTCAGGAAGGGTCGGGCTCTTGAAGCTGTCGGTCGTCGTCCCGTTCTACAACGAGCTCCGGACGCTGCCGACGGTGATCGAACGGCTCCTCGCCGTGGACTTCGCCGCCCTCGGGCTCGAGACGGAGCTGATCTTCGTGGACGACGGCTCCACCGACGCTTCCCGCAGCCTGCTCGACCCGCTGCCCCGCGACGACGTGCGGCTCATCGTCCACGAACGCAACCAGGGCAAGGGGGCCGCGGTCAGGACCGGCCTGGAGGCGGCCACCGGCGACATCCTCTGCATCCAGGACGCCGACCTCGAGTACCACCCCGACGACCTGCCAGCGCTCGTCAAGCCGATCCTCGACGGCGAGTTCGAGGTCGTCTACGGCAACCGGTTCAAGGGCTCGGCGGCTGGCCTGTACTACTCCCACCGGGTGGCCAACCGGCTGCTCAACCTGATGGTGAACGTGGCGTTCAACCGCTACCTTTCCGACGTCTACACCGGCTACAAGGTGTTCACCAGGCGCGCGTTCGAGGGGCTGCACCTGACCGCGAAGTCGTTCACGGTCGAGATGGAGCTGACCAGCCACTTCCTGCACCGGGGGCTGGTCATCTTCGAGGTGCCGATCACCTACCGGGCCCGCACCTACGCCGAGGGCAAGAAGATCCACTTCCGGGACGGCTTCCTGGCCGCCGGGGCGATCGTGCGGTACCGGTGGCGCCGCCCCCCGGGCGAGGACCTGGGCCCGGCCTCCCGCCGGGCCCCTGACGCCCCTGGGGTCGACCGGACGCTGCAGGGCGGCGCCACCATCCATGCCCGGGGCCTCGAGGACCTCGCCGCCGCCAAGCGCTACCGCAGCTACCTGTACGGACTGATCGCCCCCTACCTCGGGGCGAGCGTGCTCGAGGTCGGCGCCGGCCTCGGCGACTTCTCGGTCCAGCTCGCCGACCGGGAGCGGCTCGTCGTGGCCGACGGCGACCCCGTCTGCCTGCGCGCGCTCGAGGACCGCCTCGGCCGCCTGTCCGGCGTCGAGGTGGCGCCCGGCGACCCCGGCGACCTCAAGGTGGGCGCCCCCGTCGAGACCGTGGTCGCGATCAACCTCCTCGAGCGGATGGCCGACGAGGTCGAGGCCTTGCGCGCCATGGCCGACGCGGCCGTGCCGGGCGGCCGGGTGGTGCTCGTCGTGCCCGGCTTCCCGACCCTGGCCGGCCCCTTCGACCGGGCCCTCGGCCACGGCCGCCGCTACACCCCGGAGACGGTGCGGGAGGCCGTGGAGGCGGCCGGCCTCGAGCCCGAGCTGATCCGGCCGGTCAACTTCCTGGGCGGGGTGGCCTGGTGGGCGGCGGTCCGGGTGGGACGCCAGGCCCGGCCGACGCCCACCCTGGTCCGCCTCTACGACCGCGTGGTGATCCCTGCCCAGCGGGTGCTGGAACGCCGCTTCCATCCCCGGTTCGGGCAGTCGCTGCTCTGCGTCGCCAGGATCCCGGCCTGACCCCGCCCAGCCACAGGACGTCACCTGTCGCCCGGCCAGGGTCGGGAGTAGCCTGGCGACCATGGACTTCCGGCTCGAGCTCGTCCAGGTTCCCGTCTCCGACGTGGAACGCGCGAAAGCCTTCTACACCGAGAAGGCGGGCTTCACCATGGACATGGACGCCGACGTCGGCGGCGGGGTGCGCTTCGTCCAGCTCACGCCGCCCGGCTCGCCGGCGTCGATCGCGATCGGGACGGGAGTCACGACGATGACGCCGGGCTCAGTCGAGGGACTGCAGCTCGTGGTCACCGGCATCGAGGCCGCGCGCGCCGAGCTCGCCGGCCGCGGGGTCGAGGTCAGCGACGTGCAGGTCTACGACTGGGGCTCGTTCGTGTTCTTCAGCGACCCCGACGGCAACGGGTGGGCGGTGCAGCAGCCACCCGCCCGCTCCTGACCCGGCCGAGCGAGCCTCGTCCGGCTCGGTCCGACCTCCGCCAGCCCCTCGAACATGGCGAACAGCTGAGCGTCTGGGCTCGCCCAGAGCGGGGCAGTCGGTCATGCGGTCCGCAGCGTGATCAAGCCGAGGACCCGGATCGTGCACGCCCGGGCCGGCGATCTGGGACGGGGCGCGCTCCCGGCCGGGGCGGCCGGGTCAGCGCTCGCCGGCCGGGGCGGCCGGGTCAGCGCTCGCCGGCGGGGGTGCCGTGGCGGGTGGTCGTCGGCGCGGCCCGCACCGCCGACCGGTGCCGCAGCAGGGAGCGCAGGGTGGACAGGCCGTACACGGTGGAGCGGCGGAAGTTCACCGAGCTGGCCTCGGCGAAGTAGCGGGTCGGCACCGGGACCTCGCCGATGCGCAAGCCCGCCCGCACCACCTGGCCGACCAGCTCCTGGTCGAACACGAAGTCGTCGGAGTTCGCGTGGTAGTCGATCGTCTCGAGCACCTTGCGGGAGTAGGCCCGGAAGCCGGTGTGGTACTCCGACAGGGCGAGCCCGTACACGCGGTTCTGCACCGTGGTGAGGAAGCGGTTGGCAACGTACTTCCAGCGCGGCATGCCCCCGGCCAGCGGGTCGCCGAGGAAGCGGCTGCCGAGCATCATGTCGGTCTCGCCGGCCACGATCGGGGCGATCAGGTCGGGGATGCGGGTGGCGTCGTACTGGTAGTCGGGGTGGAGCATGACCACCACGTCGGCGCCCTCGGCCAGGGCGGTGTCGTAGCAGGTCTTCTGGTTGCCGCCGTAGCCGAGGTTCTGGCGGTGGACGACGACCTGGATGTTGAGGAGCTTGGCCACCGCCACGGTGTCGTCCCTGGACACGTCGTCGACGAGGATGACGTGGTCGACGACCTCGGCGGGGATGTCGGAGTAGGTCCGCACGAGGGTCCGGGCCGCGTTGTACGCGGGCATGACCACGATCACCCGTGGCGCGACGTCTTCGTTCATGCGAGGAACCTGCCGTGTGGGGGCACTCCGTGAGCATGACGCTACTCAATCAGCCAGACGTTGTACAACACCACATCATCCGGTCGCTCCGGTTGAACCGGGCCGGACCTCGTAGAGCCACACCGCTTGTCCCGCCCAGGGTACCGGTGTCAGCGGGGCGAGCCGGGCCCCGGCAGGCAGGGCGGGCACCTCCCGGGTGGGGTCTCCCGGCCAGCCAGCCAGCACGTGGGTGACCCCGAGCCGGCCGACCGGGTCGCGGACGTTGGCGCCGGCCGGCGGCCACGGGGTCACCAGCCGCAGCGGGGTGTCGAACAGCAGCGTCGGCGCGTAGGCGCCGTACACGGTCGCGCCGGCCGGGAGCAGGGCAGCAAGCACCCGCTGGTCGCGGGCACGCTGGTCGGCGCCGGGGTCCGACCCGGCCAGGAACCGCGCGACCCCCGGCCCGGCCACGGCCAACCCCAGCAGCACGGCCACCACCCCGCCCACCAGCCCACGCCGGCGCACCCCGCCCACCAGGGTCGCGGGGCCGAAGCCGGCCAGGACCGCGAGACCGAAGCCGGCCAGGACCGCGAGACCCGGCAGGGCGGGGACGACGTAGCGGTTGGGAGCGTAGTCGCCCACCGCGATGGCCGCCCACAGCCCGATCCCCCACCCGGCCGCCATGACCAGCGCCTCCCGCCGGGCGGGGTCGAGCGCCCGCCAGCGCGCGACGGCCACCGCGAGGCCGATCCCGGCGCCCGCGAGCAGCGGCGCCGACCGGCCCAGGGCCTGGTCGGAGTCGGCCAGGTACTCGCCCAGCCGGGCCGCGACCGCCCCCGGGGAGCCCGGGTAGCGCACGCTCGGCCAGATCCGCAGCGCCGTGCCCAGCCGCTCGGCGTTCGGTAGCGCGACCGCGAGCAGCCAGACCAGCCCGGCTCCGCCCGCCGCAGCGGCCGCGGCGACCGCCGCGGCCACCCGGCCAGGCACGCCCGGCGCCGCCCCGCCCGGGGCGCGCGGGGCGCTGGCGCGGGCGCGGAGGGCGGAGGCGAGCGGCACGCCGAGGAGCACCAGCCCTGGCAGCAGGGCGGTCGCCTTCACCGAGACGGCCGCGGCGACGAGCAGGCCGGTGGCGGCCCCTGCCCGGAGCGACGGCCGCTGGCGGGACCGCACGGCGAGCACGAAGGCGGCCGTGAGCAGCATGACGACCATCGGCTCGACCAGCGCGAGCCGGCCGTGCTCGAGCGCGAGGTCGGCACCGCCGAGGGCCGCGGCGGCGAGCAGGGCCGCCGGCCGGCCGAGCGGCTCGGCCAGGCCGAGGGCGAGCAGCAGCACGGCCGCGGCCAGGCACACCATCGACACGACCCGGCCGGCGGCCAGCCGGGGCCGGGTGACCAGGAACACGGCAGCCCCGACCGCGCTGTAGGCGCCGTTGGTGAGGCTCCGGTCGACGTCGTCGATGCCGAAGCGGCCGAACAGCACCCGGTTCCGGGCGTTGGCCAGGTTGAACCCCTCGTCGGTGAAGGGCGCGTTGCTGCCGGTCAGCCCGGCCGGCGGGTCGGCGCCCGCGAACGGCAGCAGCAGCCCGAGCACGGCCGCGGCCAGCAGCAGCGACGCGGCCAGGTGGGCCGCCGTCCCCCGCCGGGCGGCGGGCCGGGCCACCGGATCGTCCAGCGCGCGCAGGTCCGGCGGCACGGCGGCGGGTCCCACGAGGACGGGTCCCTCAGTCCCGGGCGTCGCGGCGGCGGCGGATGGCCTCGGCCCGGGCGAGGCGGGACTCGCGCCGGATCTTCGCCTCGGCCTGGCGGCGGCGCTCCACCTCGGTCTCGGGGACCAGGCCCGGCACCGGCCGGGGCTTGCCGTGCTCGTCGAGCGCGACGAACACCAGGTAGGCCGAGGAGGTGTGGGTGCGGCGCCCGCTCACGATCTCCTCGGCCTCGACCCGGACGCCGACCTCCATGGAGGTGCGGCCGACGTCGTTGACGGTGGCATGCACGAACACGACGTCGCCGACGTGGACCGGGTCCAGGAAGCTCATCTGGTCCAGCGACGCGGTCACCACCGGGCCGCCGGCGTGCCGGGTCGCGGCGATGCCGGCGGCCGTGTCGATCAGTTTCATGACCTCCCCGCCGTGCACGTTGCCCATGTGGTTGGCGTGGGCGAGGCCCATGGCCTGCGAGAGCGTCACGGCCGACTCGCGCGGGGGCTTCGGGGCGGCCTCGCCGGCGGCGGCCGCCCTGGCCACCTCGCGGACCTGCTCCTTGAGGTCGGTGACGGGGTCGACCTGGCCCGGCCCGGCACTCATCGGGGCGTCCTGTCGGGGTCACCCGGACCCGTCAGGCTCACGTCCGGTCGCCGCCAAGGAGCTGCCTGGACATCACGACCCGCTGGATCTGATTCGTGCCCTCGTAGATTTGCGTGATCTTGGCATCCCGCATCATGCGTTCCACGGGGTACTCCCGGACGTAGCCGTAGCCGCCGAGAAGCTGGACCGCGTCGGTGGTGACCTGCATGGCCACGTCGGACGCGAAGCACTTGGACGCGGCCGAGAAGAACAGCAGGTCGGTGTCGCCCCGGTCGGCCTTGGCGGCGGCCGAGTAGACGAGGGCGCGGGCCGCCTCGACCCGCATCGCCATGTCGGCCAGCATGAACTGGATGCCCTGGAAGTCGGCGATCCGGGAGCCGAACTGCTCGCGTTCCTTGACGTAGCCGAGGGCGTAGTCGAGCGCGCCCTGGGCGATGCCGAGGGCCTGGGCGCCGATGGTGATCCGGCTGTGCTCGAGCGCCCTGAGCGCGAGCTTGAAGCCGCCGCCCTCCTCGCCGAGCCGGTTGGCGGCCGGCACCCGCACGCCGTTGCAGATCACCTCGGTGGTGGGCGATCCGCGGATGCCGAGCTTGTCCTCGTGCTTGCCGATCTCGAGGCCCGGCATGGTGTCCTCGAGCACGAACGCGCTGATCCCCCGCGACCCGGCCGACGGGTCGGTGACCGCGTAGTAGACGTAGAGCTTGCTGACACCGCCGCCGGTGATGAACCGCTTGGTGCCGTCGATCACGTAGCCGTCGCCGTCGCGGACCGCCCGCGACGCCATCGCGGCGGCGTCGGACCCGGAGCCGGGCTCGGTGAGGCAGTAGGAGATCATCGCGGTGCCGTCGGCGATCGGGGGCAGGAAGCGCTGCTTCTGCTCCTCGCCGCCGGCGAACAGGATGGGCAGGGTGCCGAGCTTGTTGACGGCCGGGATCAGCGAGGTGCTGGCGCACACCCGGGCCAGCTCCTCGATGAGCAGCGAGTGGGTGACCGCGTCGGCGCCGCCGCCGCCGTACTGCTCGGGGATGTTGATGCCGGTCAGGCCGCTGGCCTTCAGCACCTCGTAGTTGTCCCAGGGGAACTCGGCAGTGCGGTCGATCTCGGCCGCCCGCTCGGTGAACTTGTCCTCGAACAGCCGCCGCCACTCCTTGCGGAACAGCTTCTGGTCCTCGGTGAGCGTGAACGCCTCGGACATGCCAGACCTCCTCGATGCCGTGGCCGCGGCGGCCGCCCGGCGAACGTCCCGGCGGCGGCGCCATGCCCATTCTATCGGCGGGGTCCACGCCCACCCGTCCGCGGTACGGCGGCCTGCGCGGGTCGAGCGACCGGCTGCGCGCGCTCGACGGCTGGGGCCTGCAGACCACCCGCCGGCTGCTCTCCGGCGTGCCGCCACCGGAACCGTTCGCCGTCGACGCCGTCTGCGGTACCGTCCGTCCACGGCACGCTGGAGCGAGCGCGGGCGGCTGGCCGGTGGCCGGCCCGGTCCGAAAGGTGGTGGGATGGTGGCGAGCGTGACCAGGACGGCGATCCGGCTGGCGGACGGCCGCGAGCTGCTCTACTTCGACGAGAAGCCGGGCATCGACCGGTCCCGGCCAGACCAGCGCGACCTCGTCCCCACGCCGACCGTGTCGGAGATCCGCTACGACGTCCCCGTCGACCAGTGGGTCGTCATCGCCGGCCACCGCCAGACCCGCACCCACCTGCCCCCCACCACCGAGTGTCCGCTGTGCCCGTCCACGCCGGGGGGGCCGACCGAGATCCCCGCCGACGACTACGACGTGGTGGTGTTCGAGAACCGCTTCCCGTCGCTGTCGCAGGCCACAGACCCACCGGTGGCGGCCCCGTTGGACGACGGCGCCGGTGACGGGCTGTTCGTCCGGCGGGCGGGCATCGGCCGCTGCGAGGTCGTGTGCTTCACCGCCGACCACCACACGTCCTTCTCGCACCTGTCCCCAGAGCGCGTCGCCACCGTGCTGGCGGCCTGGACCGACCGGACCCGCGCGCTGTCGGCCCTGCCCGGCGTCGAGCAGGTGTTCGTGTTCGAGAACCGCGGCGAGGAGATCGGCGTCACCCTCGCCCATCCGCACGGGCAGATCTACGCCTACCCGTTCGTGCCCCCGCGCACGATGCGGATGGTGGCCACCGCTGAGCGGCACCGCGCCACCCGGGGCACCTGCCTGTTCTGTGCGGTCCTCCACGCCGAGGAGGCCGCAGGGGTTCGCGTGGTGGCCGCGACCCCGGGGTGGGTCGCGTTCGTGCCACACGCGGCGCGCTGGCCGTTCGAGGTGCACCTGTACCCGCGCCGCCACGTGCCCGACCTGACGGCCCTGGACGCGGCCGAGCGGGCGGAGTTCCCCGAGCTGTACCTGGACGTGCTGCGCCGCTTCGACGGCATCTTCGGCACCCAGATGCCCTACATCGCCGGCTGGCACCAGGCGCCGGTGCGGGTCGGCCACGAGCTCGCGCACCTGTTCCTGCAGGTCTTCTCGATCCGCCGGGCCCCCAACAAGCTCAAGTACCTGGCCGGGAGCGAGTCGGCCATGGGCGTGTTCATCAACGACGTCGCCCCCGAGCGGGCCGCGGAGCTGCTGCGCGATGCGCGCTGAGGCGACCGCCACGGCCGCGACGGTCCGGTCGGTCTTCGCCGAGCGCTTCGGCCGCCCGCCCGAGGGGATCTGGGCCGCGCCCGGCCGGGTCAACCTCATCGGCGAGCACACCGACTACAACGACGGGTTCGTCCTGCCGCTTGCCGTCGACCGGCACGTCACCGTCGCCGCGGCCCGACGCGCCGGCGACCGGCTGCGCATGGTCTCCCTCCAGCAGGGAGAGGAGGAGCTCAGGCTCGCCGACGTGCGGCCAGGGACCGTGCGTGGCTGGGCGGCGTACGCCGCCGGGGCGGTGTGGTCGCTGGCGCAGGAGGGCGCCCCGGTCGGCGGGCTCGACCTCGTCTTGACCAGTGACGTCCCGGTCGGGTCGGGGCTGTCGTCCAGCGCCGCCGTCGAGTGCGCCACCCTGCTCGCCGCCCGCGACCTGTACGGCGGCCCCGAGGACCCGGTCCGGCTCGCGCTCATCGCCCAGCGGGCTGAGAACGACGTGGTCGGGGTGCCCTGCGGGATCATGGACCAGACGGCGTCGATGGCGTGCACCGCCGGGCACGTGCTGCTGCTGGACTGTCGCTCGCTCGCCGCCGAGCAGGTGCCGTTCGCCCCTGAGCGCGCCGGCCTGGCCCTGCTCGTCATCGACACCAGGGTGTCGCACGCGCTCGCCGACGGGGCGTACGCCGAGCGCCGCGGCGCCTGCGGGCATGCCGCGCAGGTCCTCGGCGTGCCCGCGCTGCGCGACGCCACCGAGGACGCCCTGGAGGCGGCCCGCGACCGGCTCGGGGAGACCCGGTACCGCCGGGCCCGGCACGTCATCAGGGAGAACGACCGCGTGCTCGCCGTGGTGGAGCTGCTCCGAGGGGGTCGGCTCGACCGGGTCGGCCCCGTGCTGAACGCCTCGCACGCCTCCTTGCGCGACGACTACGAAGTCAGCGCCCCTGAGCTGGACACCGCTGTGGACGCGGCCGTCCACGCGGGCGCGCTCGGCGCCCGGATGACCGGTGCCGGGTTCGGAGGGTGCGCCCTGGCGCTCGTCCCCGCCGACGCCGCCGGGGCGGTCGCCGATGCCGTGACCGCGGCGTTCGCGGCCAGGGGCTTTCGTATGCCCGTCGTCTTCCGCGTCCACCCCTCGGCAGGCGCGGGGAGGCTCGCGTGAGACGCTCGTCACCGGAGGCGACCGCATGCTTGGCCTCGTCGGGCAACCCAGTCGGCTTCACCAGCTGGGGGCTGCTGCTGCTCGACGCGCTGCTCGGCGTGGCGGTGCTGCGCGGCCGCTGGCGGGAGGCGCTGGCCGTCGAGCGCGCCCAGCCGGCGCCCTCGACCCGTCCCGCGCTCGGCTGAGTGCGCCTGCTCGCGACGACGGACCATCGGTAGGCTGCTACCTTGCCGGCGACAGCACCCGGCGAGGAGGAGCCCGTGGAGCGTGCGCAGGTGCCGGACGAGCCCGGCCTGCCCCCGGTCGAGGAGGTCCGCCCGGGCCTGTGGAGCCTGCCCGTGCCGATCCCCGACAGCCCGCTCCGCTACGTGCTCGCCTACGCCTTCGAGGTGCCGGCGGGCGTGGTGCTGGTCGACCCGGGCTGGAACGCGCCGGCGTCGCTGCAGGCACTCCAGGCGGGCCTGGGCCGGCTCGGCACGGGCCTGGCCGGCGTGCGCGGGGTCCTGGTCACCCACATCCACCCCGACCACTACGGGCTGGCCGGGCGGGTGCGGGAGCTGTCGGGCGCCTGGGTGGCCCTCCACCCGGCCGACGCCGCGCTGGTCAACGACCGCTACGAGCAGGTCGACCGCCTGCTCGACCGGACCGCCGGGTGGCTGCGGGCCACCGGCGCGCCCGAGCGCGAGGTCGAGGCGCTGCGCGGCGCCAGCATGCAGATCCGCCGGTTCGTGGTGTCCGCCCGCCCCGACGTGCTGCTCGAGCACGGCGACCGCCCGGACGTGCCCGGCTGGCGGCTGCTGGCCGTCCACACCCCGGGGCACACCCCCGGACACCTCTGCTTCCACGAGGAGGGCACCGGCGTCCTGCTCACCGGCGACCACGTCCTGCCCCGGATCAGCCCCAACGTGTCGGCCCACCCGCAGTCCACCGACGACCCGCTCGGCGACTACCTCGCCTCCCTCAAGCAGGTGCAGGCGTACGCCGGGCCGGCCCTGCCCGGCCACGAGTGGCGCTTCGACGACCTGCCGGGCCGGGTCGACGAGCTGCTCGCCCACCACGAGGAGCGCCTCGACGAGGCGCAGGCGGCCGTCGCGGCCGGGGCCGCCACCGTGTGGGAGGTCGCCAGCGCCCTGCGCTGGTCGCGGCCGTGGGAGGAGGTCGTCGGGTTCATGCGCCGGGCCGCGCTGGGCGAGACCCAGGCCCACCTGATCGTGCTCGAGCGCCGGGCCCGGATCGTCCGGGTGTCGGACGGCACGCCCCTGCGCTGGCGCGCCCGCTGACCCTCGCCTGCGCTGGCGCGCCCGCTGACCCTCGCCGCCGCCCCGGGCCGGCTTCCCGGCCCACCGTGAGCACCGCCGAAGCCGGCCCCGTGGGTGGTCAGAGCGTCGTATGCAGCCCGTGCAGCACGCGCGTCAGCAGGTCGACGCTGGGCGGCTGGCCCGCGGCCCTCGGCTGGTACACATACACCAGCCCGTCGTCGGCCAGGTCCCCGACGAGGATTCTGACCACGTTGATCGGGATGCCCAGCCGGGCCGAGACCTCCACGATCGAGAGGGTCTCCCGGCACAGCTCCACGATCGAGCGCCGTTCGAGCGCCAGCTCCGCCGACGCGAGCGTCCCGTGGCGGCTGGTGGAGACGAGCGCCTCGAGCTCCAGGTCGGTGCGGGTCGGGTTGGTCCGTCCGGCGGTCATCGCATAGGGGCGGATGCGCCGGCGGGGATCCTCGCGCCCGGCCTGGCTGGGCTGCGCCCGCGCGCCGTCGGGGCGGTCCGCGCCGTTCATGGGGGTTCCTGCCTCGCCCGGCTGCGGCCAACCGCGGCCGCCCGATCGTCAGGGCGCCGGGCGCTCGGGTGGCGCGACATCGTCGCTCCTCCACCGCAGGCCGGGCTCCTGGTCCGGCGGCTCCGGCGTGCCGTCCGGGCGGCCTGGGCTGCCTGGCTGCTGTTCCTGCGCGGCGCGGCCGCGCTCAACGCCCCGCCGGAAGCTCGACAACGTCCTGCTCACGTCGCTGGGGTCGCGGGCGGGAGGGGGAGGGGGAGGGGGAGGGGGAGGGGCCGCGTCGCGCGCCGCGCCGAGCCCGGCGGTGCGTGGCGGGTCACCGTCGGGCTCGGGGGCCGGGGTCGCGCGCGGGATGCGGTGCGGGAGCCCGTTGCGCGACGGCAGGCCGGCGCCTGGGGCGGACTCGCCGAAGGGTGCGCCGTCGACGGCCGCGTCGACGGCCGCCGGTGCCGGCCCGGCGGGCCGGGCCGCCCCGTGGCGCGGGAGCCGAAGGTCGTCGGTCCCGATGTGGCGCCGCAGCGGCAGGTGCGCCTGGTCGACCGGCTGATCCGACCAGGCCTGGGGTGACCCGAGGACCGCCAGGCCGCCGCGGCCGGCGTGCTGGCCGGCGAGATGGCGGGCGAGCTGGTCCGGCTCGGGCTGCGCGCTCGTCCCGGGTGGGCGGATCAGGATGTCGTTGGGCAACAGGACCAGCGCCGCCACCCCGCCGTACCAGGAGTGGCGGAGCTGCACCCGGATGCCGTGCCGCTTGGCCAGGCGGGCGACCACGTGCAGCCCCACCCGGCGGGACAGCGCGTAGTCGATCGCGGGCGGGTCGGCCAGCTGCCGGTTGGCCTGGGCCAGCTCCTCGTCGGCCATGCCGACGCCCTGGTCCTCGACCTCCACCACGTGCCCGTAGGTGATGGGCAGGCCGGCCACCGCGACCTTGGTGCCAGGGGCGGAGAACCTGGTCCCGTTCTCGATCAGCTCGGCGAACAGGTGGATGACGTCGACGCAGGCGGGCCCCACGACCAGGAGCTCGCCCATGGGCAGCGGCTGGACCCGCTGGTAGTCCTGCACCTCGGCGATGGCGGAGCGGATGAGCACGTCGAGCGGGACCGGCTCGTCCCACCGGTTGGGCAGCTCCGCGCCGGACAGGACGATCAGGTTCTCGGCGTTGCGGCGCATCCGCGTGATGAGGTGGTCCAGCCGGAACAGCCGGTCCAGCGTGTTCGGGCGGGTTTCGTCCTGCTCGAGCTCGTCGACGAGCCGCATCGACTGGCTGACCAGGTCCTGGGTGCGCTGTGCCAGGTTCTGGAAGGTGTCCGCGACCGATCGACGCAGCCCGGCCTGCTCCACGGCGACCTTGATGGCGACCTCGTGGACGGCGTTGAACGACCGCGCCACCCTGCTGATCTCGTCCTGGGCCGAGGCGTTGAACGGCCACGCCTGCCCGCGGACCGGCACGCCGGCCTCGCCGGGGTCCCGGAGCCGCTGGATGCGCTCCACGGCCTCGGGGAGCTCGCGCCGGGCGACGCCCTCGGCGGTGTCCTGGAGCTTCCGCAGGGGGTGGATGAGCGAGCGGGCGATGAACAGCGAGAGCAGGGCGGTGACCAGCAGCAGGGCGACCGTCCCGGCCAGCCAGAGCACGGTCTGGCGGTTGGCCGAGGCTGCGACCGAACGGCTCGTTCTGACCAGGTCGGCGGCGAACTCGCGCTCGACCCGGCGGAGCTTGTCGACCCGTTCGGTCATGGCCGCGAACCAGATGCGGTCCAGCCGTTCCCCGGTGCCGACCGCCTTCAGGTCCGTCGCGCCGCCGCGCAGCGCGGCCTGCTCGATCATGACGGAGCGGTCGACCTCGGGGCCTTTGGCGACGCGCTGGTAGCGGGCGAACTGGTCCGGCGTGGCGCTGGCCCTGAGCTGCGCGAGCCAGGTCTCGCGCTGGTCGACGAACGAGATGAGGCGCTTGAAGCGCTGCCGCCCCGAGTCGCCGCCGAGCAGCCCGGAGACCTGGAAGCCGCGTTCGAGGTCGATGGCGTCCTTGACGTGCGAGAGTGCGACGAAGGCGGTGACCGAACGGAACAGCGCCTCGTCGTCGGTGCCCACGGCGACGTTGGCGTTGAGGTCGAGGAGGGTCGCCACGATCCCGCTGTAGGCGTTCTCGAGCGCCTCGGCGGTGAGGTCGGGGCTGGTGCTGCCGTCGATCGTCCGGCGGTGGCCGGCCAGCCCGTCGACCTCCTCGAGCGCCCGGTCGAGGGCCTGGCGCAGCTTGGGGTCGTAGCCGCTGGTGTCGAGCCCGGCGGCGAAGTCCCTGAGCGCCGCGACCGTCCGGTCGACCACGACCCGCTGGGTGACCATCCCGTCGCGGGGGACGGCGGCCTGGTCCGCTCGCGCCGACAACCAGCCGCTGCTCAGGGTCCGCTCGGCCTGGAGCTCGTGGACCAGCGTGTTGCCCCGGACCGCGAGCTGGGCCAGGTCGTTGACACGGCGGGCCTCGGCTCCGCGCGCAAGGGTGGTCCCGGTACCGGCTGCGGCGAGGGCGATCAGGCCCGCGAGCGGCAAGGCGAGAATCGCGATGACCTTCGAGCGGATCTGCGCATTTCGCAGCATGGGCGCTTCCTCACGCGTCAGGACGAACGAGGGGGAGTTCCGGCCTCCTTGCCGGAGCCACCGTGCGATCGCCGGGGTGGGCCGGATCGCCCGGCGTGACCAGAGTCAGCGTTCGGACAGGACGAACTACAAGCAACAGCGACGGTTCGTCACTTCGCGCGAATCGTCCGTTTGTGACGGACAGCCTGGCTACGCTAGATCGCCGATGTGCGCGACGCAAGCATCGTGATGAGCATCGCAATCCGGACCCGAGATCACGTCCCCCGGTGGTCAAGCTCATGTCCCTCCGTGGTCTGGCTCACGTCCTCCGGTGGTCAACCGCGCGGACGGGATGCATACTTCGCGGCGAGCTCCCCGGTCCTCCCCCCCACGACCGTTCCCCCGGTCCGCCGCCGCCAGGCCAGACGCACTCGAAGAGGTCGCCATGCGCTCCAGGAAGCCACAGCTCGTGCTGGTGGTCCTCGTCCTCGCCGCCACCCTGGCCGCCTGCGGGCGCGAGGGGGACAAGGCGAGCCAGCCGCTCGTCATCGGCTCCGGGCAGAAGGGGACCACGTTCCTGTCGTACGGCGAGGCCATGCAGACCGTGTTCCGGTCGTCCCTCGACGCCTACGACCCGGTCATCAAGCCGTCGAACGGGTCACCCGAGAACACCCGGCTGGTGGCCGGGGACCCGAACGCGGTCGCCATCGTCCAGTCGACCGTGGCCGCCGACGCCCTCCAGGGGCACGGCCAGTTCAAGCGGCCGATCACCGACCTCCGGGTCCTCGCCAGCCTCTACAGCAGCTACGTCCAGCTCCTGACCCTTCCTGAGCGGGGCATCCGGTCGGTGGCCGACCTCAGGGGCCGGCGGATCTCGGTGGGGACCAAGGGCTCGGGGACCGAGTTCAACGCCGTGCACGTCCTGGAGGCCCTGGGCTTGGCGGGGGGCAAGGACGTGCAGGTGGTGCGGCTCAACGCGACCGACTCGTTCGAGGCCTTGCGGCGCGGCGAGATCGACGCGATGTTCCGCAGCGACGGCGTTCCCGCCCCGGGCATCGTCAAGCTCGCAGAGCAGCGCAGGATCGGGCTGGTGCCGCTGGACGAGCTGGTCCGCCCGCTGCAGCAGCGGCACGGCGGCCAGACCTACATCGCGGCGACGATCCCGGCCGACACCTACGCGGGCATGAGCACCGCCACGGCCACCCTCGCGGCGCCCAACCTGCTGCTTGTGAACCGGGCGATGGATCCCGACCTCGCCTACCGGCTGACCAGGGCGCTGTTCGAACGAAAGGCCCAGCTGGTCGCGATGGAGCCGGAGGCCGGCCGTCTGGATCAGCTCGGCGCCCAGGAGGTCGCGCCACTGGAGCTGCACCCGGGGGCCGCGCGCTACTACGACGAGATCCTGCGCTGACCGGGGCGGCCCCGTCCCGCCACGTCACGCGGTTCCTGCCCGCCGTCCCGGTCGTGGAACGGCCGACGTATGCGCCGGGCAACGGCTGACGGCATGCGCCGTGGGAACGGCTGACGGCATGAGTAGGATGAGCGCGGACGGCGGACCGGTGAGCTGTGAGGTGCCACGATCGACGACGTGAGGGTCGCCCTGCTCGGCTTCGGGCACTGGGGGCCGAACCTGGGCCGCAACCTGCACCTGCGGCTCGGGCGGACGTGGGTCGCGTGCGTCGACCCGGACCCGGCCCGGCTCGCCGAGGCCGCCCACCGCTACCCGTGGGTCCGGACCCTGCCCGACCCGGACGGCGTGCTGGCCGACCCGGGCGTGGACGCGGTGGTGGTCGCCTCGCCCGCCCGCACCCACGCCGAGCTGGTCCACCTGGCCCTGGCCGCCGGCAAGCACGTGCTGGTGGAGAAGCCGCTCGCCCTGACGACCGCCGACGCGGTGGCCCTGGCCGAGCAGGCCGGGGCGAGCGGCCGGGTCCTCATGGTGGGCCACACCTTCGAGTACAACCCGGCCGTCACCAAGATGCGCGCGCTGCTGGAAGCGGGCGAGCTGGGCGACCTGTACTACCTGCACTCCCAGCGGGTGAACCTGGGCCGCATCCAGCACGACATCAACGCGCTCTGGTCGATCGGGCCGCACGACGTGTCGATCGCCAACTACCTGGTCGGCGCGGCGCCCCGCTGGGTCGCCGCCCGCGGCGCCCGCTACCTGCACACCGACGTGGAGGACGTGGTCTTCGCCACCCTCGGCTACGACGGCGGCGTCCTCGCCCACGTGCACGTGTCCTGGCTCGACCCGTCGAAGCTGCGCCGCACCACCATGGTCGGCTCGCGCCGCATGGTCGTCTTCGACGACCTGGACTCCGAGGCCAAGCTCCGGGTCTACGACAAGGGCGCCGACCCGGTCGGGGTGGGCGAGTTCGGCGAGTACCAGTTCCGGCTCCGCTCGGGCGACATCCACGTGCCCCGGACCGACCTGACCGAGCCGCTCGCCCTCGAGCTCGACCACTTCCTCGAGTGCGTCGCGGCCGGGACGACCCCGCGCACCGACGCCTGGAACGGGGTCCGTGTCGTTGCCACCCTGGAGGCCGCCCAGCAGTCGCTCGACAAAGGCGGGCTCCAGGTCGGCGTGGCCGGGGCGGCCGGCCGGGAGCGGGACGCGCGTGGCGTCCACGCCGGCTGAGGCCGAGGTCGCCCCCACCGCCCTGGTGCTCGAGGGGGTCCGGCTCGGCGCGGGCAGCCGGGTCGGCGAGTACTGCATCGTGGGCGAGCCGGCCGGCGGGGCGACCACCGCCACCGCCAGGCGCGAGGCGGTCGACGGCCACGAGCACCAGGGGCCGGTCACCGTGATCGGCGAGGGCGCGCTGCTCCGCTCCCACACCGTGGTGTACGCCGGCAACCGCATCGGCGAGCGCTTCCAGACCGGCCACCACGTGCTGGTCCGGGAGGACAACGAGATCGGCGACGACGTCTCGGTCGGCACCGGCTCGGTCGTGGAGCACCACGTGCGCATCGGCCACCGGGTCCGGCTCCACACCGGGGTGTTCGTGCCCGAGCACTGCGTGCTCGAGGACGACTGCTGGATCGGCCCCCGGGTCGTGCTCACCAACGCCCCGTTCCCGCGCTGCCCGGACGTGGCCGCATGCATGCGCGGGGTGCGGGTCGGCCGGCGGGCCAAGCTGGGCGCGAACGCCACCGTCCTGCCCGGCGTGACGATCGGCGAGGACGCGCTGGTCGGTGCGGGCGCGGTGGTGACCAGCGACGTGCCCCCGCGCGCGGTGGTGGCCGGCAACCCGGCCCGGGTGAGCGGCGACCTCGACGGCCTCGCCTGCCCGGCCGGCCTCCCCCACCAGCCCTACCCGCCCGCCTGAACCGGTGCCTGCTCCGGGCAGACCCGGTTTCGACCAGTCGCCTTTGCCTGGTAGAGCGCGCCATCGGCCCGCTTGAGCAACTCCTCAGGGGTGGTGTCGTCGCCCGGGCGGTAGGCGGCGACCCCGGCGCTCAGCGTCAGCACGCCCCCGGGTCCGGCCACGTGTGGGATGCCGAGCTGCTCCACCACCGCTCGAACGCGCTCGACCGCCACCATCCCCGACTCGAGGTTCTGCTCGGGCAGCACGAGCAGGAGCTCCTCTCCTCCGTAGCGGTAGACGCCATCACCGGTTCGGACCTGGGCAGAGACCCTGCTCGCCACCGCGGCCAGCGCCTTGTCACCGGCCTGGTGCCCGTAGGTGTCGTTGTAGGCCTTGAAACGGTCGACGTCGCACATGGCCACGCAGTAGGTGCGGCCATAGCGCTGGCTGCGGGCGTGGAGGGCCCTGAGGTCCTCTTCCAGGGACCGCCGGTTCCCCAGGCCGGTCAGGGCGTCCTTGCGGGCCAGCTCCGCCAGCTCGGCGCGGTGTCGGGCGAGCTCGGCGTGCAGGGCGGTCACCCGCTCGGCGGCGATCAGCCTGGACTGGAGAGCGAACGGGTCCACGGGCTTGACCAGGTAGTCGTCTGCTCCGGCCTCCATGCCCTCCAGGACGTCCTCGCGGTGTCCCAGCGCGGTCACCAGCACGATGTAGGTGTAGCCCGGCCGCGGGTCGGCCCGCACCCTGCGGCACAACGCAAGGCCGTCGAGCCCGGGCATGATGCGGTCGGCGATCAGCACGTCGGGCTCGTCATCGACGAAGCGGCGCCACCCTGTCTCGCCGTCCGCGGCCGCGACGCACTCATGCCCCAGCCGTTCGACGGCGGCGTGCACCACGAGCCGGGAGACCGGCTCGTCGTCGACCACAAGGATCTTCACCTCATCTGCTGGACACCGCGGCGTCCAGCGCGCTCCTCGCGCGGTCGAACTCCTCTTCCAACCGGGGAATGAGGTCGCAGGCGGACACGAGCGCCCCAGAGCTGGCCAACGTCTCGATCTCTGCACAGAGGGCTGCCATGGCGGCGAGGCCGAGCGTCATCGCCGCCCCCTTGAGGTGGTGCGCGACCTCGTGCATGGCGGTCGCGTCATCGTGCTCGCCGGCGGCGCGAAGGTCGGCGACGTCGGCCGGCACGGTGGCCACGAAGGCGTCGACCAGGTCCCGCAGCAGCGACCCTGTCGTGCCGGCCGCATGGGCGCCGGAGGAATCCAGTTCCCGCAGCGAGGAATCCAGTTCCCGCAGCATGGCCAGGCGGTTGGGATCGAGCAGCTCCCTGACCGGCTCCGTCGGTCCAGGAGCCGGCCGTGCCTGGGCCTCTCCACTCCCGGCTGCGTTCTGCGTCATGGGTGGCGGCGGACCTCCTACGCGGCACAGACCGGTCGTCCCGTCGTTGACTTCTCGGGCGTCCGGCGAAACACCTTTAGGAGCTGGGGAACCTTTAGGAGCTGGGAGCTTGAGAGCTGGGAGCTTGAGAGCTGGGAGCTTGAGAGCTGGGAGCTTGAGAGCTGGGAGCTTGAGAGCTGGGAAGCTGGGAGCTCAGGAGCTGGGAGCTGCCGAGCCTGCCTGCTGCCGCTCGTCGGCGATGGTGTCCAGGAGCCCGAGGAGCTCCTTGACGTCGAGCGGCTTGGTCAGGAACGCCCGAACCCCCCGGTCGAGCATCTCGGTGATCAGGCTCGGCCTGGCATCGGCGCTGAGGACCACGACCGGGACCTCGGCCGTCCTCGACCCGGCCCGAAGGCGACGGAAGACCTCCTCGCCAGGCATGTCGGGAAGATGCAGGTCGAGCAGGATCAGGTCGGGGTGGTGCTCCCTCGCGAGGTCCAGGCCGAGCTGGGGCCGCATCGCCGAGATCAGCGTGACGCCCCCACGCCGGTTCAGGACCTGCTCGACGAGCTGCAGGTTGGACAGGTTGTCCTCGATGTACAGCACGGTCAGGGCCGACCCGGCCCGCTCGGAACGGTCCTGGTCGGCCGCGGCGCCGTCCAGGTCGCGCTCGGCGCGCTGGACCTGACCCTCGGTCAGTGGCAGCTCGACCCAGAACGTGCTGCCCCGCCCGAGGGTGGTCGCCACCTCGAGCGTGCCGCCCATCGCCTCGGCCAGGCGCTGGGACAGGGGAAGGCCGAGGCCGGCGCCCTCAACACCGAGCTGGTCGCCCCCGAGCCGCTCGAACGGGACGAACAGCTTCCCCAGTGCCTCGGGGGCGACGCCCGGCCCGGTGTCGGTCACCTTGACGCGGAGCCGCTCGCCCGCCACGCGCTCGCAGGCGAGCTGCACGCTCCCGCCCTCGCGGTTGTACTTGACGGCGTTGGACAGCAGGTTCAGCAGGATCTGCTTGAGGCGCTGGCGGTCACCCTGGACGTGCGCGGCGCACGTCCGCCCCGGGCTCACCAGCAGGACGCCGTGCTGGTCGGCCAGCGGCCGGATCAGGCTCACGGTCTCGGCCACCACGTCGGCCACCGCGACCGGCTCCAGCGACAGCGGCAGCCGGCCGGCCTCGATCGCGGCGATGTCCAGGACCTCGTTGATCAGCGCGAGCAGGTGCCGCGCCGCCGACAGGATATGGCCCAGGCTCTCGTGCTGGTCGTCGCGGAGCTCGTCCAGCTCCAGCAGCTGCGCGAAGCCGAGGATCGCGTTCAACGGGGTCCGCAGCTCGTGGCTCATCCGCGACAGGTACTCGCTCTTGGCCTGGTTGGCCCGGTCGGCCGCCTCCTTGGCTTCCTGCAGCTGCCTGGAGCGCCGCAGTATCTCCGCCTCCATGCGGGCGTTGTGCTGCTGGAGGTCTGCCGTGAGCTGCTGCTGCTCGGTTCCGCGCTGCTCGAGGAGCACGAACTCCGTGACGTCCTCGACACGGTGGACGATGTAGGCGAGGCTCCCGTCCGCCGCGAGGACCGGCGAGTTGAGCGGGCTCCAGTACCTGACCTCGAATGCGCCGCCGGCTGAGTCGGGGCGCCGGATGTCGTACTTCTGCACCGCCATCGTGTCGGCGACCCGGTCCCGCCGCACCCGGTCGAGCGAGGCACGCAGGTTCCCTACGCCGGTGGCCTGGGGGTCGTCAGGGTTGTCGGGAAAGACCTCGAAGAGCGCCCGCCCGAGGATCTCCTCACGTCTGGTCATGGTGGCCGTGAGGTACGCGTCGCTCACCGCGACGATGACCAGCTCCGGGTCCAGAACGAGGTACGAACCCGGCGCTGCCTCGAACAGGGACTTGAAGTCGAGCGGGCGTGCGCCCAGGGACCTGGAGTCGAGCGGGCGTGCGTCGTCTTGGAGCCCCATCAGACGTGCGCCTCCGTCTTGGGCTCGCCGGCCGGGTCGCCGGCGGGGCCACCCTCGTCGACAGGCACGAGCCTGCCGGGAGGAGACCCTTGGACTCCCGTGCGCTTCATCCTGCCCCACTGCCCCTTCTTCCACTGGACCTGGATGGTGGCCAGGGTGCGCTCGAAGGCGAGGAACTGCCGGTAGCCCAGGAACTCGAAGAAGGCGGCGACGAAGATGACGACGCGGTCGCGCATGCGCGGGTACCGGTTGGACAGGAAGACCTCGACGCCCGCGGCGAGCTGGGAGAGCAGCATGCCGTAGAGGACGGCGAGCAGCACGAACAGGATCGCGAACCGGGGGCTGATGAAGCCCGTCAGGATGCCGAACACCACGATGACGTAGCCGGACATCTCCACCAGGGGGGAGAGCGCCTCGAAGAACCAGAAGTACGGGACGGCGACCATCCCCAAGCGGCCGTAGCGAGGGTTGAAGAGCATGTCCCGATGCGTCCACAGCGTCTCGCAGAGGCCCCGGTGCCAGCGGTTGCGCTGCCGGCGCAGGGTGCCGAGGTCGGCGGGCACCTCGGTCCAGCAGATCGGGTCGGGGGTGAAGCGGATGTTGTAGGGCTTGCGCTCCCGCAGGAAATGCTTGTGGAGCCGGACCACGAGCTCCATGTCCTCGCTCACCGTCCCGACCAGGAAGCCGCCGGCCTCCAGGACCGCGGTCCGCCGGAACAGCCCGAAGGCTCCGGAGATGATGAGCAGGCTCTTGAAGTGGCTCCACCCGGACCGGCCGGTGAAGAAGGCGCGGGCGTACTCGAGGATCTGGAAGCGCTCGAGCCAGCGCTTCGGCATGACGAGGTCGGTCACGCGCCCGTCCCGTACGACGGCGGCGTTGAGGGGACGGATGGTCCCCCCCACCGCCACCAGGGTCTCGTCCTCGACGAAGAGGCGGGTGGCCCGCAGGATCGCCTCGGCGTCCAGCATGGAGTCGGCGTCGACCGCGGCGAACAGCGGGTAGCGGGCGAGGTTGAGGCCGGCGTTCAAGGCGTCGGCCTTGCCGCCGTTCTCCTTGTCGACCACCACCAGGTTCGGATGCGTGAGCGACCGGAAGGTGCGGCGGACCGTGGCGGTCGGCAGGTCCTGGCGGGCGGCCCATGGCTGCTCCGCCAACGCGAAGGCGTCGACGAGCCGCTCCATCGTCTGGTCGGTCGAGCCGTCTGAGACCACGATGACCTCGAACTCCGGGAACTGGAGGGCGAGGAGGGAGCGGACGCTCCCGACGATGCTCAGCTCCTCGTCGTAGGCGGGTACCAGGATGGAAACCGGCTTGTAGACGTCCCGCTCGAGCAGGTCGCGCAGGCTGCCCTGGGAGAACTCCCTTGCGAAGATGATGACGCTCGCGCGCAGCCCGACGCAGCAGAACAGCCCGTACAGCAGGTTGAGCCCCGAGAAGTAGACGAGCAGCAGGTACTGGTAGATCGTCAGCGGTACGTCCCACATGGATCAGGCCACCCCCTTGACCAGACGGGCGGCGGCTGGGTCCAGCACACCCGCCTCCAGAAGAATCTGCACGGCCATGTCGCGGGCGGCCTCGTCGGGATGGGTCTCCGCCGCGCGCCTGACGGTCGCCACGCCGTCGTCCCCGAGGCGTGCCAGCGAGGCGGCCGCCGCCCGGCGTACCCACCAGGAGGCGTCCCCCAGCCGGGCCTCGAGTGCGGGGAGGACCACCTCGGTCGGGAGGAAGGCGGCGGCATGGGCGGCCTGGACCCGGACGAAGTCGACCTCGTCGTCCAGCGCGGCGAGCAGCGACGCCTGCGCGCCTTCAGGGACCGATCCCAGGCGGTGCAGGGCGCGGAAGGCGGCCGCGCGCAACTCGGGGTCCGGGTGGACGGTGGACGCGGCGACCTCCTCGGCCATGTCCGCCAGGCCGAGCCGTCCGGTCGTCTCGAGCACGACCCAGCGCAGCGAGTCAGCCAGGTCGGGCTCGGCCATCAGGTGGCGCAGGACCGGGCCGGCCCTGGTCTCGAGGAGCAGCAGCGACTCCTGGACCACCCCCGCCTTGAGGGGGGCTCGCTGAAGCGCCTGGATGAACCTTCCTCCTGGGCCGTCCGCTTCGGGCTCTGGTGTCATGGTCGCCAGGGTGCCGGCGGCGGCCCGGACGGCCATCCGTCGCACGACCGGCTTGGGGTGCTGGAGGAGCGAGAGCAACGGGTCGAGTGCCTGGGGCAGGCGTGCCTTGCCGAGGCTCTCGATCGCGTCGAGCCGCGCCGCGAGGTGGCCCTTCTGCAGCTGCCGCAGGAACCAGCGGTCGACGCCGTGGCGCGCCAGGACCGCCTTCAGCCTGTCGCCCTCGTCGCCCTTGACGACCTCCAGGAGGTTGAGCACCGCGTCCACCGCGGCGCGGGGCAGCCGACGCGGCGTCGGGGTGTCGGCGCTCGCCTCGGTGGGGACGTCCTGGAGCGCGAGCGCGATCCACCGCTCGGTCCATTCGTCGAGCCGCTGCACGTGCCACCGGTCTCGCACCGAACTGGCGAAGTGGTAGGTGAGCAGGAACAGCCCGAGCAGCGCCAGTGCCGATGCCGTGGAGGTCACCGTGGCGAGCAGCACGCCCTCGACCCGCGTGGATGCGATGCCCGTCGCCGTTCCCAGGAGGAACGAGAGGCTCAGCCAGCCGAGCGCGAGCGTCTCGAAGCCGAAGATCGCGAGGGTCACCAGGGTGTAGGCGGCGTCGCCGTAGCGACGCCACATGTGCAGTTCCACTCAGGTCGCCTGACCCTGCCTGACCGCCTGGCGGTCGAGGCGGAGGTGGAGGAACCGCGTCTGAAGCAGGTTCTGGATCCGCAGCAGGACCTCGGTGCGGTCGAACGGCTTGGTGACGAAGTCCTTCGCCCCGGCGGACAGCGCCCGCCGCTTGACCTCAGGCCTGATGTCGGCCGTCAGGATGATGATCGGCAGGAAGGTGTCATCCGGGGTCCGGCTCTCGAGCTGCGCCATCACCGCGAAGCCGTCCAGCCCGGGCATGTGGAGGTCGAGCAGGACCAGGTCGGGCTCGAACTCGTCGTAGAGGACCGCGGCCTTGTACGCGTCGGTGGTGCTCTTGACGTTGCTGTACCCGTCCTGCTCGAGGATGCGCTCCAACAGGATGACGTTGACCCGCTCGTCGTCCACGACGAGGATGCGGGCATCGGTCGTACGCGGCGTCTGCATCAGCTTGGCGTCCCTCCTTGCAACGGCAACGATGGCAAGTTGTCGGTCCGGCCAAGGGCCGGCTTGAGCAACGATGGGCAAGTTGTCGGTCTGGTCAAGGGTCGGCTTGAGCAGATCGCGACTCTCACCCTCAACTGCACCGCCAAGCCGCCGATGAGCCTTCATCGACCGCGACGACTCGTCGGGAGGAGCGTGGATGCGCAGAGCGACCCTCGCCAGGATCCTCGTCTGCACTGCCGTGATCTCGCTTGTCATGGGCGGTGCTCAGGCCGCCGTCGCCGGACCCTCCTCGGGTGCGGGGAAGCTGCAGCGTCACGGACTCGCCGTCTACGAGTGGCACAGCATCAGCGAGCTCGCCAGCAGCGCGAGCCGTGCGCGCCTTCGCTTCCTCCACCGGCATGGATTCACCACGGTCTACATCGACCTCGGCGAGTACCTCGACGTCGCCGACCTGCCGGAGACCCCTGAACAGCAGGCCCGCCTCGGCGAGCTCAGCCTCAAGATCAAGCAGTTCGTGGCGAACGCCTCGAGCTTCGGCCTGGCCGTCCACGCAGTCGGCGCCAGCCCCACCTGGACCGAACCCGAACGCCGCTACCTCGGGCCCAAGCTCGTCCGGCTCGTCGGTCAGTACAACGCCACCGCCGCCGCCACCGAGCGCCTCCAAGGCGTCCAGGTCGACATCGAGCCGTACCTGGACCCGAGCTTCTTCGACGACGAGCAGTCCGCGCTGATCGCCTACCTCGAGACGCTCCAGGGCATCGTGCAGGCGTATCAGGAGGTGCGCGCCCAACCCGCCAACGACCGCCTGCAACTCGGCTTCGCCATCCCCTTCTGGTTCGACGGGGAAGGCGAGTCCCCCGGCCCGGTCACCTTCGACGCAGCGACCAAGCCTGCCGCCTTCCATCTCATCGACATGCTGAAAGACCTTCCCGACGCCTACGTCCTGGTGATGGCCTACCGCAACTTCACGTCGGGCCGCGACGGATCCATCAGGCATCTCCGGAGCGAGTTCCGTTATGCGAGCTCGGTTGGGGCGAAGTCCGGGATCGTGGTCGGCCAGGAGTTCGCCGAGGCCGAGCCTGCGAAGATCACCTTCCACGGTCTCGACCGCAGCGCCTTCGAGAAGGCGGCGAGGAAGATCACGAAGACCTACGGCCACCTCCCCCAGTTCCGGGGCCTGTCAGTCGACGACGTGGACGCATACATGGCCGCCGACGACTGACGAGCCGCGTCCCCTGGTCACCGCCGACGGCGGGCACCCGGTCAGCCTGCCGGGTGCCCGCTGCTGGCGGGCGGGCGCCAAGGTCGTCGCACCCGACCCGCCCGACCTGCCGACCTTCCTCCTCGACCTGACGGCAAGTTGCCAGAGCCCGACCTCATGGCGAGCCGCGGGACGCTCCGGCCGTGCCGGGCCGTGTGCTCCGAAGACGTCCGGGTGAACAGCCCCGCGTGCACGCAGACGACCACGAGACAGGCCAGCCCGAACGCCACCCCGCCACCGGAGAAGGCCTGCGGGACGGACATTGCGAGGACCAGGAACCCGGCCATGCCGCCCAGCAGCAGCAGCCGTCGGGCGGTACGGTCGGGAGCGACCGCGTTGGTCAGCCAGGCGTAGGCGTCGTACATCCACCAGATCACGCCCAGCATGAGCACGACCCGGAGCAGCCCGCGGGGAGTCGGGTCGTCGCTCAGCACCGTGGTGAGCTGCGTGATCGTGAAGACGAAGACCAGGTCGAAGAAGAGCTCCAGCGTGGAGACTCGCTCGACCTGCTCCCGCGGCTCGCTCACGCTCGTACGCTTACCACCGACCTGAGAAGGGCACCAGAAGTCTTGTGCCTGCGGAGCGGGCAGCGCTGGCGCTCTCGGTGGCGATGGCGCGAAACTACCGCTGCGAGCCCAGGAACAGCCTGTTTGCTCTAGTTTCGTGTAACGAGCGTAACTCTGACGAAAGGTCCGAAAGGCATTACGCATGGCCGATGAAGCTCGGCTCACCGCCGAAGCGCTGAACGCCGTCGAGTTCACCAAGGCGATGCGCGGCTACACCATGCACGAGGTCGACACGTTCCTCGACCAGGCCGTGCAGGAGCTGGCCCGGCTGCAGGCCAAGCGCAACGGCGAGTACGCGCCGTCGACCCCGCGGCTGACCGCCCTGGCCATCGAGCACAAGGTCTTCAACAAGGCGATGCGCGGCTACGCCATGCATGAGGTGGACGCCCTGCTCGACCGGCTCGCCGAGGAGCTCACCCGCCTCCACCGTGAGGAGCACTGGATCGCGGCCAGCATGATCGGCCGCCCGTCCGCCGTGCCCGGGCTCACGCCCGAGGACGTGCGGCGCGCGCAGTTCACGGTCGCCATGCGCGGCTACACCGTGAGCGAGGTCGACGCGTTCCTCAACGAGGCGGCCCGGGAGCTGACCCGCCTGCGGGCCGAGCGCGGCCACGGCTTCCGCCCCACCCCGCACCGGCTGACCGCCGACAACCTGCGGAGCTGGCGGTTCTCCAGGGCGATGCGCGGCTACGCCATCCAGGAGGTCGACCAGTTCCTCGACCGGCTGTCCGACGAGGTCACCCGCCTGCTTCGCGACAGCGCGCCGTAGCCGGCAGGTCCCTCCCTCCAAGCCCGCAAGGCGGCGGTTCGCGCCAGTCGCGCCCGCCCCCGGTCGGCCTTGGCATGGCGGGCAGCGTACCGGGGAATGACGGTTCGACAGGATCGCCGGGGGCGGGCGGCGTGACGGAGGGGTGGTGGTGATGCCACCATGCACGTCACGACGGATTGGAAGGGGTGACTGCTGGCCGAGGTGACCATCCCCCTCGCCGACCTGCGGGCCGGCTACCAGGGCATGCGCGAGGAGCTGGACGCGGCCATGGCCAGGGTGGTCGAGGCGGGGACCTTCGTCAACGGGCCTGACGTGCGGGCCTTCGAGGGCGAGTTCGCCGCGTTCTGCGGGACCCGCCGGGCGGTCGGGGTCGCGTCCGGCACGGCTGCGCTCCACCTCGCGCTGGCCGCGCTCGGGGTCGGGCCCGGGGACGAGGTCGTGACCGTGGCCCACACGTTCGCGGCCACGGCCGAGGCGATCGGGCACGCGGGGGCGCGGGCGCGGTTCGTGGACGTGGACGAGGCGACCGGGGGGATGGACCCGAAGGCGCTGGCCGCGGCGGTCGAGGGCGCGGCGGCGGTCGTGCCCGTCCATCTGTACGGGCTGCCGGTGGACATGGCCGCCATCCTGGACGTCGCCCGGGAGACCGGGGTGGCGGTGCTCGAGGACGCGGCCCAGGCCCACGGGGCGACCGTCACCCTGGCCGACGGGGAGGCGCCGCGGCGGGCGGGGTCACTCGGGGCGGCGGCGGCGTTCAGCTTCTACCCGGCCAAGAACCTGGGCGCGTTCGGGGACGCCGGCGCGGTCACCACCGGCGACGACGAGCTGGCCGACCGGGTCGCCCGGCTCCGCGACCACGGGCGCACCTCCAAGTACGAGCACGCCGAGGTGGGCTGGGGCGAGCGTCTCGACACCCTCCAGGCGGCGGTGCTGCGGGTGAAGCTCGCCCGCCTGGAGGCGGGCAACGCGGCCCGGGAGCGGGTGGCAGCCCGTTACTCGGCGGCGCTGGCCGGAGTGGGCGACCTGGTCCTGCCGCCGCGGGTGGCGGGTCGGGCGAGCGCCTGGCACCTGTACGTGGTCCGCACGGCCGAGCGGGACGCGCTGCTCGGCCACTGCCGGGCCGCGGGGGTGCAGGCGGGGGTCCACTACCCCCTCCCCCTGCACCTCCAGCCGGCCTGGCGGCACCTCGGCTACGCGAGGGGGGACCTGCCGGTGACCGAGGCGTGGGCGGCCGAGTGCTGCTCCCTGCCGATCCACCCGGAGCTGGACGAGGCGCGGCAGGACCACGTGGTCGCGACCGTGCGCGGGTTCTTCGAGAGGCGGCGAAGGTGAGCGGGCCGGAGCCACGGCGCGCCCGTGCCGGGGCGGCCGTCACCGGGACGGCAGCGGTGCCACCGTTCTCCCCCACCACGCGGACGCCAGCCCCGGCCGCGGCGGCGCCCGAGCCCGGCACGGGCAGCGAGGCGGCCACCTCGAGCGGGGCGCCGGGGCTGGTGAGCGTGGTGGTGCCGGCGCACAACGAGGAGGGGACGGTTGCCATCTTCGTGGAGAAGACGGCGAAGGCGTTCGCGCAGATCGGGCGGTCGTGGGAGCTGCTGTACGTCGACGACGGGTCGACCGACTCGACCGCGGCGCGGGTGCGGGCGGCGTCGGAGGCGGAGCCGCGGGTGCGGCTGGTCCGCCAGCGCCGGAACCTGGGGCTGACCGAGGCGCTGAACCGGGGGTTCCGGGAGGCGCAGGGCGAGACGATCGTGTTCCTGCCCGCCGACCTCGAGTCCGACCCTGCGGTGGACATCCCGCTGCTGCTCGAGAAGCTGGACGAGGGGTTCGACGTGGTCTCGGGGTGGCGGCAGGGACGGCGGGACGGCAAGCGGGTGGCGTCGCGGGTCGCCAACGTGAGCTGCCGGGTGCTGTTCGGGCTGGACGTGCACGACCTGAACTGGATCAAGGCGTTCCGCCGGGAGGTCACCGACTCGCTGGCGCTGCGCTCCTCCTGGCACCGCTACATCCTGGTCATGGCCCAGAACGAGGGCTTCCGGATCGGCGAGGTCAAGGTGCCCTACCAGAGCAGGCAGGCGGGCCGGTCGAAGTTCGGGTTCTCGCGGCTGCCGGTGTCGTTCATGGACGTGGTGACACTGAAGTTCCTGCTCACGTTCCAGCGCAAGCCGATCCTGTTCTTCGGGGCGGTCGGCTCGGCGATGATCGGGGCGGGGCTGCTGCTGTGGGCGTTCCTCGCCTACATGTACCTGTCCTCCCACACCCAGTACCGGCCGCTGATGCTGGTCGCGGGGATCTCGCTGCTGGCGGGGCTGCTGGTCGTGCTGGTCGGGTTCCTGGCCGAGCTGGTCGTGAACGTCTCCGAGCGGGTCGAGCGCCTGGAGCGCCGGCTGACCGACGCCACCAGACGGTGAGCACGACCACGGCACCGCAGGCGGGGGCCTCGGCAGCTCCTCCTGCCGGCGAGCCGGCCCCGGCGGGCGAGGACCGCCCGGTCGCCGGCCCGGCCTTCTGGCTGGGCGTGGCCCTGGCCACGCTGCTCGCCTGGGCGGTGCTGACCTGGCCGCTCCCGCTCCACCTCGACCACTTCTGGACGATGAAGGGCAACGTCGAGTCCAAGGAGGAGCCGACCTTCGTCAGCCGCCCGGGCACGGTGATGAGCGGCGACTTCATGCAGACCGTCTTCATCCAGTCGGTGGTGGTCGACAACGTCCGCGACCTGCGCAACCCCTACCTGGACCTGCGCGAGGGGGCGGCCGGCCTGACCGAGCTGCGCACGACCTCCCTGGACCTGCCCTGGACGCCGCTGTTCGCGCTGCTGTGGCCGGTCATGGGGATGGTGCCCGCCCACAACCTGATCCTGCTGACGGCCACCGTGGCGACCGGGCTGGCGGCCTTCGGGTGGCTGCGCCGGCACGTGCGCTGGCCGCTGCTCGCCGCGGCCGGGGCGCTCGCCTACACCTTCACCCCCAACCACTTGTTCCAGCTCACCGCCCACTTCAACGCGGTGCTGTGGTGGTCGTTCCCGGCCGTGCTGTGGGCGTTCGAGGTGATGGTGGAGCGGCACCGGGCCGGGCGGCCCTGGCGCGGCCCGGCCGCGGGGGTGGTCGCGGTGGCCCTCACGATCGCGCTGAGCGGGGAGTTCCACCTGGCGCTGTACATGTCGGCGCTGATCACCTTCATGACCGTGTGGGCGGTGGTGGCGGCCCGGGTGGGACGCCGGCCGGTGCCGCTGGCCCCCGCCGTGGTGACGCTGGCGGCGGTCGCGGCCGGCGCCGCCTATGTGGTGCTGGTGTTCAGGTACGCGTTCAAGGGCACCGTGTCCGGGGAGAACGGCAGCTTCCAGCAGGTGCTGCTGTACGCGCCGGACTCGGTCTGGGCGCTCGCCCGCAGGACCTTCGGCACCCAGGGCGAGGAGCTGATCTACGTGGGCTGGCCGCTCCTGCTGCTGGCCGTGGCTGGGCTGGCCGCGGTGGTGGCCGGGTGCCTGGGCCGGGCCGGGCTGGGCGCGGGGACGGCCGGCCGCCAGGTCCGGGCCGCGCTCCCCTACGCGGCGCTGGTGGTCCCGCTGGTGTTCTTCACCTACGGCCCGCGGTCCGACGTCGGGCCGCTGCGGCCGTACAAGCTGCTGTTCGACAACGTGCCGTTCGTCTCCCTGCAGCGGGTGCCGGAGCGGCTCATGTGCGTGACCGCGCTCATGCTCGTGTTCCTGGCCGTGACAGCTCTCGACCTCGCCAGCCTGCGCTGGCCGGGGCGGCTGGACGCCGGGCGGGCGGACGGGCCCGGGGAGGCAGGGCCAGGGGACGGCGAGGCCGGGGAGCCGGCCGGTCCGGACCAGCCCACACGGGAGCCGGCCGGCCCGGACCAGCCCACACGGGAGCCGGCCGGCCCGGACCAGCCCACACGGGAGCTGGCCGGTCCGGACCAGCCCACACGGGAGCTGGCCGGACGGGAGCTGGCCGCGAGCGAGGACCCGGCCCTGGCCGCCGAGGCGGGCAGGCCCGAGTGGATCGCGGAGGCGCAGGCTGCCGCCGAGACCGGGGTGGAGCCCGCCCCGGGCCGGGGCGGGCTGCCCCCGCTGCCGGACTGGCCGCGGCCCTGGCTCACGCCGGGACGGGTCGAGGCGCGGCGGCTCGCCGCCGGCGGGCTGGCGCTCGCGACCCTGCTTCTCCTGGCCAGCTACCGGGTCTCGGAGAACCGGCTCCAGCCCGACCTGGCCGCCAACAAGGTGGTGGCCGCGATGCGGTCGGCCGGCGACCAGGCCGGGCCGGTGCTCGGCCTGCCCGCCCTGAAGCCGCACATGACGTGGAACTCGGCCAGCACCTACCTGGCCGCCCAGAGCCGGCGGCGGGTCCTCAACGCCTACAACCAGACCCCGGCCCGCTGGCTGGACGACCGCATGGAGCGACTCGAGCCGCTGAACCGGGGGGAGGCCGACCCGGGCGCGCTTGAGGTCCTGCGCACCGCCGGCACCCGCCAGGTGCTGGTGGTCGACGAGCCGCGGGCGTTCGCCTCCGGCCAGTGGCAGCAGACCCTCGACGGCCTGATCGGCTCCGGGCACTTCCGGCTGGTCGAGCGGGACGGGCCCCTGGCCCTGCTCGAGCTGATCGGCGGGCAGAGCCCGACCCGCGGCAGCGAGCAGCCCGGCGCGGGCTCCGACCCCACCAAGGAGCTCTGACCCGCGGCGGCCCAGGGTCTGCCGCCCGCTGGCCCCGCTCCCCCGGTCAGCCGACCCGCTCCCCCGGTCAGCCGACCCGCTCCCCCGGTCAGCCGACCCACTCCCCCGCTCGACCGACCCACTCCCCCCGCTCCAGCCGACCCACTCCCCCGGTCAGCCGACCCGCTGGCGCCCGCGGTCGGGGCGCCGCTCGACGGCCAGGGCAACGCCGGCGCCGAGCAGCTCGAAGGCCATCATCCACAGGCGGGAGAGCAGCGCGACCAGCAGGGCGGCGCCCGCCGGCATGACCGGGGCGAGGGCGACGGCAAGGACGCTCTCGCGCACGCCGAGGCCGGCCGGGGTCACCAGGGCGAGGAACCCGACCGCGTAGGCGGCGGCGTAGGCGGCCACGGCGAGGGGGACGTCGCCGGCCCCGAGCGGGTGGACGCTGCGCACCAGGGCCGCGAAGGCCAGGCCGGTCACCGCCCAGTAGCAGGCGTAGCCGGCGCCGAGCAGGACCGCGGTCCCCGGCGTGGGGACCAGATCGGCCGGCTCGACCCCCGGGTAGCGGCGCCGCAGGAGCGCGGCGAGCCGGTGCCGGAAGGCCAGCCCGAGCGCGGCCAGGGCGGCCACGGCGAGCGCGCCGTACAGGGCGGGCCGGCCGATCCGGGCCCACTCGGCGGCGAGCACGGGCAGCCCCACGAGCAGCGCGACGCCGACCGAGAGGAGCTGGGTGAGGGCCATGGTGGCCAGCGTGGTCCGCCTGGCCACGCCCTCCCGCCTGGCCAGCTCGACCGCGCCGACGAAGCTCCAGACGTTGCCGGGCACGTACCTGGCCAGGTTCGCGAGGAACCAGATCCGCACCCCGCGGGCGACCGGCAGCCCCGCCGCCCGGCGCAGCGCGACCGCCCACAGCACCGCGACGAGGGCGTAGGAGGCGGCCAGCAGGACCGACGCAAGCGCGAAATACCCGGGCTCTAGACTCCATTTACGAGAGGTAACGTCCTGCCAGCGGGAGATCAGGGCGATCCCAAAAAATGCGAGCACCACCACGGCGACGGCAGCGGTCCGCCAGCGGGAACCGCTCAAACTGCCCGGGGCCGGACGCCTCACCGCCACATTAGGACCTCCTTCGATAACTTCCTCGCATCGTAGCCGCTGTTGGACGTTGCTTGGACGCATATCGTTCGTCTACCTTTACCCCCAACGCAGGAGGCGTTTTCCCCAAGGAGGAACCTACGCTGATGGCAGTGAAGGTCGTCCACGTCTCGGACATTTCTGGCAGGGAGGCAGATGAACAGTCGCTCGGGCGGCTCGTGGTCCACGAGCACCCCGAGTACGCTGATCTGCCCGTCACGCTCGAGGTTCTTCCCGAAGAGGTGGAGTCTCTCAAGACCTCTTCCCGGTTCGTGACGATCGAGGTGTTCCAGCCGGGAGCCCGCAAGGGCGAGCGCCTGACCGTCGCCCTCGACGACTTCAACACCCTGGCCACCCCGGGTGTGATGGACTCCGCCATCCAGGACGCGCTGATCGCCAAGCACCGGACCCGTCCGTCGCGGTCCTCGGCGGGCGCGGCGGGCGACGGCACCTCCCGGACCCGGAGCAAGGTCAACTACGCCACCCTCGAGCACGCCGGGGAGCCCCACCGCGGCCGCATCACCGAGGCCGAGAAGGAGCTGGTCCGCGACAACCTCGACAACATCAACAAGCGCCTGCGCGACAGCGGCAAGCGCGAGATCGACCCCGAGAACCCTGAGATGCGCGACCGCTACGGCCTCTGACCGGCAATAGCGAGACGGGGTTCCGCAACCTCCTGCAACGCGCTGGGATCCGCTGCGAAAGGCGTGACGTACCCAGCCGAGCCGCACCGGTCGGCGTGTTGCAGGAGGTTTTGCATGAGCCGCCTGGGCGGTCGGGTTCCCGACCCCGAAGGGCAGCCACCCCGGCTTCGGCATCGTCGGGTCCAAGGACGGGTAGTCTCGGCCCAGGCCGCGCGACGCCCCGGGCCCGCCCGGGGGCGTCGCCGTCAGCGGCCGGAGGAGGGGACATGCGCCAGCAGCCAGTCGAGCCCGGCCCCGGGCAGCTCGGGCTGGTAGCCGCCATGCCGGTCCTGATCGGGACCTCGGGGTGGCAGTACCGCGACTGGCGGGGCCGCTTCTACCCGGAGCGGCTGCCCCAGCGGGCCTGGCTCGAATACTACGCGGCCCGGTACGGGGGGCGCGCCTCGCCGCCGCCCTGCTACGGCCGGACGGCGCTGAACGGCTGGGCCAGGCGCCTGGCCGACGGGTGGGGCCGGGAGGCGACCGCCTACGCGTTCTTCAACAACGACCCGCGCGGCTGCGCGGTGCGCGACGCCCGCTGGTTCGCGCTGGCCGCGGCGCGGGCTGGGCTGGACCCGACCCGGGTCCCGGCGGCCCGGGAGGTCCGGGTCGGCTGACGCCCGGGGCTACGGCCCGGCCGTGGGGGACCCGGGGCTACGGCCCGGCCGGCCACCGCCCACCCCGCCCCGGCGCCTCGCCCACCCCGCCCCGGCGCCTCGGCGCACGGCGCGGCCGGCGCTCCGCCGCGCCACCAGCAATCATCAAACGCCGTAGCGCGGTCCATGCAGCCGGCCGTCGCGGGCTCGTCCGTCCGGGGGGATGCTCACTCCTGCAGGAGGGGCGAACACGCGGGGGGGAAGCCGGATGGCGTCGTGCTGGAGCTGGTCGTGGCGGTCGAGGACCGTGCTGCTCGTCCTCGTGGTGCTGGTCGGAATGGTGCTCGCGACGGCGGGGCCCGCCAGGGCCGCCGCGGCCTACTGGGTGGCCCAGGGGTCGGGGTGCAGCGACGGCGGACCGGGCACGCAGACGCAGCCGTTCTGCACGATCGCGAAGGCGGCGAAGGTCGCGGGTCCCGACGCGACCGTCACCGTGTCCGCCGGCACCTACCGCGAGAAGGCGACCGTGGTGCTCGGCGGAGCGCCCGGGCAGCCCGTGACGTTCCAGGCGCAGGGCGAGGTGGTCGTGCTCGGCACCATCGACGCGTCCGCCCGGCCGTGGACGCCGGCGTCGGGGGGCGCGTACAGCACCCCGTGGAGCGAGGCGGTCGCGCCGAAGCAGGTGTTCGTCGACGGCGTGCTGCTCGCCCCGGCCACCGCCCCCGACGCGATGGGGCCGGGCACCTGGTACCACGACGCGGCCGGCCTGGTCCTGTACGTGCACACGGCCGACGGGTCGAGCCCGGCGGGCCACCAGGTCGAGGTCGGCCGACAGACCCAGGGGTTCCAGGCCACCAGCAGGTCCGACGTGGTGATCGACGGGTTCACCTTCGACGGGCAGAACGGCAGCGCCGTGGACCTGCGCGACGGCGCGCGCCTGTCGGTCCGCGGCGTGACCGTCCGCAACAGCGGTTCGTACGGGATCTTGCTGTCCGACACCACCGCCTCGTCGGTGACCGGGTCGGAGGTGCTCGACGCGGCGAGCCACGGCGTCCTCGTGCGCGGTGGGTCCCAGGCGACCGTCGCCGGCAACCGCACCCACGACAACCGCTTCCACGGCATCGCCCTGCAGGGGCTCGCCGACTCGGTGGTCGAGGCGAACCAGAGCTGGGCCAACGCCAGGCCGGACGTGCGCTCCGCCACGGGCATCTCGGTCGACCATGACGCGGCCACGGGCCAGCGCTCCGCCAACCTGGTGCTGCGCCGCAACGTCGTCCACGACAACCAGGACTCCGGCATCAGCACCCTGGGCGACACCCAGGGCTGCCGCTACGAGGACAACCTCTCCTACGCCAACGGCGACCACGGCTTCGACGTGCTGAACAGCCCGAACAACACCTTCTACGCCAACACCTCGGTGGGCAACCACAAGGACGGCCTCAGCGTCGAGGGCAGCTCGACCGGCACGCGCATCTTCGGCAACGTCGCGGTCGACAACGGCACCACCACCAGCGAGTACGACCTCTACGTGGACGCCTCGTCGGGCGAGTCGGTTGTGTCCGACTCGAACCTGTTCTTCAACACCGACCCGGCGGTGCCGCCGGTGAAGTGGAACGGCGTCGTGTACCCGACGGTCGCCGCCTACGCGTCGGCGAGCGGGCAGGACACGCACGCACGCTCGGCCGACCCGCTCTTCGCCGACCGCGCCGCAGGCGACTTCCACCTGCTCGCCGGCTCGCCCGCGATCGACTCGGGCACCAGCGCGCCGGGCGACTACCCCGCCACGGACCTGGAGGGAGGCTCGCGGGTCAACGACGACTCGGCGCCCAACACCGGCCAGGGCCCGACCGCCTGGTACGACATGGGCGCCTTCGAGCGCCAGGGGCACGAGGTGGTCGTCCCGGCCGCGCCGACCGGGGTGACCGCGACCGCGGGGGACGAGTCCGCCACGGTGAGCTGGACGGCGCCGCCCGCGCCGCCGGGCGCCCCGATCCTCTCCTACACGGTGCGAGCCGGCGCCGGCGGCCCGACCGTCACCGCCCCGGGTTCGGCGACCAGCGCCACCGTCGGGGGGCTCACCAACGGCAGCAGCTACACCTTCACGGTCAGCGCCACCAACGAGGTCGGCGAGGGGTCGGAGTCGGACCCGACCGGGCCGGTCACCCCGACCGACACCAGCGCACCTGGGCCGGTGAGCGGCTTCTCGGCGACCGCGTCCGAGGGCCAGGTCGCGCTCTCCTGGGCCAACCCCGGCGACACGGACCTCGCCGGCGTGGTCGTGCAGATGGCCCAAGGCGCGACGCCGCCCGCCTCCCCGGCCGAGGGCACCCGCGTCTACCAGGACAACGGCACGGCGGCGACCGTGACCGGCCTGTCGGCCGGCACCACCTACAGCTTCGCGGCGTTCGCCCACGACGAGGTGCCCAACTACAGCGCAGCGGCCACCGCGACCGCCACCACCCCGGTGCCCACCAGCCTGCAGGCGACCGCCTCACCGTCGGTCGTCACCTACGGCCAGGCGGCCAGCGTCTCCGGCACCCTCACCGAGGGCGCGGGCGCGGCCCCGGTGGCCGGCGCGACCGTCACCCTGCGCGCCCGGCCGGCCGGCGGCTCGGCCTGGAGTCCCGTCGGCACCGGCACCACCTCGGCGAGCGGGGCGGTCACCATCGGCCACAACCCGACCGAGAACGTGGAGTACCAGCTCGCCTATGCGGGCGGGCCGGGCCTGCTCGCCAGCACGAGCGCGACCGTGCCCGTCGGCGTGCGGCCGCTCCTCACCGCCTCGCTCAGCCCGAAGCAGATCAAACTGGGCAAGACCGCGACCATCGCCGGGACGGTCACCCCCGCCCACGCCGGGCAGCAGGTCCAGCTGCAGCAGCTCGTCGGGGGCGCCTGGCAGGTCGCGCAGCAGGCCGTCCTGTCCGCCACCGGCACCTACAGCTTCCGGGTGCAGGGCACGGCCACCGGGGTCTTCACCTACCGGGTCGCCAAGCCGGCCGACGCCGACCACGTCGCGACCGAGAGCGCGCCGCTGCAGCTGACGGTGCGCTAGGCAGGACCCACGCCACACCGCTCGCGGTCCTTCCCGCTCGCGGTCCTTCCCGCTCGCGGTCCTTCCCGCTCGCGGTCCTTCCCGCTCGCGGTCCTTCCCGCTCGCGGTCCTTCCCGAGAAGGACGGGCGGGTCGTCCCGCCGGCCGATGACCGGCGGCAGGGACTGGTGCAGCATGGTGTGGACACCAAGGCGTGGACACCAGGCGGACCGGGGCCGGACGCCCGAGGAAGGCTGGAGGAAGGCAGGACGACGATGTCGGTCATCGCCGTGCGCAGGCTCGGCAAGCGCTTCGGGGAGGTCGTTGCCGTCGACGACCTGTCCTTCGAGGTCGACGAGGGCAAGGTGACGGGCTTCCTCGGCCCCAACGGGGCCGGGAAGACGACCACGCTGCGGATGCTCCTCGGGCTCGTCACCCCGACCACCGGCACCGCCACCATCGGCGGCCGGACCTACCGGGAGCTGGACGAGCCGATCCGGGAGGTCGGCGCGGTGCTCGAGGCGACCGGCTTCCACCCCGGCCGCAGCGCCCGCGACCACCTGCGCGTCCTGGCCGTCGAGGGCGGCCTGCCCGACCCGGAGCGCCTGGCCGACGAGGTCCTCGGCCTGGTCGGCCTGACCGACGCGGCCACCAGGCGGGTCGAGGGGTTCTCCCTCGGCATGCGCCAGCGGCTCAGCCTTGCCGCGGCGCTGCTGGGCGACCCGAGGGTGCTGATCCTGGACGAGCCCGCCAACGGCCTTGACCCCGAGGGGATCCACTGGCTGCGCGGGTTCCTGCGCCACATGGCCGACCAGGGCCGCACCGTGCTGGTGTCGAGCCACGCGCTGGCCGAGGTGGCCCAGACGGCCGACGAGGTCGTGATCATCGCCCGGGGCCGGCTGGTCGCCCACTCCACCCTGGAGGCGCTGACCGCCCGGGCGACCCCGTCGGTGCTGGTGCGCTCGCCGGACGCCGGCACCCTGCACGGCCTGCTCACCAGGAACGGCATCAAGGCGGAGCTGGACGGCGACGACCGGGTCGTCGCGACCGACACCACCACCGAGGCGGTCGGCGGCCTGGCCGGCTCCGCCTGCCTGGTGCTCCACGAGCTCCGCATGGACCGCTCCAACCTCGAGGAGGTCTTCCTCGAGCTGACCACCCACGAGGACGAGGAGACCCAGGAGGAACGGCCATGGGGCGCCTGACCGCGGGGGAGCTGCTGAAGCTCCGCACGACCCGGATGCCGCTGGCGATGCTGGCGGGGATGCTCGGGCTCGCGTTGCTGGCGGTTGTCGCCGGCATCCTCACCGCCGACCGGGTCGCCGAGCAGGGCCAGGGGTTCCTGCTCGACACCGACGAGGGGGTGCGCAACATCGTCCGCTCGGCCGGATCCGGCATGTTCTTCGTGCTCGTGCTCGGCATCCTGGGGTTCGCCGGGGAGGTCAGGCACAAGACGATCAGCAGCACGTTCCTGGTCTGCCCGAACCGGGGGCGGGTGGTCGCGGCCAAGCTGGCCGTGTACGCGCTGGTCGGCCTGGTGTTCGCCGCCGTGTCGTCGGCGCTCACCCTGGCCGTCGCCGTGCCCTGGCTGTCGATCGAGGGGGTCGAGCTCGGCAGCCGCGCCGGCGACGTCGCCCTCACCGTGCTCGGGGTGATGATCGCCAGCGCGCTGTACGGGATGATCGGCGTCGGCGTGGGCGCGCTGGTCCCCAACCAGATCGCGGCCGTCACCGTCTCGCTGCTGTGGCTGCTGATCGTCGAGGGCCTTCTGGTCGGGCTGCTTCCGTCGGTCGGCAGGTGGCTGCCCAGCGGGGCGGCCGCCGCCCTCACCGGGGCCGCGATCACCAACGGCGAGCTGCTGCCCATGTGGGCCGGCGGGCTGCTGCTGGCCGCCTACGGCCTGGTGTTCGCCGCCCTGGCCACCCGCTTCACGGTACGCCGCGACATCACCTGAACGGCCCGGGGGGACCTGACCGGGCCCGGGACGCCCGGGGGCCTGCCCGCTCCCGCCGGTCCGGCTCAGAGCCCCAGGGAGCGGGCGATCAGGATGCGCATGACCTCGCTGGTCCCCTCGCCGATCTCGAGGATCTTGGCGTCGCGGTAGAAGCGGGCGACCGGGAACTCGTTCATGTAGCCGTAGCCGCCGTGGACCTGGACCGCCTCGCGGGCGCAGGTGACGGCCGCCTCGGACGCGTGCAGCTTGGCGATGGCCGCCTCGCGGCCGAACGGCTGCCCCGCGTCCAGCTTGGCCGCGGCCTGCCGCCAGGCCAGGCGCGAGGTGTGGGCGCGCAGCTCCATGTCGGCGATCTTGAACGCCACGGCCTGGAACGACGAGATCGGGCGGCCGAAGGCCTGGCGCTCGCGGGCGTACCTGACGCTCTCGTCCACGCACCCCTGGCAGAGCCCGGTGGCCAGCGCCGCGACCGCGATGCGGCCCTCCTCCAGGGTGCGCAGGAAGTTCGCCAGGCCGGCGCCCTGCTCCCCCAGGGTGTTCTCGACCGGGACCCGGCAGCCCTCGAAGGACAGCTCGCGGGTGTCGGACGCGTGCCAGCCGACCTTGGAGTACCTCCTGGCCGCGGTGTAGCCCGGCGTGCCGGTCGGCACGATCACGTTGGTGATCTCGGGGCGGCCGTCGGGCCGCTCGCCGGTGGCGGCGGCCACGGTGACGAAGCTGGACCGGGGCAGCCCGGCGTTGGTGATGAACGCCTTGGTCCCGTCGATCACCCAGTCGTCGCCGTCGCGCACGGCCCGGGTCCGCAGCGCCCCCGCGTCGGAGCCGCCGCCCGGCTCGGTCAGCCCGAACGCGGCGATCCGCTCGCCGGTGGCCAGCGGGCGGAGCCAGCGCTGCTTCTGCTCCTCGGTCCCGAACCGGTAGACCGGCATGGCCCCGAGGCCGGCGGCGGCCTCCAGGGTGATCGCGACCGACGAGTCCACCCTGGCCAGCTCCTCGACGGCCACGCACAGGGTCAGGTGGTCGGCCCCCATGCCGCCGTACTCCTCGGGGAACGGCAGGCCGAACAGGCCCATCGCGGCCATCTGGTCGAGCACGGCCTCGTCCAGCTCCTCGGCGCGGTCCATCGCCTCGGCCCTGGGCGCGACCACCTCCTCGGCGAACTCCCGGACGATCTTGGCGAACTCCTGCTGTTCGGGTGCGAGCTCGAAGTCCATGAGGGCTCCCTCGTGGGGCGGCGTCGGGTGCGGCGCTGGTGGCGCGCGGCCATGCTAACGGTGGCCGGCGTCGGAGCGCCCTCCCGCGGCGAGGAAGTGGGTCGACACGTCGATGTGGCCGCCGGCGTGGGGCACGTGGCCGGTGGACCGGCTTCAGTCACCAGGTTCGCCGTCGGGGGCGTATTCGAGGCCGAGCAGGGCGAGGTCGTCGGCCCGGTGGTCGGCGCTGTGCTCGTTGACCATCGCGACCAGGCGGTCCAGGGCGTCGTCGAGCGTGCCGGCCCGCACCGCCCGCTCGAACCCGGCCCGGTCGATGAACGCGCCGGCCGCGTTGCGCGCCTCGACCAGGCCGTCGGTGTAGCAGACCAGACGCTGGCCCGGGTGCAGCCTGCCCTGCGCCTCGGCGGCCCGGGTGCCGAGCCCGAGGGGCGCCCCGACGGCGGCCGGACGGGGCCCGTCCCCCAGCGGGTACGGGTGGCCGGCCGAGGCGAGCACGAGCCGCCCGTCCGGGTGGGCACGGCCGGCTAGCGCGGTCACGAAGTCCTCGTCGCCGCCCTCGCGGGCGACCACACGGTCCAGCCGTTCCAGGATGCGGGCCGGGCTCGCCCCCTCGCCGGCCAGGCTGCGGAAGGCGCCCTTGAGCACCGACGCGAGCGAGCTGGCCTCGAGCCCCTTGCCGCGGGCGTCGGCCAGGAGGAACGCGAGCCCCTTGCCGTCGTCGACCTCGATCAGGTCGTAGAAGTCCCCGCCGATCTGGGCGAGGCCGCTGGCCGACTGGTACCTGACCCCGACCTGGTATCCCTGGGCACAGCCGGGCGGGGTGGACAGCAGCAGGGCCTGGACCCGCTCGAGCACCTCGGCCTGGGCCCGCACCCGCTCGGAGCCCGAGATGGCCCGCGCCCCCAGGTCGGCGAACTGCTGCGACCCGGCGAGCGCCTCGGCGGTCAGGCGCGGGTCGCGCCGGCGCCAGGCGAGCGCGATGGCGCCGGTCTGCACGCCGTCCGGGTCCAGGAGGGGGAGCCAGAGCAGGCTGCCGAGCCCGCGTGCCTCCAGCATGGCCGCCTCGGGCGCGGCGACCGAGCGGACGCTGGCCTCGACCGGCCGGGAGGCGAACGCGTCGGGCGTGCCCGCCCTGGACAGGCTGCTCGGCATGGGCGGGATCAGCTCGTGCCGGTCGCCCGCCTCGAGCAGCAGGTGCTCGCCGTCGCGGCGGTACACCGCGGCCGCGTCGGCCGCGTACAGGCTGCGCGACGAGCGGGCCAGCAGCTGGTATGCCTCCTGGGGCTCGACCCCGGCGACGAGCAGGGCGGCCATCGTGATGGTGTCGGCCGACCGCTCCAGGGCCGACTGGTCCCGCCGCGTCACGCCCTGGTTGATGAGGGCGATCATTGTCCCGACGACGATCAGCAGGAGCCGGAGCACCTGCTGGCCGGCGGTCAGCTCGTGGTTGAGCTCGCCGAGCAGGACGCCGGTCCCGAGGGCGGCCACCCCGGCGGCGAGGACCTGGCGCCGGTCGGTCGAGAGCCGGCTGGCCAGCAGCGGGCTGAGCACGAGGAACGAGACCATGCTGAGGTTGCCGCCGACGACCAGGTCGGCCACCGCCACGACCACGACCACCAGGTAGGGCAGCAGCCAGCCGCGGGTCAGGACCCGCACGGTCGCGTCCAGCCGGGCCGGGGGCTCCGCCACGTGCTCCATGCCCCTCCCCTCGCTCTGCTCCACCCGCGTACCCTGCCCCACCGCGGGGTCCGGCGACAAGAGAAGCGGGACCGGGAGTTTGCCACGGGCCCGGCGTGGGGCAACAGGGTGGAACTACCGGTGTGCGTCGTCCGGCGCCGGTAGGATGGCGCCGATCGTCGCCGCCGGCCGGGGCCCGAGGGCCGCAGCCGCGCACCCCGGCCCCGACCGCTGGAAAGGCTGACCCATGCGCACCCTGGTAACCGGCGGCGCCGGGTTCATCGGCTCCGCCCTGGTCGACCGCCTGGCCCACGACGGGCACGAGGTCACCGTCCTGGACGACCTCTCCACCGGGAAGCTCGACAACCTGGCCGACGCGTTCGCCTCCGGCCGGGTCGAGCATGCCGAGGTGGACGTGGCCGGCCCCGAGATGGCCGGGGTGGTGGCCCGGGTCCGTCCCGAGGTCGTGTTCCACCTGGCCGCCCAGATCGACGTGCGCCGCAGCGTGGACGACCCCGTGCACGACGCGCGCGTGAACGTGCTCGGCTCGGTCGCGCTGGCCAGGGCGGCGGTCGAGTGCGGCACCCGCCGGCTGCTGTTCGCCGGGTCGGGCGGCACCGCCTACGGCGAGCCGGACCCGGCCGACCTGCCGATCGCCGAGGACTACCCGCCCCGGCCCACCAGCCCCTACGGCGTGGCCAAGCGGTCGGCCGAGGACTACCTGGCCAGCTTCCACGACCTCCACGGCCTCGAGTGGGTCAGCCTGCGGCTCGGCAACGTCTACGGGCCCCGCCAGGACCCCCACGGCGAGGCCGGGGTGGTGGCGATCTTCTGCAACCGGCTGCTGTCCGGCGAGCCGGTGACGGTCTTCGGGGACGGCAGGCAGACCCGGGACTACGTGTTCGTCGAGGACGCCGTGGACGCCTTCGTGGCCGCCGCCGAGGGGCACGAGGGCGCGGTCGGGACCAGGCTGAACGTCGGCACCGGCACCGAGACCTCGGTCCTCGAGCTGTACGCGGCCCTGCGCGAGGTGACCGGGTTCGGTCCCGAGCCGGAGCTCGCGCCCGCTCGCCCCGGCGAGCTGCAGCGCATCTCGCTGGACTCGCGGCGGGCCGAGGAGCTGCTCGGCTGGCGCCCCCGGGTCGACCTGGCCAGCGGCCTGCGCCACACCTGGATCTGGGCGTTCCAGGAGGTCAACGCGGGCAGCGTGGGCGGATGAGCACGGGGCCGCTCCCCCACCTGGCCGGGACGCCGACCAGCGGCCGGAGCTCGGACCCGAGGGTCAGCTCGCGGCCGGGAGGGCGCGCCGGAGCTGGTCGCGGACCTGGGCCAGGTAGGCGGCGCGGTAGGCCTTCACCTCGGGCGACGCCTCCAGGATGGCCAGGTCGGAGTCCCTGGCCCAGGTGTCGAGGTCGTCGAGCAGGCGCTCGAGCTGTTCGCAGGCCTCGAGCACGTCCGGCACCAGCTCGTCGGCGACCTCGACGCGGGCGGTGAAGGCGGGCTCACCGGCGAGGTAGGCCCGGTCGACGATCGGGTCGACCGGGCTGGGCGGGAACTGCCGGCGGAGGCGGTCGAGGAGGTCCTCGTACCTATGCGGCGGGCTGTCGGGCCGCAGATCGAGCAGCTGGGCCTCCCGCCGGACCGCTTCGTAATGGTCCCTGCTCCGGACGTGCAGTGCCGGGTCGAACGGGCCCACCTCCAGCTCCATCCCCTACCTCCTCATGGCGCACGTCGAGCTCGAACCACACCACGCGGCCGTCCGGGCCCCCCTCGACGCCCCAGCGGCGGCACAACGCATCGAACAGGTCGAGTCCACGCCCGGTGACCGACTCCACGTGGTGGACGCGCCGCCGCGGCTCGGTCGGCGCGCCGCCGTCGCGCACCTCGACCCGCAGGGTCCCGTCGGTCAGGACGTACCCGACGGTCAGGGTGCCTCCCTCGTGGCCCGACGCGGTGTGGAGCACGGCGTTGGTGACCGCCTCGCTGGTCAGCAGCGCGGCGGTCTCACAGACCGGGGTGCCGCGGCCGAGCGCGCCGACGACGAACCTCCGGGCCGGCCCGACCTGGTCGGGCCGCCCGGGGAAGACCCGGTACGCGCGCTCCCTGCCCATCCTCGCCTTCGACGCCGGCATACCGGCGGCCCCCCCTATGCTCGCCCGCTCTCCGACAGGGGATCGGCTTCCGGGCCGCCTTCCAGTACCACCACCGGCTGGCCGGCGGAGACCGCATCCCCGACAGCGTACTCTACCGCGATCACGGTCCCGGCGAACGGCGCCCGCAGCGGAGTCTCCATCTTCATCGCCTCGACCACCGCGAGCAGCGTCCCCGCGGCCACCGCCTGGCCGGGCGCGACCTCGAGCCGGACCAGGGTGCCGGCCAGGGGAGAGACGACCCTGGCCTGTTCGTCGGCGTCCGCCGCGGCCAGGTCCGAGGGCCGGTGGCGGTAGAGGCGGACCGGCCACGCCGCGCCGTCCACGGTGACGGTGAAGTCCGGCTCACCGCCGGGCTCGGGTCCGCCCGCTGCCAGGTCGGCGAGGTCCAGGGTCTCCTCCAGCCAGGTGGTCCAGTGCCGGGACCGGGCGAAGTCCTCGGACGCGAGGATGCGCCGGAGCGCGGGCACGGTGGAGGCGACGCCCTCGACCCGGGTGGCCTCCAGCGCCCGTGCCATCCTGGCCACCGCCGCGGCCCGGTCGGGGCCCCAGGCGACCACCTTGCCGAGCAGGTCGTCGTAGAACGGGGAGACCACGTCGCCGGTCTCGTAGCCGGCGTCCACGCGCACGCCCGGGCCGCCCGGCCAGGCCAGTGCCGTGACCGGGCCGGAGCTGGGCAGGAAGCCCCGGCCCGGGTCCTCGGCGTTGACGCGGCACTCGACCGCGTGCCCGGTCACCCGGACGTCCTCCTGGGCGAGCCCGAGGGGCTCGCCCGCGGCCACCCGGAGCTGGGCCCGGACGATGTCGACCCCGGTGACCAGCTCGGTGACCGGGTGCTCGACCTGGAGGCGGGTGTTCATCTCGAGGAACCAGGCGCCGCCCGACTCCGGCTCCCAGAGGAACTCGACCGTGCCCGCGCCGACGTAGCCGCACGCCTTGGCCGCGGCCACCGCCCAGGCGGCCAGCCGCTCCCGCACCGCGGCGGGCAGGCCGGGGGCCGGGGCCTCCTCGACCAGCTTCTGGTGGCGGCGCTGCACCGAGCAGTCGCGCTCGCCCAGGTGGACGATGGTGCCATGGGCGTCGGCGAGCACCTGCATCTCGACGTGGCGGGGCCGCTCGAAGAAGCGCTCGAGGTAGCAGGTGGGGTCGCCGAACGCGGCGGCCGCCTCGCGCGCGGCCGCGGCCAGCGCCTCGGCCGCCTCCCCGGGGGCGCGCACCACCCGGATGCCGCGGCCGCCGCCGCCGGCGGCCGCCTTGACCGCGACCGGCCAGCCGTGCCGCTCGCCGAACGCGACCACCTCGGCGGGCCCGGCCACCGGCTCGGTCGTGCCCGGCACCGGCTCGACCCCGGCCGCCAGCACCGCCCGGCGGGCGGCCAGCTTGTCGCCCATCTGCTCGATGGCGTCGGCGGGCGGGCCGATCCAGACCAGCCCGGCCGCCTGGACAGCCCTGGCGAACGCGGCGTTCTCGCTGAGCAGCCCGTAGCCGGGGTGGACCGCCTGGGCCCCGGCCTGGCGGGCGGCGGCGAGCAGGCGCCCGGCGTCCAGGTAGGACTCGGCGACCGCGGCGCCGCCGATGGCGACCGCGCGGTCGGCCTCGCGGACGTGCAGGGCGCTGGCGTCCGGGTCGGAGTGGACCGCGATCCCGACCAGGCCCGCCTCGCGGCAGGCGCGCAGCACCCGTACGGCGATCTCGCCCCGGTTGGCGACCAGGACGGCGCGGAACGGGCGCCGGGATCCCGACGGCCTCACCGACGGCCTCCCGACGGCCTCACCGACGGCCTCGAACGGTCTCACGAAAGGCCCCCGGCGGGACCCGGATGCGGCCCATCAGACCGGGGGGACCCCGTGGCGGCGGCGGGAGAACTCGCGCTCCTTGCCGCGGGCCGCCGCCAGGCGGCGGGCCACCTCGGCGCGCAGGTCCTCGGGGTCGACCACCGCGTCGACCACGAGGTCGGAGGCGAGCCGCAGCAGGTCGACGTCGTCGCGGTACTCCCGCTGCAGGCGGGCCGTTTCGGCCGGGCGCTCGGCCTCGGGCAGCGCGGCGATCTTGTTGTAGTAGACCGCGTTCACCGCCGCCTCCGGGCCCATGACCGCGATCGAGGCGGTGGGCAGGGCGATGGTGGCGTCCGGCTCGAAGCCGGGCCCGGCCATCGCGTACAGCCCGGCCCCGTACGCCTTGCGCACGACCACGCAGACCTTGGGCACGGTCGCCTCGCTGACCGCGGTGATCATCTTGGCGCCGTGCCGGATGATCCCCTGGCGCTCGACGTCCTTGCCGATCATGAAGCCGGGCACGTCGGCCAGGAACACCAGGGGGATGTTGAAGGCGTCGCAGAGCCACACGAACCGGGCCACCTTGTCGGCCGAGTCGACGAACAGCACCCCGCCCTTGGCCAGCGGCTGGTTGGCGACGACGCCGACCGTGCGGCCCTCGATGCGGGCCAGGCCCGTGACCACCTCCTGCGCGAACTCGCGCTTGACCTCGAAGAAGCTGGCCTGGTCGCAGATGGCGGCGACCAGGGGCAGGATGTCGAACGGCTCGCTCTCGTCCAGCGGGACGAGCGGGGCCACCGGGCCGGTGTAGGCGGGGCCCCTGGGCTCCTCGACCGGAGGTTCGCAGCGCCAGTTGCCCGGGAAGTACGACAGGTAGCGGCGGGCGGCCAGCAGTGCTTCGTCCTCATCGGCGGCCAGCAGGTCGCCGCATCCCGACACCCGGCAGTGCATGGCCGCCCCGCCCATCTCCTCGAGGGTGGTGCGCTCGCCGATCACCATCTCGGCCATGCGCGGCGACCCCAGGTACATCGAGGCGTTGCCGTCGACCATGAAGACCACGTCGCAGAAGGCGGGGATGTAGGCGCCGCCCGCCGCCGACGGCCCGAACAGGCAGCACACCTGGGGCACCCGGCCCGAGAGCCTGACCTGGTTGTAGAAGATCCTGCCGGCCCCGCGGCGGCCCGGGAACATCTCGACCTGGTCGGTGATGCGCGCCCCGGCCGAGTCCACCAGCCACACCATCGGGACCTCGTGGCGGAGCGCGTACTCCTCGATGCGGATGATCTTCTCCACGGTGCGGGCGCCCCAGGAGCCGGCCTTGACCGTCGGGTCGTTGGCCATCACCGCGACCGTCTGGCCGCCCACCGTGCCGACCCCGGTCACCACCCCGTCGGCGGGCAGGTCGCCGGCCATGGCGTTGGCGAGCAGGCCGTCCTCGACGAAGCCGTCGGCGTCGTCGAGCAGGCGGCGCAGGCGCTCGCGCACGAACAGCTTGCCCTGCTCCCGCGCCTTGGCGTGGTAGCGGTCGGCCCCGCCGGCCAGCGTGTCCTTGGCGAGCGCGCGGAACGCGGGCTCGGGCCGCTGCCCGGCCTCCCGCGGCGCCTTGGGGCCGGTCATCCGACGGCCCGCCTGGTGCGGGCGCCGGCGACCAGCACCTGGCTGCGGAGGGGGTGGGCGACCAGCTCCCCGGCCACCCGGGCGGCGGCGAGCAGCGCGTCCAGGTCGACGCCGGTGGCCACCCCCATGTCCTCGACCATGTGCACGACGTCCTCGGTGGCGACGTTGCCGGCCGCGCCCGGCGCGGTCGGGCTGCCGCCCAGCCCCCCGACCGCGGCGTCGACGTCGGCGCACCCGGCCTGCAGCGCCGCGACCACGTTGGCCAGGCCCGTGCCCCGGGTGTCGTGGAAGTGGCAGTTGACGGGCGGGACCCGGCCGGCCAGCGCGGCCAGCAGCGCCTCGACCCTGGTCGGGGTGGCCATGCCGGTGGTGTCGCCGAGCGAGACCGCCTGGCAGCCCAGGCCAGCCAGCCGCTCGGCCAACCCGACCACCCGCCCGGGCGGCACCTCCCCCTCGTACGGGCAGCCCCAGGCGGTGGACACCGTCGCCTCGACCGGGGTGTCGCCGGCCAGGCGCACGACCCCGCCGATCTCGTCCAGGGTCTCGGCCACGGTGCGGTTGACGTTGGCCTTGTTGTACCGCTCCGAGGCGGCCACCACGACCTGGAGCCGGTCGGCGCCGGCGGCCAGGGCCGCCTCGGCCCCGCGTCGGTTGGGCACCAGCGCCGAGTAGACGACCCCGGGCCGGCGCCGGATGGCCGCGAAGACCTCACCGGTGCCAGCCATCGCGGGCACCGCCTTGGGGGAGACGAACGAGCCGACCTCGATCCGGCCGACGCCGGTGGCCGACAGCGCGTCGACCAGGCGGACCCGGCCCTCGACGGGCACCGGCGGCTCGCTCTGGAGCCCGTCGCGCGGGCCCACCTCGCGGATGCTGACCGACGCTGGGAGCTGCACCGCCACCTCGAACAGGGAACGCGGTCCGGACGCCACGATCGTACCCGCCCACCCGGCGGGCACGCCCCACCCGGGCGGCGGCTACAGGCGGTCGAGGAGGTCGCGCTTCTTCTGCTCGAACTCGGCGTCGGAGAGGGCGCCGCGCTCGCGCAGGGCGGCCAGCCGCTCGAGGTCGTCGAGGGCGCTGGGGGGCCGGCCGTACGCCTGGGGCTGGGGCGGGGTGGCCTGCTGGGCCAGCATCCGCTGGCCGTTCTCCTCCATGCGGTGGTAGATCTCGAGCTGGACCGCCTCGGGGTTGCGGATGTTGTAGAAGGTGTTCTGCCCGTGCTCGCCGGCCGATTCGATCACCAGGTCGCCGGCGCCGAGCAGCCGCTCGAAGACCGACTGCGAGAAGGTCACGTCGTTGACGCGCTCGAGCGGGATCTCCCGGGCGTACCTGGACAGGAAGCCGCGGCGGAAGATCAGCCGGTCGGTGGTGAGCACGAAGTGGGTGGTGGCCCAGCGCACCACCCTGGGCACGACCCAGAACAGCAGGGCGGCCACCCCGACCGCCTGGACGCCGAGGCGGGCCGGGCCCTGGAGGCTGCCGCCGGGCATGAACCCCCAGGCGAGGCTGGTGACGGCCACGATGACCAGGGCCAGCAACGCGGGGCCGACCAGCGTCCACCAGTGCGGACGCAGGTCGTAGACGACCTGCTCGTTCTCTCCCAAGAGCCGCTCGGGGAACGGCATGCTGGCGACCTCCTCGACCGACGCCCCAGGCGGCCGACCGACGCCCCAGGCGGCCGGCCGACGCCCCAGGGCGGCTGACCGACGCCCCCCAGACAAGCTGACCGACGCCCCCAGGACGGCTGACCGACGCCCCGGGACGGCACGGAGCGTAACAACGGCCTCGTTCCCCCACAAGGAAACCGCGGCCCAACCGGGTTGGGTCGCGCAATCGCCCCCCCGGTAACCGTTCGGGGCCAGATCGGGGCCGTACCGTTGCGGATTCGCAACCAACCGGGAGAACCGTAAGGGCGGTACCGGGGCTGTCGTGGCCCCCGGCGGGCACCAGGAGGCCGGTTGGGCGTACGGCACGTGATTGCGGGGCTGGCCGGGCTCACGGTCGTGGTGCTGGCCACCGGGTGCACGACCCGGGTCGACTCGGCGTCGTCGCGGGACGCTGCCGGGCAGCGCCCGGGCGCGGCGGCGGGGGTCCCGGCGCCGACCCCGGGCGCGGCCGGTCGCCGCACCCCGTTGATCGTCTACTACCCCCGGAGCGTCGGGGGCCGCTGGTACCTCGTGCCCGAGCGGCACCAGGTCACGCTCACCACCCAGCCGGTCGAGGCGGCGCTCACCGAGCTGCTGGCCGGCCAGCCCCTCTACCCCGGCTCGACCAGGCCCTTCCCCGCCGGGTCCCGGCTGCTCGACGTCACCGTGGAGCGGGGCACCGCGGTCGTCGACCTCTCCCGCGAGGCCGTGGGGGTGCGGCGCGGCGAGCCCACCCGGTACGCCGTGCAGGCGCTGGTGTGGACCGTCACCCGGGCCGAGGACGTGCGCCGTGTGCTGGTCCAGGTCGAGGGGCGGACCGCCGGGGAGGTCGACGGCCGGTCGCTGGCCGACCTGTGGGGCGGGAGAGGCAGCCCGGCCGGACTGGTCAGGGACCGGGCGATCCGCCTCGCGCCCGTGGGCCTCACCGAGCCGCACCCGGGCGCGCGGGTGGAGGGCGACCGCATCGTGATCAGGGGCGAGGCCTGCGTCCCCCAGGGGGTCGTGAGCCTGCGCCTGTGGGACTCGACGGGCAGGGTGGCGGCCCAGGGGTTCACCACCACCGGCGGGGGCACGCCGAGGCGGGCGCCGTTCACCGCCTCGCTCGCGTTCGACCCGCCGGCCACGGCCGTCGACTGGACGCTCGAGGTGTTCGAGGCCAGCCCGCACGACGGGTCGGCCCGCTACTCGGTGCACGTCCCGGTCAAGGTCGGCCGCTGACCACGGCGGGCGCGTCGGCGGCGTCGCCCAGCTCGACCACCAGGCCCTCGTCGCCGCGCAGGGTGGCGCTCGTGGGTGGGCGGCAGCGTGCTGCCGCCTACGGCGCGGCCCGCAGGTGGCGGACGTCGCCGGCGGCGACCTCCACGCGGCGGCCGGCCGGGGTCCGCACGACCAGGCTCCCGCTGGGGCCGAGGCCGACCGCGGTGCCGGTGACCGGGCCGCCCCCGAGCAGGTCGGCCCGCACCTCCCGGCCGAGGGTGTCCAGCCGGTCGTGGTAGTCGGCCAGCACCCGGGCGGTGTCGCCGGCCGCGAGCGCGGCGTGACGGGCCAGGAACGGGCCGGCCCAGGCCCGCAGCAGGCCGGCCCGGTCGACCGGGGCGCCCGCGGCCAGGGTGACGCTGGTGACCTGGCCGGCCAGCCCGGGCGGGAAGCCGTCAGGCCCCTGCCCGACGTTCACCCCCATGCCGAGCAGGACCCATTCCAGCCGGCCGCCGGCCACCCGCGCCTCGGCCAGCAGCCCGGCGGCCTTCCGGCGGCCCACCAGCAGGTCGTTCGGCCACTTCAGCCCGACCGCCGGGACCATCCCGAACCCCCGGGCGGCCCGGGCCGGCGCCCCGCCACCGGTGGCGGGGCCGGCGAGCACCTCGCGGACGGCGTCGACCAGGGCGACGCCGGCGGCGGCAGCGGCGAGCCAGGCATCGGCGCCGGCCAGGGGGGGCCGCAGCACCACGGTCAGCAGGAGCGAGGTGCCGGGCGGGGCCGACCAGGTCCGGTCCAGGCGTCCCCGGCCCGCGGTCTGGGCGTCGGCCACGACCGTGGCGCCCTCCGGGGCGCCCCGGGTCGCCAGCTCGGCGGCCCGGAGCATGGTGCTCGGCAGGACCGAGGCGACCTCGAGCGGCTCGAAGAAGGCGGGGAGTGCCCGGCGGACCCGGTCGCGGTACCCGTCCGGCCCCTCCCTGGCGGCGCCCGCCAGGCGCGTCACGGCTCCCATTGCATCCTCTCGACAGGGTCCCACCCACTCGACCTGGTCCCACCCGCCGGGAACGTTACCCCCCCGGGCAGGGCTGTTCATACAATGCACAGCGGACCATCGGCTCGGCGAGCGCCGGGACCGCACCTGCCGGGAGGTTCACGTGCCGCCAGTGAAGCCGAAGACGATGAAGGAGCGGATCGACGAGCTCCGCAACCGCAGGGAGCAGGCGCTCCACGCCGGCACCAGGGCGGCGGTTGAAGTCCAGCACGACAAGGGCAAGCTGACCGCCAGGGAGCGCGTCGACGCCTTCCTCGACCCGGGCTCCTTCATCGAGCTGGACATGTTCGCGGTGCACCGCGCCTCCGCGTTCGGGATGGACCGCAAGAAGATCCCGGGCGACGGCGTGGTGACCGGCTACGGCACCGTGGCCGGCCGCAGGGTGTGCGTGTTCAGCCAGGACTTCACCGTGTTCGGGGGGTCGCTCGGCGAGGTCATGGCCGAGAAGATCTGCAAGGTCCAGGACCTGTCGGTGAAGATGGGCGTGCCCTGCATCGGCATCAACGACTCGGGCGGCGCCCGCATCCAGGAGGGCGTGGTCGCGCTCTCCGGCTATGCCGAGATCTTCTGGCGCAACGTGCAGGCGTCCGGGGTCGTGCCCCAGCTCTCGCTGATCATGGGGCCGTCGGCCGGCGGGGCGGTCTACTCCCCCGCCATCACCGACTTCATCCTCATGGTGAAGGAGACCTCCTACATGTTCATCACCGGTCCCGAGGTCGTGAAGACCGTGACCGGCGAGGACGTGACCTTCGAGGAGCTCGGCGGGGCGATCACCCACGCCACCAAGTCGGGCACGGCCCACTTCGCCGCCGAGGACGAGGACGAGTGCTTCGACCTGGCCCGTTCCCTGCTCGGCTACCTGCCCCTGAACAACATGGAGGACCCGCCCCGGCGCCAGCCCACCGACGACCCGCGGCGCGAGGACCCGACCCTCATCGACCTGGTCCCCGACAACCCCAACCAGCCCTACGACATCCGCGAGGTGGTCAAGCGGGTGGTCGACGACGGCGAGTTCCTCGAGATCCAGCAGGCGTGGGCCGAGTCGATCGTGATCGGCTTCGCCCGCCTGAACGGGCGCCCGGTCGGCGTGGTCGGCAACCAGCCGCTGCACCTGGCCGGGGTGCTCGACATCAACGCCTCGATCAAGGGTGCCCGGTTCGTGCGCTTCTGCGACGCCTTCAACATCCCGATCGTGAGCTTCGTGGACGTGCCCGGCTTCATGCCGGGGACGAGCCAGGAGTGGGGCGGCATCATCCGGCACGGGGCCAAGCTGCTGTACGCCTACGCCGAGGCGACGGTGCCCAAGATCACCGTGATCACCCGCAAGGCGTACGGGGGCGCCTACGACGTCATGGCGTCCAAGCCGCTGCGGGCCGACGTCAACTACGCCTGGCCCACCGCGGAGATCGCGGTGATGGGCCCCCAGGGCGCGGTCAACATCATCTTCCGGCGGGAGCTCGAGAAGGCCGACGACGCCGCCGCCCGCCGGGACGAGCTGGTCGCCGAGTACACCGAGCGCTTCGCCAACCCCTACATCGCGGCCGAGCGCGGCTACGTCGACGAGGTGATCGAGCCGCAGGTGACGCGCCAGCGGCTCTGCAACGCGCTCGAGATGTGCATGACCAAGCGCGAGCTCCGCCCGCCCCGCAAGCACGGCAACATCCCGCTGTGAACGAGGCCGGGGAGGGCGACATCGAGGTGCTGCGAACCCCGGACGGCCTGCGCTTCCGGGTCGTCAAGGGAGCCTTGGGGCGCGACGAGGCGGAGGTGCTCGCCCTCGCCATCGACCGGCTGGTGGCCAGGGACCGCGACCGCGAGCTCCGTCCCTGGGCCACCAACGTCCGGCCGGGGCTCGGGATCCGCGCCTACGAGCCGGGCAGCCGCTGGAGCCACAGCCTGCGCTCGACCTGGGGCCAGGACCCCTGACGCATCCACCTCGGCCTGATTCCTCCGGGGAGATGCGCTGAGCTACGCTTGGCCGACAGCCGGGTCGTCGAGGAGGCAGACAGCCGTGGAGAGGGTCCTGGTCGCCAACCGTGGCGAGATCGCCGTGCGCGTCCTGCGGGCCTGCCGGGAGCTGGGCGTGGCCGGCATCGCCGTGTACTCCGACGCCGACCGGGACGCCCTCCACGTCGAGCTGGCCGACGAGGCCTACCACATCGGCGAGGCGGCCCCGGCCAAGAGCTACCTCAACGTCGACCTGATCGTGGAGACGGCCAGGCGGGCCCGGGCCGACGCCGTTCACCCGGGGTACGGCTTCCTGGCCGAGAACGCGTCCTTCGCGCAGGCGGTGATCGACGCCGGGATCCGCTGGGTCGGTCCCCCTCCGGCCGCGATCGCGGCCATGGGCGACAAGGTGTCGGCCCGCAGAGTGGCCGAGCAGGCCAAGGCGCCGCTCGTGCCCGGGACGGTCGAGCCCCTGACCGGCCCGGGCCCGGCCGTCGCGTTCGGCGCCGAGCACGGCTACCCGCTCGCGCTCAAGGCCGCCTTCGGCGGCGGCGGCCGTGGCATGAAGGTGGTGGGCACGCCCGGGGAGGTGGCGGACGCGCTCGAGTCGGCCGAGCGGGAGTCCAAGGCCGCGTTCGGGCGCTCCGAGATCTACGTCGAGCGCTACCTGGAGGCCCCGCGCCACGTCGAGGCCCAGATCCTGGCCGACTGCCAGGGCGAGGTCGTGTTCCTGGGCGAGCGGGACTGCTCGCTGCAGCGCCGCCACCAGAAGCTGGTGGAGGAGGCCCCGGCGCCCGGCCTGCCCGAGGAGGTGCGGGCCGCGCTGGCCAGGGCGGCCTGCGACGTCGCCCGGGCGGCCGGCTACGAGAACGCGGGCACGGTCGAGTTCCTCTACGAGCCGCGCACCGGCAACGTCTACTTCCTGGAGATGAACACCCGGCTCCAGGTCGAGCACCCGGTCACCGAGCTGACCGCCGGCATCGACCTGGTCCACGCCCAGTTCCGGGTCGCCGCCGGCGAGGCCGTCCCGTCCCACTGGGACGGCCTGCGGCCCCACGGGCACGCGATCGAGGTGCGCGTCAACGCCGAGGACCCGGGCAGCAACTTCATGCCGGCGCCCGGGCCGGTCACGGCCTGGCGCGAGCCGTCCGGGCCCGGCGTGCGGGTGGACGCCGGCGTGCGCGCCGGCTACACCGTCCCGCAGGCCTACGACTCCCTGCTCGCCAAGCTCGTCGTCTGGGGCGAGGACCGGGACCAGGCCAGGCGGCGGATGCTGCGCGCCCTCGGCGAGTTCGTCATCGAGGGCGTGCCGACCACCATCCCGTTCCACCGGCTCGCCATGCTCGACCCCGCGTTCGCGGCCGGCGACGTGTCCACCGTGCTGGTCGAGCACGGCATGGACCTCTCCTCGCTCACCCCCGCCGACCCGGCCGAGGAGCCCTGGGGCGAGCAGGTCGCCAAGGCGCCCCCGCGCCGCCTGGTCATCGAGCTCGAGGGCAAGCGCTTCGACGTCGACGTCTTCGCGCAGGAACCGGTCAAGGTCCCCGAGCGGGTGCGGAAGCCGCGCTCCCCCAAGGCGCTCGAGCGGGCCCGGGCCGAGTCCGGCGGGCCCGGCAAGGAGGTCGTCAAGACACCCATGCAGGGCACGATCGTCAAGGTGCTGGTGGCCGACGGCGACAAGGTCAGCCCCGGCCAGACGATCGTGGTGCTCGAGGCGATGAAGATGGAGAACCACGTCACCGCCCACCAGAAGGGGACCGTCACCGGCCTGTCGGTGACCGAGGGCCAGACCGTCCCCACCGGGGCCACGATCGCGACGATCGACTCGACCTGACGCCCGGCCGGCCCGCGCGCTCGGGGGAAGTACCTATCACGCCCTACGCTCGCCTCAACCCCTGCAGAACCGCCGTTGGCGGGCATCTTCCCTGCTCAGCAGGGGCGGTATGGGTGATTTGACTTGCACCGCGAGGAAACCTAGCCTGAACCCGTCATCCCCCAGTGACAACGTTCCAACGGCCGCCCCCACGGCCGCGGCGTTCGGTACTCGTTCCGGCACCAGCAGTCAACCCCAGGCGAGCCGCCCCATGCGGCCCTGCCTGCTGCGCACCCTTTCGTCGTGCGGCCGCGAGCGGCCGCATCCCCCCATGAAAGGTGGTCGACCTATGCCACGACCCAGCCTCCCCTCCGGGCACGGACCGGCGCCGGGACTGCGCTGGCCGTACCTGCTGCTCGCCGCGCTGCTCCTGCTCGCCCTGGCGAGCGCCGGTTACCAGGTGTTCCCCTCGGCCAAGGCGGCCGGCCAGCGGGGCGCCTCGTCCACCACCACGGCAGGCGCGACCAGCACCACCGCCGGCGGCCCCACCACCAGCACCGCCGCCCCCGCCACCACCGCAGGCGCGCCCGCCACCACCGCCCAGGCCGGCCCCACCACCACCGCCACCCCCCCGGCGATCCTGACCAACACCTGCACCGACAGCGCCCTGCCACCCCACGACGGCTTCGAACAGGCCCCCCGCTGCGTGGCCACCGACGCCGGCGAGGTCCCCACCGCCACCCCCGCGGTGCTGCTGGCCCGCTTCCCCCGGATCGTGCGCGCCGGCCAGCCGTTCCAGGTCACCTTGAGCACCCGCAACCTGGTCCGCGACCGCTTCCTCAAAGCCGCCGAGGGCGGCTACTACCGGGAGATGTCGGTCCTTGACCCCGGCGGCGTCGTCCGCGGCCACCTGCACCTGTACGTGCAGGCCCTGACCGACGGCGCCAGCGTCCCCGACGCCGACGCCACCCCGCTGGAGTTCTTCAGGGCGGTCGAGGACGGCGGCGGCGGCGCGGGGCTGTCGCGGGTGTCGGTGTCGGTGGCCGGGTTGACCGCCGGGCCCAAGCGGCTGTGTGTGACCATGGGTGACGGGTCGCACCGGGTGCCGCTGATGCGCGCGGCCAAGCTGGCCGCCGGCATCGACTGCGTCCGCATCCGCGTCAGGTAGCGCCAGCCCGAACGGCCGCCGCCAAGGCGCCTCCCCGGCTGGCCGGGGAGGCGCCTTCGTCTGCGGCTGCGGCCTACCGGGCGCAGGGGCAGACGCAGAAATGGGTCCCTTCCGGGTCGCGCCGGGGTCGGCCACGCGCAGGTCCAGGTGCACGCGGGTCTTGCCGGCGGGCGGCTCGGGGACCTCTGCTGCACGACCAGGCGGGGCCCTTCGACCTCACGGTCGAGGGCGGCCCGTGGCCGCCGTGCTACCGTTCCGAACCACGTCGAGGAGGCGCCGTCATGAGCTCCTGGATCTTCGAGCCCGGCCACACGGAGGCCGAGTTTCGCGCGCGGCACATGATGGTCACCTGGGTGCGCGGGCTCTTCAAGGACGTCCACGGCTCGATGCAGCTCGACTGGGACCGCCCGATGGACACGACGTTCCAGGGCGAGATCGACGCCACCAAGATCTGGACCGGCGAGCAGGACCGGGACACCCACCTGCGCAGCGCGGACTTCTTCGACGTCAAGCATCACCCCACGATCGTCTTCACGGGTCGCGTGACAGAGCGCGTCGGCGACATGCACGCCAAGGCCAGCGTGGACGTGACCATTCGGGGGGTCACGCGCCCGGTGACGCTGGACGTGGCCTATCTGGGCCAGTGGGAGACACCGTTCTGGGTCGGCGGCGAGAACCGCGGAACGCTGCGACGGATCGGCTTCGAGGCCACGACCACGATCAACCGCCATGACTTCGGCGTCTCCTGGCAGGACGGTCTGCCGGGCGGCGGCGTGGTCGTGAGCAACGTGATCGACGTCACCTTGGACGTCGAGGCGATCCTCGAGGAAGACCTTGAGCGCACCGGCGCGATCGCGTACTACCGTACGAGAAACGCAACCTGAGCTTCCACGACGGGGGTCGGGGGCGTTGGGAGCTAGGCGAACCGCCGTGCCGCTCAGGGCGCGACCTCGAGGTCGACCACGAGGGCGCGGTGGTCGCTGACCGGCGCGGTGGCCACCCGGTCGCCGCGGGGGTGGATCACTTCGGCCGGGTCGTTGCGCAGGACGTGGTCGAGCTGCTGGGTGGGGCGGGAGGCGGGGAAGGTGCGGCCGAGCCCCGCCTCGGGCCAGCCCCGCCGCGAGGCGAGCAGCAGCGCCGTCGAGGGCAGGTTGAGGTCGCCCAGCAGCAGGCGCGGCGCCGGCTGGGCGGCGAGCACCCCCTGCAGATCGCGGAGCTGGCGGACGTTCTGCCCCCGCTTGTTGGACAGGTGGGTGGCCGCGACGGTGAGCGGGCGCGACCCGACCCGGATGGTGGCGACCAGCGCGGTGCGCTGCTCGCCGCCGCCCGCGGGCGGGAAGCGCAGGTGCTCGACCCCTTCCAGCGGCAGCCGCGACAGCAGCACGTTGCCGTAGGCGGGCCCGCCCGGGTCGGGGCCGAGCAGCGGCCGGTAGTCGTCGCCGACCAGCGCGGGCGCGTACGACCAGAACCAGTCCGGACCGAGCGCCTCGACGATCGACCGGGCCTGGTCGGCCCGGTGGCTGCGGGCGAGCTCGCGGTCGACCTCCTGCACGGCCAGCAGGTCGATCCCGAGCGCCCGGACCCCGGCCAGGACGGCGGCGAGGTCGACCTCGCCGGTCCGTTCCCGGCGGGCACCGGCGATGTTCCAGGTGGCGACGCGCAAGCTTGGCATGGCATGAAGATCGCAGGAACCAGTCGCTTGATACAGCTCGGCGGCGAGCGGCAGGGCGAGGGGGGAACCGCCACGGCCGCATGACGGTTTACCACAGCACGAGAAGCTCGGCTTCGATCGGGCAGGGCGCGCACGCCATGGAGGCCGGCATGCCAAGGTTCATCGCCGTCGTCAACCTCTCGCCAGTCGCGCACGCGGACGTGGCCGGGCCACGGGAGCGGTACGCCGTGGCCACGGACTACCTCCGGCGCCGCGGGATCGCCATCCGGGCCACGTTCCAGCTCGACGGCACCCAGCACCTGCTCGTGCTTGACGCCGGCGAGTCCCCCACCCGCAACCTCAACCGGGCCCTGGCGCGGGCCTGGCCGGTGCCGGGCGAGCGGCCCGACCTTGCCCGGGTCGTCAACGCCGAGCCGTGGGTCCAGCGGGCCGACGGTGGGGCGTTCAGTCCCCCGCCCGGGCTATCTCGTCCAACCGAGCTCGCAGCTGGCTGAGCTCCTCCTCCACGCGCTCCATGATCTCCGCCTCGACGCGCTGCAGCTCCTCGCTCAGGTAGTCGCGCGTCGGCATCTCGCCAAGGGCGAGCCGGATCGAGGCCAGCTCCCGGGCCAGGTACTCGGTGTCGGCCAGGGCGCGCATGTTGGTGCGCCGGTCGATCTCGAGCTCAAGGCGGTCCCGCTCCTCCTGGCGGTTCTGGGCCAGCAGGATCAGCGGGGCGGCGTAGGACGCCTGCAGCGACAGCGCCAGGGTGAGCAGGATGAACGGGTAGGGGTCGAACGCGAGGTCGGACCGGCGGAACACCACGTTCCAGGTGATCCAGCCGAGCACCACCACGGTCTGCAGGACCAGGAAGCGGGCCGTGCCCAGGAAGCGGGCGATGGCCTCCGAGAAGCGGCCGAACGCCTCGGGGTCGTAGTACTGGGTCTGGATCCGGGGCGCCCGCCTGCGGGGCGCCGCCAGGCGCGAGTCCCGGCGCTCCGCCTCCGGTGACCGGCGCGTCACGGTGCCTGCTCCAGGTTGCTGGCGCCGTTGCCACGGTGGGCGCCGTTGCCGTCCCCACTGTTGGTGCCGTTCACGCGCGAGCGGGCCGGGCCGCGCCGCCACGCCTCGGGCAGCAGGTGGTCGAGCACGTCGTCGACCGACACCGCGCCAAGGAGCCGGCGCTGCCGGTCGCAGACCGGTGCGGCCAGCAGGTCGTAGGTGGCCAGGTACTCCGCCACCCGGCGGGTGGGGACGTCGGGCGGGAGGGTGTCCAGGTCGGTGTCGATGCAGGCGACGAGCGGGTCGCCCGGCGGTTCGCGGAGCAGGCGCTGGAAATGGGCCACGCCCATGTAGGGGCCGGTCGGGGTCTGCGTCGGCGGCCGGACGACGAACACCTGGCCGGCCAGCGCGGGTGGCAGGTCGGGGTCGCGCACCCGGGCCAGCGCCTCGGCGACGGTGTCCGACGCCCGCATGATGACCGGCTCCGGGTTCATCAGCCCCCCGGCCGTCTCCTCGTCGTAGACGAGCAGGCGGCGCACGGGCTCGGCCTCGTCGGGGACCATGAGGGCGAGCAGCCGGGCCCGGTCCGCCTCCGACAGCTCGCCGAGCAGGTCGGCGGCGTCGTCGGGGTCCATCGCCTCGAGCACGTCCGCGGCCCGCTCGTCGTCCAGCCCGGCCAGCAGGCCGGCCTGGACCTCCTCGGGCAGCTCCTCCAGGGTGGCGGCCAGGCGGTCGTCGTCGAGGTCGTGGACCACGTCGCGCTGGGCCCGGGCGGGCATGGCCTGGAGCGCGGCGGCCAGGTCGGCCGGGCGGAGGCGGGCCAGGGCCGCGACCCGGCTCTCGGCCGTCTCGGCCGCCTCGAGTCCCTGCACCGTGTCCCAGGGCAGCCGCAGGTGCCTGGCCCGGCGCCAGGGGCGCAGCCCGCCGGTCGGCTCGAGCACGTCCAGGGCCGTGACCGTCCAGCCCTCGTGGCGGACCTGCCCGATGGCCACGTCGTTGACGCGCAGCTCCTTGCCGGTGTCGCGGTGGCGGGCGCGGGAGTCGAGCAGCTCGCCGAGGACCAGGGTCTCCCCCGGTCTCTGCTCGAACGGCCGCAGGTTGACCGAGCCGGTGCGCAGGGTGGCACCGCTCTCGTCCAGCTCGCCGACCCGTCCCATGGCCACGAAGATCGGGCGACGCTGGACGACCACGGTCATGCCGAGGACGACCGGGGCCTCGCCGGGATGGGCCTGGGCGATGACCACGTCGTTGATGCGCCCGATGGTCTCGCCGTTGGGCGCCCGCACGGGCAGCCGCGCCAGGCGGGACACGAACAGCTGCTCGGTCGTGGGGGCCACGTCGCTCACCTCCCGGCATGGGTGGACCACCGGCCTTGCTGGGAGGGCTCCCCTGCCGGCGGTTACCTTGCGTTGAAGTACTTCGCCTCGGGGTGGTGCACGATCACGGCCGAGGTGGACTGCTCCGGGTGGAGCTGGAACTCCTCGGACAGCTCGACGCCGATCCGCTCCGGGCGCAGCAGCTCGAAGATCTTGCGCTGTTCCTCGAGGTCGGGGCAAGCCGGGTAGCCGAACGAGTAGCGCGAGCCCCGGTAGCCCTGGTCGAACAGCTCCTCGAGGTCGTCGGCGTCCTCGCCCGCGATGCCGAGTTCCTCCCGGATCCGCTTGTGCCAGTACTCGGCCAGGGCCTCGGCCATCTCCACGGTGACGCCGTGCAGCTCGAGGTACTCCCGGTAGCGGTCGGCGGCGAACAGCCCGGCGGTCGCCTCCGACGCCGACCGGCCCATGGTGACCACGTGGAAGGCGACCACGTCACGCTCCCCGGAGGAGACCGGGCGGAAGAAGTCGGCCAGGCACAGGCGCCGGTCGCGGCGCTGGCGCGGGAAGGTGAAGCGGACCCACTCGCTGCCGTCGGAGCGCCAGACCACGAGGTCGTTGCCGTCGGCGTTGCACGGGAAGTAGCCGTACACCACCGCCGGGCGGAGGATCTGCTGGGCGATGGCCTCGTCGAGCAGCGCCCGCAGCCGCGGCCGGGCCTCGGTCTCCAGCGTGCGCCGCCAGCCCTCCTTGCCCCCGGACGGGCGGAGCTGCCACTGGCCCCGGAACAGGGCCGACTCGTTGAGGTAGGCGGCGATGTCCCGCACGGGGACGCCCTTGACGATCCGGGCCTCGCCGAGGAACGGCGGGGTCGGGACGGGCACGTCGGTGGCCACGTCGGAGCGGGCGACGGCCGAGGTGTCGGGCGCCTCGGGCGCCGGGCCGCGCGGCCCCTTGGGCGCGACCCGGGGCCTGCGCACCGGCTCCTTCTCCACCGCGGAACCCGACGCCCGCTCCTCACGGAGCTGGTCCATCACCTTGAGGCCGGCGAACGCGTCCCGGCAGTAGAACACGCGCCCCTTGTAGATGCGGCGCAGGTCGCCCTCGACGTAGGTGCGGTTCAGGGCGGCCCCGCCGAGCAGCACGGGGTAGCGGTCCAGGCCGCGGGCGTTCAGCTCCTCGAGGTTGTCGCGCATGACCACGGTCGACTTGACCAGCAGGCCGGACATGCCGATCGCGTCGGCGGCGACCTCCTCGGCCTTGTCGATGATCGCCGAGATCGGCTGCTTGATGCCGATGTTGTGGACCGAGTAGCCGTTGTTGGTGAGGATGATGTCGACCAGGTTCTTGCCGATGTCGTGGACGTCGCCCCTCACGGTGGCCAGCACCACCCGGCCCTTGCCGCCCTGGTCGGCCTTTTCCATGTGGGGCTCCAGGACGGCGACGGCGGCCTTCATCACCTCGGCCGACTGCAGCACGAACGGCAGCTGCATCTCGCCCGCGCCGAACAGGTCGCCGACGGTCTTCATGCCGGCCAGCAGCACCTCGTTGATGATGCCGAGGGCGCTGCGGGTCTCGAGCGCCTCGTCGAGGTCGGCCTCGAGCCCCTCGCGCACGCCGTCGACGATGCGGCGCTGCAGCCGCTCGTCGAGCGGCAGGGCGGCCAGGTCCTCGACCGTGGCCGACCTGGCGACCTCCTTGCCCTCGAACAGGGCCATGAACCGCTGCAGCGGGTCGTAGCCCTCCCGGCGCCGGTCGTAGACCAGGTCGAGCGCGACCTCGCGCTGCTCGGGGTCGATCCGGTGCATGGGCAGGATCTTGGCCGGCGACACGATCGCGGCGTCCAGCCCTGCCTCGCGCGCCTCGTGCAGGAACACCGAGTTGAGGACCTGGCGGGCGGCGGGCGACAGGCCGAAGGAGACGTTGGACACGCCGAGGATCGTCCGCACCCCGGGCAGCTCGGCCTTGATGCGGCGGATCGCGTCGACGGTGGCCATCGCGTCGCCGCGCAGGTCCTCCTGGCCCGAGCCGAGCGGGAAGGTGAGCGCGTCGAACACCAGGTCCTCGGGCGCCAGCCCGTGCTTGCCCACGGCCAGGTCGTGGATGCGGTGGGCGATGCGCAGCTTCCACTCGACGTCGCGGGCCTGGCCCTCCTCGTCGATCAGCAGGGCGACCAGGGCGGCGCCGTACTGCCTGGCCATCGGGCAGACGGCGTCCATCCGCGCCTCGCCGTCCTCCAGGTTGACGGAGTTGACGATCGCCCGGCCGCCCAGGCGGGCCAGGCCCGCCTCGATCACGTCGGCCTGGGTGGAGTCGAGCATGATCGGCACCGTCGACTGCCGGGCGAGCTGCTCGACCAGGGTGTCCATGTCGGGCACGCCGTCCCGCCCGACGTAGTCGACGCAGACGTCGAGCACGTGCGCGCCCTCGCGGATCTGCTCCTTGGCCACGCCGGTCATGCCCTCGAGGTCGCCCTCGAGCATGAGGTCGCGGAACTTGCGCGAGCCGTTGGCGTTGCAGCGCTCCCCCACGGTCAGGTAGGTGAGGTCCTGGTCGAGGGGGACCGACTGGTAGAGGCTGGACAGGCTCGGCTCGTGGACCGGGTCGCGGGGCACCGGCGTGTGGCCGCCGACCGCCTCCACGACCTGGCGGACGTGCTCGGGGGTCGTGCCGCAGCAGCCGCCCACCACGTTCACGCCGAACTCGGCCACGAACCGGGCGTGCGCCTCGGCCAGCTCGGTCGGGGTGAGCGGGTAGTAGGGGGCGCCGTCGCGCAGCTCGGGCAGGCCGGCGTTGGGCAGGCAGGACAGCAGCGTGCGGGCGTGCTGGGACAGGTAGCGCAGGTGCTCGCCCATCTCGGCCGGGCCGGTGGCGCAGTTCATCCCGACGACGTCGACGCCGAGGGGCTCGATCGCGGTGAGCGCGGCCGCGATGTCGGAGCCGAGCAGCATCTGGCCGGTGGTCTCGACCGTCACCTGGGCCATGAGCGGGACCTTGCGGCCGGCGCGGCGCATGCCGGCGTGGGCGCCGGCCACCGCCGCCTTGAGCTGGAGCAGGTCCTGGCAGGTCTCGACCAGCAGCAGGTCGGCGCCGCCCGCGAGCAGCCCGGCGGCCTGGTCGGTGTAGGTGGCCAGCAGCGTGGCGTAGGTCGTGTGGCCCAGGGTGGGCAGCTTGGTGCCCGGGCCCATGGACCCGGCCACCCAGCGCGGGCGGCCGTCGGCGGCGAAGTCGTCGGCCACCTCGCGGGCCAGCCGGGCGGCCACCTCGTTCAGCTCGACCACCCGGTCCGCGATGCCGTACTCCTCGAGGACGATCGCCGACGCCCCGAACGAGTTGGTCTCCACCGCGTCGGCGCCCGCCTCCAGGTAGGCGGCGTGGACGCCCTTCACCACGTCCGGCCGGGTCACGGTGAGGATCTCGCTGCACCCCTCGAGGTTCTCGTAGTCGTCGAGGGAGAGGTCGGCGGCGTGGAGCATCGTGCCCATGGCCCCGTCGAAGACCAGCACGCGCTCGCGCAGGGCGGCCAGGAAGTCGCGGTTCATGCCCGCCAGAGTAGCCGATCGCCGCACCCGGTTCCCAACACGCGGCCCCGGTCCGCCCACGGCACCTGGCGGGGCCAAGTACCCTTGGTCGGGTGAGCGCCCCCGACCTGACCGACCGCGCCGGCGAGCCCGGCGACCCCGCCGCGCTGGCCGGGCTTCCCCATCGCCGGGTCCTCGGGCAGGAGGTGCTGCTCGTGCTCGGCCTGTCGCTCGCCGCCTCGGCCGTCTACGCGCTCGTCAGCCTGCTCTCGGCCCCGGTCAGGGGGGTGTCGGCGCCCCTGTTCTCCCGCGCCGGCCTGGCCTACCAGCTGCTGGACGTGGCCACCTCGCTGGTGCCGGTCGCGCTCGTCGCCCACCTCCTGGCCCGCTCGGGCGAGTCGCTGGCCAGCATCGGCCTGGACCCCCGCCGGCGCCCCGCCGCCGACGCGGCCCGGGCGGTGGCGCTGGCCGCCACGGTCGGCGCGGTCGGGCTGGCCATCTACGCGGCCGCGGTGGAGCTCGGGGTGAACCGGACGGTGGTCCCGGTGCCGCCCACGGGGCACTGGTGGACGGTCCCGGTGCTGCTGCTCGCGGCCCTGCGCAGCGGCCTGCTCGAGGAGGTCGTGGTCTGCGGCTACCTGCTGCGCCGGCTCGACCAGCTCGGCTGGTCGCCGGCCAGGGCGCTCGCCGCGAGCGCCCTGCTCCGGGCCGCCTACCACCTCTACCAGGGCTTCGGCGGCTTCGTGGGCAACCTCGCCCTGGGCCTGCTCTTCGGCCGCATCTACCAGCGCCAGGGCCGCACCACCCCGCTGGTGCTCGCCCACTTCCTGATCGACGCGGGCGCCGGCCTGGGCTACCTGGTCCTGCGGGGCAAGGTCTCCTGGCTGCCGGGCTAGGCCGGCTCCAGTCAGTACTTGTAGTTGCCCTGGACGCGGATGGCCAGGCGGCGGGCGCACTCCTGGACCGAGCCGGCGAACGACGGGTAGATCTGGAACGGCTGGGTCAGCTGGTGGGCGGTCAGCCGGTTGAACACCGCGGTCGAGATGGGCGCGATCAGGTCGGAGGCGTAGCCGGCGACGACCGCGCCGCCGACGATCGTGCCCGACCCGGGGCGGGCCAGGAGCTTGACGAACCCGTCGCGCAGGTTGGCCATCTTGGCCCGGGAGTTGCCGGCCAGGGGCAGGGACTCGACCTCCACCTCGATCCCGGTCTTGGCGGCCCGCTGCTCCGACAGCCCCACGGTGGCGATCTGCGGGTCGGTGAAGATGGTGGCCGCCACCGCGTCCCAGCGCAGCGGGGCGACCGCCTGGCCGAGCAGGTGCCACATGGCGATCCGGCCCTGCATGGCCGCGACCGAGGCCAGCATCAGCTTGCCGGTGATGTCGCCGGCCGCGTAGATGCTGGGCACGGTGGTGCGGCTGACGCCGTCGACCACCACGCCGCCCTTGTCGTCGAGCGCGACCCCGACCTCCTCCAGGCCGATCCCGGCCGTCTGGGGCACCTGGCCGACGGTGAGCAGGACGTGGCTGCCCTCGGCCGAGCGGCCGTCCTCCATGTGCACGACCGCGCCGGCGTCGGTCCGCTCGACCTTGGCCGCCCTGGCCTTCTTGACCGTGGTGAGCCCCCGGCGCTCGAACACGTCCTCGACGACCATGGCGGCGTCGGAGTCTTCGCTGGGCAGCACGCGGTCGCGGCTGACCACGAACGTCACCTCGGAGCCGAGGAGCAGGAAGGCGGTGGCGTACTCGGCCCCGGTGGCGCCGGCGCCGACCACGACCAGGCGCTCCGGCACCTTCTCGAGGTCGTAGACGTCCTGGCTGGACAGGACGACCTCACCGTCGGTGGGCGCGGTGGGCAGCTTGCGGGGGTCGGAGCCGGTGGCGACCAGGATCGCGTCGCCCTCGACCCGCTCGGTCCCGCCCTCGGCGAGCACCACCTCGACCGTGCGCGGGTCGACCACGCGGCCCCTGCCGCGGAGGAACCGCACGCCGTCGTCCACGACCCGCTTGACGATGTCGTCGGACTGGGCCCTGGCCAGGTGGCGGACCCGGGTCAGGATCGTGGCCAGGTCGACCTCGTAGCGGGGCACCGCGTCCGACCGCGTCGTGCCCTCGAAGTGGACCCCGAGGCCGGGGATGGTCTCCAGGGTCGAGAAGGCCTGGGCCGAGGTGAGCAGGGTCTTGGAGGGCACGCAGTCCCAGAGCACGCAGGCGCCGCCGAGGCCCTCGTCGTTGACGATGGTGACCTCGGCGCCCAGCTCGGCGGCGACCAGGGCGGCCTCGTAGCCGCCCGGCCCGCCCCCGAGGATCACGACGCGCATGCCTCGATACTACCGGCCAGGAGGCGGCACGGTCAGGGGTTGCTCAGGTGGCCCTGGAGAGGGCGCTCCAGAAGGGGACGAAGACCCAGAAGGCGAGCCCGAGGGCGATCAGGTTGACCCGGCTCGCGAACGCGTAGCGGCCGGCGGCGAACGCGGCCCCGACGAAGCAGGCCAGGGCGAGGAAGTAGAAGAGGGCTTGAACGGAGATCGACATGGCGGGCATGGCGGGCGCGCTCCTTGCGGAAGGGGATGCCTGGGGTCCGGTCGCGCGGGACCGCGTGGAGCCAATCACCATCGCGCCGCGCGGTCCGTCCGCAATTGGACGGAGCCGATCCGGTCGATGCGGTCACATGGCGTCGGGGGGGCGGTAGGTGCCGAACACCTCGCGCAGCGTGTCGCAGACCTCGCCGACCGTGGCCATGCGGCGCAGCGCCTCCCGCATGGGCACGAGCAGGTTGCCGCTGCCCTCCGCGGCGTCCCTGAGGTCGGCCAGGGCGCCAGCGACGGACTCGGCGTCGCGCGCGGCCTTGACGTCCGCCAGCGACTTGGCCTGCGCCTCGGCGATGGCCGGGTCGAGCTGGAGGAGCTGCACCGGCTCCTCCTCGCCCTCGGTGTAGCGGTTCACGCCCACGACCACCTTGGTGCCCGCCTCCACCGCCCGGACGTGGTCGTAGGCCGAGCGCTCGATCTCCTCCTTCTGGAAGCCCCGCTCGATGGCGGGCACGGCGCCCCCGAGCTCGTCGACCCTGGCCATCAGCTCCCGCACCCGCGCCTCGACCTCGTCGGTCAGGTGCTCGACGAAGTACGACCCGGCCAGCGGGTCGACCGTGTCGGTCACGCCGGTCTCGTCGGCAAGCAGCTGCTGGGTGCGCAGGGCGAGCCGGGCCGCGGTCTCGCTGGGCAGGGCGAGGGCCTCGTCGAAGGAGTTGGTGTGCAGCGACTGGGTGCCCCCGAGCACCGCGGCGAGCCCCTGCACGGCCACCCTGACCACGTTGTTGAGGGGCTGCTGGGCGGTGAGCTGCACCCCGGCGGTCTGGGTGTGGAACCGCAGCATGCGCGACTTCGAGCTCTGGGCGCCGAAGCGGGTGGCCATCAGGTCGGCCCAGACGCGCCGGGCGGCCCGGAACTTCGCCGCCTCCTCGAACAGGGTCGTCCGGGCGACGAAGAAGAACGCCAGCCGGGGCGCGAAGTCGTCCACGGACAGGCCGGCGTCCAGGGCCGCCTGCACGTAGGCGACGGCGTTGGCGAGCGTGAAGGCGATCTCCTGGACCGCGGTGGCCCCGGCCTCGGCCATGTGGTAGCCGGAGATCGAGATGGTGTTGAAGCGGGGCAGCTCGCGGGCGCAGTAGCCGAACAGGTCGGTGGTGATCCGCAGGCTCGGGGCGGGCGGGTAGATGTAGGTGCCCCGGGCGATGTACTCCTTCAGCACGTCGTTCTGGACGGTGCCGGTGAGCGCGGCCGGGTCGCCGCCCTGCTCCTCGCCGACGAGCTGGTAGAGCAGCAGCAGCACCGCGGCGGGCGCGTTGATCGTCATCGAGGTCGACACCTGGTCGAGCGGGATCCCCTCGAACAGCCGGCGCATGTCGGCCAGCGAGTCGATCGCCACCCCGACCCTGCCGACCTCGCCGGCGGCCATCGGGTGGTCGGAGTCGTAGCCCATCTGGGTGGGCAGGTCGAACGCGACCGACAGGCCGGTCTGGCCGTGGCGGAGCAGGTAGCGGAAGCGGGCGTTGGTCTCGGCGGCCGACCCGAAGCCCGCGTACTGCCGCATCGTCCACACCCGGCCCCGGTACATCGTCGGGTGGATGCCGCGGGTGAACGGCTCCCGCCCGGGCTCGCCGAGGGCGACGGCGGGGTCGAAGCCGGCCAGGGCGTCGGGGCCGTACACGGTGTCGACCGGGATGCCGGACTCGGTCAGCCGCTCGTCGTCGTGCGCCATGCTCCCTCCCACGGGCCGCGCTCCCCGGCACCGCCACCTCGGCGTCCACCAGACTATCCCCGCCCGGCCGGCCGCGAAGCCTACCCGAGCAGCTCGAACCCCCTGAGGAACCGGTCGAGCAGGCCGGTCGAGGAGGCCCAGTCGCGCGCGTCGGTCTGGAACAGCACGGAGTAGCGGCGCTGCGAGGTGACCAGCGACAGGTCCCACTTGCGGGTGGGCCGCCCGTCCGGGTCGTAGGTGAACTCCCACACCGCGGCGCGCATGGGTGTTCGATCTGGCCTGTCGAAGGCCGACCGCTCGAGCGCGATCCGCCGGTAGGTGGCGCGGAACCTGGATTGCAGGTCGGCCTCGAGCTCCTCCCAGACGCGCAGCGGGTCCCGGGTGTCCTCGTCGACCTGGACCCTGAACTTCCTGCCGGTGTCGCCGGGCTCGGCGAACTCCACCCAGGCGCCCTCCGGGTCGCGCCCGGTCGACCAGCCGGCCGGATGTTCCAGCCTGTACGCGCCGTTCGGGTCGGCAAAGCCCTGCCAGCGCTGGGCCGGTGGCGCGGTCGTGCCATCGGCCGGCGAGGCCGGGTCCGGCCCGAAGAGCCCGGAGGTGACGGCCACCCGCCAGCCCAGCAGCCCGAACAGGAGCACGGCGGCCGCGGTCAGGGCGACCGGGAGCCGCCTCGGCCCGCGCCGCCGCGCCGGTCCCGGGACCGGGTCCGCCGGGTGCGGCGCGGTCGCCGTCCCTCCACCCGGCTCGGGGACCCCCACCGCGGCCGGCGTACCGGTGGCCGGACCGTGGCGCGCGGGCGGCGGGCCGCCACCGGGGCCAGAAGCGGGCGCCGTGGCCGCCTTCCCGGTCCCGTCGACGCCGTCGGACCCGGTGCCGTCGACGCCGGACCCGGTGCCGTTGACGCCGGACCCGGTGCCGTTGGCCCCGGCGGCCACCTCGCGGAGGCTGCGGCGCAGGTCCGAGGCTGTCGAGCGGTCGGCCGGGGACTTGCGCAGCAGGGCCGTGATCGCCGGCTCGAGCGGGCCCGCCCGCCGCATGGGGCGCGGGTCGGAGTGCACGACGGCGGCCAGGGTCGGGACCGGGCTGCCCCGCTCGAACGGCGGCTCCCCCTCGACCGCGAAGTAGATCGTCGCGCCGAGGGCCCACAGGTCGGTGGGCGGCCCGACCGGCCCCTGCTGGGCCTGCTCGGGCGCCATGTATGCGGGCGAGCCGACCAGCAGGCCGCTCGCGGTGACGGCCGGGTCGCCCTGGAGGGAGGCGATGCCGAAGTCGGCCAGCTTGGTGCTGCCGTCCTCGCAGACCATGACGTTGCCCGGCTTGACGTCGCGGTGCACGATGCCGGCCCGGTGGGCGGCCTCGAGGGTGTCGAGCAGCCCGAGGCCGATGGCGGCGGCCCGCGTGGGCGGCAGGGGCCCCCCGGCGGCCACCAGCTCGGTGAGGGTGGGCGCCCGTACGAGCTCCATGACGATGAACGGCCGGCCGTCCTCGTCCACGATGTCGTGGAGGATCACCGCGCCCGGGTGGTTCAGGCGAGCGGCCACGCGGGCCTCGCGCATCACCCGTGCCCGGATGCGGACCCGCTCGTCCTCGGCAAGGGTCGGCGGCAGCCGCACCTCCTTGATCGCCACCTCGCGGCCGAGCAGCGTGTCCTCGGCCCGCCAGACCACGCCCATGCCGCCGTGGCCGAGCGCGGGGACCCGCATGGCATAGCGATTGGCGATGCGGCGTTCGGCGTCGCCCTCCACCATCCGACCTCCCGGTCCGGGCCCGATCACGGTCTGCCGCTGGCAAAGCCTAACCGCTCACGGTCACGGACTGCTCACAATCGAGGACCGGACCGCGCCGGGACGAGGGGGGTCAGCCGACCGGCCGGAATGACCGCTCGACCCCGCTCCAGGTCTCGCGATCGACACGGGCCCAGTCGCTCTCGGGGGCGTGGAAGACGAGCGAGTACCCCCAACGGCCCATCGCGACGTTGACGTCGCGCTCGCGCACGAGCCGGCCGCCGTCCTGGTAGGTGTACTCGAGGACGTAGGCCCTCTTGCCCTGGTAGGTGTCGAAGCCCTTGGAGACGAAGCTGAGCCCGTCGCCGCCGTGCTGCTTGCGGATGTGGCCCTCCCACACGTCTCCGGCCTGCTGCAGGTCGTTTGGTGGCGACTTGGACTGGATGAAGAAGTCCCAGTCCGACTCGGGCCCCCGGAAGTTGACCTGCCGGCCGCTCTCGCTGACCCTCCAGCTCGCCGGGACGGCCAGGGTGAAGCCGCGGTCCGGGTGGGTCGAGAGCCGCCAGCCCGCGGGCACCTCCGGACCGGCGGCCGTCGAGGTCGGGGCGGCGGTCGTCTTGGGCGCGGCCGTCCTGGGCGCGGCCGTCGTACCCGGCGGGCGGGTGCTCGCCGCCACCCTGCTCGCGGGGGCCCCCGAGGTCGCGGGCGGCGCGCCGGCCTGGCGGGCGCCCCCGCCGGTGAGCGCCCCCGGGAGCAGGATGGCGGCGAGCACGCCGGCCACGGCAAGCAGCGCGGCGGCGAGCAACAGCCCGCGCCGGGACCGTCCCGGGGCGACGCCCGGCAGGGGCGGCGCCGGACGCTGGGGCGCCTGGGTCGGGACCGGGGCGGGCCGCAGGTCGCGAGCGGGCGCCTGGGTCGGGGGCGGAGCGGCGGCCGGGGCCGGCGTGGGCGCCGGGCTCGGCGCGGGCGCCGGGGTCTCCTCCCGCGCGGGCGGTGCCTCCACTACCACCGGCGCCTCCTGCCACGCCGGCGCCTCCTCCTCCGGAGACGCGTCTTCCCCCGGAGACGCCTCCTGCCACGCCGGCGGCGCCTCCTCCGCCGGCGCCGCCCGGGCCTCGGCCGCTCCCTCCGCCGGCGCCGGCTGGGCCTCGGCGGCCTCCACCTCCGGTCCGGGCGGCGGGACGGGGACCACGCCGGGCAGGCGGGCGGTGGGCTCGCGCTCCTCCTCGGCCGGCGGCGCCTCCACCGGGGCCGCCCCCACCGTCGGGTGGCTGGCGGTGGCCTCGTGGCCGGCGGCCACGACCCGCTCGAGCTGGCGCTGGAGCTGGCCGGCAGACGGGCGCTCGGCCGGGGACTTGGCCAGCAGGGCCTCGATGACCGGCGCGAGCGCCCCGGCCCGGCGCATCGGGCGGGGCGGGTCGTGGACGACCGCGGTGAGGGTCGGGATGGTGCCCTGGCGCTCGAACGGCGGCTCGCCCTCGACCGTGTAGTACATCGTCGCCCCGAGCGCCCACAGGTCGGTCGGCGGGCCGCTGGGCTTGCCGTTGGCCTGCTCGGGCGCCATGTAGGCGGGCGAGCCCAGCACCAGGCCGGTCGAGGTGAGCTGCGGGTCGCCGGCCAGGGAGGCGATGCCGAAGTCGGCCAGCTTGGCCCTGCCGTCGCCGGACGCGACCATGACGTTGCCCGGCTTGACGTCGCGGTGCACGATGCCGACCCGGTGGGCGGCGCGGAGCGCGTCGAGCACCTCGAGGCCGATCGCTGCCACCCGGTCGGGGGGCAGCGGGCCCTGCTCGCGGACCAGGTGAGCCAGGGTGGACGCCTCGACCAGCTCCATGACGATGAAGGTGTTCCCCTCCTCCTGGACCACGTCGTAGAGGGTCACGGCGCCCGGGTGGTTCAGCCGGGCGGCCGCCCGCGCCTCCCGCAGCACCCGGGCCCGCATCGAGGCGAGCTCGGTGCTGCTCAGCGAGGGGGGCAGCTGGACCTCCTTGATCGCCACGTCGCGGGCGAGCAGGGTGTCGGCGGCACGCCAGACCACGCCCATGCCGCCGCGCCCGAGCGGGGCCCGGAGGGCGTAGCGGTTGGCGATGAGACGTTCGGTGGTGCGCTTGGCCATGTTCTCCAAGCTACCCGAAGGTGCACCGAGGTACCAGGCGCAGGCGCGGCCCAGCGGGCCGGCGACAGCAAGGAAAGCAGGTGTGACCTGGGCAAGGAAAGCAGGCGTGACCTGCTGGTTCTGATCGAACGACAGTGCCTCGACGCAATGGTACAGTCCGGTGTGGCACGGCTTTTGGACGCGCGGCGTGCCACCCTGGCCGCCGGCCTGAACGGCGGGCTCGGGCGCCCGACCGGTCGGTCCCCTCCGGGGTCCCGGACGCCCCGGGGACGTCACGGCGCACCGTCCAGGAGGTGACCTCCGGGGATGCAGCACCTCGGAACGCTCTACCGCGGCCGCGAGGGCATGTGGACGTGGGTCCTGCACCGGGTCTCCGGCGTCGCGATCCTGTTCTACCTGTTCGCCCACGTGGTCGACCAGGCCCTGCTGAACGTCTCGCCCGAGGCCTACAACCGGGTCATCGACACCTACCGCAACCCGTTCGTCGGGCTGCTCGAGATCGGCCTGGCGGTCGTCATCATCTTCCACGCCCTGAACGGCCTGCGGATCATCCTGTTCGACTTCTGGTCCCAGGGCGTGGCCAGACAGCGCCAGATGCTCTACGTCCAGACGGTCCTGTTCCTGCTGCTGGCCATCCCGCCCACCATCGCCATCGGCAGCAAGGTCATCGAGGAGCTGCGCTGATGAGCGTCGACGTCCCCCCGGCCCCGCTGCCCCGCGGGACGGCGGCCGACCGCCGCCAGCCGAAGCTCGGCAAGAGCAACTTCGAGCTCTACGCCTGGGTGTTCATGCGGGTCTCGGGCGTGCTGCTCGTCCTCCTGGTGCTCTCCCACTTCGCGATCATGCACGTGTTCGACGGCGGCCTGTCGCGGGTCAACTTCGCGTTCGTCTCCGGCCGCTGGGCCAACCCGTTCTGGCGGGTCTACGACTTCACCATGCTCACCCTGGCCATGCTCCACGGGGGCAACGGCCTGCGGGTGATCATCGACGACTACGCGCGCACCGCCTACCGGCGCCTGGTCTACCAGAGCGCGAACGCGGTCGTGATCGGGCTGACCTGGGTGCTCGGCACGCTCACCATCTTCACCTTCACCCCTCGACCGTAGGGCTCATGTGATGAATGTTGCTGGCAGCTTGGCCACCCGCAGTCCCCGATCCATGTGGGGGGAGCTCGCTCCCCCCACGGCCCCCCAAGAGCGCCTGTGCCATGGTAAAGGTGGTGCGATGTGACGCCGCAGAGACACTCCTACGACGTCGTGATCGTGGGGGCCGGCGGGGCCGGCCTGCGCGCCGCGCTCGAGAGCTCCCTGCGGGCCAAGACCGCCGTGGTCTCCAAGCTCTACCCCACCCGCTCCCACACCGGCGCGGCCCAGGGCGGCATGTGCGCGGCCCTGGCCAACGTCGAGGAGGACAACTGGGAGTGGCACACCTTCGACACCGTCAAGGGCGGCGACTACCTGGTCGACCAGGACGCCGCCGAGATCATGTGCCGTGAGGCGATCGACGCCGTCTACGACCTCGAGCACATGGGCATGCCGTTCAACCGGACACCCGCGGGCAAGATCGACCAGCGCCGCTTCGGGGGCCACACCCACCACCACGGCAAGGGGCCGGTGCGCCGCTCCTGCTACGCGGCCGACCGCACCGGCCACATGATCCTGCAGACCCTCTACCAGCAGAACGTCAAGCAGGGGACCGTCTTCTTCGACGAGTTCTACGTGCTCGACGTGCTGCTCGTGGACGGTCGGGCGGCCGGGGTGGTCGCCTACGAGCTGGCAACCGGCGAGCTGCACGTCTTCCGGGCCAAGTCGGTGGTGTTCGCGACCGGCGGCTTCGGCAAGATGTTCAAGGTGACCTCGAACGCGCACGCCCTCACCGGTGACGGGCCGGGCGCGCTGTACCGCCGCGGCGTGCCGATGGAGGACATGGAGTTCTTCCAGTTCCACCCGACCGGCCTGTACCGGCTCGGCATCCTGCTCAGCGAGGCGGCCCGGGGCGAGGGCGGCATCCTGCGGAACAAGGACGGCGAGGCGTTCATGGAGCGCTACGCCCCCACCATCAAGGACCTGGCCCCGCGCGACATGGTCAGCCGGGCCATCTACACCGAGACCCGCGAGGGCCGCGGCGCCGGGCCGGACGGGGACTACGTCCACCTGGACGTGAGCCACCTCGACCCCGACGTGATCGACGCCAAGCTGCCCGACATCACCGAGTTCGCCCGCACCTACCTCGGCGTCGAGCCCAAGAAGGAGGGCGTGCCGATCCAGCCCACCGCCCACTACGCGATGGGCGGGATCCCGACCAACGTCCGCGCCGAGGTGGTCACCGACCCGTCCAACACGGTCCTGCCCGGCCTGTACGCGGCCGGCGAGTGCGCCTGCGTCTCGGTGCACGGGGCCAACCGGCTCGGCACCAACTCCCTGCTCGACATCGTGGTGTTCGGCAGGCGGGCCGGCATCTACGCCGCCGAGCACGCGGCGACGGTCGGGCAGGCCGAGCTGCCCGACGACCCCGCCGGCCCGGTCGTCCGCATGCTCGAGGAGCTGACCGGCCACCCGGAGGGCGAGCGGGCGGCCGCCATCCGGGGCGACCTGCAGGTCAACATGGACGCCAAGGCCGGTGTCTACCGCACCGAGACGCTGCTCAAGGAGATGGAGGTCGAGCTGGCCGCGCTGCGCGAGCGCTACCGCAGGGTCTGGGTGCAGGACACCTCCAGGCGGTACAACACCGACCTGCTCGAGACCGTCGAGCTCGGCTTCCTCCTCGACCTGGCCGAGACCCTGGTCGTGTCGGCCAGGGCCCGGCAGGAGAGCCGGGGCGGCCACTTCCGCGAGGACTTCCCGGCCCGGGACGACAAGAACTGGCTGCGCCACACCCTGGCCTCCAGGACCGACGACGGGGTGAAGCTGGCCTACAAGCCGGTCGTCATCACTCGCTACCCGCCGATGGAGCGGAAGTACTGACGGCGCGGTCGCGCGTGCAGGCCGGCGATGCTTCAGCCTGCGAGCACCGGCCGGTCGATCTTCACCAGCTTGAGCTTGGCGGCGTGGCCCGGCTCGCGCTCGATCGCCGCGACCGCCTCGACCTCGATGGGAGGCGGGACGGCGCCCACGGCGTGGAGCTCGCGCACCAGCGCGGCGCGGACGCTCGCGGTGGTCTCCCGGGGCGCCGACGGCCGCAGGACCACCCGGACATGGAGACCACGCCGGTCGTGGAGGACCTGATACTGGCGCACGTCCGGGAAACCCAGGAAGGGTGCCCGCAGCCGGTACGGGTGGACCTGGATCTCGCCGCCTGCCGGCGCGGGCAGGTGGAGGATGTCGTCGCTGCGGCCGTCGACGCGGGCGATGCGGCCGTAGGGCCGGCCGGTCGGGTCGGGACCGTCGGCGAGGGTGACCGAGTCCGACAGCTCGTAGCGGATCAGCGGCTGCGCGTGGTTCACCAGGTTGGTCACCAGGACCTTGTAGCCCGGGGTCCCCGGCGGCACGGGACGGTTGCGCTCGTCCACCACCTCGACGACCAGGAGGTCCTCGCACAGGTGCAGGCCGGCGTGCCCGGGGGCGCTGGAGGCAAGGACGGGCGCCTCGGTCGCCGCGTAGACCTCGAAGGGCCGCACGCCCCAGGCCGCGTCGACGCGGCGCCGCATGTCCTCGGTGAGCACCTCCCCACCGAGGGCGACGAGCTTCGGCTCGATCCGCAGCCGCCCCTCCAGCTGCTCCTCGGCCAGCAGGGCGGCGACCGACGGGTAGCCCAGCAGCGCCTCGGGCCGGTAGGCGTTGAGGGCCTCGACCATCTCGGGCATGGGGGTGGTGACCGACAGCTGCGGGGCGCCCTCCCGGCCGGCCTGAAGCACGGCGAACTGCTGCTTGGTCAGGTGCAGCGTGCCCGGGGCGCCGATCCCGACCAGCCGCGTCGCCGGGGTGACCCCCATGCGGGCGGTCGCGCGGATGACCGGGGCGACCCACCGGGTGAACTCGTCGCCCGTGTAGACGAAGACCCCGCGCAGGCCGGTGGTGCCCGAGGTCGACAGCACGCGGTACTCGCCCAGGAAGGGCCGGGTCGCCTCGGGGCCGGCGAGGTGAGCCTCCAGGTTGGCCATGCGGAGCCGAGGATCGGTGACGACCCGGTCGAACTCCTCCATGAGCGTCGCCTTCGACAGCGTCGGCAGCCCCCGGAGGGGAACGTCCCCCACCGCCGCGTCCCGGCCGAGGGCTTCCCGGTAGTACGGCGAGGCGGACACGGCGTGGCGGACGAGAGCGCGCAGGCGCGCACGCTGGTGCTCGACGAGCTGCTCGCGCGACCAGCGGTCGCGGGCTGTGAGCTCGCCGGCGAGGGCTCGCAGCCGCTCGACCTGCGTTGCCTGCGGGGAGGTCATCGCCGCGGTCATGACTCGCTCCTTTCGCCAAGGGCGGGAGTGTCCACGGTCAGGCCCATGACGTGGGTGAGGAACAGTTCCTCGAACAGCTCGACCGGGAACGCCGTCGGGTCGAGGAGCCGGTCGAGCTGCATGCCGCGAGCGAGCGCGCTGGCGCCCCGGGCGAGCTCCCTGGCCGGGATGCGGAACGTGACGTGGTGGCGGGCGGCGAGCTGGTCCAGGATCGCCACGATCGCGTCGAGCATGCGCTCACGGCGCCGCAGGGCCTGCTGGCGCAGTGGCTCGCGGCGGGACGCGTGGGTCCAGAACTCGAGCAGGAGAGGAGCCCAGTCCGGGTCTTGCCGTGCGGCCTGTACGAGGTCCCGCGCGACGGCGCGGAAGCTCGCCTCCAACGTGTCGGCGTCGAGCGCGACTTGGGCCTGCGCCCGCGCGCGCTGGTCGACGTGCTCGTCCAGCACCGCCAGGAACAGGTCGTCCTTGCCCTGGAAGTTGGAGTAGACCGCGCCCTTGGTGTAGCCGGCCTCCTCGGTGATCTCCTCGAGCGAGGCCTCGTGGAACCCTCGGCGCAGGAACACGCGCCGCGCCGCCGCCACGATCTCGGCTCTGGTTCGTTCCTTGCGCTCGTTCCGGGTCAGCCGCTGCGCCATCGATACCACCAGTACTGGGAAGCTAATGGTATTAGAAGTCCATCGGTATCTTAGTGTCAAGTCCCGCGTCGGCGCGGGGCGTTGGCGCGCAAGCTTCTGTGGGGGGCGTTGGCGCGCAAGCTTCTGTAGGGTTAGGACCCATGCCGCGCAGCCACGGAGAAGGACTCCCATGCAGGTGACCCTGCGGGTCCGCCGCTTCAACCCGGAGACGGACGAGGCCCCCCACTTCGAGACCTACGAGGTCCCGGCCGACCCGATGGACCGGGTCCTGGACCTGCTCCACTACGTCAAGTGGAACATCGACGGCTCCTTGACCTTCCGGCGGTCGTGCGCCCACGGCATCTGCGGGTCGGATGCCATGCTCATCAACGGGGCGAACCGCCTGGCCTGCAAGGTGCTGGTGCGCGAGGTGGGCGACCAGATCACGGTGGAGGCGCTGCGCGGCCTGCCGCTGGCCAAGGACCTGACCGTGGACATGGAGCCGTTCTTCCGCTCCTACCGCGAGGTCATGCCGTACCTGATCAACGACGAGCCGGCGCCCGACAGCGAGCGCCCGCAGTCGCCGAAGGAGCGCGAGCGCTTCGACGACACCTCCAAGTGCATCCTGTGCGCCGCCTGCACCACGTCCTGCCCGGTGTTCTGGGCCGACGAGGAGTACTTCGGGCCGGCCGCGATCGTCAACGCCCACCGGTTCATCTTCGACTCCCGCGACCGGGGGGCCGGCCAGCGGCTCGAGGTGCTGAACGACAAGGAGGGCGTCTGGCGCTGCCGGACGACCTTCAACTGCACCGACGCCTGCCCGCGCGGCATCAAGGTCACCCAGGCCATCCAAGAGGTGAAGCGGGCCCTGCTGTTCCGCAGGGTGTAGTGCGCCGGCTGGCTCGTGCTGGGGTCGCCGCGGCTGGCGGCTGGTGGTCAGGCTGTGGTGGGGTGTCGTGGCTGTGGCCCGGTCAGGGTGTGCTGGCCGGTGGGGTCGCGGGCAAGGTGCTGGTGGCCCTCGTGGACCGCGCGGTGGTGGGCCCGGCACACCAGCACCAGGTTGCCCAGGTCGGTCGGGCCGCCGTGCAGCCAGTGCCGCACGTGGTGGGCGTCACACCAGGCGGGGGGCCGACCGCAGCCCGCCACCACGCAGCCGGCGTCCCGCACGGCCAGGGCCTTGCGCAGCCCCGCCGACACCACCCGGGTCGTCCGGCCCAGCTCCACCACCTCCGACCGGGCGCCACCCAGCACCGGCGGCAGCAGCGCCAGCCCGTCGCGGAGGCGCCGCGCCAGCCCGTCCTGGCCGGCCACCGCGTCGTCGCGGCCGCTGGCGGGGTCGTCGCGGCCGCTGGCGGGGTGGCGGGTGCAGCGCTCCAAACCGTGGCGCCTGTCATCGTGCCAGGCGGTGTGGTCGCGGCCGCTGGCGGGGTGGCGGGTGCAGACCACGCGCGTGAGCGCGGCGTCGCAGGCCAGCCTGCGGGCCGTCTCCGGGCTCACCGGCCCCGCCCAGCCGAACACCCCGGGGGGACCCGGGCGGCCCAGGAGGGTGGCCAGATCGATGGTCACGGTCACCTGGGGGCGCACCCCGCCGCTGGCAGGCAGCCGCCCGCCTGCCAGGCCGCGGCGGGCCAGCTCGGTCAGCGCATCCGCGCGCCGCTGCGCCCCCGTGCGGTGGTCGTGTGGGCCGGCGGGGCGGGTCAGGGGGTCCAGCGCCGCCAGCAGGGTCTCCCCCGCCTCGGGGTCCAGCAGCCCCGCAAGCGCCACCATCCCCTGCCAGGTGCCCGCCACGTGCAGGCCGCGCTGCTCGAAGCGGCGCTGGGTCTGCCGCTCCTCCCCGTCGGGGTCGGCGACAACCCGCAGATGCTCCACCACCCGGCGCAACCTCGCCGGGTCCAGCCGGCGGGCGGCCTCCAGGAGCACCGGCTCGGCCTGCACCGTGGTCTGGGGATCCAGGCCGTCGGTCCCACCGGCCAGCACCGCCGCATGCCCATAGGACAGCTCCCCCGCCGCCAGGGCCGCCGCGGTGCCCGCCAGCGGGCCGCGGTGCAGCGCCCGCGCGACCCGGACCCGCTGGCGGGCCGCTGCGGCGGTCAGCCTGACCCGCGCCCGCAGCCACCCCGCCGTCGACGGCGCCCGCGCGCCCAGCTCCGCGCCGGCCGCCCCGCGCGCGTCGACCGCGGCCAGCTCCCGGAGCCACTGGCATTCCAGCCGTTCCAGCAGCCCCCGCAGCACCAGCACCCGCTCGGCCGCCGTCGGGTCGGGCAGGCCGGTCAGGTCCTGGGCGGCCAGCTCGTCGACCGCGGCGGCCAGCCTGGCCAGCCCCGCCGGCTGCTCCGCCGGCTGCCCCGCCGGCTGCCCCGCCGGCCCGACCACCGGCTGCCCCGCCAGCCCGACCGGGGGCTGCCCCGGCGGCTGTACCGTCGAAACTGTGTTCGAGTCCATGCCGGCAGGCTACCCCGGCCCCGCCCCACCGCCCAGCCCACGACAAGCATCTGTGGACAGGTGGACCGAAGACGGGTGGCAAGGAGGTCGCGTGTGGCGCTGGCTGCCGCGTTGACGTCCTGCCCGGTCCCGTGGCGGCGGCACGGACGATGACGCCCGCACCCCGCTCGGGCGGTGGCCCGCTCGACCCGGGTGGCGTGCCGGTCTCGCGGCGGTCGGGGGCCGAGTCGGGCAAGACCCGCGTGCTCAGCCGGCCGGGGGCTCCTCGTGGCGGCCGCCCAGGTGCTCGGCGAGGAAGCGCTCGGCCGCGGCGTGGAAGCGCAGCCGGTTCTCGGGCTTGGCGAAGCCGTGGCCCTCGTCGGGGAAGAGCAGGTACTCGTGGGGGATGCCCTTGTCGCGCATGGCGGCCACGATCTGCTCCGACTCGGCCTGCTTGACCCTGGGGTCGTTGGCGCCCTGGGCGATCAGCATCGGGATCCGGATCCGGTCGACCTTCGACAGCGGCGACCGCGACCAGAGCAGGTCCGCCTCGGTGTCCGGGTCGCCAACCCGGGTCTTGAACAGCGACAGCATCGGCTTCCAGTAGGGCGGCACCGACTCGATGAGCGTGATGAGGTTGGACGGCCCGACCACGTCGACGGCGCAGCGGAACACCTCGGGCGTGAAGGTCGCCCCGAGCAGGGCGCTGTAGCCGCCGTAGGACCCGCCGTAGATCGCGAAGCGGGACGGGTCGGCCCAGCCCCGCTCGACGGCGAAGCCGACCGCGTCGACCAGGTCGTCGTGCATGGCCGCGCCCCACTGCTTGTCGCCCGCGTTCAGGAAGTCCTTGCCGTACCCGGTCGAGCCCCTGAAGTTGACCTGCACGCACAGGTAGCCCCGGTTGGCCAGCCACTGCGCCTCCGGGTTGAAGCCCCAGACGTCGCGGGCCCAGGGGCCGCCGTGGACGTTCAGCACCGCGGGCAGGCCGGACCGGCCCGCACGGGGCGGGAAGGTGGCGTAGCCGTGCACGGTGAGCCCGTCCCTGGCCGTGAACGAAAACGGCTCCATCTTGGCGAGCTGGTAGCGCTCGAGCTCCGGGCGGTGCACGAACAGGAAGGTGGCCTCGCCGGAGGCCCGGTCGTAGGCGTAGTACGACACCGGGCCGTCGTCGGGGGTGAACTCGAGCAGCCAGACCCGGTCGGCGTGGTCGCGCCCGAGGAAGGCCGGGTCGCCCGGGTGGATGGCGCGGATCCGCTCGAGGTCGCCGGCCAGCCGTGGGTCGAGCGTCTCGACCTGGGCCCGCTCGCGGACCACGGTGACCAGCTCGGGCTGGTGGGTGTCCGGGTTGACGGTGAGGTCCCGCACGTCGTACCTGGGGTCCTCGAACAGCACCCGGGTCGAGCCCGCGGCCGGGTCGAAGCGGACCACCCGGGCCGCGTTGGCCTCCTTGGAGGTGACCAGCAGCAGCTCCCGGCCGTCGGCGGTGAACGCGACGGGGCTCGTCCCCAGGGCGTCCTCCTGCCCGACGACCAGAGCCGGCTCCCACTCGGCCTGCTCGCCGTCGCGGAGCATGACCACCAGACCGCCGTCTGGCGTCGGCGCGATCCCGCAGCGGACCCGCAGCTCCGGGTCGGCGAGCCAGCCGACGAAGCCCGGGTTCTCGGCCACCTTCTGGAGCTCGCCGGTGGCCAGGTCCACCCGGTAGACGTCGTGGAGCTGCTCGTTGTCCTTGTTGATCCCGACCAGCAGCTCGCCCGGGAAGCGCTTGTCGACCGCGACCACCTGCGCCTGCACGTTGTCGAACGGGGTGAGGTCGCGGGTGCCCCCGAGCGCGAGGTCGACCGCGTACAGGTGCCAGTTCTCGTCGCCGCCGCGGTCCTGGACGTAGAGCAGGTGACGGTCGTCGTGGGCCCAGAAGAAGGCCCGGATGCCGCGGTCGCGGTCGTCGGTGACCGGCTTGAAGTCGTCCCCGCCGACCGTGCCGACCCACACGTTGAGCACGCCGTCGACCGGAGCGAGGTAGGCCAGGCGGGTGCCGGCGGGCGAGATGCTCGGGCTGACCCGCTCGGGGTTGCCGAACAGCACCTCGCGGGGGATCAGGGGCACGGTCGTCATGGACTCATTCAAGCACGGAAGTGCCTCCCTGACGCGGCCCCGGGGAGGCCCTGTGGGCCCGGGGCCGCCGAGGCTGCGCGCTCAGTCGTCGTCGCGCATGACCTTGGTCGGGGGCAGCTCGCCGGTGGCGCGCTCCCAGAGCCTGTCGACCAGCTTCCGGGCGGCCAACACGACCACGGCGGTGATGATCGCGAACACCACCCGCTTCGCCAGCTTGCGCGCCTCCTCGGGCGCGCGCTCCGACAGCTTGGCCACCTTCGCCTCCATCTGCTTGCGGGTCTCCTCTACTTCCTTGGCTGTTGCTGCTGCTGTCTCGCCCACTTGAGCTCCTCCTTCAGCTCCGCGGCCGTCTCCCTCAGCTCCGCCCTGGCCTTCTCGGGCGTCATCTTGGTGGCTCGGAGGCGCCTCACCCCGATCAGCCCGAGGGCGGCGACCACGAGGAACAGCACGATAGTGACGATGAGGAAACCGAGCCAGTCGGGGCCGCCGATCGCCACCGCGATCGTGAACAGCAGGAAGCCGAGGCCGTAGAGGGCGAGGACCCCCGCGACGGCCAGGAGGCTGGACGCCTTGGCGGTGCTGGCGAGCCCCTCGGTGACCTCCTGCCTGGCCAGGAGGATCTCCTGGCGGACCAGCGTGGTCGCGTCGTCAGCGATGCCCTTCAGCAGCTGCGCTGTCGACGGCTCGCCGGGCGGAGCGGCGCCGGGGCCGGTCCGGGGCGCCCCGGTCCCGGGCGACGGCGTTTCCTGGGTGGCCAAGGTTGCTCCTTCCAGCGGTTGCGCGGATCGAGCATGCACGGTCGGGAAGACGGTACCCGCTCCGTGGCTCTGCACCCACTACCCTGGGACCTGCCCCGCTATCCGCGCGCCGGCAGATCGCCTACCCGCACGCCGGCAGATCGCCTACCCGCGCGCGGGCAGATCGCCTGCCGCACGCGGGCAGATCGGCCCAGAGCATCCGTTCCACGCCGAGGCGGTCAGGGCGGCGCGTCACCGTGGACGGTGCCGGCCCTCTGGCCATCCGCGAACGGCTCCTCGCCTCCTGGGCGGTCAGGGCGGCGCGCAACCGTGGACGGTGCCGGTGCCGCCCACGACCTCGACGAGCCGGACCAGGGCCCGGCGGACGGTGGGTGGCATGCTCCGCCTGAGCGCCTCGTCCATCGGCACCCACTCGAGTCGGATGTGCTCGTCGGGCGACTCGTTGCGCGGCTCGCCGCGCCAGGTGGTGGCGACGAAGTAGGCGTCGGCCCGCTCGCCGTCGTCGAAGCAGCCGAGGGAGCCGATGTCCAGCGGCTCGACCGCGGCCTCCTCGCGCACCTCGCGCAGCAGCGCCGCGAGCAGCGGCTCGCCCGGCTCGGGCTTGCCGCCGAGCGCGTCCCACGCCCCCGGGTAGCGGCGGCCCCGGGCCCGGGTGCGGAGCCCGAGCAGCACCCGCGGCGGGTCGAGCAGGAACAGGGCGACGCTGGCCGCCCGGCTGGTGGTGACCTCGCGGATCAGCTCCGAGGCACCCACGGCCACCCGGCGCAGCGGGCGCCAGACCCGGTCGTCGCCCTCCTCCATGAGGGCGACCTCGCGCAGCGGGAACGAGGCGCGGAACCCGGCCAGGTCGCGCGCGGCCTGCTCGATCTGGTCGGGCGGGAGGTCCTGGGCGACGGTGACGTGCGGGCGGAACGGGTGGGTGCGCCGGTCCAGCGGCGGCTCCCGCAGCGCCGCCTCCAGGGCCTCGAGCGCTGGCGCGCCCTCGCCGACGGCGACGAAGGCGACCGGGGCGTCGGGCAGGAAGGTGCCCGCCCCGTCCAGGGTCACCACCGCGGGCACCGCGGCGGTGGCCGCCCGCTCCAGGAGCGCGACCGCCGCCGGCACGTCCTCGGCGCGGACCGACTGGGGCGGGACCAGGGTGATGTGCGGGGGCACGGCGTCCCTGGTCGGCTCGCGCAGCGCCCGGCGCCAGGCCTGGACGTGGAGCGCGACCGGCTGGGGCAGCAGCGCGACCACGGCCAACCGGCGCCTGGGCACCTCAGGCGGTCCCGGTCGCAGGCGCCTGAAGCGCGCCAGGCCGGCCCGGGAGGAAGCCCATGCGGTCCTTGACCTCGGCCAGGGTCTCGCGTGCGATCGAGCGGGCCTTGGCCGCGCCGTCGGCCAGGATCCCGGCCAGCCGGTCGGGGTCGGCGCGAAGCGTCTCGTACCGCTCCCGGACCGGCGCGAGCCAGCCGACCAGCACGTCGGCCAGGTCGGACTTGAGGTCGCCGTAGCCGCGGGCCGCGTACTCGCCTTCCAGCTCCCCGACCGACCTGCCCGACGCGACCGAGTACAGCTCGAGCAGGTTGGAGATGGCCGGCTTGTCAGGCCGGGCGACCACCTCGCGGCCGGAGTCGGTGACCGCCGAGCGCAGCTTCTTGCGGACCACGTCGGGCGGGTCGAGCAGGTGCAGGCGGCCGGCCGGGGACGCCGCCGACTTCGACATCTTCGCGTCGGGCTGTTGCAGGTCCATGACCCGGCCGCCCACCTTGGGGATGTATGCCTCCGGAAGCGGGAAGGTCTGCCCGTAGCGGGCGTTGAAGGTCTGGGCGACCTCCCGGGTCAGCTCCAGGTGCTGACGCTGGTCCTCCCCCACCGGCACCCGCTCGGCCTTGTACACGAGGATGTCGGCCGCCTGCAGGACCGGGTAGTTGAAGTAGCCGGCGGGCACCGCGCCCTCGCTCCCCTGGGCCGCCTTGGCCTTGAACTGGGTCATGCGGCGCAGCTCGCCCACGGTGACGATGTTGTTGAACATCCAGGCCAGCTCGGTGTGCTCGGGCACGTGGGACTGCACGAAGATCGTGCAGGCGTCCGGGTCCAGCCCGACGGCCAGCAGGATGGCGGCCACCTCCAGGGTGCGGGCGCGCAGCTCGGCCGGCTCGTAGGGCAGCGTGATCGCGTGCAGGTCGACGATCGGGAAGAAGGCGTCGAACTCGTGCTGCTGCTCGACCCACTGCCGGAAGGCCCCGACGTAGTTGCCGAGATGCGTGTTGCCGGTCGGCTGAACGCCGGAAAGGATCCGGGGCACGAGGTCCTCCACTTGCTCGACGGTCTCGAACGGCCGGCGCACGGCCGTCGACCGCCGCCACCCGGCATCCTAGTGCGACTCCCGGGCTGGCTTCACCTCGGCCGCGGTCCGCCCGTCCCGGAGACGGCGGAGGCGCCCGGACCGGGCGCGTGGTCGGGTAGGCACCGGAGGCGAACCCAAGCACCACGAGAAACGCGAACCCAAACACCGCGAGAACGGCCGGGGCGCCGGATTTCGGCGCCCGGCCTGGTCCGTCCGGCTGGCCCGCTAGCCGCGGAGCTGGCGCAGGACGTACTGCAGGATGCCGCCGTGGCGGTAGTACTGCACCTCGTTCGGGGTGTCGATGCGCACCACGGCGGTGAAGCGCCTGTCGCCGTCGACGGTGACCACGACCTCGCGGGGGAGGCCGTCGCTGCCGGCGCCCTCCAGGCCCTCGACGTCGAAGGTCTCGTTGCCGCTGAGGCCGAGCGAGGCGGCCGACTCGCCCTCGGGGTACTGCAGCGGCAGCACGCCCATGCCGACCAGGTTGGAGCGGTGGATGCGCTCGTAGCTCTCGGCCAGCACGGCCCGCACCCCGAGCAGCCGGGGGCCCTTGGCCGCCCAGTCCCGCGACGACCCCGAGCCGTACTCCTTGCCGGCCAGGACCACCAGGGGCACGCCCTCGGCCTGGTAGCGCATGGCCGCCTCGTAGATGGTGGTCTGCTCCCCTGAGGGCAGGTGCAGGGTGACGCCGCCCTCGGTGCCCGGGGCGAGCTGGTTGCGCAGCCGGATGTTGGCGAACGTGCCCCGGATCATCACCTCGTGGTTGCCGCGCCTGGAGCCGTAGGAGTTGAAGTCCTTCGGCTCGACCCCCTTCTCCATCAGGTAGCGCCCGGCCGGGCTGTCGCGCTTGATGACCCCGGCCGGGGAGATGTGGTCGGTGGTCACGCTGTCGCCGAGCTTGGCGAGCACGCGGGCGCCGTGGATGTCGGTGACCGGCTCCGGCTCCGACGGCATGCCGTCGAAGTACGGCGGCCGGCGCACGTAGGTCGATGCCTCGTCCCAGGCGAAGGTGTCGCCGGTCGGGATCTCGAGGGAGTTCCAGCGCTCGTCGCCCTTGAACACCTCGCTGTAGCTCCTGCGGAACATGTCGGACTGGATCGAGGAGCCGACCAGCTCGCTCACGTCCGCGCCGGACGGCCAGACGTCGCGGAGGTAGACCGGCTCGCCGTCGGTCCCGGTGCCGAGCGGCTCCTCGAACAGGTTGACGTCCATCGACCCGGCGAGGGCGTAGGCGACCACCAGCGGCGGCGAGGCCAGGTAGTTCATGCGGCAGTCGGGGTTGATGCGGCCCTCGAAGTTGCGGTTGCCGGAGAGCACCGAGGCGACAGCCAGGTTGCTCCGTTCGACTGCGGCCGAGATCTCGGGGGCGAGCGGCCCGGAGTTGCCGATGCAGGTGGTGCAGCCGTAGCCGACCAGGTGGAAGCCGAGCTGCTCGAGACAGGGGATGAGGCCGGCCCGCTGGTAGTAGTCCATGACCACCTTGGAGCCGGGGGCGAGCGAGGTCTTGACCCACGGCTTGGACGCCAGGCCCCGCTCGACCGCGTTGCGGGCCAGCAGGCCGGCGGCGAGCATGACCGACGGGTTGGAGGTGTTGGTGCAGCTGGTGATCGCGGCGATCACCACGTGGCCATGGTCCAGGGTGAAGCCGGCCCCCTCGACGCCGACCGCGGCGCGCGGCCGGTCGCCGGCGTCGCCCACCTGGCCGCCCCCCGGGGGCGGGGTGTGGTCGGGCTCGACGGTGGTGCCGGCCATCCAGGCGGGCGGGTCGCTGGCCGGGAACGTCTCCGCCACCGACTCGTCGGCGCCGTCCAGGTTGCCGTTGGCCGCGCTCTCCCAGGCAGCCGGCGGCTGCGACGCGGCGGGCGGGGCCGCCTGCTGGGCGGCTGGCGGGGCCGCCTGCTGGGCGGCGGGCGGGCCCGCCTCTGGCGCGGCGGGCGGGGCCGCCTGCGGCGAGCCCGGGCCCTCGGCCCGCACGGGCGCGTCCGGTGGGGCCGGGGTGGCGGCGGGCGTGCCGGTCCTTCCCATGGCTCCCTGGGCCAGCATCTCCCTGAGCGCGACCCGGAACGACCGCTTGGCGTCGCTGAGCGAGACCCGGTCCTGGGGACGGCGCGGCCCGGCCAGGCTGGGCACGACCGTGCTCAGGTCGAGCTCGACCGTTTCGGAGTAGACCGGGTCGCGCTCGGGGTCGTGCCACAGGCCCTGCTCCTTGGCGTACGCCTCGACCAGCCCGATCAGCTCGCGGGGGCGGCCGGTGAACTCCAGGTAGCGCAGGGTCTCGTCGTCGATCGGGAAGATCGCGCAGGTGGAGCCGTACTCGGGCGACATGTTGCCGATCGTGGCCCGGTTGGCCAGCGGAACGTTGCCGACCCCGGGACCGTAGAACTCCACGAACTTGCCGACCACGCCCTGCTTGCGGAGCAGCTCGGTGACGGTGAGGACCAGGTCGGTGGCGGTCGACCCCTCGGGCAGCTCGCCACGCAGGCGGAACCCGACCACCTTGGGCATCAGCATCGAGATCGGCTGGCCCAGCATGGCCGCCTCGGCCTCGATCCCGCCCACGCCCCAGCCGAGCACACCCAGGCCGTTGACCATCGGGGTGTGGGAGTCGGTGCCGACCAGGGTGTCCGGGTAGGCCTGGCCACGGTCGCTGGTGAACACCACCCGGGCCAGGTACTCGAGGTTGACCTGGTGGACGATGCCGGTGTCGGGCGGCACCACCTTGAAGTCGGCGAACGCCTGCTGGCCCCAGCGCAGGAACGCGTAGCGCTCCTTGTTCCGCTCGAACTCCAGCTCGGCGTTGCGCACGAAGGCGTCCGGCCGCCCGGCCACGTCGGCGACCACCGAGTGGTCGATGACCAGCTCGGCCGGGGACAGCGGGTTGATCCTGGACCGCTGGCCGCCCAGCTCGGCCATGGCGTCCCGCATGGCGGCCAGGTCCACCACGGCGGGCACGCCGGTGAAGTCCTGCATGAGCACCCGGGCCGGGGAGAAGGCGATCTCCCGGTCATTGGAAGTCATCGGGTCCCAGCGCGCGAACGCCTCGATGTCCTCGGCGCGCACCACGCTCCCGTCCTCGTTGCGGAGCAGGTTCTCGAGCAGGATCTTCAGCGAGAACGGCAGCCGGCCCACGTCGGCCACCGAGGACAGCGCGTCGAGGCGGAAGATCTCATAGGACCGGCCCGCGGCCTCCAGGCCGGCGCCGGCTCCGAAGCTGTTCCCTGCCATGTCATGACCTCCTGATCGCGGCCGCACCCTGCCAGTACCCGGCCGGCGGCGCCGCACGCCCGCCGGCCGGGAAATCTCGGCCCCCCCGTCCCTGGAGAGCGTACCGATCCTGGGCCGGTCGGCAGATGAGTTGCCGGCGACACCCATCAGCCACGCGTCAGTCCCGGTGGAATGCGGCCAGGCGCTCGGCCTCCTCGTCGAGCTCGCGCCGGGCCGGGCGTGGCAGGCGGTCGAACGGCTCCAGCCGCACCCGCCCCTGCTCGTGGCGCCAGGTCCCCGCGACCGCGCCGTCGACCAGGAAGGTCGGGACCGAGTGCGGGGTCCTGGTCTGGAAGACGAGGCTGCGGTAGCGCTCGGGCAGGACCTGGGTGCGCCTGGCGTGCACCAGCAGCGTCGCGTCCCAGGTGGGCAGGAAGCGTGCGGGCGCCGGCGTCTCCGGGTCGGGCAGCGGCGCGCCCGGCAGGTCCAGCAGCTCCCCGCCCTGCCCGTCGTGGAACCGGCGCAGACCCAGCCGCTCGAGCACCGGGCGGAGCGTGGTCACCGGGAGCCCGGCCCAGCTGGCGACGTCGTGCGGGGACGCGGGGCCGAAGCCGCCGAGGTACCGGCGGACCAGGTGCTCCAGTCCCTCGGCCTCGGTCACGCTGGAGGGTTCGAGCCAGTCGTCTGCCAGGCCGTACAGGTCGGCGCGGCGCCGCTCCCAGGTGCCCGAGGGCGGGACGCGGACCAGGTCGAGCCAGAGCCCGGCGCCCGACCACGCCTGTTTCGGGAACCCCTCCGCGGCCAGCAGCGAGGTGAGCTCGGCCTGGCGGCGCGGTCCGCTCGCGAGGTGCTCCGGTCACCCCAGGCCGCCCGCCGCACTCACCCGCTCAGCTTGGCGACGTCGGCCTGCTTGGAGCGGACCGCCTCGGCGGCCTCGCGCAGCTCTGCCAGCTCGGCCTCGGTCAGGGGCAGCTCCACCACCTCCTGCACCCCGCCCCGGCCCAGCCGGGCCGGGACGCCCAGGTAGACGTCGGCGATGCCGTACTGGCCGCTGACCCAGGCGCACACCGGCATCACCGCGCCCGAGTCGGTCAGCACCGCCTCCACCATCCGCGCGGCCGCGCTCGACGGCGCGTAGTAGGCCGAGCCCGACTTGAGCAGGGCGACCACCTCGGCGCCGCCGTCGCGGGTGCGCTGCACCAGCCGCTCGATCGTGTCCGCGTCGGCCAGCTCGGTCAGGGGCTTGCCGTCGACCTTGACCATGCTCGGCACCGGCACCATGGTGTCGCCGTGGGAGCCAAGGGTCATCGCCTCGACCTTGCTCGGGCTGGTGCCGAACTCCTCGGCCAGGAAGTACTTGAACCGGGCCGTGTCGAGCATGCCGGCCTGGCCCATGACGCGCTCGGCGGGGAAGCCCGACACCTCGGCGGCGAGCGCGGTCATCTCGTCCAGCGGGTTGGACACCACGATCAGGACCGCGTCCGGCGAGGTGTCGGCCAGCTTGCGGGTCACCTCGCCGACGATCCTGGCGTTGGTCTCGAGCAGGTCCATGCGGCTCATGCCCGGCTTGCGGGGCAGCCCGGCGGTGATCACCCCCACGTCCGACCCGGCCGTCTCCTGGTAGCCGTTGGTGCCGACCACGCGGGTCTCGAAGCCCTCGAGCGGGCGGGACTGGTTCATGTCGAGCGCGAGGCCCTGGGGGAGCCCCTCGACGATGTCGGTCATCACGATCTCGTCGACCAGGTCCTTCTCAGCGATGCGCTGGACGGTGGTGGAGCCGTACTTGCCGGCCCCGACGACGGTGACCTTCATGACGACCTCCCTTGTCGGGCTCAGCCCTGGACGCGGCCGGAGGTGGTCCCCCGGGCGCCCTGCTCCATCCTGGCGATCACCGCGTCGGCGACGTCGCTGGTGCCGACCGCGCTGGGGTCGTCGCGGTGGGGCTTCATGTCGTAGGTGACGCTCTTGCCCTCCTCGATCACGGCGGCCAGCGCGCCTTCGAGCCGGTCGGCCGCCTCGGCCTCGCCGAGGTGCCGGAGCATGAGCATCCCCGAGAGCATCATCGCCATCGGGTTGACCTTGTTCTGCCCCTTGTACTTGGGCGCCGACCCGTGGGTGGCCTCGAACACCGCCACCTCGTCGCCCATGTTCGCCCCCGGCGCCACCCCGAGCCCGCCGACCAGGCCGGCCGACAGGTCGGAGAGGATGTCCCCGTACAGGTTGGGCAGGAGCAGCACGTCGAAGTTCTCCGGCTTCTGCACCAGCTGCATGCACATGTTGTCGACCAGGTACTCGTCGTACTCGACGTCCGGGTACTCCTTGGCCACCTCCCGGCTGACCGCGTAGAACAGGCCGTCGGTGTGCTTCATGATGTTGGCCTTGGTGACCGCGGTGACCTTCTTGCGGCCGTAGGCGCGGGCGTGCTCGAACGCGTACCGGGCGACCCGCCGCGTGCCCGTGACCGAGATCGGCTTGATCGAGATGCCCGAGTCGTCACGGATCTGCTTGGGCTGCACGCTGTTCAGGAAGTCGATGACCCGCCTGGCCTCGTCGGTGCCCTGCTCGAACTCGATGCCGGCGTAGAGGTCCTCGTGGTTCTCGCGGACGATCACCAGGTCGACGTCTTCGTACCTGCTACGGACACCTGGGTAGTACTTGCACGGCCGCAGGCAGGCGTACAGGTCCAGCTCCTTGCGCAGGGCCACGTTCACGCTGCGGAAGCCGGTCCCGATCGGGGTGGTCAGGGGCCCCTTGATGGCGACCTTGTTGGCCCGGATCGAGTCGAGGACCTGGTCGGGCAGGGGCGTGCCGTACTTGTCGATCACGTCGGCCCCGGCCTCCTGGACGTCCCACTCGAACTGCACCGCGGTGCCCTCGAGCACGCGGCGGGTCGCCTCCGACAGCTCGGGGCCGACCCCGTCACCGGGGATGAACGTGACACGGTAGGCCATGGAAGGCTCCTCTCAGCTCAACGAAGGCGCGATTTCGGTCGAACAAGTCGATGGACGGGTCGCGTTCATCCGCCCTGTCAAGATATCTCGGCTTCGGTTCTGGGAACGAAACCCGCCGGACCCGCTCCCGGCCGGTACGCCAGTGATGTGCGGGGACGGGCAGGTTGCCTACGATAGGAGCGGCAGCCCACCCCCCGGCGAGACCTGGAGGCAGCGCGATGGCTGGTAGCGGCAAGGGCAAGGGACTCGAGGGCGTGGTCGCCGCCGAGACCAGGATCTCCGACGTCGACGGGCAGAAGGGGAGGCTGTACTACGCCGGCTACGACATCGCCGAGCTGGCCGAGCACGCCACCTTCGAGGAGGTCGTCTACCTCCTCCACCACCTGGAGCTGCCGACCAGGGCGCAGCTCGACGAGACCACCGCGACCCTGCGCGCCGAGAGCACCCTCGACGACTCCCTCGTCCAGCTCGTCACCTCCGTCGCCGGCCAGACCGGGCCGATGACCGCCCTGCGGACGGCGGTGTCGGCCGCCGCGGTCCACGACCCCGACGGCGACGACGACTCGCAAGAGGCCAACCTGCGCAAGGCCTACCGGCTGATCGCCAAGACCCCGCAGATCGTCGCCACCTACCAGCGCCAGCGCAGCGGCTCGGACCCGGTCGAGCCGCGCAGGGACCTGTCGATCGCCGGCAGCTTCCTCCACGCGCTGACCGGGAAGGAGCCCGACCCTGCCAGCGCCCGCGACTTCGACGTGGTCCTGGTCCTCTACGCCGACCACACCTTGAACGCCTCCACGTTCGCCGGCCGGGTCGCCGCGGCCACCCTGGCCGACATGTACGCGGGCGCGACCGCGGCGGTGGCCACCCTGCAGGGCCCGCTCCACGGCGGCGCCATCGAGCAGGTCCGCTACATGCTCGACGAGATCGGCACGCCCGAGCGGGCCGCCGAGTGGGTCAAGCAGCGGTTGGCGCAGAGGCAGAAGATCATGGGGTTCGGCCACCGCGTCTACAAGACCTGGGACCCGCGCGCGACCGTGCTCCGGGAGATGGCCGAGCGGCTCGGCAAGCAGCTCGGCGACACCCACTGGTACGACATCGCGGCCCGGGTCCAGGAGACGGTCATGGAGGAGAAGGGCCTGTACCCCAACGTGGACTTCTACACCGCGAGCGTGTACTCGGCCCTCGGCATCCCGCCCGACCTCTACACGACCCTGTTCGCCACCTCCCGGATGGCCGGCTGGACCGCCCACATCCGCGAGCAGTACGCCGACAACCGGCTGATCCGGCCCGACTCCACCTACATCGGCCCCCCGCCCCGCAGCTACCAGCCCCTCGACGCCAGGGGCTGACGGGGCCGCTGAAGCGCGCGAGGCCACGCTGCATGAAGCGCGCGAGGCCTGTGCGCCAGGCCAGGGTCAGGTCGTGCCGCCGGCGGCACGCACCGTGTTGGCCAGGAGCATCGCCACCGTCATCGGCCCCACCCCGCCCGGGACCGGGGTGTACGCACCGGCGACCTCGGCCACCTCGGGGGCCACGTCGCCGACCAGGACACCGTCCACCCGGTGGTTGCCGACGTCGACCACGGTCGCGCCCGGCCGGACCATGTCCGGCCCGATCATGGCCGGCCGCCCGGCCGCGGCGACCAGCACGTCGGCCTGGCGGGTGAAGCCCGACAGCCCGCGGGTCCCGGTGTGGCAGATGGTCACGGTCGCGTTCGCCCCGGCCGCCTTGGCCGACAGCAGCACCGCAAGCGGCCGGCCGACGAGCAGGCCACGGCCCACGATCACCACGTGGCTGCCCTCCACCGGCACCCGCTCCCTGCGCAGCAGCTCGACGATGCCGGCCGGGGTGCAGGGCGCGAACGCCGGGTCGCCCCGGAGCAGGCGCCCCTCGTTCCAGGGGTGCAGGCCGTCCACGTCCTTGGCCGGGTCGATCGCCTCCTGCACCGCCACCGGGTCGAGACCGTCGGGCAGGGGGAGCTGCACGATGATCCCGTGCACGGCCGGGTCGGCGTTCAGCTCGGCCACCGCGTCCAGCACCTGCGCCTGGCTCGAGTCGGCCGGCAGCGAGACCCGGCGCGAGTCGATGCCGGCGTTGGCGGCCGCCCGCTGCTTGGCCCCCACGTAGATGTGGGACGCCTCGTCGTCGCCGACCAGCACCGCGGCCAGCCCGGGACGGCGCCCCGCGGCCGCGAGCCGTTCGATCTCCTCGGCCAGCTCGGCCCGGATCTGGGCCGCTGCCGCCTTGCCGTCCAGGATCCTTGCGGGCATCGTGTCTCCTTGCTCCTCCAACCGGCGTGCCGGCAAACGCTACCGCGACCGCCCCGAGGTGACCGAGGAGGAGCTGCGAGCCGGCGCCGGCGAGCCGGCGGCCACGCTCGCGACCTGGCCGCCGCCTTCGCCGACCTCCGCCGCGCGACGCTCGGCGAGAGAAGGGCCTCGCCGGAGGCGGCCACGCGCACGGCGCGGCGCAGCTCGTCAGGTTCGGTGTCCTTGAGGAGGAACCCGCTGGCGCCGATCCGGATCGCCTCGAAGACGTACTCGTCGGCGTCGAAGGTGGTGAGGACCACCACCTTCACGTCGCGGAGCCGTTCGTCGCCGACGATCCGGCGGGTGGCCTCGAGGCCGTCCACGCCCGGCATGCGGATGTCCATCAGCACGACGTCGGGACGCTCCGCGATCACGACCTCGACGCCACCGTGGTGCGCATGGTCCTGGTCCCCGCCACCATGGAGCTGCTCGGCGACCGCAACTGGTGGCTGCCCCGCCGGCTCGGCCGGATGCTGCCCCGCCTCACCGTCGAGCCCCCCGCCGCGCCCGGCACGTCCGGCCGGCGGGTCCTCAGTGGCGGAAGTGGCGGCGGCCGGTGAGCACGAGGGTGAGGCCGGCGCGCTCGGCGGCGGCGGTCACCTCGGCGTCGCGGACGCTGCCCCCGGGCTGGGCCACGGCCTGGACCCCGGCGGCTGCCAGCTCCTCCACGCCGTCAGGGAACGGGAAGAACGCGTCGCTCGCGGCCACCGCGCCGGCGGCCCGGGCGCCCGCCTTGGCGACCGCGATCCGGACCGCGTCGACCCGGCTCATCTGCCCGGCGCCGACGCCGACCACCCGCCCCCGGTTGACGAGGACGATCGCGTTGGACTTCACGTGCCTCGCCACCGTCCAGGCCAGGGCCAGCTCCTCCAGGGTGGCCGCCGCGGGCGGGGCGCCGGCCGCGACCGTCCAGGCGGCCGGGTCGTCGGGCGCCAGGTCGGCCTCCTGCACGAGCAGGCCGCCGGCCACCGACCGCACGGCCAGGGACCGGGCCCCGCCCGCTCCGGGCAGGCTGGCCAGGTCCACCTCGAGGAGCCGGAGCGACGGCTTGCCGGCCAGCACCTCCCTGGCCGGGGCGTCGAACCCGGGGGCGAGCACCAGCTCGGTGAACACCCCGGCCATGCGCCGCGCGGTCGCCTCGTCGAGCGGCCGGGACAGGCCCACGACGCCGCCGAAGGCGCTCACCGGGTCGCCTTCCAGGGCGGCGGCGTAGGCGGCGTCCAGGGTCTCGCCGGGTGCGGCGCCGCACGGGTTGGTGTGCTTGACGACCACCGCGAACGGACGGTCGGCGTACTCGGCGACCAGGCCGAGGGCCGCGTCGGCGTCCAGCAGGTTGTTGTAGGACAGCTCCTTGCCGGCGACCTGGACGGCGCCGGCCAGGCCCCAGGCCCGGGGCCCGGCCGGCGCGGGCCGGGCGAGCCGCCGCGCCGGGGTGGGGCCGTCCGGGGCGGCCCGGGCGGGCGTGGTGGCGGGGCTCGGGCTCGCCGGCCCGCCGAGGGCGTAGAAGGCGGCTGCCTGGTGCGGGTTCTCGCCGTAGCGGAGGGTCTGCACGAGCCGGGCGGTGAGCGGCAGCGTCGCGGGGAACACCTGGTCGCGGGTGAACCAGGCCGCCACCGCGCCGTCGTAGGCGGCGGTGCGGGCGAACGCCCGCGCGGCCAGCGCGCCGCGCTCGGCCAGGGTGGTCCCGCCCGCGGCCAGCGCGGCCTCGACCAGGCCGTAGTCGGCCGGGTCGCAGACGACCGCGACCGACGCGAAGTTCTTGGCCGCCGCCCGCACCATGGCCGGGCCGCCGACGTCGATCCGCTCGACGGCCAGGTCCTCGTCGGCCTCGGGGTCGGCCACCGTCTCCTCGAAGGGGTAGAGGTTGCAGACCACCAGGTCGAACGGGGCGATCCCGGCCGCCTGCAGCTGGGCGGCGTGCTCGGGGCGGCGCCGGTCGGCGAGCAGGCCGGCGTGCACCTTGGGATGGAGGGTCTTGACCCGGCCGTCGAGCAGCTCGGGGAAGCCGGTGACCGTCTCGACCCGGGTGACGGTCAGGCCGTGCCCTTCGAGAGCCTGGGCGGTCGAGCCGGTCGACACCACCTCGACGCCGCCGGCCCGCAGGGCCGCGGCCAGCCGGTCCAGGCCGGCCTTGTCGAACACCGAGACGAGGGCGCGGCGGATGGGCTGGCGGTCGGTCACGGCGTTCCTCCGTCGATGGGCTCGCGGTCGGGCGCCCGCCCGTGGCGTCCGCCGCCGGCCGGACCGCCGGGGGAGCCCGGGACGGTGGCGGGGCCCGGGACGGTGGCGGGGGCCGGAACGGCGGTGGGGGCCGGAACGGCGGCCGGAGCGGTGGTGGGGGCCGGGACGGTGGCGGGTCCCGGACCGGCGGCCAGCAGCCGGGCGCGCCTGCCGTCCACGCGCACCCGACCGAGCGCGACGAGCCGGACCGCGGCGGGCAGGAGCCGGTGCTCCTCGTGCTTGATGCGCTCGTGCAGGCTCGCCTCGTCGTCGCCGTCCTCGACCGCGACCGGCGCCTGCATGAGCACCGGGCCGTGGTCGACCTCCTCGTCGACGAGGTGGACGGTGCAGCCGGTCACCCGCACGCCGTAGGCCAGGGCGTCGCGGACGGCGTGGGCGCCCCGGAAGGCGGGCAGCAGGCTCGGGTGAGTGTTGACGATGCGGTCGGGGAAGGCGCGCACGAACCGGGGGCCGAGGATCCGCATGAACCCGGCCAGGCAGACGACGTCGGGCCGGGCCGCGGCGACCACGCCGGTCAGGGCCTCGTCGAACGCGGCCCGGTCGGGGAAGTCGGTGGGTCGGACCACCGCGGTCTCGACGCCGGCCGCCCGGGCCCGCTCAAGGCCGTACGCGCCCGGCCGGTCGCTGGCCACGAGCACCACCTCGGCCCCGTAGGACGGGTCGGCGGCCGCGTCCATGAGCGACTGGAGACTGGACCCGTGGCCGGACACCAGTACGGCCACCCGCCTGACGTCTGCCATGTCGCCCCCGGCCCGGTCGATCTGATGGTCGGGCGTCCCCGTCACGGACCCGGCCGGGGACGGATGCTGCCACCCGGCTCCCCGGCCGGCAACCCCTCAGCCTGGGACGCGGGCGCGGGACCCGGCGCAGGCGGGACGGCGCCACGCTCGCCGCCAGGGTGGCCGAGCTCGCCGCCAGGGTAGCCGAGCAGGACGAGCAGCTACAGCGAGACGAATGCGTTCCGAAGGAGTACAAGGATTGCTGCGCCCATGCGCATATGGTTCACTGCGCCGACCCGCACGGAATCGACGCGGTGAGCGTGGCCTGCGTCGCCCTGGAGCAGACGGACATGTCGAACACGGAGACGCCCGAACGAGCTGCCCGACGCACCCGGCCACCCGTCGTCGCCAGCCTCCTGGCATGGCGCCCGACCTCGACGCCCGAGCGCCTGGCGCTGACCGGCCTGGTGGCGGCGGGTGCCTCGTTCGTCTACCCGGCCGCCAGCCGCGCCACCGGGCTGACCGCGCCCTGCCTGCTCCGCCTGACCACCGGCATCCCGTGCCCGATGTGCGGGATGACCACGGCGGCCACCTCGCTGGCGGCCGGCGAGCTGCACGCCGCGCTCGCCGCCAACCCGTTCGTGCTCCTGCTCGCCGGCGCGACCCTGGTCATGACGGTGCTCATGGCGGCAAGGGCGGCCGGCCTGGCCCCCCAGGCGACCAGGTGGCAGCCCGCCCGCCAGCGCCACGCCTGGCTGGTGGTGGGGGTGCTCGCGGTCGGGAGCTGGCTGTTCCAGCTGCACCGGTTCGGTCGGATATGACGCATCGCCACGACGTTCGCCCGGCGCTGGACCGGTCGAGCCGCCCGCACGACAAGGAGGACGCATGAGCGAGGGAACCCCGCCTCGGGATCTCCCCGACGAGCCACGCCGGGTGCCCGAGGACCAGGGCGCACCGGTGAACCCGCCGGACCACCCGCCGGCCGGGACGCCCCCGGCGGACCAGGGCGGGTGGTCGCCGCCGCCACCACCGCCCCCGCCCGGCGACTGGGGCCAGCAGCAGGGCCACGGGTCGCCGCCGCCACCCCCGCAGGGATCGGCCGGCTGGCAGGGCCAGCCGGGGCAGGCCTGGGGCCAGCAGCCCCCGGGCGGCTACCCGCCCGGGGCCCCGCCACCCGGACACCAGTCCCAGCAGGGCAGTGGGCTGGCCCCGAACGTGGCGTCCGGCCTGTCCTACGTGCTGACCTTCATCACCGGGCTGATCTTCTTCTTCACCGACAAGCGTCCGGAGGTCCGCTTCCACGCCATGCAGGCCATCCTGTTCGGGGCGGTCTGGTTCGCCGTCAACATCCTCAACAGCATCATCTCCGCGACCGTGATCGACCTGCTGCTCTTCCTGGTGTCGATCGCCTTCTTCGTGGTGTGGATCGTGCTGATGATCCAGGGCTTCTCGGGCCGGCACTTCAAGCTCCCGGTGCTCGGCGACATCGCCGAGCAGCAGGCGGTCAAGCCGGTGTGAGCACGGGGCCGCGGGCGCAGGCGCGCCCGGCCCACGAGCACCAGTAGGGGGAACCAGACCGATGTCCCAGGGATATCCACCACCGGAGCCGGGCCGGCCCGGCTCCGGCCAGCCCGGATACCCGCCGGTTCCCGGGTACCCGCCCGCCCCGCCCGGCTACGGCCAGCCCGGGTACGCGCCCCTCGAGGGACCCGGGACCTACATGGGGCGGCAGCTCGCCAACTGGCCCCAGCGGGTCGGCGCCTACCTCGTCGACCTGACGGTGTACTTCGCGCCCGTGATCGTCGCCTTCGTCCTGGCCAGCGCGGCCGGCCAGGGGGACACCAGCTCGGGAGGCGGCATCATCCTCGTGGGCTACCTCGTCGGCCTCGTCCTGTACGTTGCCAACCGGCTGCTCAGCCAGGGCCGGACCGGGCAGAGCTGGGGGAAGCGGGTCTTCAACCTGAAGCTGGTCCGCATGTCGGACGGGCTGCCGGTCGGGGCGGTCATGGCCTTCGTGCGCGACCTGCTCCACACCCTGGACGGGATCTGCCTGATCGGCTACCTGTTCCCGCTCTGGGACGCGCGCAGGCAGACCTTCGCCGACAAGATCGTGAACACGGTGGTGCTGGCCGGCAGATAGCCGGCGCAGCCCATGGAAGGGAAGGAGTCACATGTCACAGGGGCACGGACCCAACGAGCCCGAGCAGCCGGGCTCGAGCCAGCCACCGCAGTACGACCGGCCACCGCAGTACGACCGGCCACCGGCCTACGAGCAGCCGGCGCAGCCGGGGTACGGGGCGCCCTCGTACCCGTCGGCACCGGCCGGCACCGGCTACGGGCAGCCGGGGTACGCCACCGACCAGCCGGGCTTCTACATGGGACGGCCGCTCGCAAGCTGGATCCAGCGTGTCGGCGCCTTCCTGATCGACCTGCTCATCCAGGCCATCCCGGCCATCATCCTGGTGACGCCGTACAACCTGTCGGCCAGCGACGGCAGCCCGTCGGCCGGGCTGGGGATCCTGGCGGCGCTCGGCTGGCTGCTCAGCCTCGGCATCCAGATCTACAACCGCTGGATCGTGCAGGGCCGGACCGGGCAGAGCTGGGGCAAGCAGGCCCTCAACCTGCGGCTGGTGCGCATGTCGGACGGGCAGCCGATCGGGCCCCTGATGGCGTTCGTGCGCGACATCTGCCACTTCCTGGACGGGATCTGCCTGGTCGGCTACATCTACGCGGCGTTCGACGCGCGCAGGCAGACCTTCGCCGACAAGATCCTCAACACGGTGGTGCTGGCCGAGCAGCGCTGATCCGCTGACACGCCCGTCGGGGCGTCCACAGGACGGCGCGGCGGCGCCGCGTTGTCCCGGGTGGGCCGTATGCTGCGGCACTGACGGCGTACTGGTGTCCGGAGGGAGCGGCGGCATGGCCGGTGGGGTGAGCCGGGCGGGCTCGGCGACGTCCGAGGGCCGGCCGGACCGGGACGAGCTGCCGGAGGACGGCGGGCCGAGCCCGGCCCGGGCCGAGCTCGGCGCCACCCCCTGGGCGGTGGTCGACCTCGAGACGACCGGCACGCAGCCGTGGCCGCTGCACCGGGCCCTCGAGGTCGGCATCGTGCGCCTGGCGCCCGACGGGTCGGTGGTCGAGGAGTACGAGACCCTCCTGGCTCCGGACCGGCCGGTCGAGGCCACCGAGATCCACGGCATCACCGACGGCATGGTCGCGGGCGCGCCAGCCTTCGCCGAGGTCGCCGGCGACGTCGCCAGGCTGCTGGAGGGCGGCGTCGTGGTCGCCCACAACGTCCTGTTCGACATCGGCTTCCTCCGGGGGGAGTTCCAGCTCGCCGGCCGCACGCTCCCGCCCGTCGCGGCGCTCTGCACGGCGCAGCTGACCCGGCTGCTCCACCCCGAGGTCGAGTGCCGGCTGGTGGACTGCTGCCGGACCTTCGGCATCGAGCACGCCGAGCCGCACTCGGCCCTGTCCGACGCGCGCGCCACCGCCGACCTGCTCCGCATCCACCTCGCCGAGGCCACTGCCCGTGGCCTCGGCACCCTCGCCGACCTCGAGTGGCTCCCCGGGCCGCCGCTGCCCGCGGGCTGGGCCCCGTGGCCCCGGTCCGGCCGCACCCTGCGCCGGGCCGACGCCCGCCACCGGGCCGAGGCCGCCCCGCCGGCGACCCACGGCGGCAAGGGCGCCCCACCATCCGCCAACGGCCGCGTCCCGGCCCAGCCGGCCCCCGACCCGGTCCGGGGGGCCGGCCAGCCGGCCCTCGACCCGGTCCCGGCAGCCGGCGGCCCGGTCCTGCTCCCCCGCCCGCCGGCGCGGCCGGTCGATCCGGCCACGCTCCCGGGCCGGGCCCAGGCGCTGCTCTCGGCGCTGGCCGGCCCGGGGGCGGTGCTCCGCCCCGACCAGCTCGCCGCCGTCGGCGCGCTCGTCGTCGACCACCGGCGGGCGCTGGTCGTCCAGCGGACCGGCTGGGGCAAGTCGGCCGTGTACTTCCTGGCCACCCGCCTGCTGCGCGACGCCGGAGCCGGCCCGACGCTGCTCGTGTCGCCGCTGCTCGCGCTGATGCGCGACCAGATCGACGCCGCGCGGCGCATCGGCATCCGCGCCGCCACGATCAACTCGACCAACCACGCCGAGTGGTCGAAGGTGGAGCGGTCGCTGGCCGCCGGCGAGGTCGACCTGCTGCTGGTCTCGCCCGAACGGCTCAACAACCCCCAGTTCCGCACCGACGTGCTGCCCACCCTGTCGGCCGCGGCCGGGCTCCTGGTCATCGACGAGGCGCACTGCATCTCCGACTGGGGCCACGACTTCCGCCCCGACTACCGGCGCATCGTCCGGGTGCTCGACGCCATCGGGCCGGACGTGCCGGTGCTGGCGACCACGGCCACCGCCAACCGCCGGGTCATGGCCGACGTCGCCGACCAGCTCGGCGTCGCCCCGGTGACCCTGCGCGGGCCGCTCGACCGCGAGAGCCTGGTCCTGTCGGTCCTGCGGCTGCCGGGCCAGGCCGAGCGGCTGGCCTGGCTGGCCGAGCAGGTCCCCCGGCTGCCCGGCTCCGGCATCGTCTACTGCCTCACCGTGGCCGACACCGAGCGGGTCACGGCCTGGCTCCAGTCGCGGGGGATCGACGCGCGCGCCTACAGCGGCAGGGCCGACCCCGAGGAGCGGGCCGCGGTCGAGGACGCCCTGCGGGCGGGCCAGGTCAAGGTGGTGGTGGCCACCTCCGCCCTCGGCATGGGCTTCGACAAGCCCGACCTGGCCTTCGTGGTCCACTTCCAGTCCCCCGACTCCCCCGTCACCTACTACCAGCAGGTCGGTCGGGCCGGCAGGGCCCTCCCGCGGGCCGAGGCGGTGCTGCTGTGCGGCGCGGAGGACCGCTCGATCTGGGACTGGTTCGCGACCACCGCGTTCCCACCCCGCGACCTGGTGACGAGGGTGCTCGACACCCTGGAACGGGCGTCCAGGGCGCTGCCGGCGGCCGAGATCGAGGAGGCGGTGAACCTCGGCCGCGCCCGCATCGAGGCGATGCTCAAGGTCCTGGACGTGGAGGGGGCGGTGCGCCGGGAGCGCGGGGGCTGGGGGCGCACCGGCGCTCCCTGGACCTACGACGAGGAGCGCCACGCCCGGGTCGCCGCCGCCCGCGAGGCCGAGCAGGCCGCGATGGTCGCCTACGCGACCACCGACGCCTGCCTCATGGCCTACCTGCGCCGCCAGCTCGACGATCCGGACCCGGCCGAGTGCGGCCGCTGCGCCAACTGCACCGGGCAGCGGCCCGCGGCCGAGGTCGACCCGGCGCTCGCCGCCGAGGCGAGCGCGTTCCTGCTCGGCCGGGACACCGTGGTCGAGCCCCGCCGGCTGTGGCCGCGGGGCGTGGACGGCCTGGTCGGCACCATCCCGCCCGAGCTGCGGGTGGAGCCCGGGCGGGCGCTGGCCGTGGCCGGAGCTGCCGACGCCGGCTGGGGGAGGGTCATCGCCGGGCTGCTGGCGAGCGACGGGCCGGTGCCCGACGAGGTGGTACGGGGGGTGACCCGGGTGCTCGCCCGCTGGGAGTGGGCGACCCGGCCGAGCTGGGTGACGTTCGTGCCCTCACGCTCCCACCCCCAGCTGGTGGAGAGCCTGGCCGCTCGCATCGCCGAGCTCGGCCGGCTCCCGCTGCATCCGGTCCTCGAGCGGACCCGCGACGCCGACCCCCAGGCCGCCATGTCCAACAGCACCCACCAGTGCCGCAACGTGCACGGCGCGCTCGCGGTGGACGGCGCCGGCCCCGTGCCGCCGCCCGGCGCCGTCCTGCTGGTCGACGACGTGGCCAGCTCCCGCTGGACCTTGACCACCGCCGGCGCCGCCCTGCGCCGGGCCGGCGCCGGCCCGGTCCTGCCCCTGGTGCTGCTCCTACGCTGAGCGGAGGGCGCCGGCCGGGGTGAGGTCGGGCTCGTGCCGGGCCTGTCGGCGTGCTATGGGGTGGTGGGTACCGGCTGGAGCGGGAGGCGGAGCTCGAAGCGGGCCCCCTGGCCGTCGGTGGCTTCGGTGACGAGCAGCTCGCCGCCCTGGCCGCGGGCGAGCTGCCGGGCGATGTAGAGCCCGAGGCCGACTCCGCCGGCCTGCCGGTGCAGGTGGTCTTCGAGCTGGGTGAAGCGCTCGAAGATGCGCTGGCGGTCGGCGGCGGGGATGCCCGGTCCGTGGTCCTGGACCGCAAGCACGGCCTGGGCGCTGTCACGGATGGCCGACAGGTGGACCGGAGCCCCGCGTGGGGAGTACTTGCAGGCATTGTCGACGAGGTTGGTCAGGATCTGCACGACGGCGTCGTGGGCTGCGGGGACGGGCACCGGCGTGTCGACGTCGACGACGATCGGGTGGTCGCGGTGGCGTGCCCGGGCCTCGGCGGCCACCTGCCGGACGAGCAGGTCGCCGCTGAGGTCGGCCGGGCCGGCCATGCCGGTGACGACGGCGGCTCCGCCGTGGACGACGGCGGCTCCGCCGTGGACGACCTCTTCGAATTTGGCCGCGATCAGCAGCTGCTCGATCATGTGCTGCAGCCGGTCGCCCTGACGGATGCTCATGGTGATCATCTCCTGCCGGTCGGCAGGGGCGAGGTGCTCGCTGCGGGCATGCACGGTGCGGAGCGCGCCCAGGATCGTGGTGAGCGGGCTGCGCAGCTCGTGGGAGACGACGGCGAGCAGGTCCGCCTTCATGCGGTCGGCCTGCTGGAGCTCGCGGACCAGCCGCTGCTCCTTGGCGGTCAGCCGGCGCTGGTGCTCGGTGGCCTGCTCCGCCTGGGCCCGCCGCTGGTTGGCCAGGACCTCCCCCTTGGAGGCGCGGTAGGTCGCGGCAATGGGCAGGAGCAGGCCGGGCAGGAGCAGCAGGGTGCGCTCGGCGATGAGCACCGCCACGGGCGTGAGAGCCAGCAGCATCAGGGAGCTGGACAGCTCGACCGGGAGGTCGCGCAGCAGCCCGGCGGGCACCCGGCCGCCGTCGGCGAGTGTGACGACGACGCTGACCAGGGCGTGGTTGACGATCAGGAACACCACCGCCCCGCCGGTCATCGCCGGGAGTGTCCGCGCGCTGACGGCCACGTCGCCGCCCAGGGCGGTATACACGCTGCCGGCGGCGGTGAGGGCGAGGACGTACTGGGCGGCGTTGAAGGCGACCTTGACGACGGCCTTGCCGCGGACCAGGTCGGCCAGCATGCAGCCGGCGGCGGTGGCCAGCACGGCAACGCTGGTCCCGCCCACGGGAACCAGCGCGTAGGCGAAGGCGCTGGTGACCAGCAGCTCCTTGACCGCGCCGCGGCGCTGGATCGAGATGGGCAGCAGCTCACCAGCGACCACGCAGGCCAGGAAGACCGTGACGGGGAGCGGCACGCGCCCGGCGCGGGCCGCGTCGATCCGCACCACGGCACCGACGAGCGCGATGGCGCCGGCCGTCACCACGCTGGCGATGTACCCCGCAAGCGTCCCGGACACCCCCGCGGCCCGCGTCAGGCGCCCGACCCCCGACCACGCCCGACGCGGCCTCGGGGTGACCGGTGCCGGGGTGACCGGTGCCGGGGTGATCCCTTCCGGAGGCATGCCGGCCGGCTCGACGGTCTGGACCTGTGTCATCGCATCCTTCATCGGCGGCGGCGCCCGCCCCATGAGGGATCCGCATCCAGTCATAGTTGAGGGTCTTGACAGCTTCGAGCGCTTCGTGACAACTTGGGCCGACCTGAGATCCATCACCTGCCGCGCACTCGAGGTCGACCCGGTCGCCTCCTGCTCGCGGCAGCTACCGCCGCGAAGGAGGGATCTCGATGTCGGCCTGCCGCAAGTCGACCAAGTGGGGCTAGGCGTCCCTGCGCTGCCGCACTGGCGCGGTTCGCCCCGCCGTGCGGCAGCGCGATCGTCCGATGCCCTCACCAGCCCACTTGCGTCGATGCGTCATCCTGCCGCTCCGGGTCGTCTGTGCCCTGGAGCCCCGGTCGAGCGCCCACGGCGGGCGGGTTGTGGGCTCCCTGTCCCTGCAGCGCGCGCAACCGCCTCGCCGGTACCTGACCGACGTTCCGGGTGACGCCGCCCGATGCGCGCCTCCTACCGCGCGGTCCTCCGGGTGCCGCACGCGCGACCGCTCGTTCTGGCCGCACTCGTCGGCCGCCTGTCGTTCGGCATGGGCCCGCTTGCCCTCGTGCTCGTCGTGCAGCACGCCAGCGGCTCGTTTGCGCGGGCCGGGCTGGTTGCGGCCACCACGGCGCTCACCAGCGGGCTCCTGGCCCCCGTACGGGGCCGCCTCGTCGACCGCTACGGCCAGCGACGCTGCCTCCCGTGGCTGGCCACCGGCTACGCCGCCGGGCTGCTCGGCGTCATCGGCGCAGCTCAGGTGAGGACCACCGGCGTCCTGGCGAGCGTGGCCGCGGCGGGCCTCGCCGGAGCAGCCGCCCCGCCGCTGGCCGCCTCCATGCGCGTGCTGTGGGTGTCGCTCGTCGGCCGAGGCGCCCACCTGCAGACCGCCTACGCCCTTGACGCCGCCCTCGAGGAGGCGCTGTTCACCATCGGGCCGCTGTTGACCGGCGCGCTCGCCGCCACCTTCTCCCCCGCCGCCGCGCTGGCCACCTCCGCCGGGCTCGCCCTGGCCGGCACCGTCGGGTTCATTGCCTCACCAGTCTCCCGCACCTGGCACCCGACCCGGCCCGCCCAGGTCGGGTGGGCCGGGGCCCTGCAGGCAGCGGGCCTGCGGACCCTGGTCGTCTCCCTCGCCGGGGTCGGCGCCGCCGTTGGGATCTTCGACATCGGCCTCGTGGCCGCAGCCCAGGACGTCGGCGCACCCGCGGCCGGTGGCGTGCTGCTCGCCCTGATGGCAGCAGGCAGCGCCGTGGGCGGACTGTGGTACGGCGCCCGGACCTGGCGGCAACCGGTCGAGCGGCGCTTCCTCTGGCTGCTCGGCCTGCTCGCGCTCACGTGCCTGCCGATGGCCGCCACCCGGTCCCTCCTGCAGCTGGGGCTCCTCGTCGGTGCGGCGGGCCTGCTGCTCGGTCCCCTCGCCAGCTGCGCCAACGTGCTCACCGCCGAGCTGGCTCCCACAGGCACCTTGACCGAGGCCGCCACCTGGGTCACCACGGCCTCCAACGTGACCGCGGCGGCCGGGATCGCGCTGGCCGGCATCCTCGTCGACCGGGCTGGCGTGCCATGGACGCTGGGCAGCGCCTGGGCCTGCACGACCGCCGCCCTGCTCGTCTCACTGACCGCCTGCCGGACGCTGACCAGCCGCCACAACGAATCCGGTCGACCGCGCCGACGACGGTAGGGACCCCGCGGCGACCCGCCGGCTACGGGCGGCTGGTCGAGGTCGGGCAGGGCGGCAGCGTCGCGGTGGTCGTGGTCGACCCTGGGGGCAGCGTCGTCGTGGTCGTCGTGGTGGTGGTCGAGCCCGGCGGAAGGGTGGTGGTGGTCGGCCGCGCGCAGGGAGCCGTCGTCGCAGGCGCCTGCGTGGTCGACGTCGCCTGCGCCTGCGTGGTCGACGTCGCCGGCGCCTGCGTGGTCGACGTCGCCGGCGCCTGCGTCGTCGTCGTCGCCGGCGTCGTGGTCGACGGCGGGCCGGTCGTGGTGGTCGCCCTCGGCGTCGTGGTCGACGGCGGCGTCGTAGGCGTGGTGGTCGTCGACGGCGGGACCGTGGTCGAGGGCGGCCTCGTGGTCGCCGGCGGGACCGTGGTGGCCGGGAGGTTGGTGGTCGGAGGCCGCGACGTGGTGGTCGGAGGAAGCGGAGGCAGCACGCCCGGCCCGCCGCCGATCCGCCGCGCGTAGAACGCCGCCCAGCCGAGCACGCTGTCCACGTAGGACCAGGAGTGGTTGTAGCCGTAGACGGCCTGGCGGAGCCGGGCCGGGTCGGACAGGTCGCCGGCGCCGCCCAGGCAGAGGTAGGCGGCCGCGCTGACCGCCGCGTCGAACAGGTTCCCGGGGTCGGCGACCCGGTCGCCGTTGCCGTCGCGCCCGAGCGAGCGCCAGGTCGAGGGCAGGAACTGCATCGGGCCGACCGCGCGGTCCCAGACCCGGTCGGCGTCCAGGCGGCCACCGTCGGAGTCGGCGATCGCGGCGAAGCCGCCCCGGCCGTCCAGGGCGGGACCGAGGATCGGCGGGGTCACGTCGCCACCCTGGCTGAACCGCGCCGCCGCGCCGGCGTGGCGGCCGTGGTTGGACTCGATGCGACCGATCCCGGCCAGGACGCTCCACGACAGCCGGCAGCCCGGGTCGTATCCCGAAGCCCAGGCCGCCGCGGTGCGGTAGGCGCGCAGGGTGAGCGGCGGGATGGTCGGGTCGGCCCCGGCGGGCACGATCCAGGCTGCTGGCGTCGCCGCCGTGGCCCCGGACCCGCGGGCGACCCGCTCGGCGGCGGCCTGGTCGGCGGCCGCCCGGCCCGACGCCTCCCGCCCGCTCAGCCAGGCCCGGCGGTCGCGGGCCTCGTCCTCCGCGGCGCCGCCCGGGTCCCCGGCGAACGTGGCCACGGCGATCAGGGGAGCCGCGCTCCGGGCCGGGTCCGCGGCGGCGCCGGGCACGAACCCGGGCAGCACGGCCACGGATGCGAGGAGCACGAGCAGCCAGGCGCTCAGGGCCCGGACGAGAGGAACGAGGCTACGCGGTTGCGGTAGGCGCATGGGCGAGCTCGGCGCGGAGGCGGTCGGTACGGATCTGGCCCTTCCAGATCTATCGTCCCACGGCGATCAACCCCCGGCAGCCGGGCGCTGGCGCAGAACCGGTCAGAGTCCCCTGGCGCCGAGCAGCCTGACGGTGGTCAAGGGTGGCGGTCCGCTCAGCCCTTGACCTTCGCCACGGCCAGTCAGCCCTTGACCTTGGCCGGTCAGCCCTTGACCACGGCCACGGCCAGCTCGGCGGCCTCGGTCGGGTTGCGCCCGACCTGGACGCCGGCGGCCTCCAGCGCCTCGGCCTTGGCCTTGGCGGTGCCGCTGGACCCGGAGATGATCGCGCCGGCATGGCCCATGCGCTTGCCCGGGGGCGCCTCGAACCCGGCGATGTAGGCGACGACCGGCTTGGACATGCTGTCGGCCACGAACCGGGCCGCCTTCTCCTCCTCGTCGCCGCCGATCTCGCCGATCATCACCACCGCCTCGGTCTCCGGGTCGGCCTCGAAGCGGGCCAGGACGTCGATGAAGCTCGAGCCGACCACCGGGTCGCCGCCGATGCCGACGGCGGTGGTCTGCCCCACCCCGGCCTCGGCCATCTCGTACATGACCTGGTAGGTGAGGGTGCCCGAGCGGGAGACGAGCCCGACCGGCCCTGAGTGGGTGATCTCGCCCGGGATGATGCCGACGTTGGCCTTGCCGGGCGAGATCACCCCCGGGCAGTTCGGGCCGACCAGGGCGACCCCCTTGGCCCGGACGTAGTTGTAGGCGCGGGTCATGTCGAGGACGGGGATGTTCTCGGTGATGAGCACCACGGTGCCGATGCCGGCGTCGACCGCCTCGTAGAGGGCGTCGACCGCGAACCGGGCGGGCACGAAGATCAGCGAGGTGTTGGCGCCGGTCTCGGCCACCGCGGCGGCCACCGTGTTGAACACGGGGACGCCCTCGACGTCCTGGCCGGCCTTGCCCGGGGTGACGCCGGCGACCAGGTTGGTGCCGTACTCGCGGTTGCGCAGCGCGTGGAAGCGGCCCTCGCGCCCGGTCAGCCCCTGGACGACCAGGCGGGTGTCGGCGTCGACGAGGATGGCCATGGCTACGCACCTTCCTTGGCATGGGGGCCGGCGAGCTCGACCGCCTTGGCGGCCGCCTCGAGCATGGTGGCGGCGGGCACGACCTTGTCCGAGGGGGACTCGGCGAGCAGCCTGCGGCCCTCCTCGGCGTTGGTGCCGTCCAGCCGGACGACGAGCGGCACCTTGACCTTGTCGCCGAGCCGGTCCAGCGCGTCGAGGATGCCCTGGGCGACCAGGTCGCCGCGGGTGATGCCGCCGAAGATGTTCACGAGCACGCTGCGGACCTTGTCGTCGGAGAGGATGACCTCGAGCCCCGCGGCCATGGTCTCGGCCGAGGCGCCCCCGCCGACGTCCAGGAAGTTGGCGGCCTTGCCGCCAGCCTGCGCGACCACGTCGAGGGTGGACATGACCAGGCCGGCGCCGTTGCCGATGATGCCGACCCAGCCGTCGAGCTTGATGTAGTTGAGGCCCTTCTCCTTGGCCGCCTGCTCCTGCGGGTCGACCGCGAAGGTGTCGCGCATCTCCTCGAGCTCGGGGTGGCGGTACAGCGAGGAGTCGTCCAGCGACACCTTGCCGTCCAGGGCCTTGACCTGCCCGTCGGTGGTCACCACGAGCGGGTTCACCTCGACCAGCATGCAGTCCTCGGCGGTGAGCACCTCGTACAGCCTGGTGACGATCCCGGCCGCGCCCTTGTGGGTCTCGGGCGGGAACCCGGCCCCGTAGAGGAGCTGGTTGACGTGGTAGGGCCGCAGCCCGACGAGCGGGTTGACGCCGACCTTGACGATCGCGTCGGGCTTGGTCGCGGCGACCTCCTCGATGTCCATCCCGCCCTCGGCCGAGGCCATCGCCAGGAAGCCCTTGCTGGCCCGGTCGTGGAGGATCGCCAGGTAGTACTCGTTGGCGATGTCGGACGCCTCCTCGACGAGCACCCGGCGGACGGTGTGGCCACGGATGTCCATGCCGATGATGCGCTCGGCCTTGGTCCTGGCCTCGGCCGGGTCCCTGGCGAGCTGGATGCCTCCCGCCTTGCCCCGGCCCCCGACCTGGACCTGGGCCTTGACCACGACCGTCCCGCCCAGCTCGGCGGCTACCGCCTCGGCCTCCTCGGGCGACCAGGCGACCCTGCCTCTGGGGACGGCGACGCCGTGCCTTGCGAACAGCTCCTTCGCCTGATGCTCGAACAGGTCCATCGCTGCACTCCTCGTCCGCCGGCCCGCCCGCGCCGCGCCGCCGCGGGCGGTGGGGCCGCCTCAGCTCGGGGGAGCGGGTCAGGCGGCCGGGTCCACCGCGGCCCGCAGCCAGTCGACGATCTTCCGGGTAGGGGTTCCAGGGGTGAAGATCTCCGAGACGCCCTGCTCCTTGAGGGCGACGATGTCCTCCTGGGGGATGATGCCGCCCCCGAAGACGAGCACGTCGCCGGCGCCCCGCTCGTGCAGGAGCTCGATCACGCGGGGGAACAGGGTCATGTGGGCGCCGGACAGGATCGACAGGCCCACCGCGTCGGCGTCCTCCTGGATGGCGGCGGCCACGATCTGCTCCGGGGTCTGGTGCAGGCCGGCGTAGATGACCTCGAAGCCGGCGTCGCGCAGGGCGCGGGCGACCACCTTGACACCGCGGTCGTGCCCGTCCAGCCCCGGCTTGGCCACCACGACCCGGATGCGTCCCTGCGCCACGGCACGCCGTCCTTTCGCTCGCGACCCCTTGACACTCCGTACAAGGTCCGGCGCCGCGTCGCTGCCGGGCCCCTTGACACTCCGTGGGCTGGGCCCTGGGCTCCGCCCCGGTGATGCCGGCCGGCCGCGCGGCAGGGCGCTGCCGAGGCAGCCTACCCTGTGGCCCGACCGTGCCGGGAAGATACTACCCGTGGGGCAACCGTCCCCAACCCGCCGAGGAGCCCCGACCGTCCATGCCCGACCCGAGTCCCGAGACCCCGCGCACCGCCTACCTGCCGCCCCGGGCAGCCAAGGCCCGCAAGCTCATCCTGCGTACCCAGCTCGGCCTGGCCTGGCTGCTCGCGGCGAGCCTCTTCGCGCTCGTCATCCTGGTCGCCGGGACCCTGCTCCTGCTCCAGGGAGGCCGTCCCGGCGCGCCCTGGGTGCGGGTGGCCGCGGTGGCCGCGGTCCCGGAGGGGTCGGTCGCCGAGGTCCCGGCGGGCGAGGGGCGGGTGGTGGTGGTCGACCGCCGGGGCGGGCTGCTGCAGGCGTTCCTGGCCGAGGCGGGGCCCTGCCCGGTGACCGCGGCCGCGGGCTCGGCCGGCTTTGCCCGCTCCTGCCAGGACGAGGCGTGGGACGCCGACGGCACCCCGAGGCGGGCGGGTGCGCCGGCCCTGCGCCGGGTCCCGGCCCAGCTCGCCCGGGGCGACCTCTACGTCGACCCGACCGCCCCGGCCGGCCGCCCCGCCGGCAAGGCTGGCCGGGCTCGCGCTTCAGGCGGGTGCGGTCAGCTCTCCCACTCGACCTCGCGGACACCGTCCAGCCCGGTGAGGGCCTCGAGGAACTGCTCGGCGTCGTAGCGGGGTGGCAGCTTGACGATCACCTGGACGCGGCCGCCGTTGCCGTCCTGCGTGCGTTCCAGGCCGCGGAGCCCGACCTGCTCCCTGCGGGCGAGGTCGGTGAGCTTGCTGGTCGAGAAGCCGGGCCCGACGAGCAGGCTGAACTCCTCACGGCTGCTGCCACGACGGCGGAGCAGGTTGCGGAGCGCGCGGAGCCCGACCAGGGTGGCAAGCACGAGCACGGTCGCGCCGACCGCGAGCACGTAGCGCCCTGCCCCGACCGTAACCCCGAGGGCGGCCGTGGCCCAGATGCTGGCCGCGGTGGTGAGCCCGCGGATGGAGGCACCGTGGCGCAGGATGGCCCCGCCGCCCAGGAAGCCGATGCCGGTGACGATCTGCGCATGGCGGGCTCCAGGAGTCGACGACCGGATGCTACCTCCTGAGCAGGCCTGCTCACGGGCATCCGGTCGGGTACCTCCACCGGGCCCGGATCTGGCTCCTTCCATGAGCAGCCGGTCGGGTAGCTCCACCGGGCTCGGATCTGGCTACTTTTGACTATGAGAGGGCTATCCGGAGGGTGGGTGAGCGGGTGGCCCGCTGGCGTCGATAGCTAGCGTGGAGCGGCCACGGAGGGTGGCTGCGGGCGGGTGAGGGCGAGGTGAACGGTGATCGCTCGGGTGCTGCGCGCGACCGCCCGCTCGGAGCACGAGGCGCTGGCCATGGCCGCGCTGTGGAGCTCCGAGATCGGGCCCTTCGAGCGGGCCAGGCCCGGCTTCCAGGGCGGGGTCCTCCTGCGCGAGGGACCCGACCTGCTCGCGGTGAGCTGCTGGGACGCCATGAGCACGGCCGCCGCCCTGGACCCGCTGTACGGCAAGGTCGCCGCCTCCCCGCTGGAGGGCCTCCTCGCCAGGCCGCTGACGTGCCGGTTCCGGGCTCTCTGAGGCGCCGGAGGACCCGTGGACGCGGCGAGCCCGGACGCACGGCGCGAGCGCTGCCCTCTCGCCGCCTTGGGGGCGGGCGCCGAGGGGACGATCGTGGAGCTGCGCTTCGCGCCCCACCACCGGCCCGCGCCCGAGTCGCCGCTGCGGCGGGGAGCCGCGGTCTACGTCGTCGAGGCACCGGGCGGCGGGTGGCTCCACGTCCGCATCAACTTCCGCGAGTACTCGGTGCCCCCGGGGGTGGCCGACCGGGTCGTGGTCGCCGTCAAGGAGCGGCCCGCGGCCCGCGAGGCCGGCCCGGAGGCGGCCGGGGCCGCCTACACGGTGCTGTTCTCGCGCGCCGGCCGCAAGGCCTGGCGGGTCAGGGTGGTGCACCGGGACGGCGGCGCGGTCGTGCTGACCGAGCTGTTCGACGCCGAGGCCGACGCGCGGCGCCGGCTGGCCGAGCTGCGCCGTGACGCGGCCGCCCTGGACGCCGCCGCGTTCCGGTCCCGCCACGGTCTGCCCTGAGCCGGCCGCTACAGCCGGCGGGCCGTGTCCAGGTCGCTCACCGCGAGCACGAGCTGCTTCGAGCCGTTCTTCTCGCCGGCCAGGTAGACCGCCTCGAGGTTGACCCCGGCGTCGGCCAGCCGCCGGCAGTAGCGGCCGAGCGCGCCCGGCTCGTCCTCGAGGGTGACCACCAGCACCTCGCGGACCCGCTCGGGGGCCATGCCGGCCTCACGCAAGGCCCGCACGGCCACGTCGGCGGGCTCTACCACCAGGTGGGCGAGGGCGCCGCCCCCCGGCACGGCGAGCACCGCGACGGCCCGGATGTCGACGCCGTTCCCGCCGAGCAGCTCGCCCAGCGTGGCAAGCGTCCCCGGCCGGTCCTCGAGCTTCACCACCACCTCGGTCAGCACCTGCCCCACCCCCTCGTCGTCGCGGTCCTCACCGGGAGCCGGACGCTCCGGTGCCGGCACGGGACCTCACCCGTGGTCGTGCCGGTGACGGTCGTGCCGGTGATGGTCGTGCCCCGGCCCGGACGGGCCGGGCCGGGTGTGGTGCAGCGTCTCGCCGTGGCTTGCGTGCTCCTCGACCCCGGCGGGGTCGAGGTGGACGTCGACCTCGGACACGCCGGGCACGGCGTGGAAGATCCGGTGCCTGACCTGCTCGGCGAGGTCGTGGGCGCGCCCCAGCGGCAGCTCGGGGTCCACCCCGACGTGGACGAGCACGTGGAGCGTGCGGCCCACCCAGCGCGCCCGCACCGCATGGGCGGCCTCGACGCCCTCGACGGACTCGGCGGCCTGCTCGATCTGGTCGATGACCTCGGGGTCGACCCGGTCCATCAGCCGGGCCAGGACGTCGCGGACGGTGCCGACCAGCACCCAGGCGATCACGGCCGAGAGCAGCAGCCCGGCCAGCGGGTCGGCCGCGGGCCAGCCGGCCCAGGCGCCGGCGATGCCGGCCGCGGCGGCCAGGCTGGCCAGGCCGTCGACACGCGAGTGGCGGCCGTCGGCCTCGAGTGGCACCGAGTTGATGCGCTGCCCGACCCGGATCTTGTACTGGGCGACGGCCTCGTTGCCGGCCGCGCCGGCCAGCGCGGCGGCCAGGGCCCAGCCGGGGTTGCGCAGCGGGGCGACCGGACCGGCCAGCTTGGCCAGCGACTCGACCAGCGCCACGCCGGCCGAGGCGGCGATCGCCAGCACCACCAGCACGCCGGCCACGTCCTCGGCCCTGGCCAGGCCGAACGTGTAGCGGCGGTCGGGCTGCCTGCGCCCGACCCGGAACGCGATCAGCAGGGTGACGGTGGTGAACACGTCGCCCAGGTTGTGGAGCCCGTCGGCGAGCAGCGCGACCGACCCGCTCGCGGCGACGAACGCGAGCTCCACCGCGGCGGTCAGGGCCAGGACGACGGCGGCCCGGGCGACCGCCCGCGCCCCTTCGTCCTCGCCCTCGCGCGATCCGGCGACCGGCACCGGGGCGTGGCTGTGGCTACCGCTCATCGCGCCCTTCCTCCAGGTGGCACCCGGCGGCGCTGTCCATCTGGCACAGCCTGACCCAACGGTGCCCGGCGCGGCAAGCATGCTCCCGCGGGCGCAACCGTCGGGTCGGAAAAGCAGCGGGCCCACGGCGCCGTCCGGGTGGGATCGGGGGCGCCAGGGCCCTGCTGCCGAAGGCCGCCCTCGCCCAGGTGGGCCGGGGCCTTCCACCTCAAAGGGTAAGCGACGGCGCCGACCCGCGCCAGGGCTTTGCCCAAATGAGGCGGCGGAGACGCCTTGGGAGCCCCCTGAGCTGCTACTGTCGGGCCTGCGGCCCGGCGGGCCGCGAGCCACGACCGGAGGTGCCCCATGAGCGCTCGACCAGGCAGCGAAGCCCCCGACCGCAACCTCGCTCTCGAGCTCGTCCGCGTCACCGAGGCCGCCGCGATGGCAGCCGCCCGCAAGATGGGCTACGGCGACAAGGAGCTGGTCGACCAGGCCGCGGTCGACGCCATGCGGGCGGTGCTCGGGTCGGTGTCGATGACCGGCGTGGTGGTCATCGGCGAGGGCGAGAAGGACAACGCGCCCATGCTCTACAACGGCGAGGAGATCGGGAACGGCACGCCGCCGCAGGTCGACGTCGCGGTCGACCCGGTGGACGGCACCACCCTGACCGCCAAGAGCATGCCGAACGCGATCGCCGTGGTCGCCCTGTCCGACCGGGGCACGATGTTCGACCCGGGTCCCTGCGTCTACATGGACAAGCTGGTGGTGGGCAGGGAGGGCGTCGGCGTGATCGACTTCGAGGCGCCCATCCGCGACAACCTGCGGGCGCTGGCCAAGGCCAAGGGGGGTGAGGTGCCCGACCTCACCGTCTGCATCCTCGACCGGCCGCGGCACGAGGACAAGATCCGCGAGGTCCGCGAGGCGGGCGCCCGCATCAAGCTGATCCCCGACGGCGACGTGGCCGGCGCGATCATGGCGGCCCGGGACGGCACCGGCGTCGACATCCTCATCGGCGTCGGTGGGACGCCCGAGGCGGTCATCGCCGCGTGCGCGCTGAAATGCCTGGACGCCGCGATGTTCGGCCGGCTCTGGCCCCGCAACGACCAGGAGCGCGCCGCCGCCCTGGACGCCGGCTACGACCTCGACCAGGTCCTCACCATCGACGACCTCGTCCGGGGCGACAACGTGTTCTTCGCGGCCACCGGGGTGACCGACGGCGAGCTGATGCGGGGCGTGCGCTTCGACCGGCGCGGTGCGACCACCCAGTCGCTGTCGATGCGCTCCAAGTCGGGCACCGTGCGCATGATCGAGGCCCGCCATCAGTTCTCGAAGCTCAGCAGGTACGCCAGCATCGACTTCGGGTAGGACCTGCTGCGGTCCCCTGTCGATGTGGGGGGAGCTCGCTCCCCCCACGGCCCCCCAAGAGCGCCTGTGCCATGGTCGGGCGGATCCCGAAGGGCGCCGGTGCCATGGCCGGGGTTGGCGGCGGGTGCATTTGACCGGGGTCCTAGGCTGCGTCCATGCTGTCCCGCCAGCCGGTCGTGGTCGTCGGGGCCGGGGTCTCCGGCCTGGCCTGCGCGCGCGTGCTGGCCGGCGCCGGCCTGCCCGTGGTGGTCCTGGAGAAGAGCCGGGGCGTCGGCGGGCGGATGGCCACCCGGCGGGTGGCCGGGACGGTCGTCGATCACGGCGCCCAGTACGTGACCGCGGGCGACCCCGAGTTCGCGGCGCTGCTGCGCCGGCTGGCCGCCACCGGCCTGGCCGAGCCCTGGGCGACCCGCCTGCACCGCTACGAGCGCGGGCGGCTCGCCGAGGGCGGGCCGGCCGAGTCGGGCCGGGTCCGCTGGGCGTTCCCCGACGGCATGACCACGCTGGCCGAGCAGCTCGCCCGCGGGCTCACCGTGCACCGGCAGGTCCGGGTGACCGCCGTCCGGCCGGCGCGTCGCAGCTGGGAGCTGGCCACCACGCCGGAAGGCGGGTGGGCGGCGCGGGCGCTCGTGCTCGCCCTGCCCGCCCCCCGGGCGGTCCGGCTGCTGACCGGCGTCGCCGGCCTGGAGGAGCTGGCCGGGACGGCGGCGCGGGCCGCCTACGACCCGTGCTGGGCGGTGGCGGCCGGGTACCCGGACGCGGCCCCGCCGACCTGGCGGGGGGTGTTCGTGGGCGGCGGCCCGCTCTCGTTCCTCTGCCACGACTCCTCCAAGCGCCACGACCCGGCTGGCACGGTCCTGCTCGCCCACGCGACCGGTGCGTGGACCCGGGCGCACTGGGACGACGACCCGGCCCGGGTCACCGGCGAGCTGGTCGCCGCCACGGCGCGGGTCGCCGGCGGCTGGGCGGCCGACCCGGCCTGGACCAGCCACCAGCGCTGGACCTACGCCCAGGTCGCGGAGGGTGTGGACGCGCCCTGGCTGCTCGGCCAGGGGCACGCGCCGGTCGGGCTGTGCGGCGACTGGTGCGAGGGCGCGAAGGTCGAGGGGGCCTGGCGCTCGGGCCACCGGCTTGGCCACGCCCTGCTCGAACGCGTCCGGTGACCAACGGGCGGGCCGGCCCGGGCCGGCCCGCCGGCTGCGAGCCGCCCCGGGCGTAGGTCCAGCCGTAGGTCCAGCGCTGGTGGCTGGTCCAGGCCAGGTCAGGGCCGGCGGGTCAGGGCGCTCGGCCCTCGACCCCCCGGTGCTCGACCCCCGGCGGCGCCGCTCCGGGCCCGGCCGGCGGCGCCGCTCCGGGCCCGGCCGGCGGCGTCCCGGCCTCGGCCGCCGGGACGGCGGGTGCGCGGGCCCGCTCGTGCGCGGCCTCCTCGGCGGCCATCCGCTGGGCGAAGAAGACCTTGACGGCGGCGGCGACCGGGATCGCCATCAACGCCCCGACCAGCCCGAGGACGGTCGCACCGATGAGGCCGGCGAGCAGCACGGCGCTGGCCGAGATGTCGACTGTGGACCTCAGGATGCGCGGGGCGATCAGGTAGTTCTCGAGCTGCTGGTAGGCCACGAAGAACAGCGCGACGAGGACCGCGGTCGGCCAGATGTCGGTGGCGAACGCGGCGACCGCGACGCAGAGGATCGCGCCCAGGGTGGCGCCGACCATCGGGATGAGGTCGCAGAAGGCGACCAGGATGGCGAGCGGGATCGGGAAGGGGACGCCGAGCACCAGGAACGCGGCGTAGGAGGCGATCCCGGCCACGATCGAGATGAGGATGTTCCCGATCATGTAGTCGCCGACCTTTTCGACCACGACGCTGACGACCTCGGCCGAGCGCGCCCGCCGGTGGCGGGGCATCAGGCGGACCAGACCGGACCGCAGCCGCGGCAGGTCGGCCATGAAGTAGATGGTGAGCACGAGGATGGTGAGGCCGCTGAACAGCGCCCCGAACACCCGGCTGGTGAACCCGACCAGGCCGGTGCCGAGCCGGGAGGGCAGGCTGCCGACCAGCCCCTGGATCTGGCTGGACACGTCGAACTGCCGGTTCAGCACCCGGAAGCTCCGCGAGCGCTGGTTGAGCTGCTCGAAGTACCGGGGCAGGTCGGCGGTGAACGTCTGGAACTGGGAAGCCAGCTCCGGGATGATGGAGGCCAGGAACGCGACCGCCACCACCACGACGAGCCCGATGATGATCGTCACGGCGAGGCCCCGGCTGACGCCGCGGCGGTTCAGCCAGCGCACGGCGGGGTCCAGGCTGACCGCGAAGAACAGCGCGATCAGGGCCCGGATGAGCACCGCCTGGGCGGCGACCACGGCACGGGCGCCGAGGTACACGGTGAGCGCGCCAAGGCTGGCGAACAGCCCCCAGCGGTAGGCGGCCCAGGACCGGCGCCGGGCCCGGTCCTGGGCGCGCTCGCCGTCGCCGCCGGTCCCCGTGACAGGGACGGCGCCGGTGTCTGGCGTCCTGGCCATCGTGGAGCATCCTCCCGGGAGTCGGCCCTGCGTGCGGGGCAGGGCAAGTAAAGGCCCTCCGGCCCCTCGGCTCAAGTGCGGACCGGTCTCCCGCTCGGGGACGGCCCTGCCGCGATAGGCTTTGGGTCGTTGGCCGCCGCCCCGCTGGAGGGACACGGAAATGACCGAGATAAACGCCTCCGACTACGACCAGCTCGTCGCCGCCGTCGACCGGCTCTCCAACGAGGAGCTGGTGGCCGCCATCCAGACACAGGAGGGCGGCGTCGACGGCACGCTCGAGCAGGTCTTCCAGGGCATGGTGAACTCGTTCAACCCGCAGAAGGCAGCCGGGCAGCAGGCCACCGTGCAGTACGAGATCGCGGCTCCGGACGGTCCCCACCCCTACGCGATGCGCATCGCCGACGGCCGCTGCGAGGTCGAGCAAGGCACCGCCGAGAGTCCTCGGGTCACCCTCAGGATCGGCCTGGGCGACTTCCTGCGCCTGGTCACCAACAGGCTGCCGGGCATGCAGGCGTTCATGACCGGCAAGCTCAAGGTGTCCGGGGACCTGTTCTTCGCCCAGACCTTCGCCTCCTGGTTCGACCGCCCGGCCTCGTAGCGCCGGACGCCCGGGGGGCCGAGGACGAGGCCCGGACCTGGCGGGGCGGGCTCGCCCGCCGCCGGAGCCGCCCCGCGTCGGGCTTGCCTCCGGCCTGGGACTTGGCCAGACTCCGAGCATGGCAGCCACCCTGTTCCTGGTGCGGCACGCCAAGGCGGCCGACCGGGGCCACTGGACCGGTGCCGACCGGGCCCGGCCGCTCACCGGGCGCGGCCGGGCCCAGGCCGAACGGCTCGCCCGGGCACTCGCGCCGGAACGACCCGCCCTGCTCTCGGCCAGCCCGTGGCTGCGCTGCGTCGAGACCGCGGCGCCCCTGGCCGCCGCGCTCGGGGTGGACCTGCGGCTCGACGACCGCCTCGGCTACGACCAGGCCGACATGGACGGCTGGATCCGGGAGGCGGCCGCCCACCCGGGCTCCGTCGTGGTCGGGGTCGGCCACGGCGACCTCATCCCGATGTACCTGCTGCGGGCCCGCCTGCTCGACGGCCCGCCCGCCTTCCGCACCGGCTCGCTGTTCCGGGTCCGGGTGCAGGATGGCCGGCCGGTCGCGGTCGCCTACGTCGACCGGGACGACCTCCCCGAGCCCGCCGCCTAGGACTCCGGTTCCTCTGCGTGCTCGCCCGGGCGCGCTCAGGATTCGATCGGGTTCCCGGATGCCCGTACGATAGAGGTCCATGCCCACCAACCCGAGCACGCCCACCGACCGGTCCGTCCCGGGCGACGGCATCGTCCTGCACGCCAGGGACTGGGGCGGCGACGGTCCCCCGGTGGTGCTGCTGCACGGGCTCGCCTCCAACTGCCGGATCTGGGACGGGGTCGCGCCACTGCTCGCCCGGGCCGGCTTCCGGGTGCTGGCACTGGACCAGCGGGGCCACGGCGAGTCCGACCAGCCCGCGGACGGCTACGGGTTCGAGACGGTCGGGCGCGACCTCGAGGCCGCCCTGGGCGCCCTCGGCATCGCACGCCCGGTGCTGGCCGGCCACTCCTGGGGCGGCAACGTCGCCCTGCAGTACGCCGCCGACCGGGACGCCGACGCCGTGGCCGGCCTCGCGCTGGTCGACGGCGGCTTCATCGAGATCTCGGCCTGGCAAGGCATGACCAGGGAGAAGGCGCGCGAGCAGCTCGCCCCGCCCCGCTTCGCGGTCCCCCTGCAGGACTGGCTGGAGCAGGCGGGACGCTGGATACCGCCCGGGGTGGACCACAGGAACGGCTGGGTGCGCGACTTCCTGCGCGCCGGCGTCGAGGTCGACACCCGGGGCGTGGCCCGCGCCCGGTTCCACTTCGACAACCACATGCAGGTCGTCGAAGCCATGTACGACCAGCGGCCGTCGCAGCTGTACGCCAAGGTGACCTGCCCGGTGCTGATCTGCCCGGCCGGCAGCGACGAGTTCGCCGCCGCCAAGCGGTCGGCGATCGACCTGGCCGCCTCGCGGCTGCCCGACACCCGCGTGACCTGGTTCGAGGACACCATGCACGACATCCCCCTCCAGCGCCCGGAGGCGCTGGCCGCCGAGCTCACCGGTTTCGCCAGGGAGGTGGCCGACGGTGGGTGAGGTCTGCCGTGTCGGCGTGATGGGCATCCGGGGGTCGTTCTCCGAGGAGGCGGCCCTGGAGTACGCCAGGGACAACAAGCTCGGCGAGGTCGAGATCGTGGAGCTGGTCTCCACCGACCGGGTCCTGCGGGCGGTGACCGCCGGCGAGGTCGAGCTCGGCATCTTCGCGCTCGAGAACTCCAACGGCGGGGTCGTCTACGAGAGCATCTACGCCATGGCGGCCCACCGCTTCCACGTCGAGGACCTGTTCGAGATCGACGTCAACCACACCCTGCTCGTCCATCCCGACCTGCCCGGCCGGGGGGGGATCGACCGCATCGCCTCCCACCAGCAGGCGCTGCGGCAGTGCCGGATGTGGCTGCGCCACCACTTCCCCACCACGCTGGTGACCGAGGAGCCCGACACCGCCGAGGCGGCCCGGATGCTGGCCATCGGGGAGCTGCCGCCGACGACCGCGGTGATCGCGGCCGAGCGCTGCGCGGAGCTGTTCGGCCTGCGCGTGCTGGAGCGGCGGATCCAGGACCTCAAGTTCAACTTCACCACGTTCGTGGCCGCGAGCCGCATCGACCCGTGACCCAGGCCCGGGGCCGCTCGGGCCCTGGGCCAGTCCCGGCCTGGTGCATCATGGGGCCATGAGCGCCTTCGACCTCGGGCCCGAGGGCAGGCAGCGGGTCGCGCGGGCGGTCAGCACCGGGGAGGCGGTCGCCGACCCGGCGCTGGCCGCCGCGGCGGTCGCGCTCGCCCGCTCGGCCCAGGCGCGGCTGCGGGCCCACACGCTGCGCAGCGCGCTGCGGATCAGCGCCGCCACCACCGCGGTCTGGCTCGTGCTTGTGGTGCTGCCGGTCACGCTCAGCGCCGGCGTCTACTGGGCGGCGCTGGCCGCGGGCCTCGGCGTCGGGGTCGTGCTGTTCCTCGTCATCCTGCTCGTCGGCTGGCGCCAGCTCCGCCTGGCCCGCCGGGCCGAGGCCCGCAACCGGCGCCTGCTGGACCCCGGGCCGGGGCCGGCGGCGCCCGACCGGTAGGATCCGTGCATGCTCGCCACCGCCACGTCGTTCGCGACAGCCTGGGAGCGGGCGGCGTCCGACGACCGCGGCAGCGGCCGGGCCGCCGTCCCGCTGCCCGGGCTTCGAGCCCGGGTCAGCGCTCGCGGATGACGAGCGAGCCGACGAGCTTGTCCGCGAACGTCTGGCGGCGGGGGTCCCACAGCGGCCAGAGGTAGCCGAGGTAGCACGGGAGCGAGTCCACGAGGTGGGCGACCGAGCGCAGGAAGACCAGGCCGGTGCCGAGGGGCCGCCCGTCGGCCTTGCGCAGCAGGCGGATGCCCATCGCCTGCTTGCCCCAGGTCTGGCCGGTCCGGCCCTGGGCGGCGAGCTGGTTCCACAGCGTCAGGCTGACCGCGAGCAGCTCCAGCAGGATGCCGAGGACCAGGAAGACCACGCCGTCGGGCCCGGCGCCGCGGTCGGCGGCGAGCAGGATCACGGTCGTGCCCGGCAGGTAGAGGAACACGACGATGAGCGTGTCGAGCAGGGCCGCCACGACCCGCCGGCCCCAGCCGGCCAGCGCGTGCCCCTCGTAGTAGCCGGGGCGGTCGGGGTCTGGCCCGGGGTCGCGGCGGTGGACCCGGACCTGCCCGGTGGACCAGTAGGCGACCGGGACGCCGAACCCCGGCGGCGCGCCCGGCCCGACCGGATGGGAGCCGGGACGCCAGTCCGACGACGACAATGTGCTCCCCTTTCTCGTGCCGTCGCCTCGCGTGCCATGATCTGGGTCGGTCGGCAGATCCACCCACAGGACCGGCCCCGCCGGGAGACTCCACGATCAGGGCCAGGTCCGGCAATCGGGACCTCTACGCAGGCCGGTAGAGCGCGTACAGCTCGCTCGCGGCGTACCAGACGGCGATCAGGCCGAGCAGCACGCCGAGCCCGAGCCGCAGGTGGCGCTCGGCGACCCGGACCGTGGTCGCCGCGCCCAGCCGCGCGCCCGGGACGACGCCAAGGCCGAGCAGGACGGCCAGGCGCCAGTCGATGTCGCCGAGCAGGGCGTGGGTGACCGTGCCGGGGACGGCGAGGACGCCGACGCACACGAGCGAGGTGGCGATCGCCGACTTCAGGGGGAGCCCGAGCAGCTCGGTGAACCCGGGCACGAGGACGATCCCGCCTCCGACGCCGAGCAGGCCCGAGAGCATGCCGGCGCCGCCCCCGACCGCCGCCGCAACCGGCCAGGACCGGCGTGCGGCCCGGCCGCCCCGGCCCACCGGACCGGCGCCCGGCTCCAGGTCCTCGGCGCCGCCCTCCGGCTCGCCGCCCTCGGACTCGCCGGGAGCCCGGCTCCCGCCCGGTGCCGGCTCGCCGGGAGCCCGGCTCCCGTCCTTGCCGCCGTCGCGGCGCCCCCGGGCCATCCGGACCGAGGTGAGGGCGAGCAGGGCGGCGGTCGCGAGCATGAGCAGATGGCCCTGGCCGGGGACGGCGTGCGAGAGCAGCGAGCCGCCGACCGTGGCGGCCATGCCGGCCGGCGCCGCCCAGGCGACGACGCGCCAGTCGATGAGCGCCTCGCGCCGGTAGCGCAACGCCCCGCTGACCGCGCCCGGCAGGATCGAGGGCAGGGTGGTGCCGACGGCGACGAACGCCGAGGCGCCGAGGGCCCGGATGCCCGGGGTCGAGATGACCGCCCCGCCGACCCCGGCCACCGCGCTCAGCATCCCGCTGGCCACGCCGACGGCAAGGGTCAGCCCGTCCCGCAGCAGCCCGGGGGCCATGCGCGGGGCGGCCGGTCAGCCGCGCAGCGCGCGCAGGGCGTCGACCACGGCCGGGCGGGCGAACTCCTCGTAGGCGTAGGCGGCGGCCCGCATGCCGCGGTAGTAGTGGGACAGCAGCAGCCGCTCGTTGGGCGCGTGGATGCGGTCCTCGGGCAGCATGACCCCGACGTAGACGCAGGCGACGCCGAGGGCGTCGGACAGGGCGCGCTCGGGTCCCGAGCCGCCCTCCCGGGTGAACAGCGGCTCGGCGCCGAAGGCGCGGGCGACCGCCCGGGCCACCGCCTGGTTGCCGGGGTGGTCCAGCGGGGTCAGGCAGGGCCTGACCCCGCCGAACGACAGGATGGTCACCTCGCTGGCCTCGGGCGCGTTGTCGCGCACCCACTGCTCGAACAGCGGCTGCAGCTTGGCCGGCTCCTGGTCGGCGACGAGCCGGAACGACACCTTCGCGTGCGCCTCGGCCGGGATGATCGTCTTCTGCCCGACACCGGTGTACCCGCCCCAGATGCCGTTGACGTCGGCGGCCGGGCGGCCCCCGATGCGCTCGAGCGGCGACCAGCCCTCCTCGCCCGGCAGCGACCGCACACCGGCGTTGCGCTTCAGCTCCTCGGGGTCGAAGGGAAGGGCCGCGAAGTTCCGGCGCTCCTCGGCGGTCAGCTCGAGGACGTCGTCGTACCAGCCCGGGACGGCGATCCGGCCGCGGTCGTCCTTGAGCCCGGCCAGGAGCCGGACGAGCGCTTCCACCGCGTTCGGGACCGTGCCCCCGAACGTGCCGGAGTGCAGGTCGGCCGGTGCGGTGCGCAGGTCGACCTGGAAGTAGATCAGCCCGCGCATCGAGGTGACCATCGAGGGCACGTCGCGGGCGTGCATGCCGGTGTCGGACACGAACACGACGTCGCAGGCGAGCCGCTCGGCGTGGTCGGCCAGGAACGCCTCGATGTTCGGGGAGCCCGCCTCCTCCTCGCCCTCGACCAGGAACTTCACGTTGACGGGCAGGCTGCCGTCGGCGGCGAGCAGGTGGCGGATGGCCGACACCTGGAAGTGGACCTGCCCCTTGTCGTCGGAGGTGCCCCGCCCGTGCAGGCAGCCGTCGAGCACGGTGGGCTCGAACGGGGGCGTGGTCCACTGCTCGAGCGGGTCGACGGGCTGGACGTCGTGGTGGCCGTAGACGGTGACGGTGGGGGCGTCCGGACCGGCGCCCAGCCACTCGCCGTAGACGGCGGGCTGGCCGCCCTCCACCGGGATGACCTCGGCATGGAGACCGGCGGCCTCCATCAGGCCGGCCAGGTGCTCGGCCGAGCGACGGACGTCGTCGGCGTGGGCCGGGTCGGTCGAGATCGACGGGATCGCGCACCACTCGGACAGCCCGGCGACCAGCGACTCGGCCTCGGCCTTGACGAAAGCGTCGATGTCAGCCACAAGCTCCCTCACGCAACGGGGCGGAACGACATCCGGCAGGCTATCAGAGGGGCTCGGCGGCCCCGGGTCGCCGGCGCCGGTGGTTGCCGGATGCCGGCGCCGGTGGTTGCCGGATGCCGGCGCCGGTGGTTGCCGGATGCCGGCGCCGGTGGTTACCGGATGCCTGGCGTGGAAGGATCCGGGGGCACCGGCGCCTTCGTGGCGCGAGCGGACCGACGAGCGGACGCAAGGAGGGATCGGATGGCTGGATCCATGACCGAGATCAGGGCCGACGGCGGGTCGGTGCCCGCCTACGTCTCGCTGCCGCCGTCGGGCAGCGGCCCGGGGGTCGTCGTCATCCAGGAGTGGTGGGGGCTGGTGCCCCACATCCGCGACGTGGCCGACCGGCTCGCCGCCGAGGGGTTCGTGGCCATCGCCCCGGACCTGTACCGGGGCGCGCAGACCCAGGAGCCGGACGAGGCCGGCAAGCTGGTCATGGAGCTGCGACTCGACCAGGCCGCCAAGGACATGAGCGGCGCGGTCGACGCGCTCCTGGCCATGCCGGAGACGACCGGCTCGGGCGTCGGCGTGATCGGCTTCTGCGTCGGCGGCGGGCTCGCGCTCTACCTCGCCACGCTCAAGCCCGAGGTGGCCGCGGTCGTGTGCTACTACGGGTTCCCGCGCCAGGGCCTCGAATGGGACCTGTCGACGGTCACGGGAGCGGTGCTCGGCCACTTCGCCGCGCACGACGACTTCGCCCCCCGCGAGCTGGCCGACCAGATGGAACAGGAGCTCCGGGACGCCGGCGTGCGGGTGACCTTCCACCACTATCCTGGCACCGAGCACGCCTTCTTCAACGACGACCGCCCCGAGGTCCACGACGCCGAGGCGGCCGAGGTGTCCTGGCGGCGCACGCTCGACTTCCTGCGCGGCACCCTGGGTGGCGGCTCGTGAGCGGCGAGCGGCCGGGACTCGGCCCCTTCCTGCGCAACATCGTCGAGCACGAGTCCGGGGTGGCCAGGAAGGCGTACCTGGTCGTCCGCAACCTGGCCCGGCGCCCGCTGCGGGCCCGGGAGTGCTGCGGCCACCCGGGCGAGCCGGGGTGCTGACAGGGCGCCAGTGACGGCCCCGGTCGGGGCCACCAGCACCGCCACCCGCACTGACGGCGGGCCCGGGGCGACCGCCCGGGCCCGGCCGCGTGCGCGTGTGCCCTCCACGTAGTTGTCGTAGACGTCGGTGGCCATGGAGAGCGGCCCGCCCGGGCCCGGCCGCGTGCGCGTGTGCCCCCCGTCCGGCCGGGTAGGATGTCCCACGAAGGGGAGTAGTCCTCACGGGGTCGGTCGTCCGCGCCCCATGAGCGCGCCGTCACCACGGCAGGCCGATGCCCGCCCGGCGTCTCACCCGCGACGCGGGGGACAAGACCTTCATGCCGCTCGGCGTCGGTCGACGCCCGAACGACCCGGAGGACTCCCGCATGGTCGCGAAGACGGACACGCCCGGCGCCAGGACGCCGACCCGGTCGCAGCGCATCCCCCTGGTCCTCGCCATCGCGACCACCATCCCGGGGACCCTCCTCGGCGTCGCCGAGCTGCTGCACCTCGGCGGGCCCCACCTTGCGCCCACGCTCGACGCCCTGCTCTTCGGGCTCGCCGTGGTCGGCGCGGCGTTCCTGCTCGGCTGGGCGGCTGAGGCAGCCATGCTCGACATCTCGGCCAGCCTGGCCATCGGCGCGCTCGCCCTGGTCGCCGTGCTGCCCGAGTACGCGGTCGGCTTCGTGTTCGCCTGGAAGGGCGGGAACGACGTGGAGCGGTTCGGCGCGGCCTGCAAGCCGCCGGACGGCGGCGAGTCGAACTGCTCCCTGGTGCTCGCCAACATGACCGGCGCCAACCGGCTCCTGATCGGCATCGGCTGGGCGATGGTGGTGTTCATCGCCTGGTGGCGCTGGCGGCGGCGGGGTGAGCCACGCGAGGGCATCGCGCTGGACCGGACCAAGTCGGTCGAGCTGTCGTTCCTCGCCCTCGCCTGCGCCTACTCGCTGACCCTGCCCCTGAAGCGGACCGTCACCCTGGTCGACGCCCTCATCCTGGTCGCCATCTTCGTCGCCTACACGCTGCGCATCTCCAAGGCGCCGGCCGAGGAGCCGCACCTGATCGGCCCGGCCGCCTACGTCGGCGGCCTGCCCCGCCGCCGCCGGCGGACCGCCGTCCTCGCCCTGTTCGGCTTCGCCGCCGTGGTCATCCTGCTCGTGGCCGAGCACTTCGCCGAGGCGCTGGTCGACACCGGCGCCGAGCTCGGCATCAGCGAGTTCCTGCTGGTCCAGTGGCTCGCCCCGCTGGCCTCGGAGGCGCCCGAGCTGCTGGTGGCCGGGCTGTACGCCTGGCGGCTGAAGACCGGGGAGGCGCTCACCACCCTGGTCTCCTCAAAGGTCAACCAGTGGACGCTGCTCGTGGGCACCCTGCCGGTGGTGTTCGCGATCGCGTCGTCGAGCCTGCACGGCCTGCCCATCGACGCCCAGCAGCGGGAGGAGTTGCTGCTCACCGCCGCCCAGACCGTCTTCGCGGTGGCGATCCTCATCAACCTCACGATGTCGGTGAAGGAGGCGGCCGCCATCTTCGGCCTGTTCTGGGCCCAGTTCATCGTCGGCGCGGTCGTGCCGGCCTCGCTCCACGGCATCGAGCTGATCGCCGTCTCGGTCGTCTACCTCCTGCTCGGCGTCATCATGCTCGTCCGCAACCGGGCCGAGTTCCGCACCCGCCTCCGCGAGGGCTTCCGCACCTCCTACGACCAGCTCGAAGACCAGGAGCCGACCCCCGCCGGGAGGCGCCGTGAAGCTCGGCCACGGTGACGCCGTGAAGCTCGGCCACGGTGACGCCGTGAAGCTCGGCCACGGTGACGCCGTGAAGCTCGGCCACGGTGACGCGCGGCCGTCGAGCCGAAGTCAGACCGACTCGGGTGTGCCCAGCTCTCCGACGTCCCCGGTGGGGCTGGGTGGAACGGGCTGGCGGTCGAGCGGCGAGGGCAGGCCGGTCGGGACTGGCGGGTCGGACGAGGAGCTCGCGGGCTCCGCGGCGGTGGCGCGGCCGAGGGCCGGCACGGGCTCCCGGGGCTCGCAGAACAGGGCCATGCTGGCGGTGTAGCCGTGCACGAAGTTGCGCTTGCCGACCGGGCCGAGCTCACCCTGGGCGAAGAACCCGGCCATCGGGGCCTGGCCGGTGGCGACCGCGACCCGCTGGGCGTCGTGGTCGGGCTCGCCGAAGAAGCGGCGGCCCCGGCCGTTGCACGAGAACAGCAGCACGCCCTTGGGGTCCCAGCCGGTCACCGGACCGAGCAGCAGCTCGAGCTCCTCGCCGGCGGCGGCCGCGTCCCTGACGTGGAACTGCAGGGTCTGTCCGAGCTCGACCTGGTCCCCGACCGCGATGGCGCCGGTCTCCTCGTCGGCACCCACCAGCCCGCGGATCAGGAAGTCGCCCCGGCCGAACTCGGCCTTGTGCTCGTCGATGACCTGGCCGACCTGGAGCCCGCCCCGGATGAGGGCCTGGTCGCGCTGGCTGAGGCTGGTCACGACCTGGCGGAGCCGCTCGATCGCGGGCTGGCCGCCCAGCTCGTGCACGACGTTCCCCTCGCCCCGGGTGACCGCGTACGGCGACCCGATCGGCCGGCAGCCCTGGCTCACCACCGTGCGCACCTCGACCGCCCCGACCAGGGCGACGCCGACCGCCCCGCGGTCGACCACGTCGGTGCCGGACAGCAGGCGGTGCTCGCCGGGCCCGCCGCCGCCCGACGCCATCCCGCCGACCACGGGCAGGCCAGGCTGCTCCTCGTTGAGCCGCTCGAGGAACCGGTCGGCGGGGAAGGAGAACGGGTCGGCCAGGAGCACGACGGTGGCCCGCTCGCCCGGCATGATGCTCGGCCAGCCGGCGATGCCGTAGCCGTCGGGCACCGCCACCACCTCGAGCGCGAACGGGCGCACGTCCACGCCGGGCAGCCGCGCCAGCCACAGGACCAGGCCTGGGCTGCCTTCCAGCTCGCGGCCCTCGCCGATGACACCCTCGGCGGTGCAACCGACGATCGCCGAGGTGCCCAGGCGCTCGGAGAGGCTCAGCGCGATCCCGGACGCGGCCGCGGCATGCTCCGTCGAGAAGAAGCAGACGGCCAGGTCCGGGGTGCCCTCGAGGACGGCCATGGCCGCCGGGATGACCTCGTCGAGGGCTTGCTGGTGATCTGGTGCGGTCGAGACGGCGGCGCCGAAGTGCAGCCTCATCACGTGTCCTCCGGTTGGGCCAAGACGACCAGCGTACCCCCGTGCGCGCCGGTCAAGCCCCCGAGCCCACCCACTCGAAGTAGCCGCCGTCCGGGCGCAGCCAGCGTCCCCCCCAGGTGAAGCCGTGGTGGGCCATCACCCGCACGAGCCTCGGGTCGGTGGTCGCCTTGCCGATCGGGTTGGCGGCGACGTTGAGCCGGAGCGCGATCCCGAAGGCGCGCCTGGACAGCTCGGCGCGGCCGCCCCGGACCGGGCTGCCGGCGAAGCAGCCGCCCCGGCGGCGGAAGTCGGCCACGTCGACCAGCCCCTGGAGGCGCAGCCGCTTCACCTCGGCCATGGCCGCGGCCAGGTGGGGGACGATCAGCTTGTGGCAGCGCACCGGGCCGAGCACGGGCACGACCGCGCGCACGACGTGCTCCCGCACCCAGCGGGGGTCGGGATCGGGCCGGGCGAGGCTCCGCACCGCGAACTCACCGAAGCGGAGCTTGACCAGGCCGAGCGGGAGCGCGCCGTCGCCGGCCCGCAGGAGGGGCCGCTCCCCCGGGGCCCGGAAGCGCAGCGCCCGCCGGGGCACCAGGCGCCGGATGGACGCCTCGAACGCGGGCCTGGAGCCGCGCGTCCGCAGCAGCAGGTAGGTGGCGCGTTCCAGCTTGAGCCGCCGGCCCAGGTCACGGTCGACCGCGACCTCGTAGCCGCCGATGATCCAGTCGGCCACCACGCCGGTCACCGGCACGGTCCTGCCGCCGGCGAGCCGGAGCCGGGCGCCGGCGCGCAGCCCGCGCAGCCGGGCGCCGGTCTCCGAGAGCACCGCGCCCCCGCGGAGCATCCCCGAGAGCTGGCCCGCCGGCTTGCCCAGGGCGGCCGCGTAGGCCTCCCGGTTGGCGGCCATCGCCTCGACCGGCACCACCGGGTAGCCGGCCTTGCGGCTCTCGACCGCGAGCTGCCCGGTGCGCACGGCGACGATCGCGGCCACCCGGGCCGAGTCGCGGATGCGCTTGACCTCGTCGGTCGAGAAGCCGCCGGAGGCCCAGACGAGCAGCTCGCCCTTGAACGCGACCGGACCGCCGGCGCCTTCGCCGGCGAAGGCGCCCCTGCCCGGGACGAGCGGGGCCGCGGCGACCTCGTCGGAGTGGACCGCGACCATCCTGGCCGTCGAGGCCGAGACGGCGGCGAGCAGGGCGATCACCACCACCGCCCGTCGCTGCCTGGCCCGCATCACGCCCCTCCTTCTCCAGCCTCCAGGGTAAACGGACGGCGCAATTCCGGACAGAGTTCACCCAGGCATCTACCTCACCAAGGCCCATACCTCACCAAGGCCGTACCTCACCAAGACCCGCCGGCGAACTCCGAGGACCGCCGGCGAGCTCCGAGACGCGTCGGCGAACTCCGAGGACCGCCGGCGCGCTCCGAGCAGTCCGTGGTCAGAACGCCGCCAGAAGGGCCGGGTCCTCGAGCAGGTCGCGCAGGTGGGCCAGGAACCGGGCGGCGTAGGCGCCGTCGACGATCCGGTGGTCGAACGAGACCGACGCGGTCATGAGCTGGCGGACGGCCAGCTCGCCGTCCACCACCCAGGGCCGGGCCGCGATCAGGCCGGTGGCCAGGATCGCGCACTCGGGCTTGTTGATGATCGGCGTGCCGGTCTCGACCCCGAACCCGCCCACGTTGGTGATCGTGATCGTCCCGCCCGAGAGGTCCGACGGCGCGGCCTTGCGCTCGCGGGCCAGGCCGGTGAGGCGGGCCAGCTCGCTGGAGAGCTCGAGGATGCCGAGCGTGTCGGCGTCCTTGACGTTGGGCACGAGCAGCCCGGTCGGCGTGTCGGTGGCGATGCCGAGGTTGACCCAGCCCTTGACGACGATCTCGCCGGCGGCGTCGTCCCACGAGGAGTTCATCAGCGGGTACTGGCGCACGGCCGCGCAGAGCGCCTTGGCGATGATCGCGAGCGGCGTCAGCTTGACGTCGGCGGCCGCGGGCAGTGCCTTGAGGCGGGTCCGGAGCGCCATCAGGGCGGTCGCGTCGACGGTGAGGAACTCGGTCACGTGCGGGATGGAGAACTTCGACGCCACCATGGCGGCCGCGATCTGCTTGCGCGTGCCCCGGACCGGGATGCGCTCCTCGGTCCGGTCGCGCGGCGGGCGCGCGGCCGGCCGCCTGCTCACCGCGGCGGGTGCGCCGGCCTCCCCGGCCACGGCCAGGTCGACGTCCTCCCCCGCCAGGGCCAGGTCGACGTCCTCGCGGGTCACGCGGCCGTCCTTGCCCGTCCCGGTGAGCAGCGTGAGGTCGACGCCGCGGTCCTTGGCGTACTTGCGGACCGGCGGGGTCGCCTTGGGCCGGCCGGGCTGGGCTCCTCGAGCGCGCGAGCCCGGCGGGGCGGTCGGGGTCGGGCCGCTCGGCGCGGCCTGCCCCCGCGAGGCCGGCCCGGCGGCCCGGCGCCGGCGCACCTGCTGGCGCTCGCCCGGTCCGACCAGGGTCGCCTGCTGCTCGGGCCCCGGGCTGGACTGCTGCTCCGGGACCGCTTCGGCCTCCGGGCCGGCCTCCGGCTCCGGGGTCGCAAAGCCGGCCAGGCCCGGCTCCCCCGCCGCGGCGGGGGCGCCCCGGGCCGGGCCGGGCTCGCCCCGGGCCGGGCCGGGTGCCGCCTGGTCCGCCGGTGCGTCACCGGTGTCGACGCTCAGCAGCGGCGCGCCCACGTCGAGGGTCTCCCCCTCGGCTGCGTGGAGCTTGGTGACCGTGCCCGCGTAGGGGGACGGGACCTCCACCACCGCCTTGGCCGTCTCCACCTCGACGATGGGCTGGTTGAGCACGATCGTGTCGCCCTCGGCGACCAGCCAGCGCACCACCTCGCCGTCGGTCAGCCCCTCCCCGAGGTCGGGGAGCTTGAAGTCGCGCTCGGGCACGGACCTCCCTCCCTCTAGTAGTCCAGGGACCGCTGGACGGTCCACAGGACCCGGTCGACCCCGGGCAGGTGGGCCTCCTCCAGCTTGGCCGGCGGGTAGGGGATGTCCAGGCCGGTGCAGCGCAGCACGGGCGCCTCGAGGGACAGGAAGGCCTGCTCGGTCACGCGGGCCGCGATCTCGGCGCCCATGCCGAGGAACTCGGAGGCCTCGTGCACGACCACCATGCGGCCGGTCCGCTCCACCGAGGCGACCAGCGTCTCCTCGTCCAGGGGGACCAGGCTGCGCAGGTCGACCACCTCGAGCGAGGCCAGCCCCTCCTCGGCGGCCGCGGTGGCCGTGTCCATCGCGACCTTCACCATCGGGCCGTAGGCGACCAGGGTCAGGTCCGAGCCCTCGCGCAGCACCCGGGCCCGGCCGATCGGCTCGGTGGTGACCGGCAGGTCGAGCTCCTGCTTGAGCCAGTAGCGCCGCTTCGGCTCCAGGAAGATCACCGGGTCCTCGGCGTCGATCGACTGGCGCAGCAGGGAGTACGCGTCAGCAGGCGACGAGGGGGTCACCACCTTCAGGCCGGCCGTGTGCGCGTAGTAGGTCTCCGGGCTCTCCGAGTGGTGCTCGACCGCGCCGATCCCGCCTCCGTAGGGGATCCGGCAGACCACCGGCATGGCCTGGGTGCCCCTGGAACGGTTCCGGTACTTTGCCAGGTGGCTGATGACCTGGTCCAGGGCCGGGTAGCTGAAGCCGTCGAACTGCATCTCGGGCACCGGCCGGTAGCCGCGCATGGCCAGCCCGATGGAGATCCCCATGATGGCGGACTCGGCCAGCGGGGTGTCCATCACCCGGTGCTCGCCGAAGTCCTTCTGCAGCCCGTCGGTGATCCGGAAGACGCCGCCGAGGGTGCCGACGTCCTCGCCGAGCAGCACGACCCGGTCGTCGGCCTCCATCGCGTCCCGCATGGCGGTGTTCAGCGCCTTGGCCATCGTGACCGACGCCATCGCTAGCCCTCCTCTCCGCCCGCGAACTGGGCCTCGAACTCCTCGAGCCGGCGCCACTGCCGCAGCAGGGTCGCGGGAGGCTCCGCGTAGACGTGGTCGACCATGTCGGACAGGGGCGGGCGGGGCATCTCCTCCACCGCCCGCCGGATCCGCGCCGCGGTGGCGTCGGCGTCCTCCTGGGCGCGGCGCTCGACCTCCTCGGACCAGAGGCCGGCCTTCTCGAGGAACGACCGGTACCGCCCGATCGGCTCCCTGGCCGTCCACATGTCCAGCTCGTCCTTGGTGCGGTAGCGGGTCGGGTCGTCGGTGGTGGTGTGGGCCCCGAGCCGGTAGGTGAGGGCCTCGATCAGGGTCGGGCCGCTGCCGTCCCTGGCCCGGCCGGCGGCCGCCTTGGTCACCGCGTAGACCGCGAGGACGTCGTTGCCGTCGACCTGCACGCCGGGGAAGCCGAACCCGGCAGCGCGACGGTAGACGGGCGCGGCCATCTGCTTGGCCAGCGGCACCGAGATCGCCCACTGGTTGTTCTGGCAGAAGAACACCACCGGCGCCGAGTTCACCGCCGCGAAGTTGAACGCCTCGTTGGTGTCGCCCTCGGAGGTGGCGCCGTCGCCGAAGTAGGCGACCGCGCACAGCTCGGCGCCGTCCCACTTGGCCCCGATGGCGTAGCCGACCGCGTGCAGGGCCTGGGTGCCGATCGGGATCGAGTAGCAGGCGAAGCTGCGCTCCTTGGGGTCCCATCCGGACAGGCTCGTGCCACGGTAGAGCTGGAGCACCCTGACGACGTCCATGCCGCGGACGTAGGCGACGCCGTGCTCCCGGTAGGAGGGGAAGACGAAGTCGTCCGGGCCGAGGGCGGCCGCGCTGCCCACCTGGGCCGCCTCCTGCCCCAGGCAGGGCGCCCAGATGCCGAGCTGGCCCTGGCGCTGGAGGTTGGTCCCCTCGGTGTCGATCCGGCGGACCACGACCAGCTTGCGGTACAGGTCGCGCAGCTCGTCGTCGGAGAGGTCGATCTTGTAGGTCTGGTGCTCGATGAGCGTGCCGTCCTCGGCGAGCAGCCGGACCTGCTCGTCAGTCTGGTCCATACCCTCAACTCCCGCGTCCAGTCCGCCGCTTGCGGACGCTCCGCCTCGCGACCGGGTGGCGGCCGGCGAGGCCGCCGTCGCGCCGGTTGCGCGGGTCTGGTGGACGAGCGCCCCGGCACGGCCGGGCAGCGCCCCCGTACCGGAGCCGGAGCCGAGCGCTCCGGGGGCGGGCAGCGGTGCCCAGCATGATCCTACCCAATACTTCGGCCGGATACGTTGGGAGCGGAGGTTGCCGGGGAGTCGGCGAGCCGCGGTCCTCGGTCGGTGTGGGGGAGTTCGCTCTGGCGTGGCGTGCCCCGACCGCAGTCCTCTGTCGATGTGGGGGGAGCTCGCTCCCCCCACGGCCCCCCAAGAGCGCCTGTGCCATGGTCAGGTGGATCCCGCCGCCCCCCAAGAGCGCCTGTGCCATCGTTCTGGTGGATCCCGCCGCCCCCACGGCCCCCCAAGAGCGCCTGCGCCATGGTCAGGTGGATCCCGCCGCCCCCACGGCCCCCCAAGAGCGCCTGTGCCATCGTTCTGGTTGATCCTCGGGTGCACAAACCATGCCTAGCTGGTCGGGGCGTTCTCCTCGTCGCGGCCGAGCGAGCCGAGCTCGGCGATGTCGCGCGGGAAGGCGAGTGCGATCGTCCAGTCGAGCATGACCCGGAGGCGGCGGCCCCAGGTGGGCATCGCCGCCAGGTGGTAGGTGCGGGTCACGAACCAGCCGGCGAAGCCCGAGAGCGGGACGCCGAGGGCCCGGCCGACGCCCTTGTACTCGCCCAGGTTGACGAGCAGGCCCAGGCCCTTGAACCGGAACGGCTGGGCGTGCCCCTCGCCGAGGGAGGCGGCGAGGTTGGCGGCGCACGCCTTGGCTTCGCGGAGGGCGTGCTGGGCGGTGGGCGGCGCGAAGCCGCCGGGCGCGGCCCGGTCGGGCACGCGGGCGCTGTCGCCGAGGGCGAAGACGTCCTCGCGGCCGTGGACGCGCAGGTACTCGTCGACCACCAGCCGGCCCTTGTCGTCGGCGGGCAGGCCGATCCTGGCCAGCATCGGGTGGGGGGTCACCCCCGCGGTCCACACGAAGGTCCGGGTCGGGATGTCGTCGCCGTCGGACAGGCGCACCCAGTCGGGCCCGACCTCCTTCACCTGGGTCTCGAGCCGGACCTCGATGCCGCGCTCGCGCAGGGTGCGCAGGGCGATCCGGCTGAGGTCCCTGCCCAGCTCGGGCATGATCTGGGGCGCCGCGTCCACCAGGATCCAGCGGATGTCCCTGGGCCGCAGGCCCGGGTAGGCCTTGAGGGCGCGGGTGGTGAGCGACTGCAGCTCGCCGACCAGCTCGGTTCCGGCGTAGCCGGCGCCGACCACGACGAACGTGCAGCGCGTGCGGCGCTCGTCGGCGTCGTCGGTGGCGTCGGCCAGCTCGAGCTGCTGGAGGACGTGGTTGCGCAGGTAGATGCCTTCGGGGAGGGTCTTGAAGCCGCGGGCGTGCTCGCGCAGGCCGGGGATCGGCAGGAGCCGTGAGACCGAGCCGGGGGCCAGGACCAGGTAGTCCCAGGCGTAGGTGCGCGTCTCGCCCTCGGGCGGCTTGACCTCGCAGACGCGCTTGTCCACGTCGATCCCGGTGACCTTGCCGACGATGAGCCGGGTGCGGCGCAGCACCCGGCGCAGCGGCACCACCACGTGCCTGGGCTCGATCGTGCCCGAGGCCGCCTCGGGCAGCAGCGGCGTGTAGAGCATGAAGTTCTCGGGGTTGACGAGCACGACCTCGGCCATGCCTGCGGGCAGCCTCTTCTCGAGGCCGCGGGCGGCGTACAGGCCCCCGAACCCGCCGCCGACCACCAGGATCCGCTTGCGGCCGCTCATCGACGCTCCCCTGTCTCAGGTGCGGTGGGGCCCGGTCGGGCCGGCACCATCGTGCCAGTCCGGGTTGCCCCGCGCCTGCCCGGCAAACCCGGTCGACCGGGGCAGAAGGCGGCGGCCCGCCGCCGGGATGCACAAGGGCCGCCGCCGGGATGCACGCCGGGATGCACAAGGGCCGGAACCTTTCCAGGTTCCGGCCCTTGCGGGTGCCGCCCGGGGGGAGGCGGCGCTTCCGATCGCCTCTAGGGGTAGGCCCAGCGTACCTATGGCGATGACAGGCCCGAAGCTACTGCGGAGTCCCCCGCCGGGACATCACAGAAATTGCGGAGATGGCACTACCGGCATTAGCTAGCCCATTGGCCACGAAACCGCAGGTCAGGCCGTCAATGATGACTAGACAGGACTAGTGAGCCGCTGGGTCGAGGGGCTTTTCGGATCGCACCGTAGGTGGTACACAGAACCATCCAGTTCTGGCCCTGTCAGCGCCCGAGGCGGGCGCGGGCACCGGACGAGGAGGAGAGCCTGTGGCGACACCAACGGAAACCGAGGTGGCCCAAGAGCCCATGTCAGGGGGCCTGCAGCGGCTTTCCTTCCTTGACGCGGGCGGACGCCCCGTTTCCAGGGAGAGCGCGTCAATCGCGCTGATCCGAGACTTCGACGACCGCGGGAACGTGATCTCGCTCATGACCGAGCGCCTCTCGCACTAGTCCTTACGAACCATCAATCGAGATCCCGAGGGACGGCCACCGGCCGTCCCTCTTCCCTGTGCGTGCGTAGAATGCGCCGTCCCGACGGCAAGGAGGAGCCCGGCTGTGCTGGTCGACGGCAAGCGACTGCTGATCACCGGGGTGCTGACCCCGGGCTCGATCGCCTACGCGGTGGCCCGCGAGGCGCTCGACAACGGCGCCGAGGTGGTCCTGACCGGCTTCGGCCGTACCCGCTCGCTGACCGAGCGCACGGCCAGACGGCTGCCCCGCGAGGTCGACGTCCTGGAGCTCGACGCCAACAAGCCCGAGGACGTGGCCGCGGTCGCCGACGACCTGGCCGGGCGCTGGGGCCAGGTCGACGGCGTGCTGCACGCGATCGGCTTCGCCCCGGCCGACGCCCTGGGCGGCAACTTCCTGAACACGCCCTTCGAGTCGGCCGCGACCGCCTTCCAGGTGTCCGCCTTCTCGCTCAAGACCCTCACGGTCGGCCTGCTCCCGGTGCTCGAGGACCACGACGCCTCCGTGGTCACCCTCGACTTCGACGCCCGGGTGGCCTGGCCGGTGTACGACTGGATGGGGGTGTGCAAGGCCGCCCTCGAGTCGGTCACCCGCTACCTGGCCCGCGACCTCGGCGCCAGGCGGATCCGGGTGAACGCGATCAGCGCCGGGCCGATCCGCACCATGGCGGCCAAGGGCATCCCCGGGTTCAACCTGTTCGCCGACGTCTGGTCCAGGCGGGCCCCGCTCGGCTGGGACGTGACCGACCCGACCAACGTGGCCCGAGCGACACTGTGGCTGCTGTCGGACTGGTCCAGGGGGGTCTCCGGCGAGCTGATCCACGTCGACGGCGGCTTCCACGCCATGGGCGCCGACCTCATGCCCCCCGACGAGCAGGCCAAGGCGGCCGCCGAGGAGGAGCGGGCGTAGCCCGGTCCGAGCGCGGCCACCCTGTGCGCATGGCGAGCGGGTTCGACGAGGCGGTCTGGGAGCTGGTGCGCCGGGTCCCGGCCGGGCGGGCGACCACCTACGGCCAGGTGGCGGAGGCGTACTACGGGGTCCGCAAGGGTGCGCGCGGGATCGGCCAGGCGCTCGCCCGCTGCTCCGACGGCGTCCCCTGGTGGCGGGTGGTACAGGCCGACGGCGCCATGAAGGCGGCCCCCGGCGGCGACGAGCAGCGCGCCCGCCTCCATGAGGAGGGCGTGGAGCTGACCTTGGACGGGCGGGTCGACTGGGACCTGGCCGGTCCCTGGTCCCCGGCCCAGCGCGAGCCCCGTGGCGGTGCCGTGCGACCCCCGGGCTAACCCTCCACCCGAAGTCGAGACTTCGGCGGACCTTGGGCGCGCTCGCGTGCGATGATACGCTGTCGATGCCGTGTCGCTGCGGTGTCGAGGCTGACAGCCTCTACCGCTTACCTCAGGATGCGATCCATCCGAGATTCCTGGTGCAAACAGGAATAGAGTTTGCGAACATGGTTGTTGGCAAAACAGAAGACGTGGTGTTCAGAAGCTGTGCAGTCAAGGAGTGAGATGAAGGACCACGACCAGCTACTCGATCTGCAGACGACGGACTCGTTCCGTCTGTACCTCGATGAGGTCGGCCGGCATCCCCTCCTCACCAAGGACGACGAGATCGAGCTGTCCCAGGCGTTCGAAGCTGGCCAGGCCGCCCAGGCCGCGCTGTGCGAGCTTCCCGCCGACGACCCGCGCCGCCCCGAGCTCGAGGCCCAGGCCGAGCGTGGGGAGCGTGCCCGGCGCAAGATGATCGAGTCCAACCTGCGGCTGGTGGTCTCGATCGCCCGGCGCTTCTCGGCAACGGGCCTGCCGCTCGGCGACCTCGTCCAGGAGGGGAACCTCGGCCTGCTCCGCGCGGTCGAGAAGTTCGACTGGCGCAAGGGCTTCAAGTTCTCGACCTACGCGACCTGGTGGATCCGCCAGGCGATCGCCCGCGGCGCCGCCGACCGCGGCGCGCGTGCCATCCGCCTGCCCGTCCACGTCGACGAGCAGGTCGGCCGGCTGCGCCGCACCCAGACCCGCCTGCACGAGACCCTCGGCCGCGAGCCCAGCGACGACGAGCTCGCCGACGAGCTCGACATGCCGGTGGAGAAGGTCCACCGCCTGAAGGACACCGCCCAGACGATCACCTCGCTGGACACCCCGATCGGCGACGACGGGGCCGCCCTGCAGGACTTCCTGGAGGACGACTCGGCGGTCGGCCCCGACGAGCTGGCGGTGGAGGCGGTCGGCCGGGAGGCGTTGGAGCAGGTGCTCGGCGCGCTGCCCGAGCGGGAGCGGCAGGTGCTGATCCTGCGCTTCGGACTGGACTCCGGCACCCCGCGGACGCTGGAGGAGGTCGGCGCGGTGATGGGCTTCAGCCGCGAGCGCGCCCGCCAGGTCGAGCGCGACGCCCTGGCCTGCCTGCGCAGCCCGGAGATCCGCGCCCGTCTCGAGGACCTCGTCGCCGCCTAGCAGCCACACCGTACCGCCGACCCGTCGCACAGGCCCACGCTCCCGGCGTGGGCCTTCGGCACGTCTGATGTCTGGAGCAGCATGAGCCGTTTCGCCGTCACCTTCGACTACCTCTGCCCGTTCGCGCGCATCGCCAACGAGATCGTCGTCCGGGCCCAGGAGGACGGCGGCCCGGTCCACGAGGTCCAATGGCGCGCGTTCTCGCTCTCCCAGGTCCATCTGGAGGAGGGGGCCGCGCCGGTCTGGGAGACCGACCCGCCCCCCTCCGGCGTGCTCGCCCTGCAGTGGGGGCTCGCCGTCCGCGACCGGTTCCCCGAGCGGTTCCCAGCCGCTCATCTCGCGGTCTTCTCGGCCAGGCACGACCAGGGCCGCGACATCAACGACCCCGAGGTACTCCGCGCCGCGGTCGCCTCGGCCGGGCTCGACCCCCGGGAGATCGCCCGGGCGGTTGCCGAGGGCCACCCGGCCAAGGCCCTGGCCGACGACCACACCTGGGGCGTGAAGGAGCACGGGGTCTTCGGCGTGCCCACCTTCGTCGCCGGCGGCCGGGCCATCTTCGTGCGCCTGATGCAGCGGCCCGCGGACTCCGCCTCGGCCCGGGCCACACTGGACCGGGTCCTCGACATGGTGACCGGCTGGACGGACCTGAACGAGTTCAAGGCGACCCGGACCCCCCGCTGAGGGGCGGCAGCGCGGAGCGCGCAAGCAGCGGAGCGCGCGGGTAGCGGAGCGCGCGGGCAGCGGAGCGCGCGGGCAGCGGAGCGCGCAAGCAGCGGAGCGCGCGGGTAGCGGAGCGCGCGAGTAACGGTCACCGGTGCGCCATCGCTCCAGCGAGGGACGGAGCGGGCACGCCGCCCGAACCTTGAGGGGATCCCACGACCTGGCAGCAGGCAGGTGGGCCGGGGACGCTGATGCCGCCCAGGTGGATTGGTCGTCACGACGAGGATGGGCAGGTCGCCGTCCTGGTCGCCGTGGTGCTGGTGGTCCTGCTCGGCTGTGCCGCCCTGGTGGTCGACGTCGGGCTTGCCTGGGCCGCCCGCACCCGGGCGCAGACCGCCGCCGACGCCGCGGCGCTCGCCGGCGCGGCCGAACTGGGCAAGCCAGTCGGCGACCCGCTGGCCGTGGCCAAGACCTACCTGGACGCCAACGTCGCCGGGCTGGCCGGAAGCCCCGGCGACCCGGGCTGGGCGACCAACGGCGACGACACCGACGGCGAGCTCACCTGCTTCACCCCGCCGGCCAGCCCGGTGCTCGGCGTGGGCTGCCCGACCGACGCCACCGCCATCCAGGTCATCACCCCACCGATCCGCCAGGCCTACGCGTTCGCCGGCGTGTTCGGGGGGGCCAGGAGCACCGACGTGAAGGCGCTGGCCGTGGCCAGCGGCACCCCGGCGGTGGCGTGTGGGCTGTGCGTGCTCGACCCGGTCGCCCACCCGGCCCTGTCGGGCAGCGGCAGCGCCAACGTCACCGTGACCAACGGCAGCGTGGTGGTCAACTCCACCGGCACGCCGGCCGCCAGGCTGACCGGTGGCGGCAGCATCATCGCCGCCCAGATCGGCGGGCCGGGCGCGGCCAGCTTCCAGACCAGCAGCTCGGGCAGCTTCCAGCCCCCACCGGTCGTCATGCCACCGACGCCCGACCCGCTGGCTGGGGTGCCAGCCTGCCCGGACGCGGGCAGCCCGACGCCGTGCCCGGCCATCGGCCCGCCCGTCGCCCACGACGGGCCCGGCATCATCGGCCCGGGCGTCTACAGCCGCCTCACCGTCAACGACGGGGTGCTGACCCTGTCGCAGGGCACCTACGTCATCACCGACCAAATCCAGCTCAACGGCACGGCCATGCTGGAAGGCCACGGCGTCACGCTCCACTTCGCCTGCGCGGCCTACCCCACGCCGTGCCCCCCGGGGACCAACGGCGCCCAGCTGCAGATGTCCAACAGCGCCACCTTGTCGCTGTCGCCGCCGACCGCGGGGCCGTTTCGGGGCCTGGCGGTCTTCGCCGACCGCAACAACACCGCCACCCTGGCCCTGACCGGCAAGACCGGCGACCAGTTCAGCGGCACCGTCTACGCCAAGACGGGCACGCTGTCGCTGACCGGCACGGCGGGCACCTACAAGCTTGACTCCCTCATCGTGGCCGGCAACGTCAAGCTCACCGGAGGCGCCCAGATCACGATGGACTTCACCGCCGCCGTCAACGCCCTCAACAACATCGTCCAGCTGACCAGGTAGCCGTCCGGCCCGCCCCGCCGCCAACGTCCGGCCCGCCCGCTGCCAAGCCGCTGGCCCATCGCATCGCCGTCGACCTCGGCCACGGTCACGTCCGGGTCGAACACCTGTGCCTCGAAACCTTGCACCCCTTCTGCGGCTTCGGTTTACTGTGGCGTTTCCACAGCGCGACAGGTGCAGCACGCACAAGGGCTCACTGCCTGCGGATGCGGCAGCGACTTGGGAGGTTGCCCGTGAAACCCGACGAGGAGCTGCTCGGCGTCGTCGTCCACAGCGGGGTGGTGCTGGCGTCGGGCAAGGACGTCGTGGCCGCCCTTCGCCGCATCACGGCGTTCCCTGCCGGACTCGGCCTTGACGCGGTGGTCGTTGCCCGTGGCGTGCACGCCGAAGCCGCCACCCGGCAGGAGCACCAGGCGACGGCACAGCGAGAGGCTGAAGCCGGGGCACGGCGGGAGCACGAGGCGGCAGCGCAGCAGGAGAGGCAGGCCGCGGTGCAGCGGGAAGGCGAGGCGGCAGCGCAGCGCGACCGCCTCCACAGGCAGGCCATGATCGAGCGGCAGCACCTGCCCCAGTTCGACGAGGGGGACGAGCTCCGGCTGGCGGTCCTGACCCGTGGCGACGAACCCCGGTGGCTGCACCCGTATCAGGCATCCAGCTCGGGCGACGACCGCCACTACCGCTTCGAGGCCTCCTACTGGACGGCGCCCCTTCCCGCAGCCGGCCTGCTCACGCTCGTCTGCACCTGGCCGGAGGTCGGGCTCGGGGAGAGCGTGACCGACGTCCTGCTGCCCGACCTGGCTGCCCGCGCTGCCGGGGCTCGTCCGCTGTGGGAGCTTGCAGAGGAGGCGTGAGGCCACGCGCACGAGCCAGCCGGCGAGGGCCGGTGGGCGCTACCAGCGGGTGAAGAACAGCACCTGCACCAGCAGGGCCTGGCCGGTGAGCAGGGCGGCGACCACCGGCAGGCTCGCCCGCCAGCGCTGGAGCTGGCGGGCGGCGACCACCACCGCGAACGGGATGAGGAACTGCCACATCCGCTCGACCTCGCCCTTGGTGTGGCCCCAGAACGCGCCGGCGACCAGGCTGGCCAGCGTGGCCATCTCGAACGACCCCCAGGCGCGCTCGCGCAGCGCCTCCCGCGCGCGCACGACGAAGGCGGCCAGCAGCGGGGACCCGAGCATCCCGCCGAACCCGATCAGGTTGCCGAACAGCCAGATCCACCAGACCCGCTGGGACCCTGGCGCGACCACCCAGAACCGGTGCACGGCCAGGACCGCCGAGACCGGCTCGTAGCCGGTGGCGGCCCGGCAGAGCCCGGCCAGGCCGAGCACGACCGCGGTGGTGGCGACCGCCCAGCGCACCACCCACGCCCGCTCCTCACCGAAGCGGGCGAGCGCCCGGACCAGCAGGAACGGCAGCACCAGCACGGCCGCGAAGGTCATCATCGAGGCGACCCAGAGCAGCAGGGCGCCGGCCACGGTCCAGGCCGGCGAATGGCGCTCGAGGCCCCGGTGGGCGGCCAGCGCGGCGCCGGCGAGGACCGGCGCCCACATCGCGTCGGCCGTGGTGGCCGCGTAGAGCACCACCATCGGGGCGAGCACCCAGCAGGCGACCGCCCAGCGCTCCCCCTCCTCCCCGAGCTCGTCGCGGGCCAGTCCGGCCATCACCAGCACGCCCAGGCAGGCCGCGGCGGTGGTGGCCAGCGCCGCCCCGGTGAGGCCCGGCCACACCCGGTCGACCAGCTCGTAGAAGACCATCGCGCCCGGCGGGTGCTGGGCGGGGAAGTCGGGCAGGGAGGGCTGCATCGCCACGAAGTCGCGCAGGAACGCCGGGATCGCGCCGACCCGGTCCACGGCGCCGGGGTACTCGCCGACGTAGGCGAGCGGCGCCCGCCAGGCGGCCGGGCCCCCGCCGAGGGCCGACACCGCCAGCGCGAGCACGAACAGGCAGCCCGCCGACGCCCAGACGCGGCCGGCGCGGGGAAGCGTCGCGCCGGCGAGCGCGACCACGAGCGCGGCGGCGAGGCCGGCCACGGGCAGCGCGGCCAGCGCCCACCCCAGGTCGAGGCGGGGCTCCCAGAAGATGTAGTAGGGCCAGCTCAGGTACCAGGGCCTGCTCGGCACGCTGAACGGGACGCGGCCCCAGTGGCGGGTGGCCACGGTGCCCACGGCACCGACCAGCACGGCCGCGCCGGCCGCGGCGCCGGTGGCGCGCGCGAACGCCCGGCCCGGGCCCACCCGGACGGAGGGCATGCCTAGACGGCGTCCGCCACCGGCGGGGGCTCCTCCTGGAGCCACTCGGCCGCCACCTCGATCTCGTGCCGGAGCCGCCCGCCGAGCAGCTTCGCCGAGTCGAAGCGGACGCGGGCGACGCTCCCGCCGGCGGACACCACGGTCGCGCGCACGCCCTGCAGCCGGGCCAGGTCGCCGGACGCGCCGGCGAGGATCACCCGGTCGCCCGCCTCCCAGCGGCGCGGTGTCGTCATGCCGGCTCCCTCCTGGACGCCGGACGTCCAGACGCGAACGGCCGCCGGGACCGGGATCCCCGACGGCCGTCGATGGCAAGTCACAGGCTGGCGAGGCGGAGCATGCCGCCTCGCCAGCCTGGCGTCAACAGGCGCCGGGCAGACGCTCCCGGTCCACGGTGCGGCTCCCCAGCCCGGCCCACCCCGACCGGGTCCGGCCCGGGTGGCGGCGGGCTCAGCCCGGCCCGCGCCGACCGGGTCCGGCCCGGGTGGCGGCGGGCTCAGCCCGGCCCGCGCCGGTCACGCTGGACCGGGGCGCCACGGGCGGCCCGGAAGGCGGCCGCGACCCGGCCGGCCGCGGCCTCGTCGCCGAGCGGCATGACGTGCAGGGCGTCGACTCCGGCCACCCCGGCCAGCTCGACGGCGGTCTCGATGGCGAGGTCGACCCCGCCGCCGCCCGAGATCCGCCGGTAGGCCTGCTCGGGCAGGGAGAAGCCGGGGAGCGCCTGGTTCACGTAGTCGGCCATGCGCCTGCTGCGCAGCACGGCGACGCTCGCGTACACCCGGCGGTCCTCGAGCTTGCCGCCATCTCGTGCCTGCCGGAGGAAGGCGGCCAGCCGGTCGGTGTCGAACACCATCTGGGTCTGGATGAAGTCGGCCCCGGCTGCCACCTTCCGGCCGAGCAGGGCCAGCTCGCCCTCGGTGTCGGCCGCGAACGGGTCGGCCACGCAGCCGACGGCCAGGTCGTGGGGGGCGACCCACGCCTTGGCGTCGGTGAGCAGCCTGGTGGTGGTGTAGTCCTTGACCCGGGGCACGCCGGGCACCGGGTCGCCGTACAGGCACAGCACGCCCTCGGAGCCGAGGGCGGCGGCGCCGACGACCTGCGCCTGCAGGGCGAGCCGGTTGCGGTCCCGGCAGGACACGTGCACGACGGTGGCCACGCCCTGCTCGCGGGCGAGCGCCACCGCGGCCAGCGGCGACATCCGGGGCTGCCCGGCGTGGTTGTCGGTGAGGCCGACCAGGTCGACGTTGGCGGCCAGGACGGCGATGCGGTCGCGCACCCGGGCCGCGTCGGGCCGGGTCGGGAGCGAGATCTCGGCTGAGGTGAGGGCGTCGATGGACATGGCGCAACGCTACCATCCGGGGCACGGGGCCTCGCGCTCTGGGGGCCGGCCTCGTCGCGCTCCCGGCGGGCCAGCCTCGCGCGCTTCGGGCGCCGCGGGCCTCGCGCGCTTCCGGCGGGGCCAGCCCCGGGTCAGCGCCGCTGGGCGGCGACGACCACGGCCCGGGCGACCTCCGCGACGGGGCGGCGCTCGTCCCTGGCCTGACCGCGGAGGCGCTCGAAGGCCTGCCTCGGGGCGATCCCGTGCCGGCCGATCAGCACCCCTTTGGCCTGCTCGATGACCACGCGGGAGTCGAGGGCGCCCTGCAGCTCGCTGGCCAGGCGGCCCCGCTCCCGGGCCTGCATGGCGTTCAGGACGAGCAGGGCGGCGAGGTCGGTGAAGGCGGCGATCGCCTCGCGGTCGGACTCCTCCCAGGGGTGGCGCGCCGAGGACAGCGCCGCCAGCACCCCCACTGCCTGCTCCGAGTACGGGATGGGGCTGGCGAGCACGGCGACCAGCCCGCGCCGGACGGCGGCGGGGCCGAACGACGGCCAGCGGCCCTCGGCGGCCAGGTCGTCGGCCGGGACGACCTGCTGGTCCTCGAACGCTTCCACCGCGGGGCCCTCGCCGTGCTCGATCTGCAGCTCCTCGAACGTGCGGGCCAGGCGGTCGGACACGGCCACGTTGCGCAGCAGCTGGTCACGGTCGACCAGCATGAGCGCGGTCGCGTCGACCCCGAACAGCAGGGCGGTCGAGTCGACGATGCGCTGCATCGCCTCCTCCAGGGTGGCGTCGGACGTGTGCAGCTCGGCGAGCTGGTCGAGCGCCTGCCTGAGGCCAGAGGACGAGATCGTCATGATGGGGATGAGGTCGTCATGATGGGCGGTAGCATGCGCTCCTCGGGGACCGGGGACCAGCTACTCGTCGACCGGCACGCCCTCGTCGGACCTGCGCCGGATGACCCCCGGGTGGTCGGGGTCGCGGGCGGCCGGGTCCTCGAGCCGCTCCTCGGACTCCTCCAGCAGGGCCCGGGCCTGCGCCCCGGTGTCGTCGGCCCCGTTGCCGGGCTCGGCCGCGAGCGAGCCGGCTCGCGACTCGACCTGCTCCTCGGTGGGCTGTGGCTCCGCGTCGCGCATCGCGCTTCGGCCTTTCGTCGCGTCGGTCGGCAGCTCGGACGCCGGCAAGCCTACCGGCCCGGGACCGGGCGTGCCGGGGGGGCGCCGCCACGGCCGGCGGAAGCCCGCCCGGCCCGCCGACCGGTCCTTGGCCTCGGCCCGCTCGGCCGGGGTGCCGAAGTGGAGCAGCGACCCGCCGAAGGCGATCGAGCAGACCGCGAACCAGCCGAGCCCGAGGCTGACCCCGGCGACGACGTCGGAGAGCCAGTGCACCCCGAGCAGCACCCGGGAGGCGGCCACGGCGACCATGACCGCGGCCGCCGCCGTGCCCAGCCACACCTTCACCGACCAGCGCCGGCCGCTGCCGAGCAGCAGTGCCAGGGCGGCGTAGGTGGCGGCGGCCGAGGCCGAGTGGCCCGACGGGAACGAGTACCCGGAGGCCCCGGTCAGGTGCAGCACGGGCGGGCGCTCCCGCTCCACGAGCAGCTTGACCCCGTTGACGATGAGGTTCTGGCCGACAACCACGGTGGCCAGGAAGGCAAGGGCCGACCAGCGGTGACGGCGCACCACCTCGAGGGCGCCGAACAGCACCACGATGGCGAGCACCACCGGGGTGCTGCCGAGCAGGGTGATCTGGTGGAACAGGCGAACGGTCCCGGGCGTGGCGTGGCGGACGCCCCAGGCGGCCGCCGACGCGTCGGCCTGGGCCGGCTCGCTCCTGGCCGAGAACGCGTCGGCGACCAGCCCGAAGACGAGCGCGGCCACGAAGATGACCGCGAGCGCGATGGTCAGGGCGAGCCCGGTGGCCTGGGCCGGGTCGAGCCGCCGGTGCAGGAAGCGGCGCAGCCGTAGCCAGCGGGTGACCTTCTCGGCCACCTGCTCGCCGTGCCCCGCGGCCGGGGGCCGGTGCGGGGCGCGGACCAGGGCGGCGCCGGCCGCCGCCAGCACGGCGGCGATCACGAAGCCGAGCAGCACGATGCTGGTGGCCGGGCCGAGGTCCACGAGGTCGCCGGGCACTACAGCTCCCGGCGGACGAGCGCGCTGCCCAGCTCCTTGGCCTTGGCCGGCAGGGGCCGGGCCCGCCAGCGGGCGAGGTCGAGCTCGACGGCGTCGTCGGTGTCGTCGAGGAAGTGCTTCTCGAGCTCGGCGACCATCGCGGGGTCGCGCACGGACAGGTTCAGCTCGTCGTTGAGCGCGAAGGAGCGGTTGTCGAAGTTGATCGACCCCACCGTCGCCCAGGCCGAGTCGACGGCCATGACCTTGGCGTGGAGCATGGTCCGCTGGTACTCGAAGATGCGGCCGCCGCAGGCCAGGAGCCGGTCGTAGGTGCGCCGCCCGGCCTGGCGGACGGCCTCCTTGTCGATGTGGGGACCGTTGACGAGCACCCGGACGTCGACGCCGCGCGCGGTCGCGGCGCACAGGGCGTCAACGAACGCCCGTCGCGGGGCGAAGTAGGCGGTGGTCAGCCAGAGCCGCTCCCGGGCGCAGGCGATCGCGGCGTAGAACAGGTGCTCGGCGTCGGTGCTGCCCTTCTGCGCGGTGCTCCGGGTGACCTGCACCTGCACGCCGTCGTCGAAGCCGTCGATGTCGGGCAGGTGGTCGCGGCCGGTGAGGACGCACTGGGTCGCCTCGGCCCAGTTGTCGAGGAAGCCGCCGAGCAGGTCGCGCGTTGCCGGGCCCTCGACCCGGACGTGGGTGTCGCGCCAGTGGCCGGCGTCCTGGGCGTTGCCGGTCCACTCCTCGGCGATCCCCACCCCGCCGGTGAAGCCGAGCTGGCCGTCCACGACCAGGATCTTGCGGTGGGTGCGGTTGTTCAGCTTGTGCAGCGTCCACCAGCGCACCGGGCGGAACCAGGCGACCCTGGCGCCGGCCGTCTCGAGCTGCTCGACCAGCTCGCGCTCCATCTTGGCCGCGCCGACCGCGTCGAGGAGCACGTTGACCTCCACGCCGGCCCTGGCCCGCTCGGCCAGGGCGTCGGCGAACTGCGGGGCGATGCTGCCCGTCCAGTAGACGTAGGTGGCGAAGTCGACCGTCTGCCTGGCCGCCTTGATGGCGTCGAGCATGGCCGGGAAGATCTCGTCGCCGTTGCGGAGCACGGTCACGCGGTTGCCCTGGCGCAGGGGCGCGGCCGTGAGCGCCTCCACCAGCCGGGCGAAGTCGGGGGTGCCTGGCGCGGGCGGGTCCTCCAGCTCGAACCCCTTGGCCCCGCTGCGGTGGTACTGGGCCGCTTCGAAGGCGTAGACGCCGGCCAGGCCGAGCCCTCCCACGATGGCGGTGTTGCGCACGCTGCGTGCTGACGGCACTGCGACTCCTTCGTCATCCGGCCTGAGTCGGTTCACTCTACGTCCACCCGGCCGCAGGCCCATGCATGGCCACCCGGCCGCAGGCCCATGCATGGCCACCCGGCCACGGACCCAGGGCGGCCACCCGGGCCGCAGGCACAGGGCGGCCACCCGGGCCGCAGGCCCGGGGACGTGTCCACCGGCCGCGGACCCGGGATCCCCCACCCCTACCGAAGGGTCCAAGCGTGGCAATGCTCGCACCCTCAAGTGGTTTGTCGCCTTCTTGGGTACATAGGCGAGTGGTACCCGGACCGACTTGGCCGGCCAATCCCGAGAGGCAACCGACCCGAGAGAGGCAACCGGATGAAGGCAGCACGAGGGCACGGACCGCTCGACCCGTCGTGGCGGGACCCGGAGGCGACCCTGGCCGAGCGCTGGCGGCACCTCCGCGACGGCATCCCCTCGGCCCTGTTCCTGGTCGGCTGCGCGGTCGTCCTGCTCGCCGTGCTGGTGCTGCTGGGCTTCCTCCTCACCAAGGTGACCAACGACGACGCCCTCGGCAAGGCCGACTCGAGCCTGTCCCGCTGGTTCGCCGCCCATCGGTCCGAGGACATGAACGAGGTCACCCGCTGGACCAGCAGCCTGGGCGGGACGCTGCCGATCGCGACCATGGCCGTGCTGGTCGTGGCGGGCACGGCGCTGGCCTGGCGCCGCTGGCGCGAGCCGATGCTGGTGGCGGTCGCGGTGGCCGGCGAGGTGGCCATCTTCCTCGGCGTCACCCTGCTGGTGGACCGCGCCCGCCCGCCGGTCGAGCACCTCGACGAGGCGCCGCCCACCTCGAGCTTCCCGTCCGGGCACACCGCGGCGGCGATCGCCCTGTACGGGGCGGTCGCCATCCTCGCCTCGGAACGGGCCCGCTCGGCCGCCCTGCGCTGGCTGTTCGTGGCCCTGGCGGTGGCGATCCCGCTGGCGGTCGCCGTGAGCCGTGTCTACCGGGGCATGCACTACCTGTCCGACGTCGTCGGCGGCATCCTGCTCGGCGCCATCTGGCTGTTCGTGACGGTCAAGGCCGTCCGCCTCGGCGTCCTGCACCACCAGCTCCGGGAACGATCCCCGGACAGGCCTCGGGGCGCTCCGGCCCGCGGCGGGAGCGCGCGATGACCGTCGAGAAGGTCGAGCACGAGGCCCACGAGAAGCTGCGGCGCGAGGCCCACGAGGAGCTGCAGCACGAGGCCCGCGAGAAGCTCCAGCACGAGGCCCGCGAGGAGCTCCAGCACGAGGCCCGCGAGGAGCTGCGGCGCGAGGCCCGCCCGGGCGGGACGGCCCCGCGGCGCGTCGCGGTGGTCTTCAACCCCGCCACCGGCGGGGAGGACGCCCCCAGCCGCGCCGACGAGACGCGGGCCGCCCTGGCCGCCGCGGGACTCGACGTCCTCTGGCTCGAGACGACCAAGGAGGACCCGGGCCAGGGGCTGACCCGCCGGGCCGTCGAGGAGGGCGTGGACCTGGTCATGGCCTCCGGCGGCGACGGCACCGTGATGGCCTGCGTCACCGGCCTGGCCGGGACCGAGGTGCCGTTCGCGGTGCTGCCCGGTGGCACAGGCAACCTGCTCGCCAGCAACTTCGACATCCCCAGCGACGTCGAGGGCGCGCTCGAGGTCGCCCTGCGGGGCGACCGGCGCCGGATCGACGTGGGCGCCGTCGGCGACGACCGGTTCGTGGTCATGAGCGGGATCGGGTTCGACGCGGCCATGCTCAGGGACGCCAACCCGAAGCTGAAGAAGCGCATCGGCGCGCTCGCCTATGTGGTCAGCGGGTTCAAGCACCTGCGGCGGCGCCCGACCAGGTTCCACGTCCGCGCCGACGACCGGCAGCCGATCGTCCGCACCGGCCAGTGCGTGCTCGTCGCCAACCTCGGCCGGCTCCAGGGCCGCCTGCCGGTCCTGCCCGACGCCAAGCCCGACGACGGCCTGCTCGACGTGGCCGTGCTGCGCACGCGGACGGTGGGCGACTGGCTCAAGGTCGCGGTCCGGGTGCTGGCCCGCCGGCGGCGCGACGACCGCCAGATGGAGACCTTCCGGATCCGGCGGGTGGAGGTGCGCTGCGACCGCCCCCAGCCGATCGAGCGCGACGGCGACCCGGCCGGCCCGACCGACCGGCTGGTGGCCGAGGTCGTCCCGTCCGCCCTGACGCTGTGCGTGCCCGCCGCCACCGAGGCCCGGGCGAGCCCAGAGAGGAGCAAGCGATGAGCACGGCAACATCGGTCCCCGAGACCTACGAGCTGGAGGGCGACGACGCCCTGGAGACGCTGCGCCGGACCGGCATCGGGCGGCTCGTGAAGGACTCGTTCCGGCGCTTCCGGGCCGCCGACGGCTTCAGCCACGCCCGGGCCCTGGCCTTCCAGGTGACCCTGACCCTGCTCCCCGCCCTGATCGCCACGGTCGGGCTCGCCACCGTCCTGAACGCCAAGAAGTTCTCCACGCTCATCCTGCAGACCGCCGACCGCTTCGCGCCCGGGCCGGCCGGCGACATCGTCAGGGACGCCTTCCGGCAGGGCCAGCGGGCCAGCGGCGGCGGGGCCAGGGCGGCGCTGGTGTTCGGGCTGCTCACCGCCGTGGTCTCCGCCGCCTTCGTGTTCGCCCAGATCGAGCGGGGCGCCAACCGCATCTACGGCGTCGAGCAGGACCGCCCGACCCAGCAGAAGTACCTGACCGGCCTGGTGCTGGCGTGCACGGCCGGCCTGCTCACGGTGCTCGCCTTCGTGCTCATCGTGGTCGGCTCCGACATCGGCCGGGCGACCGGGCTGTCCGGCGCGATGAGCGAGATCTGGGGCTTCCTGCGCTGGCCGGTCGCGATCGGCCTGATCGTGGCCGCGATGGCGCTGCTGTTCCGGGAGTCGCCCCGCCGCAGGCAGCCGGCGGCCTCCTGGCTGGCGGTCGGGTCGGCGGTGTCGGTGCTGCTCTGGTTCCTGTTCACCGGGCTGCTCTCGCTGTACCTGACGCAGAGCACCTCGTTCGGCGAGACCTACGGGCCGCTGGCCGGCATGATCGGCCTGCTGCTGTGGACGTTCCTGAGCTCGCTCGCGGTCTACCTCGGGATCGCCTTCGCGGCCCAGCTCGAGGCAGTCCGGGCCGGCGCCCCCGGGCCGGTCACCGGCGAGCGGGAGAACCCGATGGACGGGACGGGCACCGCGCGCCGCCGAGCCCGTCCTGCCCTGGGCTGACCAGCCAGCCTGCCGTCCCGCTCCCCGCCCCGGCCGGGGTGGGGAGCGGCACCACGTCCGGGCGCCGCCGGCACGCCGGTCGCGCCCATCGCCCATCGGGAGGGAAGCGCTGTAGCCGCGGCCCCGGAGGGAAGCGCCGTAGCCGCGGCCCTCGGAGGGAAGTGCCGTAGCCGCGGCCCTCGGAGGGAAGTGCTGTAGCCGCGCCCCGGAGGGAAGTGCCGTAGCCGCGCCCCGGAGGGAAGTGCTGTAGCCGCGGCCCCCGGCAGCCGATGAGAGCAGCGAGCGCGCTCTGCAGATGCAGCACCCCTTCGCCCGCCGGGTACCTTGCCACGCCGGCAACCGCCGACTGCCGCGATCCGGTTGCGCAGGGGTTGAACGCCTACCCTGTGGTGTTTAAGACTGGCTTGGTTCAGCGCACACTTGCATATGGAGCACCGCTTCAGGGAGCTTCACCTGTGCACGCAGGCGTGCGCTGCCGGAGTCGAGGAGCTGCAACGGATGCGAGAAGATCCCCTCTGGTACAAGTCGGCCGTCTTCTACGAGCTGTACGTCCGTGGCTTCCAGGACGGCAACGGCGACGGGAACGGTGACTTCCGCGGCCTGACCGAGCGGCTGGACTACCTCCAGTGGCTCGGGGTCGACTGCGTCTGGCTCCTCCCGATGTACCCGTCGCCGCTCCGCGACGGCGGGTACGACGTCTCCGACCACTTCTCGATCCTCCCTGACTACGGGACGCTGGGCGACTTCTACGACTTCCTCGAGGCCGCCCACGCCCGGGGCATCCGGGTGGTCGCCGACATGGTGATGAACCACACGAGCGACCAGCACCCCTGGTTCCAGGAGGCGCGCAAGCCGGGCTCGCCCAAGCGCGACTGGTACGTGTGGAGCGACACCGACAAGCGCTACCAGGACGCCCGCATCATCTTCGTGGACACCGAGGCGTCCAACTGGACGTGGGACCACGAGGCCCAGGCGTTCTACTGGCACCGGTTCTTCTCCCACCAGCCCGACCTCAACTACGACAACCCCGAGGTCCAGGACGCGATGCTCGAGGTCATCCGCTTCTGGCTCGACATGGGGCTGGACGGGTTCCGGCTCGACGCCGTGCCCTACCTGTTCGAGCGGGAGGGCACCAACTGCGAGAACCTCCCCGAGACCCACGAGTTCCTCAAGCGGGTGCGCAAGGAGGTCGACGACAAGTACCCCGACCGGCTCCTGCTCGCCGAGGCCAACCAGTGGCCGCCCGACGTCGTCCCCTACTTCGGCGACGGCGACGAGTGCCACATGGCGTTCAACTTCCCGGTCATGCCCCGCATGTTCATGGCCCTGCGGCGCGAGGACCGCACCCCGATCGTGGAGATCATGAACCGCACGCCGAAGATCCCCGACTCCGCGCAGTGGGGGCTGTTCCTCCGCAACCACGACGAGCTCACCCTCGAGATGGTCACCGACGAGGAACGCGACTACATGTACGCGGAGTACGCCAAGGACCCGCGCATGCGGCGCAACATCGGCATCGCCCGCCGCCTGTCCCCGCTGCTCGACAACGGCAGGCGCCAGATCGAGCTGCTCTACAGCCTGCTGCTCAGCCTGCCCGGCAGCCCGGTCATCTACTACGGCGACGAGATCAGCATGGGCGACAACATCTACCTCGGCGACCGCGACGGCGTCCGCACCCCCATGCAGTGGACCGGGGACCGCAACGCCGGCTTCTCCCGGGCCGACCCGGCAGCGCTGTACCTGCCCTTCCTGATGGACCCGGTCTACGGCTACCAGGCCCAGAACGTCGAGGCGCAGGAGCGGGTGTCGACCTCGCTGCTGCAGTGGGTGCGGCGCATGCTGCAGGTCCGCAAGCAGCACCCGGTCTTCGGGCTGGGCGACTACGAGCCCCTCTACCCCGACAACCGCCGGGTGCTCGCCTTCGTCCGCCAGCTCGGCGCCGACGTGGTCATCGTGATCGCCAACCTGTCGCGCTTCGCCCAGCCGGTCGAGCTCGACCTGTCGCGCTTCCTGGGCCTGGTCCCCGAGGAGATGTTCGGGCGGACCCCGTTCCCGGTCATCGACGGCGAGCCCTACCGCCTCGCCGTCGGGCCGCACGGCTTCTACTGGTTCCACCTGGTGGAGCCGCCCGCCAAGCCCGACGACACGGCCATGTTCCGCGCCGTCCGGGGGCCGCTGACCGGCCACCACTGAAGGCGGCATGAGGGCTCCTCCCTGGCCGGGTGCCGGGCTCACGCATCCCAGAACGCGACCTCGTGGTCCAGGCTCTCGGTGAAGCGCCGCTCGAGCTGCGCGAGCCGCCACGCGGGCAGGCCCTCGGCGGCCCGGTCGAGCATGCGCGCGCACCAGGCGGCCAGCTCGGCGAACCCGGGGTCGGCATAGGTCTCGACCCATCGCCGGTAGCGGGGCTCGGCCGGCATCCCGGCCGCCGCCATCGCGCGGCCCAGCTCCGAGTAGCCCCACATGCAGGGCAGCAGCGCGGCAAGGACGTCGGCGAAGTCGCCGGTGGCCGCGGTCCGGAGCAGGAAGTCGGTGTAGGCGGCACAGGTCCGCGACTTCGGCCGGCCGTCCAGGTCGGCCGCTGTCAGGCCGAACTCGGCGGCGTAGGCACGGTGCAGCGACAGCTCGTCGTGCCAGGTGGCGTGGGCGAGGTCGACGAGGCGGCCGAGGGTGGCCGCGTCAGGCGCCCGGGCGGCGGCGAGGGCGAACAGGCGGACGTAGTCGTGCAGGAACAGCCAGTCCTGCACGAGCCAGCGGCGGAACACCGCCTCGTCGAGGGTGCCGGCGGCGATGCCGCGCACGGTGGGGTGCGCGAGCTGGGCGTCGAGGCCGGCCCGACCGAGCGCGAAGAGGCGCTCGCTGAGACCGGCCGGGGTGGTCATCAGCGGATCGTAGCCGAGGCGCCACCGGCGGCGCAGGCCACCCCGCGGGGGGACCCGGGCCAGCCCCCGAAACCCGCCGGCGGGCGCAGGCACCCGTGGGGGGATATCCGGGCCAGCCCAAGCCCGCCGGCGGGCGCAGGTCTCCACCGGGCTCGCGCCGGTGGCAAGATGGCCGACCGCACGCCCGTGGCACCCGGGTGAGGTGCCCGTGCCCGTGGAGGAGGTGCCCGTGCCCGACCCGTACCTGGCCGACCTGGTGGAGGCGGCCGACCCTGCGGCGCTGCTGCGCGCCGTCGACGGCCTGTGCGCGACCCGCGACTGGCAGGGCATGGTCGAGCTGCGCGAGCGCCTGGTCGAGGCGGTCGAGCGGGGCAAGCCGCTCTGGCCGGTGACCACCTACGTCGAGTACCGCACGGCGCTGGAGGCGCCCGGGCCGGAGGCGGCCGGGGTGCTCCGCCCCGGCGTCGGGCGCTTCGCGCTCGGCCCGCTCACCGAGGTGGCCGGGGCCAGCCACGCCTGGGAGGAGCTGGCCCCCCACCTCGGCGAGCCCGGCGTCGCCGGCGCGGTCGCCCAGGAGCGCGTGCTGCGTGGCGAGGACCTGCGGGGCGACCTGCGCGCCCACCCCGAGGTGCTCGAGCTGCCGCTCGCCCTGGCCGCCTGGGAGCCGGCCTACGCGCTGGCCGCCTACTCGGCCGACAAGCTGGAGGTGCCCGACCCGGGTGCCGAGCCGGTCGCGATGGAGCCCGGGAGCGACCCGCCCGGCCGGGTGCTCGACCGGCCCGAGGTCGCGCGTGCCCTGACCGACCTGGTCGAGGTGTGGACGAGCGAGTCGGGCGGGACCGCGCGGGCGGTGGTGGTCGAGGGAGGGCCGTCGGGCGCGGTGGCCGCGCTCGGCGTGCCCGGCCACCGGCTGGGCAGGATCACCGGGGCGGGAGCGATGGCGCGGATGGCGCGGGCGGCCGCCAGCGGCGGGGCGCACGGGGTGCGCCGGGGCGCGGCGCTCGGGCGCTTCGACGCCTGGTGGGCGGCTGCGGCCCTGGCCGGCCTGGACTGGCCCCCCGACCCGGCCGACCTGGGCGCGGCGGTCGGGCGGCTGTGGTGGTGGTGCTGGGACGACGGCATGCCCGGGAGCGGCTGGACCCTCCGGCTGGCGGTCGCCGACCCCGAGGCTGGCTGGTCGGCCGCGCTCGACGCCAGGGACGCCGCGTAGCGGCCGGCGCGGCGGTACACCGGCCGGCCGCCGGTCCTCCGGCTCGCCGTGCTCTCCCCGGCCGGTCCTCCGGCTCGCCGTGCTCGCTCCCCGGCGGTGCGGCGGGGTGCCGGCGGCGGTGGCAGACTGGCTCGGACCCGCACCTCAGGAGAGACCTTCAGTGCCGAGCCGATCCCGCATCCTCACGGCCGCTCTCGTGATCTCGTTCACGATGTTGGCCGCGGCCTGCCAGCCGAACCACCCCGAGAACCGCGCCGCCCAGGCCGAGCCCGTCGTCGGCGCGCAGCGCGTGGTCGCCAGAGACATGGTGTTCACCCCGCTCGCCGTCCAGGTGCCGGCCGGGACCACGGTCACCTGGTCCTTCGAGGACGGCAGCGTCCCCCACAACGTCAAGGGCGACGGCTTCGAGTCCAAGACCGTGAGCAAGGGGGCCTTCCGGCACCGGTTCGACCGGCCGGGCACCTTCGAGTACCGCTGCACCCTGCACGCCGGCATGGCCGGGCGCGTGGTCGTCGCCCCCAAGTGACCAAGCTCGCGTAGGATGGAGCCATGGCCCAGACGCTCAGCCCAGCCGTCCAGGAGTACCTGCAGTCGCTCTACTGGCTGCACGAGGCCGGGATCGAGCGCAGCCCGACCAACCTCGCCCGCGCCCTGGGGTACGCGCCCCCGAGCGTGACCGAGATGGTGCGCAAGCTCGAGGCCGAGGGGCTCGTGGCCCGCGGCCCCGGCAAGCGCATCTCGCTCACCGAGTCGGGCGAGAAGGTGGCCAAGCACGTGGTCAGCCGCCACCGGCTGGTCGAGGCGTTCCTCGTCAAGGTCATGGGCGTCCCCTGGGACGAGGTGCACGAGGAGGCGGAGACCTTCGAGATGGGGGTCACCGAGAGCCTCGAGCAGCGCATGCTCGAGATGATCGGCAGGATCAGGACCTGCCCGCACGGCCACCCCATCGGCGACTACCCGCGCGAGCCGGGGGTGCCGCTGACCAGCGTCCCGAGCGGCAGCGTGGTGCGGGTGCTCCGCTTCGAGAACGAGGACCACGACCTGCTCCGGGCCTTCAAGCGGGCCGGGGTCGAGCCCAGGTCGACGTGGACGGTGGCCGACTTTGCGGACGGCTGCACGCTGCTCGACCGCGACGGCGAGCGCACCACCCTGGAGCTGCACGAGGCCCGCACCGTCTCGGTCGCCGTCGAGCAGGCCGGGACGGGCGACCCGGCCGAGCGCGACCCGGAGAGCCTCGCCACCGCCTACCTGCTCGGCGAGAGCCACTGGAGCCGATGAGCCGGCGGACGACCCCAGGTCTCGCCCGGACCGGCCGCTTGCCGTAGCCTCGAAGACCGCACCCAGGCCGGAGTGCTGGAATCGGCAGACAGCCGCGCCTTAAAAGCGTCGGGCCCACCAGGGCATGAGGGTTCGAGCCCCTCCTCCGGCACCAGTCCAGTGTCTTGGCGGCGCCCTGCAGGAGGGATCGCAAACGCCCGACATGGAGGCTGGGCAGTAGCCGTACGCGTTGAACTCCCGATGGCCCTGCCGTATACCGGGTGCCGATGGATGCCATCAGCGGTGCCGGGCTGTCCCGGGTGCTCACCTCGGTCGGGGTGGTCGTGGCTGCGCTGCTCGTCGACGTCACGGTCTGGCGGCTGCTGCCGCGGTTGGTGAAGGACCGCACCCTCGGGGAGGAGGTGTACACCCGCTGCCGCTGGCCGGCGCGCACGGTGGTGGCGCTGACCGCCATGCTGCTGGTGCTTCCCGTTGCCCGGCTGAGGCCCGGCCTGCGCGGGACGCTGTTTCACCTGCTGCTGCTGTTGCTGGTGGCGGCCGCGGCGTGGCTGGCGGTGCGGGTGGTGGGCGTAGCCGAGGACGCGCTCATGCGCCACTACGACGTGGACGTGCCCGACAACCTGCGCGCCCGCCGGGCGCGCACCCAGGTGCGCGTGCTCGGGCGGCTGGTGACCGTGGCGGTGGTGGTGCTGGCGGCCGCCAGCATGCTGCTGACCTTCCCGCAGGGCCGCGCGATCGGGACCAGCCTGCTGGCCTCGGCCGGGATCGCCGGGGTCATCGCCGGGATCGCGGCCCGCTCCACCGTCGGCAACCTCATCGCGGGCCTGCAGATCGCCTTCGCCGAGCCGATCCGCCTGGACGACGCGGTGGTCGTGGAGGGCGAGTGGGGCAACATCGAGGAGATCACCCTCACCTACGTGGTGGTGCGGATCTGGGACCGCCGCCGGCTGGTGCTGCCGTGCAGCTACTTTGTGGAACACCCGATCGAGAACTGGACGCGCTACACCGCCGACATCATCGGCACGGTCTTCCTCCACGTCGACTACACCACCCCGGTCGGGGAGGTCCGCGCCGCGTTCGAACAGATCGTTGCCGCATCGACCCTGTGGAACGGGCAGACCGCCGTGCTGCAGGTGGTCGACACCACCCAGCAGACCATGGTGCTGCGCGCCCTGGTGAGCGCCGACAGCGCACCCGACGCCTGGGACCTGCGCTGCGAGGTCCGCGAGCGGCTGCTGGCGTGGCTACAGCGCACCCAGCCGCAGGCGCTGCCGCGCCTGCGCGCCGAGCTGGAGGCACCAGCACCCGCCGGCCCCACCGCCGATGCGCCAGCCGACGGCGCCGAGGCAGCCAGACGCTCCGCACCCGCCGGCAGAGCTGGGCCGGATGACGCCACGTCACCGTGACCGTGCGTGCCGGATGCCCGACAGCAGGCATCAGGCTCGCCACGCTGAGCCGACGACGAGTCAGTCTGGGAACTCGAAGGTCGATGTGATCCGCTCTCAGGCAACAGGGAGCTCGACTCCTTCAGGGCATTGGGTGCGCAGCCACTCGCGCAGTTCAGTGCGGCGGATCTTGCCGCTCACCGTCTTGGGCAGCTCGGTGACGTAGCGGACCTCGCGCGGATACTTGTACGGTGCCGTGACCTTCTTGGTGTGCTCCTGAATTTCCCGGGTCAACGCGGTCGACGGCGAGTGGCCCGGCGCGAGGAGGACGAACGCGCACACGATCTCTGTGCGCTCGGGGTCGGGCTTGCCCACGACCCCCGCCTCCGCGACGGCCGGATGCTCGACCAGGGCCGACTCGACCTCGAACGGCCCGATCCGGTAGGCCGAGGAGGTGATGACGTCGTCCTCGCGACCCTCGAACCAGATGTAGCCGTCGGCGTCCCGGGCCGCCCGGTCGCCGGTGTGGTACCAACCGGCGACCATGCGCTTGGCCGTCGCCTCCGGCTCGCGGTGGTAGCCGACGAACAGCCCCAGGGGACGGGGCTCCGCGCGCACCGCGATGTTGCCCACCTCGCCGTCCGGGGCACGCCGCCCAGCATCGTCGAGCACGTCGACCTCGTAGCCGGGCACCGGCTTTCCCATCGAGCCCGGGCGGACGGGAAGCGCGCGATAGTTGGCCACCAGACAGGTGGTCTCGGTCTGCCCGTAGCCGTCGTAGACGGTGAGCCCGCCCGTGCCCTCCCGCCACGCTCGGATCACCTCGGGGTTGAGAGGCTCGCCGGCGCTCGTGCAATGCCGCAGGACCGAAAGGTCACAGGCCCTGAGATCGGTGAGTACGAGCAGGCGGTAGAGCGTGGGCGGGGCACAGAACGACGTGACCTTGTGGTTGGCGATGATGGACAGGATGGTGTCCGCATCCGGCTTGCCGAGCGCGACCTGCACCACGGTCGCGCGCTCGCGCCACTGGCCGAACAGGCCACCCCACGCGGCCTTGGCCCAGCCGGTGTCGGTCACCGTCCAGTGCCGGTCGCCGGGGCGCAGGTCGTGCCAGAAGCGCGCGGTCCCGACGTGTCCCACCGCGTAGCTCTGGGGATGCAGGACCATCTTGGGATAGCTGACCGTGCCGCTCGTGAAGTAGATGAGGAGCGGGTCGTCGCGCGAGGTTGGATCCTCGGGTGTCGGTCCGTCGCCCGCCTCGTCCATGAGCGCGTCGAGGTCATGCCAGCCCTCTCGCCGCTGCCCGTCCGACGACCAGCGGATGCGATGGCGCAGCGTCGGCAGCTCGTCCTCGATGGCGTCGACCTTCTCCGAGCCGGGAGCGTCGGTGACCGCGGCCGCCGCCTCGCCGCACAGGATCCGGTAGGCGATGTCATGGCCGGTGAGCAGGTTCGTCCCCGGCATGGGCACCGCGCCGATGCGCATCACCCCCAGCATGGCGAAGTACCAGGCCGGAACGCGCCCGAGCATGATGAAGACCGTGTCGCCCTTGCGCACGCCGAGCGCCTGCAGGGCTCGGGCCATCCGGCGCGACTCGCGTGCGAGCTCGGCGACGGTGTGGGTCGCCATCAGCTCGCCGTTGCCGTCGACCGAGACCAGCGCCTGCGCCTCGGGCTCTTCGGCTGCCCACCCTTCGATGACGTGCAGCACCGGGTTGTAGCGCTCGGGCACCTCGGCGTGATAGCGGGTGCGCTCCTCCTCGTAGGACGCGAGCCTCGGGGGCACGCTCCGGTCGGGTAGGGGAAGGCCAGTCGAGGCACTCATCCGTCACCCTCCTCGGGGAGATCTCCGATCTGCGCCAGCAGCTCCGGCGTTATCGTTATCATGGGATCGACGTCGGCGTCGGGGTGACCACGACCTTGCCGGCCGCCGCGCCATCCAGGAGCCGCCGGAAGCCGCGCTCCGCGTGGGCGAGCGGATGCACGCTGTCGATCAGCGGCCGGACCCCGGCCACGAGCATGAACCGGATCAGCTCCTCGAGCTCCTCGCGAGTACCCATGGAGGAGCCCATCACCGCGATCCCGCGGATGAACACCCGCTGCAGGTCGGCCGGCGGGTTGGGCCCGCTGGTCCCACCGGCGACGACGACCCGGCCGCCGTCGCGGACCGCGCGCAGCGAGTGCCCCCAGGTCGCCTCGCCGACGGTCTCGATGACCACGTCGACCTGCGCCGGGACACGGTCGCCGGAACGGACCGCGTGATGGGCGCCGAGCGTCTGCGCGAGCTCGAGGCCCCGCTGGCTGCGGCTGGTGGCGGCCACCTCCAGCCCGGCGGCGGCGGCCAGGACGATCGCAGCGCTGGCCACGCCGCCGGTGGCGCCCTGGATCAGCACGCGCTGGCCGGGGCGCAGGCCACCGCGCACGAACAGCATCCGGTAGGCGGTGAGGTAGGCGGTCGGCAGGCACGCCGCCTCCTCGAAGGACAGCTCGGCGGGCTTGTCGAGCAGGTTGTCGGAGGGGAGCGCGACCCGCTCGGCCAACGTCCCGGGATGGCGCTCGGAGGGCAGCGACCAGCGCCGGCCCTGCTCGCGGATGACCGCATGGGCGATCACCTCGCGTCCGTCTGTGGTCACACCCGCCGCGTCGGTGCCCAGGATCATCGGGAGCCGGTCGCCGGCCAGTCCGACCCCTCGGAGCGCGAAGATGTCGTGCTGGTTCAGGGTCGCGGCCCGAACCTGGACCACCTCCCAACCCTCGGGTGGAGCTGGCTCGGGCAGTTGGCCGACGACCAACCCGCCGAGCGGGTCCTTGGCGTCCTGGCTGGCGGCGAAGGCTGCGAGCATGCCTGCTCCTTTGGCGCTTCGAGTGCGAAAACGGCGAGACGGCCGAGCGTGAAGCGGCGAGACGGCTGAGGGTGCGGCGGCGAGACGTCCGAGCGCGAAACGGCGAGACGGCCTGGCGTCCCGGTCAGTACCCACGCGGGCGGGTTCTGGGCTCCCTTCTGCGGCGTGCGCAACCGCCTGCGGCGTGCGCAACCGCCTCGCCGATGCTCGAACGGCGCTAGACGAAGGCGGACAGTCCGGTGACGGCCCGTCCGACGATCAGCGACTGGACGGTGTCGGTCCCCTCGTAGGTGTAGACCGCCTCCATGTCGGCGTGATGGCGGGCCACGTGGTGGTCGAGCAGGATGCCGTTGCCGCCGAGGATGTCACGCGCCATTGCGCACACCCGCCTCGCGCCGGCGGCGGTGTTGAGCTTGGCCAGCGCGGCGTGCGCGGATCGACCGCTCCTCCGTGGTGAGCAGGTCGTCCACCGCGAAGAAATCGGTTCCTTGTGAACGCGCGAGGTCGTGGCTCGGGCGCGGGCTGGGCGCCGCGATGTCGTCCATGGTTGCGCCGGCTGCGCCTCGAACGCGGGTGGTGTCCATCGGACTCTCCTCCTCCCCCGTTCCGAGGCACCCAAACCCGGGACGTCCCGCACCCATGTGGTCGGGCCGTGTCAGATGACAGGCGTCTGTCCGGCTTCCTAGACATTCTGTTTGACTGGTCCAGCAGACCCGAGCGCGTAGGAGGGATGCCGGTGACCGGCGGACGGGCGGGACCCGGGGGGCCGCCCCCGGAGGTGCTGGCGCGGTTCGTGGCCGGCCGGGTGGCCCGGCTGGCCACGGCGCCGCCTGGCGGGCCCCGGCTCGTCCCGGTGACGTTCGCCTGGCACGAGGGCGCGGCGGTGTGGGCGGTGGACGCCGTGAAGCCCAAGCGGGGCCGGCGGCTCCGCCGCCTGGCCGACCTGGAGGCCGAGCCGCGGGTCGCCCTGCTCGTCGACCACTACAGCGACGACTGGGCCGAGCTGTGGTGGGTGGAACTGCAGGGCACGGCCTCGGTGATCCAGGGCCGGGCGGCCGACGCCGCCCTGGACGCGCTGGCCGCCCGCTACCCCGCCTACCGGTCCCAGCGCCCGCCGGGCCCGGTCGTCGCGGTCACCCCGCGCGCCTGGGCCTGGTGGTCGGCCCGATGGCCCGATGAATGAACCGAGATGAATGAACCGAGTGGTCGGCCCGATGGCCCGATGAATGAACCGCCGGGCGGCAGGGTACAACCCGGGTGGCAGGCCCGATTGGCGAGGAAAGTTCTGTGTCGGCGCAGGTTTACCCGCGTGGGTCCAGGACAAGTGAGAAGCCGAACCGAAGAGCTGGAGTCCGCCTTGTCCCTGCGGGCCGGCAGTACCTCATGGAGGTCCTGATGGCGTCCGCAGTCGTCGACACTGATACTGATTTCGAGCGACTCCTCGCTCCGGTCCCCCACGACGAGCCTCCCCTGGAGGTCCGCCCCGACGACGAGGCCGCGGTGCAGCGGGTCGAGGGCTGGTTCCAGGCATACGCGCAGACCAGGGACCCCGCGCTGCGCGAGCGGATCATCCTGGCCTACCTCGGCCTGGCCGACCGGCTGGCCGACCGCTACCGGGGCAACCGCTCCATCCCGCTCGACGACCTCCGCCAGGTCGCCCGCCTCGGCCTGGTGAAGGCGGTCGACCGCTACGAGCCGGACCGGGCCAACCCGTTCATCCCCTACGCCGTCGCCACCGTGATCGGCGAGATCAAGCGCCACCTGCGGGACGCGAGCTGGCGCATCCGCGTGCCGCGGGGCACCAAGGACCTGGCCCTGCGCCTGTGCCGGGCCATCGACGAGCTGCCCCAGCAGCTCGGGCACTCCCCCACCGTGGCCGAGCTGGCCGAGCACCTCAAGGCGACCGAGGACGAGGTGCTCGAGGCCATCGAGGTGGCCCAGACCCGCTCGGCGCCCTCCCTGGACCAGCCGGCCGGCGAGGACGGCGACGCCGTGCTCGGCGACTTCGTCGTCGAGGCCAGCTTCCGCGAGGAGGCCGAGGACCTGCTCGTCCTGCCCCACCTGCTCAGCCGGCTGCCCGAGCGGGAGCGCGAGATCGTGTTCCTCCGCTACGTCGAGGAGCTCACCCAGGACGAGATCGCGCTCCGCATGCGCATCTCCCAGATGCACGTGTCGCGCCTGCTCAGGCGCGCGATCGAGCGCATGCGGGCGCAGCTGGTGGAGGCCTGACCGGCACCGGCCGCGACGCCCGATCCGCCGCCGCCCGTTTGGAACACCGGCGGGGCGGCAAGGCCCCGTGCGAGGGCCGAGACCCCGCCCTCGCCGCCTCGGCGTGCTCGAGGCCGCATCGGGCCCCCGCAAGCGGGGGCCCGATGCGCGCCGGGTTCCCCGGCCCTTGCCCCGGCAGGCCGGCGCGGCTCAGTCGCGCGCCGGCCTGTGGCGGTTGCGGTTGCCGGGCCGGGTCGAGCGCACCCAGCGGCGCTGCCTGCCGATGGCGGCGTCGGGATGGATCAGGTGGGAGACCGCGGGCGGCTCGTCGCCGACGTGGAGCGACTGGACGCGCTCGCGCACGAGCATGTCCTCGACGGTGAACCGCTCGTGCTGGCGCAGGTGCTCGGCCCAGGACCGGACCACGAACGTCTCGACGTAGCGGCCCGGGTCGACCACGTCGCTCCACAGCCCCCAGCGGTAGGCGCCGTCGCGCCGTCGCACCCGGCGCAGGGCCCGCATGGCGACCACGAAGTCCTCGGCCCGGGACGGCTCGATGCGGTACTCGACCAGGACCAGGACCGGGCCGTCGTCGGGCTCGGGCTCGTCCACCACCTCCGGCTCGGGGCGGACCGAGGGTGTCAGGTCGATCGACGCGATGCCGTGCAGGCGCCAGCGGAGCGCACCGGCCAGGCCGGCCAGGAGTGCGGCCACCGCGGCCAGGACCGCCCAGGTGACCCCGAGCCTGGCCGCGGCCACGCCCCAGGCGAGGCTGCCGAGCGCGAGGCTGCCCTGGAACACCAGCAGGTAGACGGCAAGGGCCCTGGCCTGCACCCACCTGGGCACCACGCTGCGGGTGGCGACGTTGAAGCTGGTGAGCACCGACACCCAGGCGGCGCCGGCGGCCAGCATGGCGGCGAGCACCACCGGCACCGACCGGACCAGCGCGAGCACCAGCAGCGAGGCGGCCATCAGGAGCGTGCCCGCGGCGAGCCGCGGGTCGATCGGCAGGCGGCTGCGGATCCTGGGCAGCAAGGTCGCGCCGACGATGGAGCCGGCGCCGAGGCCGCCGAGGAGCAGGCCGTAGCCGGTCGCGCTGAGGCCGAGCTCGCGCGTGGCGACCAGCGGCAGCAGCGCCCACAGGGCGCTCGCGGGCAGCACGAACAGGCTGGTGCGGTAGAGCACGGCCCGGAGCGGGGGCGCGTGGCGCACGTAGCGCAGGCCGGCGCCGATCGCCCCGACCACCCGCTCGCCGGCGCCCAGCGCGTCCCCCTCGGGGCGGCGCCAGCGCCACAGCACCACGATCACGCCGAGGAACGAGAGCGCGTTGAGGCCGAACACGGCGGCCGGCCCGGCCGTGGCCACGACCAGGCCCCCGAGGGCCGGCCCGACCGCCCGGCCGATGTTGAACTGCACGCTGTTCAGTGCCACCGCGGCCGGCGTCTGGTCGGTGTCCACCAGCTCCGGGACGACCGCCTGCCAGGCCGGGCCGTTGACCGCGTTGCCGAGCCCGAGCGCGAACGTCAGCGCCAGCACCAGCCAGGGCGTGGCGGCCCCGGCGGCCGAGAGCAGCGCGAGCGCCGCGGCCGAGACGAGCATCCAGGACTGGGTGGCGAGCAGCAGCCGGCGCCGGTCGAACACGTCGGCCATGGCCCCGGCGGGCAGCCCGACCAGCATGACGGGCAGGCTGGTGGCGGTCTGCACCAGCGCAACGAGCACCGCGGAGCGCGACAGCTGGGTCATGAGCCACACCGCGCCGACGTTCTGCATCCACAAGCCGATGTTGGAGGCGAGCGCGGCGATCCACAGGGCGCGGAACGCGGGCTCGGCCAGCGGGGCCCAGGCCGACGCCTGGGGGGTCGGGGTCGGGCGGTCTGCGGCCACGGCTCGTCCTTGCGGGCAGGGGAGGCCCCGCCAGTGTACCCACGGGCTCCGGGGCGCCCCGCTCGCGGCGGCACCCACGGGCTCCGGCGCGCCCCGCTCGGGGCGGCACCCACGGGCTCCGGCGCGCCCCGCTCGGCGGCACGACGTTTGCCATACTGCGAACCAGATCAGCCAATGCCGGGACGTGGCCGGACGCACGAGGGACGAGCGATGCCAGCGCCGATCGAGAACTACGCGATCATCGGGGACACCCACACCGCGGCCCTGGTGAGCCGCGGCGGCTCGATCGACTGGCTCTGCCTGCCCCGGTTCGACTCCCGGGCCTGCTTCGCGGCCCTGCTCGGCAACGAGCGCCACGGCCGCTGGCTCATCGCCCCGGCCGGGGAGGTCACCGGGGTCCGGCGCCGCTACCGGGGCGACACCCTGGTGCTCGAGACCGAGTTCCACACCCCGGACGGGGTCGTCCGGGTGGTCGACTGCATGCCGCCCCGCCAGCGCGACCCCGACGTCGCCCGCGTGGTGGAGGGGGTGCGCGGCCGGGTGCCGATGCGGATGGAGCTGATCGTCCGCTTCGACTACGGCTCGATCATCCCCTGGGTGCGCCACTTCGACGGCGGGCTGCACGCCATCGGCGGGCCCGACTCGGTGTGGCTGCGCACCCCGGTCGAGGTCCGGGGACACAACCTCACCAGCGTGGCCGAGTTCACCGTGGCCGAGGGCGAGCAGGTGCCGTTCATGCTCACCTGGCACTGGTCGCACAAGGCCGCGCCCCGCCCCATCGACCCGGTGGAGGCGGTGCGCCAGACCGAGGCCTGGTGGCGGGAGTGGGCGGGCCAGCTCGTCTGGGACGGCCCCTGGCGGGACGCGGTGCGCCGCTCCCTGCTCACCCTCAAGGCGCTCACGTACAGACCGACCGGCGGCATCGTGGCCGCCCCGACCACCTCGCTGCCCGAGGCGCTCGGCGGGGTGCGCAACTGGGACTACCGGTACTGCTGGCTCCGTGACGCCACCTTCACCCTGTACGCGCTCATGCAGGCCGGGGCCAGGAAGGAGGCCAGGGCGTGGCGCGAGTGGCTGCTGCGGGCCGTGGCCGGTGCGCCCGAGCAGATGCAGATCCTCTACGGGGTCGCCGGGGAGCGGCGCATCGACGAGGTGACGCTGGACTGGCTGCCCGGCTACGAGGGGTCGGCGCCGGTCCGGGTCGGCAACGCGGCCGTCAAGCAGTTCCAGCTCGACGTCTACGGCGAGGTCATGGACTCGCTCTACCTGGCCCGCGCCGTCGGCATCCCGGCGCCCATCTCGTCGTGGGACCTCGAGCAGGCCCTGATGGACTTCCTGGAGTCCAACTGGCGCGAGCCCGACGAGGGGATCTGGGAGGTCCGCGGCCCGCGCCGGCACTTCACCTACTCCAAGGTGATGGCCTGGGTGGCGGTGGACCGGGCGGTCAAGGCGGTCGAGCTCTACGGCGAGCACGGCCCGCTCGACCGCTGGCACGTGCTGCGCCGCGAGATCCACGAGGAGGTCCTGCGCGAGGGCTACGACGCCGAGTCGGGGTCGTTCGTGCAGTACTACGGGTCGAAGCACCTCGACGCCAGCCTGCTCATGATCCCGCTGGTCGGCTTCCTGCCCGCGACCGACCCGCGCATGCGGGGCACGATCGCCGCCATCGAGCGGGAGCTGATGCAGGACGGCTTCGTGCTCCGCTACCACCCGGACGTGGCCGAGGAGGTCGACGGCCTGCCAGCCGGCGAGGGCGCCTTCCTCGCGTGCAGCTTCTGGCTGGCCGACAACCTCGCCCTGACCGGCAGGCACGACGAGGCGCTCGAGCTGTTCGAGCGCCTGCTCGACCTCCGCAACGACGTCGGCCTGCTCTCCGAGGAGTACGACCCCAAGTCCGGTCGGCTGCTGGGCAACTTCCCGCAGGCGTTCTCCCACGTCCCCCTGATCAACACCGCCCGCCACCTGCTGGCGGGCCGGTCGGTCCGGGCCCCGGACGGCGGCCGTGGCTGACACGGTCCGGGTCACCGGCCGGGTGGCGATCCCGGTCGAGGAGCTCGAGTTCAGGGTGAGCCGCTCCTCCGGGCCAGGCGGCCAGGGGGTCAACACCACCGACTCGCGGGTCGAGCTCCGTTTCGACCTGGCCGGGTCCCCCTCGCTGACCGCCGAGGAGAAGGAGCGGGCCGCACGCCGGCTGCGCGGGCGGCTCAGCCAGGACGGGACCCTGCGGGTGGTGGCCCAGACCCAGCGCAGCCAGCTGGCCAACCGCCGCGCGGCCGTGGAGCGGTTCGCCGAGCTGCTCGCCGCCGCCCTGGCCGTGCCCCGCACCCGCCGCCCGACCCACCCCAGCCGCGCGGCCGCCGCCCGCCGGCTCGCGGCCAAGCAGCGGCGCGCCGCCACCAAGCGGCTGCGCCAGCCGCCCCGCCCCGAGGAGTGAGCCGCAGGTCACCAGGTCTCGACCAGGGCCCGGAAGCGCCCCAGCGCACGGGCGACCTGCTTGTCGGGGTCCTTGACGACCTCGGCGACGAGCTTGCCGACCTTGCCGGCGGGCGGGGTGTAGGCGATGTTGGCGTGCAGCTCGGTGCCGCCGTCGGCGTTGGCGAAGCGCACGGTGCCGACCTGCTGGACGTCGCTGTCGCCGACCGACTTCCACATCAGGACCTCGCCGGGCACGTCCTCGGTGACCACCGCGTCCCACTCGACCTTCTTGCCGAGCGGGCCCTTGACGACCCAGTGCCAGCTCCCGTCGTCGTTGCGGCTCACCGACTCCACGTCCTCCATGAACTCCGGGAAGTGCTGGAAGTCCCGCCAGTACTCGTAGACCCTGCTCGGGAGGGCCTGGACCACGACGGTCTGGTTCACCCGGCCGGCCTGCACCTGGTCCTTGCTCGCCTCGTCCATGTCGCTCCCTTGGGTCGGGTCCTCACCGGTCCCGCGTAGCCAGCGGGCGCGGCAGGCAAACCAGGTCGGCGGCCGGGTGGGCCCGCACCGGTCCCCACGTGCCCGCGGGTGGGGGTCAGCCGGCGGCGTTGGCGGCGGCGATGGCCTGCCGGAGGTCGGCGACCAGGTCGTCGGGGTGCTCGATGCCGACCGAGAGGCGGACCAGGTCGGCGGGCACCTCCGCGTCGGTGCCGGCCACGCTCGCGTGGGTCATCGCGCCGGGCAGCTCGATCAGGCTCTCGACCCCCCCGAGGCTCTCGGCAAGGATGAACACGCGGGTGGCGGCCACGAGCCGCCTTGCCACGGCCATGCCGCCGGCCGGCCGGAACGACACCATCCCCCCGAACCCGGTCATCTGGCGGGCGGCCAGCTCGTGCCCGGGGTCGCCGGGCAGGCCCGGGTAGCGGACCTCGACCACCTCGGGCCGCGAGGCCAGGAACGCCGCCACCCGCATCGCGTTGTGGCAGTGGGCCCGCATGCGCAGCGGGAGCGTCTTGATCCCCCGCTGCACCAGCCAGCAGTCCATCGGCCCGGGCACCGCCCCGGCCGCGTTCTGCAGGAACCGGCACCGCTCGTACAGCTCGGGCAGGTTGGTCACGAGCGCGCCGGAGACCACGTCGGAGTGGCCCCCGAGGTACTTGGTGGCCGAGTGGACCACCACGTCGGCGCCGAGCTCGAGGGGCCGCTGCAGGTAGGGGGTGGCGAAGGTGTTGTCGACCGCGCACAGGGCGCCGGCCCCGTGGGCGAGCTGGGCCGTTGCCGCGACGTCGACCACGCCGAGCAGCGGGTTGGTGGGCGTCTCCACCCAGACCAGCCTGGTCTCGGAGCGGATCGCCTGCTTGACCGCGTCCAGGCTGGTCATGTCGACGGCGGTGAAGGCAAGGCCCCACTCGGCGAACAGCCGGGCCGCCACCCGGTAGGTCCCCCCGTACACGTCGCTGGACAGCACGAGATGGTCACCGGGGCGCAGGGTCTGCAGCAGGGTGGTGGTGGCGGCCATGCCCGAGGCGAAGCACAGGGCCCCGCCCGGCCCGGACGACGGCACCCCTTCGAGCGAGGCGAGCAGCGCCTCCAGGCCGGCCCGGGTCGGGTTGCCGGTGCGGGCGTACTCGTACCCCTTGTGGCCGCCGACCCCCTCCTGGGCGAAGGTCGAGGTCTGGTGGATGGGCGGGATGACCGCCCCGGTCTGCGGGTCGGGCACCGAGCCGACGTGCACGGCCCTGGTCTCGAACTCGAGGTCGTCGTTCGCGGACATGCGCTCTTCCCCGTTCCGGTCGCGAGCCTCTCTCGCGAGGCGGCCGCCATTGAACACCACCCGGTGGCGACCCCGGCGAAGTCCGCCCGACCGGCGCCGGGCTCAGCGGGAGCGGCTGCCGGCGGCCAGGTAGTCGAGGATGTCGGAGCGGGTCATGACCCCGACGGCCCGGCCGTGCTCGGTGACCAGCACGGCGGTCGAGCGGCCCTTGGAGAGCAGCTCGAACGCGTCCTCGACGGCCTCGTGCTGCTCCACGGTGGGCAGGGGCGCGTCCATCACGTCGACGACCTGTGCGTCGAGCACCTCGGGCTTGCGGAACAGGCGCTCGAGCAGCGACCCCTCCTGGACCGAGCCGACCACGCTGGACACGTCGGAGGGGTCGTCGCCCGACACCACCGGGAGCTGGCTCACCGACCAGGTGTGGAGCAGGTCGATCGCCTCCTTGACCTGCTGGTGGGAGGCGACGGTGATCAGCGGCGGGGTGTCGTGGTGGAGCTTGCCGGCGAGCACGTCGGACAGGGAGCCGCGCCGCTGCCGGGGCAGGAAGCCGTGCTCGCGCATGTAGTCGTCGTTGTAGATCTTGGAGAGGTAGCCGCGGCCCGAGTCGGGCAGGAGCACCACGATCGTGGTGCCCGGGCCGTGCTCGCGGGCCACCTCGAGCGCCGCGTGCACGGCCAGCCCGCACGAGCCGCCGACCAGCAGCCCCTCCTCGCGGGCCAGGCGGCGGGTCATCTGGAAGGAGTCCCGGTCCGACACGGTGACGTAGCGGTCGACCACCGACCGGTCGAAGGTGGCGGGCCAGAAGTCCTCGCCGACGCCCTCGACCAGGTAGGTGTGCACGTCGTCGGGCTGGGAGTAGACCGAGCCCTCCGGGTCGGCGCCCACCACCAGCGTGCCCGGCCTGCGCTCCTTGAGGTAGCGGCCCACCCCGGTGATCGTGCCGCCGGTGCCGACGCCGGCGACGAACACGTCCACCGCCCCGCCGGTCTGCTCCCAGATCTCCGGCCCGGTGGTCTGGTAGTGGGCCTCCGGGTTGGCCTGGTTGGCGTACTGGTTGGGCTGGAAGGCCCCTGGGATCTCGGCGGCGAGCCGGTCGGCCACCGAGTAGTAGGACTCGGGCGACTCCGGGGCCACCGCCGTCGGGGTGACCACCACCTCGGCCCCGTACCCGCGCAGGAGGGCGATCTTCTCCTGGCTGACCTTGTCGGGCATGGTGAAGACGCACCGGTAGCCCTTGAGGGCGGCCACGATGGCCAGCCCCGCGCCGGTGTTGCCGCTGGTCGGCTCGACGATCGTGCCGCCCGGCCCGAGCAGCCCGGCCTGCTCGGCCCGCTCCACCATGGCCAGCCCGATGCGGTCCTTCACCGACCCTCCCGGGTTGAGGTACTCGACCTTGGCCAGGACCGTCGGGGCCAGCCCGCGGCCGACCCGCGACAGGCGTACGAGCGGCGTCCCTCCCATGGTGTCCAGGATCGAGTCGTGCACCTGCATGGGAGCGGTCCTCCTTCGTCGGGGCCCGGCTGCAACCGGCTGACGCCGGAGACCCGGCACCGGTCGGTCCCGGAATTGTAGTCCCGCGTGGGCGCCGGCCCGGGCGCTCTCCTACCCGACCAGGGGCTCGCCGTCGGGTCCGACGCCCGCGAACAGGTCGGTCTCGTGGTCGCCGGTGGGGACCAGCGAGCGGACCAGGGTGTAGTCCTCCCAGGGGTAGACCTCGGCCACCACCTCGTCGGGGAGGGCGAACCCGCGGCTGTTCGGGTCGATCTGGGTGGCGTGGGCGATCAGGGCGTCCCGGCGTTGCGCCAGCCACCGGGACACGTCGACCTGGCTGGTGACGACCGGCTCGGGCCACCCGTCGTCGCTCCAGTGCTCGAGCCACTCCCCGTACGGGCTCTCGACCCCCCGGGCGATGGCGCCGGTGTGGATGGCCTCCAGGCGCCGCCTGGTGGAGGTCGCGTGGTAGTACAGCTTCAGCGGCTGGAAGGGCGGCCCGGCGTCCGGGTGGCGGGCGGGGTCGGCGGCCGCCTCGAAGGCCGGGACGGAGATCTCGTGGGTGCGGACGTGGTCGGGGTGCGGGTACCCGCCGCGCTCGTCGTAGGTGACGATCACCTGGGGCCGCTCGGCGCGGATGATCCGCACCAGGCGCCCGACCGCCTCGTCCAGGTCGGCGTTGGCGAAGGCGTCCGGGTGGGCGTTGAACTCGGTGTCGGCCATGCCCGAGTCCCGGTAGCCGAGCCAGTAGTGGGCGTCCACGCGCAGGATCTCGAGCGCCTTGGCCAGCTCCTGCCTGCGCAGCTCGGGCATGCGCTCGAGGTTGCCCGGCTGGTCCATGGCCGGGTTGAGGATCTCCCCGGCCTCCCCGCCGGTGCAGGTCACCACCACGGTGTGCACGCCCTCGTCGGCGTAGCGGGCGAGGGTGCCCGCGCCCTTGGACGACTCGTCGTCGGGGTGGGCGTGCACGGCGAGCAGGCTACGGGGCACCGTTGGACAGCTCCTTCGGGCGGGACATGGTCGCCGGCAAGAGTAGCGAAGCCCGCCCGCCCGCGCCGCCCGCTCTCGAAGTCTGGTCAGGGGCTGTCGGGCGCCGACGGCGGCCGGGGCCCGCGGACCCGGGGCGGGGAGGCCAGGCGGGAGCCGCAGACCCGGTGCAGCCCCCAGACGGCGCCCAGCGCGAGCAGCACGTCGCCGACGCTGAACACGTTGGAGAACGGCCAGGAGGCGGGGATGGCGAACACGTCGCCGAGGAACGCGAGCCGCGGGTCGGCGACCGCGGTGGAGTTCCGGTAGCCGGGGACGTCCAGGGGCAGCCCGGCCGTTGCCAGGGCCGACCGCGAGGCCGGCATGACGCCGCCGTTGGCGAGGATCGCGAGCAGGTTCAGCGCGGCCCCGAGCGCGGCCAGCGCCACGCCGGGCAGGCGCCGGTTGGCCGCCACGAACACGCCCGCGACCGGGTAGGAGAAGACCCCGAGGGCGACCCGCGCCCCCCTCGGCAGCCCGGGCAGGTAGAGGCTCACCACCTGGAGCGCGAGCGCCACGAACAGCACCCAGACCAGCCGCACCCGCACGTCGGCCAGGGCCGAGAGCCGGCCCCCGAGCAGCGGCACCGCGAGCGCACCGGCCAGGACCAGCACGACCAGGAACATCCCGCTCCGATCCGGTCGTTCGATAGATAGGCGAGGCTTATTGGGAATAGACGTTTGGTCCTATTTAGGTATACTGAGCGGCGAACCGTCCGGGGGGGTGAAGGGGTCTGAAGTGGTTCGCCAACGATGTGCGCACGGCAGGACGTTCCGGTCAAGCCCTGCCAGTGTCGCGGGTCGCTCGTCACCGCTCGGCCCGCCGCTCCTCTGCCGCCGCCGTGGCAACGGCCGGCCTCGGCCTGCTCGGCATGGCCCCGGTCGCGCTCGTTGCGGCCAGGTCGTCCACCCTGCTCGTGCTGCTGCTGCTCCTGCCCATGCTCGCCGTCTACCTCGCCTGCCGGGTCGCCGTCGCCGCCGGCGCGCGCCGGGCCAGGGTCGAGGCGGCCGCCGACGCGGCCCGGACGCTGGCCGCCGAGCAGCGCCGCCTGGTCGAGGTCGAGCGGACCCTCCTCCGCCGACTCCAGGAGAACGACCGGCTCAAGGCCGACCTGCTCGCCACCGTCTCCCACGAGCTGCGCACGCCCCTCACCGCCATCCTGGGCACCCTCACCGCCCTCGCCGGTCGCGACCGCCACCTGACCCTGGCCGACCGGGACGAGCTCCTCAGCATCGCCAACCGCCAGGGCGAGCGCCTCAAGAGCCTGATCGACCAGCTCCTGCTCGCCTCCCGGCCGCAGGCGGCCGTGGACCCGGTCGAGACCCGCCCCCGGGTCGAGGCCGGCGAGCTGGTCCGCCAGACCGGGCGGACCGTCCAGCTCTGCCACCCCGACCGCGACATCGACATCGCCGTGCAGGCAAGCCCCCTGCCCGTCCGCGCCGTGCCCGAGGCGGTCTCCCAGGTGGTCGCCAACCTGCTCGACAACGCCGCCAAGTACTCGCCCGCGGGCACGCCGATCCGGCTCGAGGCGGCCAGCGCCGGCGGCCTGGTGGTGATCTCCGTCACCGACGCCGGCTCGGGCGTGCCGCCAGGCGACCGGGACCGGATCTTCGAGCGCTTCGCCCAGCTGGACGCCGGCGCGACCAGGCGCGCCGGTGGGATCGGGCTGGGGCTGTGGATCGCCCGCCAGCTCGCCCGCGCCCAGGGCGGCGAGCTGCTCGTGGCCGAGGAAGCGGCCGGCGGCGGCGCCCGGTTCGAGCTCCGCCTCCCCCGGGCCGAGGGAACCCAGGCCCCGGCCGAGGCCCACGCGCGAGGGTATCCTCGAATCGGCTCAAGCCCGGTCGCCGCGAGCCGATGACAACACCCTGGCACCGGGCACCATTCTCAGGGTAGCGTTTGCGTTCGCGGGCGTCATGCCCGCCTCTGCACGTTCCGGGCCTTCGGCCCATTGTGTGGAGGCGGGGTGGAGGGGGCGGTGCCCGGCCGCTGGCTCGCGGGACCGTGGATCGCGACCCTGCAGCCGACGGAGAGCCCAGGCAGTCTCATAGCACGTCATCGACGGCCGGCATGGGGCACGCGAGCGCCCCTGCACCCGAGGTCCGGGCCGGCCAAGGAGGTTCACGACCGTGTCCCAGCCAACCAGCGAACGCGCCACCTACCTGACCCAGGAGGCGTACGACCGCCTTGCGGCCGAGCTCGAGACGCTGAAGACCGAGGGCCGGGAGCGCATCTCCCAGGTCATCGGCGCGGCGAGGGAACACGGCGACATCCGGGAGAACGCCGACTACGACGCCGCAAAGAACGAGCAGGGGATGATGGAGGCGCGCATCCGCCAGCTCGAGGCCATCCTGCGCTCGGCGGTGGTCGGCGAGGCCCCCGAGTCCGACACGGTCGCGCCTGGCATGGTCGTCCACCTCGAGATCGCCGGCGACGAGGAGACCTACTTCCTCGGCAGCCGGGAGGAGGCGATCGAGGGCATGGACGTGCTCAGCCTGCAGTCGCCGCTCGGCCAGGCGGTCGTCGGCCGCCGCCCCGGCGAGGAGTTCAGCTACCTGACCCCGACCGGTCGCGAGCTCCCGGTGAAGCTCCTGGAGGCCGAGCCCCGCCGCTGACCCGTGGAGCCGAGCCCCGCCGCTGACCGCTTCGTGAGCCAGGACCTGCGCCGCGCCTACGAGGTGATCGCGCGCGGAGACATGCGCGGCGCGCGCACCGAGGTCTCGCGCCTGGGCCTTGGCGTCTTCGACGACGAGCTGCCGCTGCGGTACGACTCGAACTACCTGCTCGTCGACGAGCTTCCCGGAGCGGTGTCGGCCGAGGACCTGGTCGAGGAGGCGGCGCGCCTGGACCGCCCCGCGATCATGGTGCGCGACGAGCGCACGGGCGAGCGGCTCGTTCCCGGGTTCGAGCAGCTGGGCTGGAGGATCCATCGCGGTCTGGTGATGGCGCACCGCAGGCCGCCGGAGCGGACCGGGAACCCCGGGCTCGTCGAGGAGGTCGGCGAGGCGGCGCTGCGACCGGCGCGCCGGGAGGAGCTCGCCGGACAGCCCTGGGCCAGGCCAGCGGTGGTGGAGCAGCTCCTGCAAGCCAAGCTCGCCATCGCCGGGGCCGTCGAGGCACGCTTCTTCGCCGTGCTCGTCGACGGTCAGGTGGTCAGCTACGGGGACCTCTACCGCGACGGACGCACAGCCCAGATCGAGGATGTCGCGACGCTCGAGGAGCATCGCGGGCGCGGCTACGCCAGCGCCCTGGTCCTGCGCGCGCTCAAGGAGGCCGGGCAGGCAGGCTGCGACCTCGTCTTCCTGGTGGCCGACGCGGAGGACTGGCCGAAGGAGCTCTACCGCAGGCTCGGCTTCGACGACCTCGGTCGCTACGTGAAGGCCTTCCGTCCTGGCTGAGCCGAAGGCGGCGCGGCCGCGGCTCGCCGCCGTGTCCACCGCACGTCGGCGACGGACGCAGCGGCGCAAGGCGGCGACCGGCTCAGCGGCGCCGGGCGGTGGACACGGCGGCGGAGATCCTGGCGGCGCCGTCGGTGGCCGGCTCGACCAGGACGTCGTCGGGCAGGCGGCTGGCGAGGTCGGGCGCCTGGGTGACGGCCGGGCCGCCCCACCAGAAGCGCGGGCCCTTCTCGGGCCGGCTCCCGCTGGCCTGCGCCCAGGCGACCGCCTGCTCGAGCGACTCGGGCATGGTGATGCTGATGGCGACGCCGCAGGGCTCGAGGGCGGTCACGGCGCGCTGGAGGGCGGGACCGGGCAGGCGGGCGCCCAGGTAGACCACCCGGTGCCCGCGGACGCGCAGGAGCAGGGCCAGCAGCAGCGCGCCCAGCTCGTGCTGCTCGTCGGGACCGCAGCCGACCAGCAGGGGGCAGCCCCGGGCGGCCGGGAGCCCGTCGAGCAGGCGCAGCGCCTGCCTGCGCAGGAAGTTGGAGGCGAAGTGCTCGGCGGCAATGGGCGGGCCGGCGCCGTTGCCGCTGGCGGTGGTCTCGATGGCTCGGGGGACGAACTGCCGGACGGCGCCTTCCAGGCCGAGCAGGCGCTCCCCGGCGACGAAGGCCGTCTCGGCGGCGCCCTCCTCGAAGGCGCCCAAGGCGTCGACCAGGTCGGCGAGGATGCGCTTGGGGTCGCGCTCCTCGACCGCGGAGGTGGTGCCGAGCAGGCCGGTGGCCTGGGCGATGGACATGCCCTCGGTCCTCCGCTGGACCAGGAAGCGGATGACGGCCACGTCGTGGTCGGAGTAGAGCCGTTGGTCGGACCGGGTGCGGGCCGGGCGGGGCCAGCCGTAGCGCCGCTCCCAGGAGCGCAGGGTGCTCGCGGGGATGCCGGTCATGGCCTCCACGGCCGTCACGCGGTAACGAGGCCGGGCCTCCGTCCCCGCCCGTTCCGGGACCGGCTCCGTCGCCGGGCGCTCGGTGCGCACGTCCACCTCCTGGTCGAGGTCAGCATCCCGCCAACCCGAGGAGCACGCCGTCCAGGATATCTGTTTCGCTCGCCATGATTTGCATAAATCCGAGCAATTCACAGGCCTCGGTGAGCAGGAGCGCGCCGGCGGCGATGACGTCCTCCCGTCCGGCGGCCATGACCGGCAGCGCCGCCCGCTGGGCCACCGTCATCGCGCAGAGCATGTCGGCGGTGGCGGCGACCTGGGCCGCGTCGACGGTGGCCAGGTGGATCCGGGCCGGGTCGTAGCGGTCCAGGCCGAGCGCGATGGCGGCGATCGTGGTGACCGTGCCGGCGACCCCGACCACCCGGTCGGCGGAGGCCGGGTCGAGCACGGCGGGCACCCGGTCGAGGTGGGCGCGCGCGTCAGCGCGCAGGCGGGCCAGCTCCTCCTGGGTGGGCGGGTCGGTGTGGAGGTGGCGCTCGGTGAGGCGGACGCAGCCCACGTCGAGCGAGATCATCGCGTCAGGGGCTCCGAGGAGCCCGGACGAGGCCGCGACCCCGGGTGGCGAGGAGGGCGCCAGACCGGGTGACGCCGGGGTCGGGGTGGCCGGGCCGGGTGGCGGCCGGCCGCCGATGATGAGCTCGGTCGAGCCGCCGCCGACGTCGATGACGAGGGTGCGGCCGGGGCCAGGCAGCCCGGCCGTGGCGCCGGCGAACGTGGCCGCCGCCTCCTGGTCGCCGGTGAGGATCTCGGGCGCCACGCCGAGGCGCCGGCGCACGCCGGCGGCGAGCTCCTCCCGGTTGCGGGCGTCGCGGGTGGCGCTGGTGGCGACCACGCGGACCGCCTCGACGCCGAGCCGGTCGCAGGTGGCGGCGTACCCGCCGAGCACCTCCAGGGTCCTGCCCAGGGCGGCCGGGTCGAAGCGGCGGGCACGGTCGACGCCCCGGCCGAGGCGGGTGATGACCATCTCGCGGGCGTGCTCGGCCACGATGCGGCCACCGGCCACGTCGGCGACGAGCAGGCGGGTGGAGTTGGTCCCGACGTCGACGGCGGCCAGGCGCACGGCGGCCTCAGCCCGCCGCGGGCCCGGGGGCCGGGGCTGGCGCGGTGGCGCGGGAGGGGTCCACGCACGGGCCGGGGCAGTCGACGGGGTCGACGGCCCGCCGTACGATGCGGCCGACCGGGTCGGACCCGGTGGCCACCTCGTGGGCGTACAGCACGTGGAGGCACTTGACCCGGCCGGGAAGGCCGCCGACCCCCGGGTCGCCGGGCAGCCGGCCGAGGGCGTCGCGCTGGGCGAGGTAGCCCGCGTGCGCGTCGGCGTGGGCCCGGGCCAGGTCGGGCTCGCCCGCGACCCGCGCGGAGAGAAGGGCGTTCCAGCCCGCCGCCTCCAGCCGGCCGACCGCGACCCGGGCGGCCGGGCAGGTCAGCCAGTACAGGGTGGGGAACGGCGTGCCGTCGGGGAGGCGGGAGGCGGTGCGCACGACCGCTGGAAGCCCGTAACGGCAGCGGGCCGCGACCGCGAGCGAGCCACGCGCCTCGCGGCCCAGCTGGGCCTCGACCAGCCCCCGCTCGGCCGGCGAGGCCTCAGGGAGCGACGCCGCCCAGCCCGGCTCGGCTCGGGCGTCCGCGCCCGCCTGGGGCGATGACAGGCCCGAAGCTACCGCGGCCCGGGACGGTCTCCAGGAGGCGTGCAGGGGGTCGGGCAGCGCCGCCGGGTCGGGCCGGCGCGGCGACCGGTTCGGCGTGCGGGGCAACGGCCGGCTAGCCGCGCCGGCCCTCGCGCTGCCGCTTGACGTCGACCAGCCGCTCCTCGCTCGAGCGCATGAACCGCTTGAGCTTCTGCTCGAACTCGGGGTCCTTGGCCGCCCGCCGGGGCCGGGAGACCTCGGGCTGCCAGTCGGGGGCGGCCTGCTTGATCGACAGGTCGATCTTGCCGTCGTCCTTCATCCCGACGACCTTGACGACCACCTGATCGTCGATGCGCAGATGCTCCTCGACCGAGCGGACGTAGTTGCGGTCGATCTCGGAGATGTGGACGAGACCCGTCTCGCCCGTCTCGAGCTTGATGAATGCACCGTAGGGGGCGAGGCGAACGACCGTGCCCGGGACGATGGCCCCGATCTCGGCAGGCATGCTGGCGACCGACACTCCTTCTGCTGTGGGGAACTCCTGGGAGCCAAGCGGTGCTGGGCTCGGGTCCATCGTAGGGACGGCCATTCAGGCCGTCAACAAACGCACTTGCGGAATCAGGGCCGCCCAGGGGTCACTTCACCCAGCCGGTCAGGCGTTCCCAGGCTCGCTGGGCCCACGACCGGTGGCGCTCCGGCGGCGGGTCCTGCCTGGCCACCGGCCGGTCCGCCGGCGGGGTGCCGTTGAGCTGCCAGGTCTCCTCGCCCGGACGGGCCATGTGGAAGTCGCGCTTGGCGAGCTGCTCGAGATAGGCGGGGTCGTTGAGGCGGGCCTGCTCACGGGCCAGACGGTCGTTCTCGGCCTGCAGCGCCTGGTGCTTGGCCTCGAGGGTGAGGATGCGGTTGCGCTGGGCCACGTAGGCGCGCAACGGGTAGACGGCGGTGGCGGCGAGCGCGAACAGGACGAGGAACAGGAGCAGGCCCCGCGGGGTGAGGCCGAGCGGGGGCCGGCCCCCAGACCGCGGCCACCCCTGAGCTTCGGCGCCCGTGGCCGCCGGCCCGGCGGCGGCCACGGGCGCCGAGCCGCCGGGCCCGTGGCGGCTCATCGGTCGCCGGCCGGGTAGGAGCGGGGGAAGGCGAGCCGCCCCGGGTAGCGGGCGTTCTCCCCGAGCAGCTCCTCGATGCGCAGGAGCTGGTTGTACTTGGCCACGCGGTCGGTGCGGCAGGGCGCGCCGGTCTTGATCTGCCCGGAGCCGGCCGCCACGGCCAGGTCGGCGATGGTGGTGTCCTCGGTCTCGCCCGAGCGGTGGCTCATCACCGTGGTATAGCCGCCACGGTGGGCCAGCTGGACGGCGTCGAAGGTCTCGGTCAGGGTGCCGATCTGGTTGACCTTGATGAGCACGGAGTTGGCCGCCCCCTCGTCGAGGCCGCGCTGGATGCGCTCGACGTTGGTGACGAACAGGTCGTCGCCCACGAGCTGCACCCGGTCTCCGAGCGCGTCGGTGAGCGCGACCCAGCCCTCCCAGTCCTCCTCGGCCAGGCCGTCCTCGATGGAGACGATCGGGTAGCGGTCGCAGAGCGTCCGCCACAGCTCGACCATGCCGTCGGAGGTCAGGGTGCGGCCTTCCCCGGCCAGCTCGTACCGGCCGTCCCGGTAGAACTCGGTGGCGGCCGGGTCCATGGCCAGGGCGACCTCCTCCCCGGGCTCGAAGCCGGCCTTGCCGATCGCCTGGACGAGCAGCTCGAGGGCGGCCTCGTTGCCGGGCAGGTTGGGCGCGAAGCCGCCCTCGTCGCCGACGCCGGTGGACAGGCCCTGTTCCTTCAGCACGCCCTTGAGGGCGTGGTAGACCTCGGTGCCCATGCGCAGGCCCTCCGCGAACGAGGGCGCGCCCACCGGCACCACCATGAACTCCTGGAAGTCGACGTCGTTGTCGGCGTGGGCGCCGCCGTTGACCACGTTCATGAGCGGCACGGGCAGCAGGTAGGCCGAGACCCCGCCGAGGTAGCGGAAGAGCGGCACGCCGAGGTAGTCGGCGGCGGCGCGGGCCACCGCCATCGACACCCCGAGGATGGCGTTGGCCCCGAGCTTCTGCTTGTTGTCGGTGCCGTCGAGGTCGATCATCAGCCGGTCGATCGCCCGCTGGTCGAGCGCGTCCTCCTCTTCGAGCAGCTTCGGCGCGATGACCTCGTTGACGTTGCGGACCGCGTTGCGCACGCCCTTGCCACCGTAGCGGGAGCCGCCGTCGCGCAGCTCGACGGCCTCGAACCGGCCCGTGCTGGCCCCCGACGGGACGATGGCGCGCCCGGTCGCGCCGTCCTCGAGCTGGACCTCGCACTCGACGGTGGGATTGCCGCGGGAGTCCAGGACCTCGCGGGCGACGATGAGCTCGATGGCAGCCATGGAAGCCATGGTGGGAACGGTCTCCCTGCGTTCTCGGCGGTCCGGGCGCGCGCGAGCATACCATCGCCGGTCGGCGGGATCGGGGATCTTTTCCACAGTGGCCACCACCCTCTCGCCGGCGCCGAATTCGACGCGGGCGCACGCGGTATCCTCGGCTCCTACCAGATTCTCGCCAAGGAGCCGTCCGATGTCGATGAGGGAGCGGGGCTGGCCGCGGGCCGGACGGTGGCTCTGCCTGGTGGCCGTGGTCACGGTCCTGGTGGCCGGCTGCAGCCTTGCCAGCGGCATGATCAGGACCCTGAGCGCCCTGGGCGACGCCGGTATCGACAACCCCGACATCAGCGGCGGCAGCGACCGGGTGACTCTGACCTATGACAGCAACGCGGGTGCGTCGGGGGTGCGCCAGGAGCAGGACAGGGCGGCCGAGGTCATCTGGGACAACTTCCCGCTGCGGTTCTCCGAGCTGACCGTGATCGCGCGGACTCCGACAACGGGATCCGCGGACGAGCAGACCTACAGCCGCTCCGACCTCGAGGAGGAGTTCGGCCCCCGCCCGCCCGGGCTGGACAACACCACCGGGGACGTCGAAGAGGCCGCCCGGAGCACGGTCAGGAACGTGGTGATCGGGCTGATCATCGGCGGGACGGTGCTGCTCGCCCTGGTCGTGCTGGTCATCATCCTCGTGGTCCGGGCCACCCGCCGCCGCCCGGCCGCGCCGGCGCCACCCCTGGGCGCCGGCTGGGGCCAGGCCGGGCCCGGCGCCCAGCAGGGCTGGGGCCAGTCGCAGCAGGGCTGGGGCCAGCAGCCAGGCTACGGGCAGTCGGGGGAGGCGCCGCCGGCGCCGCCGCGCGAGGCTTCCGACGAGACGGTGCCCCTCGAGTGGGGCGCCGGGGAGCCTCCGGCCTGGGAGCGGCCGGCGGACCAGGGTCCCACGCCGCCGCGCTGACCGGCGCCCGGGCTCACGCCTCCGGGTGGGTGGCGAGGGAGCGCTTGGCCGCCTTCCAGTACCGGAGCCACGTGTCGAGGTCGAGGGTGGCCGGGTCCTTGCCGTCGGCCTCGGCCGCGGCCCGGGTGGCGGCGTAGCGGGCCCGGAACCGGCGGGCCGTGCGGCGCAGGGCCGCCTCCGGGTCCACGTCCACGGACCGGGCCAGGGCCACCACCGCGAACAGCAGGTCGCCCACCTCCCACTCGAGGTCGGCTGGCGTGGACGCCCCGCGCACCTCCTCGAGCTCCTCGCCCACCTTGTCGGCCGGGCCGTGCCGGCCGGGCCAGGCGAAGCCGCCCTCGGCGGCGCGCCGCTGCAGCTTGGCCGCGAGCTGCAGGGCGGGCAGGGCGGACGGGATGCCGGCCAGCGGGTCGGTCCGGCCCTCCTCCTCCCGCTTGATCGCCTCCCAGTTGCGGACGACCTCCCCGGCCGACCCGACCCGCACGTCGCCGAAGACGTGCGGGTGGCGGCGGACCAGCTTCTCGGTGATGGTCCTGGCCACCCCGTCGACGTCGAACGTGCCGGCGTCCTCGGCCATCTGGGCGTGGAACACGACCTGCAGGAGCAGGTCGCCGAGCTCCTCGCGGAGGTGGTCGGGGTCGCCCTCGTCGATCGCGTCGAGCAGCTCGTAGGACTCCTCGACCAGGTGCCTGGCCAGGGAGGCGTGGGTCTGCTCGCGGTCCCACGGGCAGCCGCCCGGGCCGCGCAGCCGGGTCTCGGTCTCGACCAGGTCGAGCAGGGCGGAGCCCTTGGGCTCGCCCAGCGGGTACACCGCCTCCACCTCGACGTGCTGGCGCGCGGCCCGGTCGGAGACCATCTGGACCAGCGGCCCGTCGTTCACCGGCGGGAGCAGCAGCGTGGCCGTGCCGCGCTCCCTGGCCAGGTCGAGCAGGGCGTCGGCCCGCCGCCTGGCCGCGGCCACGCCCTCCAGGTCGAGGCCCTGGCCGACCAGCAGCAGGTCCCGGCCGGCGGGGCCGGTGTCCTCGGCCTCGGGCAGCACCTCCCAGGCGATCTCGGCGACGTCCAGCGCCGGGAGCGACGGGTGGCCGGCGTCGAGCACGTACACCGGGTGGTTGGCGTCGAGCGCCCGCCAGGTCTGGGGCGGGAACAGCAGCGGGAAGCGCGGGCTGGACGCGACGAGGACGACTCTGGCCATGCCCGTGCGGCTCCTCTACGGCTGGGGGGTGGTGGTCGCCGAGCCCTCGGAGGGCTGCCTGGGGGGTGCCGTGGTCTGCGGGGCCGTCTCCCGGTCGACCACCTTGCCCGCGGCGGCGTCCCACCGGCCGAAGCGCGGGTTGACGGTCACGCTGGCCGCCTTGAGCCGCTTGGAGAACCAGCCCTGGACCGCGGTCTGCCTGCGCTGCTGCAGGCCGGGGTCGAGCTGGCCGCGGAGCTGGTCGTCGAGCTTCGGGAGCTGGATTCCGGTGACCTGGATCACGTGCCACCCGAACTGGGTCTTGACCGGCTCGGAGATCGGCGAGGCACACGGCCCTTCGGTCCTGCCCTTGCAGTCGCCCTTGCCGGCGAGCTCGAAGCTCTTCTTGTCGAACTCGGCGACGGTCTGGCCCTTGCTCTGGAAGCCGAGGTCGCCAGCCTTGTCCTTGCTCCCGGGGTCGGTCGAGTACTGCTTGGCCACCCCGGCCCAGTCGCCCTTGTCCTCGAGGAGCCCGCGGACCTTGTCCGCGGTGGCCTTGTCCTTGACCAGCACGTGGCGGATGTGGAGCTGGAGGAACTCGGCCTTGCGCCTGCCGAGGGTGTCGGTGAGCTCCGCGTCGCTCGGGCCGGGGACCAGCTTGGCCGCCACCTGCTCGGCGGCGAGCTGGACGCGGACCTGGTTGCGCAGGATCGGCACGGTCAGGTTGCGCTGGCGCAGCAGCTCTTCGAAGGCGCCGCCCTGGGCCTCCACCTGCTGCCGGAGGTCGGAGAGGCGGGCGTCGACGTCGGCGTCGGTGACCGTCACGCCCTCGCCCTTGGCCCCGCCGAGCACGATCTGGGACTGGATCAGCCCTTCGAGGGCCTGGCGGGTGGTGTCGCCGGCCGGCCCCGACCGCTGCTGGCTGTTGCCCGCCTCGACCAGCGCGGTGAGCTCCTTGACCGGGATGGCGGTGCCGTCGACGGTGGCGGCCTGGTCGCTCGCGACCGTTCCGGCACCGGAACCGCAGCCGGCGGCCGCCAGGGCGACCAGGATGACGAGGGTGGGCAGGAGACGGCGCACGACGAACCTCACGTTCTTGGATCCAGCGGTTGGCGACGGTCAAGGATAGCTGTACCTGTCGTTCGGCGTGGCCCGGGCGCCGCTCAGGAGGCGGCCCGGTGGGGCTCGCGGCGGTCGGCCGCGGGCAGCTCGGGCGCGGGCGGGGCGTCGAGGACGCCCTCGAGCAGCTCGGACAGCCAGGCGGGCAGGTCGACGCCGCCGGCTCCCCCCGCAGCGCCCAGCTTGGGCGTGCCCGGGTCGGCGGGCAGGGGCACGACCAGGGTCTGCTCGACCGCCTTCCAGACCGCGCCCCGGTAGAGCCGGTCGAGGCGGACCTGCTTGGACTCGGGGAGCGCCGGCACCGGCGCGAGCCGGACCCGGCCGCCGAAGCAGACCACCTCGGTGAGCCCCAGGGCGGCCGCCTGGGCGCGGACGCCCGCCAGGGCCAGGAGGTTGCGCACCGGGGGCGGCGGGGGTCCGTAGCGGTCGGCCAGCTCGGCCGCGAGCGCCGCCACCTCGTCGACCGCCCTGGCCCCGCCGAGGCGCCGGTACGCCTCCAGGCGGAGCCGCTCGCGCTGGACGTAGGTGGCGGGCAGGTGCGCGTCGACCGGGACCTCGAGCTTCAGGTCCTTGGGCTGCTCGACGGGCCGGCCGCGCATCTCGGCCACGGCCTCGGCCAGCATCTGCATGTACAGGTCGTAGCCGACCAGGGCGACGTGGCCGGACTGGTCGGCGCCGAGGAGGTTGCCGGCGCCGCGGATCTCCAGGTCCTTCATGGCGATGGCCATGCCCGAGCCGAGGTCCTGGTGGGTGGCGACGGCGGACAGGCGCGCGTGCGAGGTCTCGGTGATGCTGCGCTCGGGCGGGTAGAACAGGTAGGCGTGGGCCCGCTCGCGGGCGCGGCCGACCCGGCCCCGGAGCTGGTACAGCTGGGCCAGGCCGAGCGTGTCGGCCCGGTCGACCACCAGCGTGTTCGCGGTCGGGATGTCGATGCCCGACTCGATGATGGTGGTGCACACCAGCACGTCGTACTTCTTGTCCCAGAAGTCGAGCATGACGCGCTCGAGGAGCTCCTCGGTCATCTGGCCGTGGGCGACCCCGACCCGCGCCTCCGGGACCAGCTCGCGGACGCGCCGGGCGACCCGGTCGATGGTGTCGACCCGGTTGTGCACGAAGAAGGTCTGGCCCTCGCGGAGCATCTCGCGCCGCACGGCGTTGGCCACGGCGGCCTCGTCGTAGGGGCCGACGAAGGTGAGCACCGGGTGGCGCTCCTCGGGCGGGGTCTCCATCACCGACATGTCGCGGATCCCGGAGATGCTCATCTCCAGGGTCCGCGGGATCGGCGTGGCGGTCAGGGTCAGCACGTCGACCTCGGTGCGCAGCTGCTTCAGGTGCTCCTTGTGGGCGACGCCGAAGCGCTGCTCCTCGTCGACCACGACCAAACCGAGGTCGGCCCACCTGGCGTCGGCCGAGAGCAGGCGGTGGGTGCCGATGACCACGTCGACGGTGCCGTCGGCCATCGCGGCGACGAGCTCCTCCTGCTCCTTCTTGGACTGGAAGCGGGAGAGCGTGCCGACCTTGACCGGGAAGGGCGCGAAGCGCTCGCTGAAGGTGGCCTGGTGCTGCTGGGCGAGCAGGGTGGTGGGCACCAGGACGGCGACCTGCTTGCCGTCCATGACCGCCTTGAAGGCGGCCCGCACGGCCACCTCGGTCTTGCCGTAGCCGACGTCGCCGCAGAGCAGCCGGTCCATGGGGACGGGCGCCTCCATGTCGGCCTTGACCTCCTCGACGGCGGTGAGCTGGTCGGGGGTCTCGCTGTAGGGGAAGGCGTCCTCCAGCTCGCGCTGCCAGGGGGCGTCGGGGCCGAACCCGTGGCCGGGCGAGGCCATGCGGGCCGAGTAGAGGCGGACCAGCTCGGCCGCCATCTCCCGGACCTTCTTGCGCACCCTGGCCTTCTGCCGGTCCCACTCCCTGCTGCCCAGCCGGGACAGCTTGGGCGCCTCGCCGCCGACGTAGCGGCTGATCATCTCGACCTGCTCGCTGGGCAGGTAGAGGCGGTCGCCCTGGTCGTAGGCGAGCAGCAGGTAGTCGCGCTCGGCCCCGGCCACGGTGCGGTGCTCCATGCCGACGTAGCGGCCGATGCCGTGCACGGCGTGGACCACGACGTCGCCCGGCTGCAGCTCCTCCAGCGCGATCGAGGCGCCCGCGTGCCGCGAGCGGCGGCGGGTGGACGGCATGCGGGCCTGCTCCCTGGTCTGCCGGCGGGTGCCGTACAGGTCGCCCTCGGCGACCAGCGCGAGGCGGAGCGCGGGCAGCCGGAACCCGGTGAGCAGGCCGGCGGTGCCGACCACGACGCCGGCCTCGCCCGGCCTGGGCGGCTCCTGGGCCAGGGGCACGGTCAGCCCCTCGTCGCGCAGCACGTCGACCAGGCGCTCGGCCGGCCCGGCGCCCTCGGTGCAGAGCAGCACCGTGTAGCCCTCGGCGGTGAGCTGGCGAGCGTCGGCGGCCACCCGGGTGACGTTGGCCCGGTAGGGCTCGACGGTGTGGGCCTGGATCCGCATGGCGCCCGGGCCGCCCGAGTCGAACGCCCCGACCCGCAGCACCCTCCGCCCGGAGCCGGCCAGCACCTGGCCGAGCGGCAGGTAGCCGGCGCCCTCGACCGGCGCCCGGCCCCCGTCGGCTGCGGTCGCCCACGACGCCTGCAGCGCCTCCTCGGCCTGGACGCGGACCTCCTCGGCCCGGTCCAGGGTCTTCTTGGGGTCGACCAGGACCAGCACGGCGTCGGGTGGGAGGTAGGCGGGCAACGGCACCAGCTCGTCGAAGAGCAGGGGCAGCAGCGACTCGAGGCCCTCGACCGCGAGCCCCTCGGCGACCCGGGCGAGCAGGTCGTCGACCACGGGCACCTCGCCGGCGAGCTCGCGCGCGCGCTGGCGCTCGGCCGAGGTCAGGCGGACCTCGCGGCACGGGTACGCCGCCACCGAGGCCAGGTCGGTGAGCGAGCGCTGGCTGGCCACGGCGAACGACCGGATGCCCTCGACCTCGTCGCCCCAGAACTCGACCCGGACCGGATGGTCCTCGCCGGGCGGGAAGAAGTCGACCAGGCCGCCGCGCACGGCCACCTCGCCGCGCCGCTCGACCATGTCGGTGCGCTCGTACCCGGCCGCCACCAGCCGCTCGAGCAGGTCCTCGAGGTCGACCCGGTCGCCCCTGGCCACCCGGACCGGCTCCATCGCGTCCAGGCCGGGCGCCAGGGGCTGCATCACCGCCCGGGCCGGCACGGCCAGGAACGCGAGCGGGTCGGCGTCCGGGTCGGCCAGCCGGTGGAGCAGGGCCAGGCGCCGGCCGACCGTCTCGGAACGGGGCGAGAGGCGCTCGTGGGGCAGGGTCTCCCAGGCGGGGAAGACCGCCACCCGGTCCGGGCCGAGGAACGCGGCCGCGTCCTCGGCCAGCGCCTCGGCGTCGGCGGTGGTGGCCGTCACCGCAACCACCAGGCGGCCCTGGTGCGCGAGCCCCGCGAGCAGGAACGCGCGCGCCACGTCGGGCACGACGACCTCGACCGGCCTCCCCTCGGCCCCCCCGGCCGCGCCGCCCTCGTCGAGCGTGTCAGCCAGCTCGGCGAACGCGTCTGAGTCGGGCCAGCGGTCGAGCAGCGGTTCCAGACGCACGGGGAGTCCTCCTACAGGGCATGACGGGCGCGCACCAGCACCCCCCGGCCGGCCCGGCCGGGGGGTGGGTAACACCCCTACAGTAACCCAGCCGCGCGACAGCCCTATTCCGGGGCGGTCCTGCCTGCGTTTGCCGCATCCCTCGCGACAGCGGGCAACTCGGACGCGAGCCCTACTGCAAACGGACGGCCGCGGCTAAGACACCTGCTCGAATGTCTCGATCAGTGCGTTCCGGTCCTTGACCAACGAAGGGCCACCCTCTTTCATGCCGTCCCAATCTCGTCATCAACCTCGAGGAGGACGAATGCACCAGCTTGCCGGTCCGAGCCGTCGCCGGTGGGAGCACCGACGAGGACCCGAGGACCGCCGACCGGCCCGGTGGCTGGGGGGCCTCGCGCGCTTCAGGCAGTCGGGCCTCGCGCGCTCCGGGGGAGCGGGCCTCGCGCGCTTCAGGCGAGGGGGCCTCGCGACCGCCTGCGCGGCCGGCCTGCTCCTCGTCCTGGCCGGGGCGGTGGCCGCCCCAGCCGCGACCAGCACCCTCTACGTCGACAAGTCGAACCCGAGCTGCTCGAACTCCGGTCCCGGGAACTCGGCGGTCCCGTACTGCTCGATCGCCAAGGCCGCCACGGCGGCCAGCGCGGGACAGACCGTGCTCGTGGCCGCCGGCACCTACGCCGAGACCGTCACCGTGGGACGATCGGGCACCGCCAGCGCCCCGATCATCTTCCGCGCCCAGGGTGCGGTGACCGTGCGGGGCGCTACCTACGGCTTCCGGATCAGCTCGAAGAGCTGGATCACCGTGCGCGGGTTCACCATCACCGACACGGTCAAGGAAGGCATCCTGGTCAGCGGGTCGAGCAACATCACCCTGACCGGCAACCGGGTGACCTCCGCCGGCACCCCGGCGTCGGGCCAGACCGCCCAGGGCATCGAGCTGTCCGGCACCAACGACGCCACCGTGTCGGCCAACGTCACCGACCACAACAGCGAGGCCGGCATCCAGCTCTCGGGCAGCTCCACCCGCAACGTCGTGGCCGGCAACGAGTCGTTCGCCAACGCCCGCGGCTACACCCGGGCCGCCCCCGGCATCGACGTGCGCGCCCCCGGCAACGCGGTGATCGGCAACCGGGCCCACCACAACGAGGACACCGGCATCCAGGCCTACACCGGCGGCTCCAACACCCTGATCGCCAACAACCTCACCTGGGGCAACGGCGACCACGGCATCGACGACCTCAACGTGCCCGGCCAGCGGATCATCGGCAACACCGTCTACGACAACGTCACCGCCGGCATCAACGTCGAGGGCGACTCCCCCGGCGCCACCGTGGCCAACAACGTCAGCGTCGACAACGGCATCGACTCCCCCCGCACCAAGGGCAACATCCGCGTCGACTCCACCTCCGTCTCCGGGACGACCGTGAACGACAACCTCGTGTTTCTCAGCGCCTCCGCTGTCATGTACACGTGGGGGTCGACCGGCTACTCGTCGCTGACCGCGTTCAGGGCGGCCACCGGGCAGGAGGCACGCGGCATCCAGGCCGACCCGCGGTTCGTGGGCGCCGGCGCGGGCGACTTCCGCCTGGGCGCCGGCTCGCCCGCGGTCGACTCGGCCAACTCCGGGGTCAGCGGGCAGCAGGCCACCGACGCCGACGGCCGCCCCCGGACCGACGACCCCGGCGTGGCCAACACCGGCGCCGGCCCGCGCCGCTACGACGACCGCGGCGCGCTCGAGCGCTAGCAGGCACGGCGAGGACGCGAGCCGCTAGCAGGCACGGCGAGGACGCGAGCGGGCCGGGAGGCAGGTCCCTCCCGGCCCGCTGCCGTCAGGCGGTCCCGGGCCATGCCGCCAGCAGGCGGCGTAGGCCTGAGCCCGCGTCCCCAAGGCGGGGCGACCCTGGCAGTCATCGTGGCCCGGCCGCCGGCTTGCCGCCTCCCGGCGGCTGCGCCTGGGCCTTGGCCGGCTCGGGCTGCGCCGTCGGGAGCGTGGGCTGTGCGGGTCCGGGCTGCTCCCGCGCCGCCTCGGCCTCGGCGGCCTCCTCCCCTCCTTCAGCGCCGGCCGCGGCCTGGGCCCGGGCCCGCGCCTCGACGGTGGCCGCTCTCGCCGCGGTCGCTCTCGCCTCGGCCGCCCTGGCCTCGGCCTGGACGTCGTCGCCGTCGCGGGCGTCCTCGAGCAGGTCGCGGAGGTGGATGTGGATCTGCTCGAAGTGCTCGAGCATGTTCTCGCGGAACGTCCGCAGCCGGTTGGTCTCGGCCTCCACGATCTCACGGTCCTGCTGCAGCTCCTGCCAGACCATGTCGCTGGCGTCGCGCGCCTCGGCCAGCACGAGACGGGCCTCCTCGTCCGCGCGGCCGCGGGTCTGGTCGGCGGTCTCGTTGGCGTCGGCGATGGTCTCGTCCCGCTGCGCCTCCGCCTCCTCCAGGGTGTGGCGGGCGGCCAGCTCGAGCTCGGCGCCGCGCTCCTCGGCCTCCTTGATCCGGTCGGCGGCCTCCTCCTCGGCGGCCTGGACGATCCCCCGGGCGCGGTCCTTGGCCTCGCCGAGCAGGCGCTCACCCGAGGTCCCGGCCTGCTCGAGGATCTTGGCCGCCTCGGCGCCCAGATGGACGAACGAGGGCGGCGCCTGCTCGCCGCGGGCGGTGTCCAGCTCGACCTGGAGCTGGCGCGACGCCTGCTCGGCCTCTTCAGCCCGGCGGTGCTGCTGCTCGATGAGCGCGATGAGCTGCATCACGTAGCGGTCGACCTGCATCGGGTCGTACCCGCGCACGACCCGCTGGAACTGCGGCCGGGTCTGCTCGGCCTGCAGGGTCTTCGCCGCGCCCTGCTCGAAGACACTCAATGGAGAACCTCCCTGGACTCGTGGGGGATGGCGGGCCGGAGATGCAGATCCAGGGCGAGCCCTTCAGGTCCGGGCTCGTATGGCGCCCGCAGTTTCCATCTCGTCGGTCAGCACGCTGTCGGCGGATTCTCATACTCCGGGCAAGCCTCGATCAACCGAGTCGAACCTGTCACGGTGGACGGCGGCTACTACGGGGCGCCGACGAGCCGGGCCGTCCTCAGCGCACCGTCGTGCACGTTCCACCTGGCCAGGGCCCGGTCGTAGCTGCGGTCCGCGATGATCTGCTGGAGCGCGGCCTGCAAGGCGCCCCGGAGCTGCTCGTCCTGCTTGCGCACGCCGATGCCGTACGGGCCCGGCTCGATCTGCTCCCCCACCACCTGGAAGTCCCTACCCCCGCCGGACACCTTGGCGTTGTACACGGCGACCGGGAAGTCGGCCAGGGCCGCGTCGGCGCGCCGGTACTTCACCTCCAGCATGACCTGGGTCCCGCTGTCCAGGACCCTGGCCTTGATCGGCCGCGCACCGCAGCCCCGTTGCTGCCGGGCGACCAGCTCCTCGTGGATGGTGCCGGCTTGCAGCGTCACGGTCCTGCCGCACAGGTCGGCCAGCGAGCGGATGCGGCTCGGGTTGCCCTTGGCGACCATGATCGACGTGCCGGCCTGGAAGTACTCGACGAAGGAGATCTGCTTGGCACGCTCGGCGGTGACAGTCATCGAGGAGATGATCACGTCGTGGCGCCCTGACCGGAGCGCCGGGATCAGCTCGTCGAACGCGACGTTGCTGAAGACGAACCGCACCCCGAGCTTCCGGCCCAGCTCGGCGGCCAGGTCCGGGTCGACTCCCCGTACCTGCGGCTCGGGCTCGCCGACGGGACGGTCGAGCACGTCTGGCGCGAACGCGTCGTAGAACTCCACGGGCGCGTACGAGACGTCCGAGGCGACCTTGATCTCCCGAGCGCTCTGGATGCGCGCCGGCAGCCGCCTGCCGAGCTCGGTCAGCCCTTCCCGCACGGGCTGATCCTGGCGCTGCTCGCCGGTTCGCTCCGCCGGGCCGTCGCAGCCGGTCACGCCGACGACGAGGGCCAGCGTGAGCAGCGACAGCAGCAGGCGACGGGGCTCGAGCGTTCTCCTCATCATCCTCATGGGTTCCTCCGTGCTCCTCGGGTTCGGCCCCAAGATCGGCGCGCACCACTTGCATCGCCTCCGCGAGGCCGTAAGACTACCTGGGTCATGCCGCCGCGCGGCGTCCCCCCGATTCCCCCAAGCCGAGAACGTCCGGGCGGTCGAACGGCGCGCCGGCTATGCTGTCGCTGTATGCGCGGGCCGCCCGGGGAGGCATGCGATGCTGAACAATTTCCCGATCAGGCCGAAGCTCGCGCTGATCCTTATCATCCCGGCCGTCGCCCTGGTGGTGCTGGCCGGGCTCCAGGTCGGCTCGGCCGTCTCCACCAGCCGCCAGGCCGGCCGGGTGACCAAGCTCACCGAGTTCGCCCTGCGCGGCACCGCGCTCGCGCACGAGCTGCAGAAGGAGCGCGGCCTGACCGTCCGCCACCTGCTCGGCCCCAAGGCCGGCGCGGACCGCCGCTCCCTGCCCGCCCAGCGCACCCCCGTGGACCGCGCCCTGGCCGCCTATCGCGCCAGCGTCGGCGTGCTGGACGAGGGCGCGCTCGCCCCGTCCACCCGGGACAAGCTCCGTTCGGCGGGCAACCGGCTGGGCGGGCTCGCCGAGCTCAGGCGGGACGCGGACGGCCGGGCGGTCGCCGTGGCCGCGGCGATGGACTTCTACAACGGCACCATCGCCGACCTCCTGAACACCAACCGCGAGATCGCGGCCGGGATCGCCGACCGCGAGCTGGCGCAGAGCGTCGGGGCATTCGTGGCCCTCTCCCGCATCAGGGAGCTGGCCGCCCTCGAACGCGAGCTGGTCACCGGCGTGCTCGCGCACGGCCGCTTCGAGACCGGGGAGTACCGGCGCTTCACCTCCACCCTCGCGACCCGGGCGGTGCTGCTCTCGGAGTTCCGAGCCTCCGCCAACGACGTCCAGCGGGCGCAGTTCGTCGACACGCTCGTCGGCCCGGAGGTCCAGCGGGCCAAGGAGCTCCAGGCCTCCGTGGTCGCCAGCGAGGGAACGGCGGCGATCGACGTCGACCCGGTCGAGTGGTGGTCGGTGGCGAGCGCCGAGGTCGAGCTGCTGCACCAGGTCGAGGGGCGGCTCGGTGCCGCCTCGGTGGCCCGTAGCCAGGCCATCGAGTCCGACGCGCGCGAGCGGGCGACCTTCGACGGCATCGTCGTCCTGGTGGTGCTCGCGCTGGCCGTCGGCCTCTCGCTGCTGGTCGCCCGTTCCATGCTCCGCCCGCTCGGGTTGCTCAAGGCCACCGCGGAGGACGTCGCCCAGGTGCGCCTGCCGGGGGTCGTCGAGAAGCTCCAGCGGTCCGAGCCGATTGACCTCGACGCCGAGGCGCGGCCGATCGGCATCAGCGCGCGCGACGAGATCGGCCAGGTGGCCAGGGCCTTCGACACCGTCCACAGCGTCGCCGTGCGGGTCGCGGCTGAGGAGGCGGCGTTGCGCCGCAGTGTCGGCGAGCTGTTCCTCCACCTCGGCCGGCGCCTCCAGGCGCTCGTCTACCGCCAGCTCGAGCTGCTCGACCAGCTCGAGCGGACGGAGGTGGACTCCAAACAGCTGCGAAGCCTCTTCCTGCTCGACCACCTGGCCACGCGCATGCGCCGCAACGCCGACAACCTGCTCGTCCTGTCGGGCGCCGAGCCCGTCCGGCGCTGGAGCGACCCGATCCCGCTCACCAGCGTCATCCGAGCCGCCAGCTCCGAGATCGAGGACTTCAGCCGGGTCTCGGTCATGCCGATGGCCGACGCCCGCATCGTGGGGCAACACGTCAGCGACGTCATCCACCTGCTCGCCGAGCTGATCGAGAACGCGGCCACGTTCTCCCCGCCCGGGACGCGCGTGCAGATCACCGGCGAGCCGACGCCGCACGGCTACCTGGTCGAGATCGAGGACCGGGGCATCGGCATCACCGACCAGGACCTTGCCGAGATCAACGAGCAGCTCGCCAGCCCCCCGGCGGTCGAGTTCACAGCCGCGCGGCGCCTGGGCTTCGACGTCGTCGCGCGCCTGGCCGTCCGTCACGGCATCAAGGTCCGGCTCCGGCCCTCCTGGTTCGGCGGGGTGACCGCGCTCGTCCTCCTGCCCCCGAGCCTCCTCGGCGAGCTCCTCGAGACCGGGCTGGCAACCACCGCCGAGGACGCCCAGGTGGGGCGGGGAGATGCCGCGCCCCCGGTACCCGCGGCGGCGCCTGCGCCGGCGCTTGGGACGGCCGCTCCGGGCGGCGGCCCCGCCAACGGCTGGCGTTCCCGCGTCCGGCGCGCCGAGCGGCTTTCAGGGTCGGGCGCGGTGGGCTCGCCAGGCGCGGTGGGCTCGCCAGGCGCGGAGATCGACGATGGCCCGGCTCACTGACCGTGCGTCCGACGGGCGGCGGGTCCGGTGAGTGCCGCCGGCGGCCTGGACCCGGGCCCGCTCCTCCGGCCCTACGCGTTGACGGACGGGCGGACCGAGTCGAGCCGAGCCGACCTGGCCCTCGAAGACCTGGTCCGCACCATCCCGGCGGCGGACCGGGCCAGCCCGACCGGGCTGAGCGTCGAACACCAGTCGATCGCCCGGCTCTGCCGCGAGGTGCTGTCGGTCGCCGAGATCGCCGCCCGCCTCGACTTCCCCCTCGGCGTCGCCCGGATCCTGGTGAGCGACCTGGTCGACCTCGGCATCGTGGTGGTCCACCGGACCCCGGACCACAAAGGGGCAGCGGGCGTCGCCCTGCTCGAGCAGGTGCTGCAAGGCCTGCAGCGCCTGTGACCAACACTGCCATACCTGTGACCATGGCGGACGCGTCCGTTGCCGTGATCGCGGCCAGGTCGAGAACCACCCGCCTCCTCACCCTGGACGAGCGGCACTTCCGGTGCATGCGGCCGCTCTGGGGAGAGGCCTTCACCCTGCTCCCGGCCGACGACCGCTGAGCGCCACCCTCACCCAGCGGGCACCGGTCTCCGGGTCGAGCCGCCGCTCGAGGGCCCGCGTGGTGAGGGCAAACCAGCATGGGCGTGAGCAGCGCGCCCAGCCGGGGTTCGAGGGCCTGTCCTTCAGGTGCAGCCCGACGATTCCGCACATGCCGGCTCCCTCCGCTCCTCCACCTCGACCCCGAGGAGCGCTGTCCACCGAGAATGCACAACGTTTCCTGCAGCGTGGCGGAGCCGGATCCCGAGCCAGGCCGGGATGCTCACCCCGACCAGGATGACGAACGAGACCACCAGCACGGCCACGGAGATCTTGGTGCCCAGGCTCCCGAACGTGGCTACCCTCTCGAGGATGGGAGCGTCCGCCCCAGGGCCGAGTTTGGGTGTGAGCTTGCACCTTTGTGCGTTTCCGTTCAAGCCCGCAAGTCCACTGCCGTGATACGGCGTCGACCGGCCTGCCCTACCTCCCCGGCGACCCGGCGGCAACGCCGCTGAGCTGCTGGGTTCGCGGACCGGCCATGGCGCCGAGGGGACTCCGGACGCGCCCGGCCGGACAATGGGGCGTGCCGTCAGAGGGATGCCGCTTACCATGTGACGGGCGACGCATCCGCCGTCGAGACCGCAGTGACGGGATAGGGCTTGGTCTGTACGATCATTCTTTTTCGCCGACTTACCCGAAGGGAGGGAGCATGGCCGCAGACCCTGGCACGCTCCCCCAGCCCCAGTCCGACCCGGCCGAGCTCGAGCGGGCTCTCGGCTCGGTCATCGCCCAGCGGGTGCGCGAGTACCGCCTCCAGCTCGGCCTCACCGTCGGGCAGCTCGCCCAGCTCAGCGGGCTGTCCAAGGGCATGCTGTCGAAGATGGAGAACGCCCAGGCCTCCCCAAGCCTGGCCACGCTGGCCCGGCTGTCCGGGGCGCTGTCGGTCCCCGTCACCGCCTTCTTCCGCGGCCTCGACGAGGAGCGCGACGTGCTGTTCGTCAAGGCCGGCCAGGGTCTCGAGGTCATGCACAAGGGGTCCAGGGCGGGGCACCGCTACCAGATGCTCGGCAGCATGCGCGGCCCCCAGAAGCGGATGGAGCCGCTGCTGGTGACGCTCATGGAGCGCACCGAGGTGTTCCCCGCCTACCAGCACCCGGGCACCGAGCTGATCTACATGCTGGCCGGGAAGATGGAGTACAGCTACGGCAGCGCCACCTACCTGCTCGAGCCGGGCGACGCCCTGCAGTTCAACGGCGAGGTCACCCACGGTCCGTCGCAGCTTCAGTCCCTGCCGATCCAGTTCCTCTCGGTGAAGGCGTACGGCGCGGTCACGGGGCCGTGACCAGGCCAAACCGTAGTTCACTGCTGGTGGACATTGTTTCCTAGACCCTGTTAAGGTCTGCATGCCGGCGCATCGCACCCCGTCGGCAACCACCAGCAGCGGGTCTCACGACCACGCCCGACCAGGGGAATCGTGCGGGTGAACGGTCCCAACGGCCGGAACGGCCACGCGAACGGCTGTCGCAAGCCCGCCCGCTACTCCGCCCTCAGCCTCTTCCGCCGGGGCCTCGCCCACACCGACTGGCCCCGCAGCTGGCGCGAGCACGACCTGGCCCCGAGCTACGACGTGGTGATCGTCGGCGCCGGCGTGCACGGCCTGGCCACCGCCTACTACCTGGCCGCCAACCACGGCATCACCAACGTGGCCGTGCTCGACAAGGGCTACGTCGGCGGGGGCGGCTCGGGGCGGAACACCGCCATCGTGCGCTCGAACTACCTCACCCCAGAGGGCGTGCGCTTCTACGACCGGTCGGTGAAGCTGTACGAGGCCCTCGCGGCCGACCTCAACTTCAACGTGATGTTCTCCCAGCGCGGCCACCTGACCCTGGCCCACAACGACAGCTCGCTGCGCACGATGCGCTGGCGGGCCGAGGTCAACAAGCTCGAGGGCATCGACTCCGAGGTCATCGGGCCGACCGAGATCAAGAAGCTGGTCCCGTTCATGGACGTCTCCGAACAGACCCGCTACCCGATCCTCGGCGCGCTCCACCACCCGCCCGGCGGGACCATCCGCCACGACGCGGTGAACTGGGGCTACGCCCGCGCCGCCGACGCCCACGGCGTCCAGATCCACCAGAAGACCGAGGTGCTCGGCATCGACGTCGAGGCCTCGCCCGCTTCAGGCGGGGCGGCCGAGAGGGTCACCGGCGTGCGCACCAGCCGGGGCCGGATCGCCACCCCGACGGTGGTCAACTGCACGGCCGGGTGGTCCTCGCTGATCTCCGGCATGGTCGGGGTGACCATGCCGATCATCACCAGCCCCCTGCAGGCCGCGGTGACCGAGCCGGTCAAGGTCTTCCTCGAGACGGTGGTCGTGTCCGGGACGCTGCACGTCTACGTCAGCCAGACCGACCGCGGCGAGCTGGTCTTCGGGGCCAGCGTCGACCCGTACCCGTCGTACTCCATGCGCGGCTCGCTGGAGTTCACCGAGGAGCTGGCCGGCCACGTCCTCGAGCTGATGCCGTCCATCGCCAGGATGCGCGTGCTGCGCCAGTGGGGCGGGCTGTGCGACATGACCCCCGACTACTCCCCGGTCATGGGGGTGACGCCCGTCGACGGCTTCCTGGTCGACGTGGGCTGGGGCACCTACGGCTTCAAGGCAGGCCCGGTGGCCGGCGAGGCCATGGCCGAGCTGGTCGCGACCGGCAAGACCCCCGAGATCATCGCCGCCTTCGACCTCGCCCGCTTCGCCGAGGGCCGCCTGGTCGGCGAGAAGGGCGCGGCGTCGGTCGGGCATTAGGCAGGACCGGAGTAGGCAGGACCGGAGACGGGAGCCGCTTTCGATGATCCTCATCCCATGCCCCCACTGCGGGCCGCGCAACTCCTCGGAGTTCGCCTACGTCGGCGAGCGCAGGTCGCGGCCCGACCCGAACGCGGCCACGCCCGCCGAGTGGCGCTCCTACCTCTACGACAAGCGCAACCCGGCCGGCTGGACCAGCGAGAACTGGTACCACCGGTTCGGCTGCCGCAAGTACGTCGTGGTCGAGCGCCACACGGTCAGCGGCGAGGTCCGGCGGGCCGAGCCGGCGTACCAGCCGCGGGCCCGCTCCGCCGCCCCGCCCGGCGCCGGCGCTGGCGCTGGCGCCGAGCAGGCGAGCCATGGCGCCGAGCAGGCGAGCCATGGCACCGGGACCGCCGAGGGCACCGGCACCGGGACCGCCGAGGGCACCGGCACCGGGACCGCCGAGGGCACCGGCACCGGGACCGCCGAGGGCACCGGCACCGGGACCGCCGAGGGCACCGGCACCGGGACCGCCGAGGGCACCGGCACCG